>Ga0315284_10015037_pt1 | contig 11003 bp, 6 predicted proteins | sample YL17G09_16_MG_FD_203696 | JGI IMG/M metagenome (GOLD analysis project Ga0315284, IMG submission 203696) | Sediment microbial communities from Yellowstone Lake, YNP, Wyoming, USA - YL17G09_16 | ecosystem: Environmental > Aquatic > Freshwater > Lake > Sediment | place: USA: Wyoming | collected...
CCGATAGGTTTCGTCCGTTTTCCGTTCTATCGGCCAGGAGACCTCTTTTCATTTACCCCTTAAGGAACCGCCATTCGGGTCTGTGGCTGTCATTTGCGAAGCACCATGGAACATCCGCATGTCCTCCCGATTGGCATAGAGACTAAGCTCACGAGCCATCCGCTTTTGGTGCGTCCCCTGGAATGGCCTGCTGGGCGCCCTCGCTGATGAACAAAAGCAGTTCACGATTGCAGCGCCCGGACAGATAGGCTTCACCGTGACATGAGAAGCCATGAGCTTTGAGAACCTTGTGCATATGAATGTTGTTCGAGTGCGAAGTTGCGAACAGGCGGCGACCGCTCGCGGCAGCAAGGGCAGACTTCACTAGTTTGTGCGAGAGACCGGCGAGGCGCGATGATGGGAGCACAAATACCCAACCAAGTTCGAAAGGAAACTCGCTGGCCTGAACAGTTGCATGTGCCTTTTGAAATACACCGTTCTTGTACTCGCGTTCAGGATTCTTTATAGCTGCAATACCCTTCAAGCAGCCTTCTTGTGACAAAAACACAAGAGCCTCAGCCTTCCTGATTCGTTCGCCAAGGCCGGCTGCAGTCACTTCGCCGCCGGCACAAACAAAGGCAGCAAAATCCTTCAACTCAGTTTCGGAACATTCATTCGGTTTTTTAACCGCGATCACTTCAGTATTATCTTTCATGACGCCCACCAAAGACTGGACTGATCCGCATAAGATGCGGAGTTCTGGTTTCCTGTCCGTTTAACGCGCCGTGGGATTTCTTGCGGCCCTCTTGGCCACTCCCAACATCCGATTCTCCTTCGCCTGTGTGAAGGAGGATAGCACGCCAAGCCCAGGACAGTCAACCGGAATTCCGGGGACGTCTATGAGCAAGCCGTTGTCAAGACGGTCGCGGGATTTTTTCGCGGGAATCCCACACATCTATTCGGCGTCACCCGGTTCGGGGCGCCAGTAGTCTACGTACGGGCCGGCTCCAGTCACCTTACCGAGGTCGCAGTGCCTCAGTCCCCAGGAGCGGAGTCCGGCCAGGTAATTCCGCCTGGGGAATTCCGGGGGAAGTCTTACTTATTTCGTATCCCCCGCTGACCGGAACCTACTGTGTCGCCGGAGTATTGCAGTCAACGACGATCTTGACCTCGCCGGTACTTGGGTCGAAGACGAGCGTTCGCGTGCAGTCGATCTGGGGCGGCACGACAGGTTTGGGGCCGGACGGGCCGCTCGGATCCAGGATAAAGAAGCCCGGCGCCCAGGTTGCGCCTCCCTGGCGGACGGAGTCTTCGATCTCCCTGGCGATCACCGAATGGACCTGGCCGGGCTTGGTCGTCACGGGGATGTTGCTGCATACGAAGCTGCCGTCGTCAAGAACGCCGGTTTGCCCGATCCGCTGTTCATCCAACAGCAACTCGACGTTTCTTCCTGGGATGAATCCGCAACCGGATACGTTCACCGGATGCACGCCAAGTTGTGACGGACCGCTGCGGTAGAACGTCAGCCCCGGGCAGTGACACGGCCGCTCCAACTCACAGATAAAAGGCCCTGTCTGATCGAGCAACTGAATCGGCGGAGCCGCCGTCCCCTGCCTGTAATCGAGGTGCCCGCTCTGCACGCGGACAGTGATGGGTTCGGCGCTGGTGAGCTGCAAGGCCACGATCTCGATAGGAATGTGGATCTCCAGGCTCCTGTCATGGAAGACGGGGAGCTTGCCATTCCCGACATACTCGTCGTTGCGTTGGACGATCACGTCCACGGGGACCGTTGTCGGCCCGCGTTTGTCCACCCACACCACGCTGATGACTCGCCAATCCTGTAGCTCCACCTGCACGCCGATTGGATCATTGGGATCCGCCGCAATCTGGATATCAAAGGACGACTGAACGGAGAACTTGCCCGCCGGGGCCGGGCCAAGCTGGACGTCGATCTCCAGGCAACCACTGGGATCGAACGGCGCATCCACAAACGCAGTGACCTCGCGGATGTCGGCGTACTGAATCGTCGGGTCCCGCTGATCCTTCACCCTCTGTCGCGGGTCGATGATGCGGACATCAGAGAAGTCGTCCAGGATGCCGCCACGCGCCTTGACGCTCCATTCGATCCCGGGCGGCACCGCCACCCCCTGGCCGGGCAACGTGCTCGGAACGATGAAATAGGAGGTCCCGCGTTTCTTGGCGCCCTTGCGGATCTCGTCCACTTCGTTGGGGTCAAGGTCCGTGCCTCGGTCGGTGTACCCGTACATCAGACGGCGGATGTCGTTGGGGTCGGACAGATCGTAGCCCAGCGTAAACACATGGCCCAGCTCGTGAGCGATGGTCCAACCGAAGATGTTGGAGTCTGCATCGGGCTCGACCAGAATCACAGGGTCACGGTGAATCGACAGGCCGTTGGTATTCGGATCGTCTTCACTCACGTCCGACCCGATATCGATCTTGACGCCCTTGCCCGCGCCGGTGGTCTTGTCCAACGTTTTCTGCCCCTCCTCTCTGGCTTTGTCACGCTCGTCGCGATCCAGGGCGCCGCTGCCGTCCCCGTCGGCTTTGGCATTGGGATCGGTAGCTTTGTTGACCAGCCGGACCTTCGCCTTCTTGAACGCCTCGTTCGCTTTGGCCAGGGCTTCGTCGATGCCCTTGGCATCAGCGCCATCCAAGACGTTAATCACCACCTCCACATCGATCCATTCCTCTGCGGCAGGAGTGCCGTCGCTGAAGGCCATGGTTGGCGCCACCACCATGAGGAATACCGAGACAGCCCAGGTTCTGATCCAGAATTGCGTACTCATGACTCACCTCCATACCCTTGCGTTCAGGCAGCGAACAGACGTTGGTGGCCACGTTGCCCGATGATTCGGCGGCGTTGCAGGACTACGATGTCATGGGCCACCTTGTCGCGAGCCAAATACATATTATTCCTATATGTTAAATAGGATTACCCGAAAAAGCAAGTCAGATTCGCTGATTCTCGCGGCTTTTTTTGCGTACCAGGACACGCCCTGGCATGCCACGACCCGGAAACGTCGTGCGTCAGGGGGGGAAAGAGAGGCGGGTGGTTTCAATGAAGGGACTATGCTATGGGAGGATGTGGTTGTCCCTGGGGACGGGAGGCGACATCAGTTCTCGTGGGGCAGGCCGATCATGGCCTTTTGGTACATCCGCTGGCAGCTTTCGCACTGGCAGATGCCAACTACGCGAAGATGGGAAATCCCGGCAAGCTTTCGCGTGTCGATCAGGGCAGCCCCCTTTGCCTCCATCTTGCGGAAGGCCATCTTCGCCTCGTGGTTATCGTGGTAGCCGACGGCGTCGATCACGACGCTGACCCTCTTGTCTCTCTGGAGCAGGCCGAGGGCAGCCGCCTTGACCGCCCCTTCGGCGCTGACGCCGATGAGGATGAACTCCGCCGCACAGACCTCGCTGAGCAGGCGGTCGATTCGCGGCTCATCGAATGGGTCCATGCATCGCTTGTGCAGGATGACCTGCTGGTAGCGACGCAGCATGTCTCGCGGCAGGTCCGTGTTGCCATCGGCCGGGAAGCTCACCCGGTTTCGCATCAGGGTGTACCCGATCTTCTGCTGGCCGAGCGTGCCATCGATGCAGTACCCCGGCTCGCCGTTGCCGTTGATGTCCGGATAAACCTCGCACGTGGAGATGATGGGAAGATTCCTGACCCGCGCCCAAGCCATGACGCGACGGATGTGCGCCAGGACCCGCCGGTGGTTCCGGATGCAGGCGGTTCCGTCGGCCAGCAGGAAATCCCGCTGCGTGTTGACATCCACGACGACCTGCCGCCGCTTGGCCTTGACCATCTGCAGCATCATCCTGAGACAATCCTTTCCGGGCTCTGAAGGTCCCATATGCTGAGGACTACGCGTCGCCCACAAAACCTGTTCACTTCTATTAGTCGAGTGCCAGACGCGGCCACTTTAGTAACGGTTGCAGGCAAAATTTCTGGCAGAGCTTCACGCCTTTCCGCGCTTCCTATATAATGGGACCTTGAAATCCTACTATTGGCGACCTGATTCGCTCTTTTTAGGCGCGAAAGGACAATGCGACGAGAGTTGAACGAATACCCGGACGTGGTGTTAAGATCGGAAGAGTTGGCCGGCCCGATTGATTTTATCCAGATTTTCGGACGTGCCGGTCCGGTGCATATCGAGATCGGTTCGGGCAGGGCGACGTTTCTGGTGAACCAGGCAAAGGCCCAGCCGGAGGCGGACTTCCTCGGGATCGAGTGGGCCCGCAAGTTCTGGCGACATGCAATAGACCGCATCGGCCGCTGGGGCCTGACAAACGTCCGGATCACGCGGGCCGATGCCCCGGTCTTCCTGCGCGACTTCGTGCCGGAAGGCTCCGTGGACTGCTTTCACGTCTACTTCCCCGACCCCTGGCCGAAGAAGCGGCATCACAAGAGGCGCCTGTTGCAGCAGTCGAACGTCGAGGTCATGGTCCGGCTTCTCAAGCCCGGCGGGGAGATTCGCATTGCCACAGACCATGCGGAGTACTATGAGCAGGTCAAGCAGGTGATGACCGGCTTCACCGGCAGACTCGAGGAGATGGAATTCCAGCGCCCCGCCGGCGCCCGGGAGAGCGAGCTGACCGGCACGAATTACGAGCGCAAGTACGTCAAGAACGGTCGCCCCGTTTATACGATAGCCTTACGGAAGATCGCGTGATTTGTTCGCATCCGGATCGAGGGGCTTGCCGGCGAGCGGGCCGTATGATTCCGGCATGCGGTCGCGGGGACCGATGGAACGCCAATACCCCACCCAGTCGAGGCACTCGCGCTTGTTCAGGTCCGCCTCGGCCCAGAAGACACCCTCTTTGCCGTCGTTCGACGCCAGAATCCTGCCCATCGGGTCGATGATGAGGCTGGGACCGTCGTACACTGAGGGGACCATGTAGACGCCGTTGTCGCGGGCGCGGACTCGGAAGGTCGTCTCGCCATCAACCATGCCGTCACGATCGGGCAGGGTATTGCCCCACGTCGGCGCAAAGATGATCTCCGCCCCCTTGAGGGCGAGGATTTCCGCCATCTCGGGGAAGAACCAGTCGTAGCAGATCTGCATGGCGATCCTACCGAAGTCCGTATCGAACACGGGCGACTGGTCCCCCGGCCGGACGCCCTCCTTCCATTCCTCGCGAGGCAGGTGGACCTTTCGGTACGTGCCGGCGATCTCGCCCTGGCGATTGAAGAGGACAGCCGTGTTGTACACAACGGCGTCCACCCGCTCCGTCAGGCCCGCCACGACCCAGATGTGATTCTTCTTGGCCGCCTCCGCGAGCCTCTTCGTCGCCGGCCCCGGGATTGGCTCGGCCACGTCCTCCAGCGAGGCACTTGTCCCGACACGAGTGATGGTCTCGCCCAGGCACACGATGTCGAGCCCGAGTTTGCCGGCGGCATCGATCTGCCCGCACCATAGCTCCAGGTTCTTCTGCGGCGTGCTATTTCTCGGCCGCAGGTAAACTGTGCCGATCTTCACTTTTCGCGGCCCCGGATCGGCCGTCGAACGCACGCTCGCCTGCTTCCACACGACCTCCCCGCCACCCAGCCATTTCACCTCCAGAGTCAATTGCGCCCCATCCGCGTCCTTTGGAGCTACCAGGACATCGGAGAACATCGCCTTATCGCCCTCTAATCTTGGCCCGCGCACGAGCATGCCGGAGGGATCGAGCGGCTTGCCCGCCTTGAGCCAACTGAGCCGAACAATGACCGAGCGAAAGGGCGATGAGACATTGCAAACCTCGCAGACGGCCCGGATCGCATATGCCTGACCGCCGCGAATACCTTTGACCTCCTGCATCACCCCCCCGACCCCAAAGAGATCTCGCTCCGACTTGATCAGAAGCCCCCCGTCAACGCCCCGCACCTGGCACGCCGCCGGCCCCCACGGCGGCTTCCATACTAACCACCCTTCTGGCATCTCCCGTCCGCTCGTCGTCTTGAAGGTCGGATTGACCACCAGCTCGTCGGACTGTAGCTGCCCTGCCGCGGGCCGCGTCACAGCTACGACCGCCAGTACCAACAGCGCTCTCATTCCTATTCGGTTGACCATCCTGCTTCTCTCCTCGAACATCACCGGGGTCCCAGCCGGCTCAAGGCCGTCTTGGCCACCCGCTTCACATAGTCGTCGGAATCCTGTGCGGCTGCTTTGATCTGTGCCAGCGCCGGGCGGGCCTTCTCGCCGAGCTTGTCCAGTGCGATGACGGCAAACAGGCGCACCTTGTCCGTCGGATGCTTCAATGCCTCGATGAGCACCGGCAGCGTGTCCTTCTCCTGTCCCCACTCGCACAGGGCGTGGGCCGCCGCGATACGAACGATCATCGACTGGTCCTGGAGCTTGGTCTGCATCGCAGGCTTGACAAACGTCATATCGACGGAGAACCTGCAACTGGCCTGCAGGCCGACCGTTGCCCAATACCTGACCACGGGACTGTCATCCTCCAGATACTTCACGTACTTGTTGGTCGCGTTCGGCCCTTCGTGGTCAGATTCCTTGAGCTTCAGGAGCCGCGGAAGCAGGTCGGGTACGCCGAGCTTGCCTATCCAAGGATCGGTCTGGGTCGCTTGCGGCTTGCCGGCGACCTGGCCGCCCAGCTTGAACGCCGCCACGCCGCTGTCGTTGAACCCGATCCTGCATGCCTTGGCATACAAGACCTCATCGCCCTTGAGGTGCACCGGCCGTACGTAGAGACCCCAGCCCGCGGGACTCTCGGGATCGCCGCCGATGCGATACGCGATGGAGGCGCCCGATGTCGAGCAGGCAATCGTGACGGCGCCGCCCTCCTGCGGATTTCCCGTCTGCTTGATGCATACCGGCTCGGCCGTCTTCTCCGGCTTGCCTTGCGGCCACTTCATCTCATCGAGCATCGGCTCGGGGACCAGGCCGACATCCATCGTGTCCCGACACCACTCGTTGTGGACCTTTCGCAGCCGCTCCAGAACGTCCTTGTACTTCGGATCGCCGGCCAGATTCTTCACCTCATGCGGGTCGGCCGCCGTGTCGTAGAGCTCCTCCACGGGCTTGACCGCCTCGAAGTACTGCATCTGGGGCCCCGCGAGCTTGCCCTCCGCGAAGAGCCGGCGCATCTCCTGCATCGTCGGCATCTCGTTCATGTAGCTGATGTCCTGGCTTCGCGGCAGATACCACATATAATTGCGGATGTATCTATACTGTTTATCGCGCACGGCCCGGATCAGGTCATACGCCTCATCCATCCGGTCGCGGGCGGCAAAGACGTACTTACGCGGCTTGGCCTTCTGACGGCCGAGAAATGCTTTCCCCTGCATGTGTCGCGGGACCTCGATCCCGGCCAGCGACAGCATTGTGGGCGCAAAGTCAAGGAACGCGATCAGATCGTCGTTGACAGTCCCCGGTTTGACCGCACCCCGGTTGTCCGGCATGGCGAGCTTGCGCCACTTCTCGGGGACGCGGATGATCAGAGGCACGCGGGTCCCGGAGTCGTAAATCCAGCGTTTGGCCCGCGGCAATCCCCGGCCGTGGTCGCCCCAGAACCAGACAATCGTGTTCTGGGCCAGGCCATCCTGCTCCAACTGGTCCAGGACTTCCTTCACCTGCTTGTCCATGAGCGTGATAAGGTCGTAGTACTGGGCCCAGTCCTGGCGGACCGTCGGCGTATCCGGATAGTACGGCGGAAGCTGGGCTTTGGCGGGGTCGTGCCTCTCGCCGGGGCCGAGGCTGCTGAGCCGCTTCATCATCTCGGCGCTGCGGTTTAGGATCTGGCTCTCGTGCGTGATCGTGAAGTTGATGACGGCAAAGAACGGCTTGCCGGCCGGGCGGTTGCGCCAGTGGGCCTTGTTGCTGCACTCGTCCCACGCCGTCAGCGGCGAATCGAACTGGTAATCGGTCTTGACGTTGTTCGTGCAATAGTAGCCGGCGGCCCGCAGGTACTCGGGGAAGCACTTGACCTCGCCCGGCGGGACGCCCTGGCATCGCATGTGATGCGTCCCGATCGTCGTCGGGTACATGCCCGTGATGATCCAAAGGAAATTCGGCCTGTCCTTCTCGGGCTCGCCCGCTCCGGAGGAAAGCTTGGGCAGGACCATGGCCGCCGCCGAGCCGGACGCAACCTGCAAGAATCGCCGCCTGTTCAAACCGCCCCTCGCCTGCATCATCGATGTCACCTCGAACACTGTATGGACCGGTCCTGTCGCCGGTCATCCGCTATCGGCGTATCGCCGGATAGATCCCGATGTCGCTCAGTATTATAGTCGCGGGCTCGTCATTCACAACCCAATTCGCCACCTGGGGTCTTTGGATAGTCTATTGGTGGCTGAGGGAGCACGTACGAACGATCAGGCCGGGGGATGCTCATCTCGGCGTGCCGAGGATCTTCAGGGAGTCCTCGATCACCGGCAGGGTCTTTGTCGTAACATAAGGGTTGTCGGCCTTGCCGGTGACTTCCATGCGCACGACGGCGCCGCCAAGCCCCTCGGCGAGCGATTCCAGCACGCCGGGTTTGGCCGTGGCCACCCGCCTGCCGCGAGCAGTGAGAGTCAGATTGATCTGGTCGCTGGCCGTGTCCATCGTCCCCGAGCCGGAAAAGGCCACGTTCTTGCCTGACATGTCGAGCTTCTGAATCATCAGCGTATCACGCTTGAGGTAGGACTCGACCAGCATCCGGTCGAACGTGTAATCGGTCGGCTCGTTCAGTTGCAGGACGGACAGGAAATTGGCCATGGGCGAGACCTTGCCGACGCGCATGTCGGTGACATCAATCCGGCACAAGCCAAGCCGGGAGGAGCCGTCGCCGACGCGGGCGCCGATACTCAGCGACGCATCCATGACTCCGCTGCCGTAGTCTCCCTCCGCCCCCCCGGCGGCCTTGCCGGCGGCGAGGAACTGCTGCAGGTTCACGCGATGAAACGCCACCCGAAGCTCGTACTGCAATACGGATTCATCCACCGTGCGCAGCTCCAGATCGCCGGCGACCCGGCCCTCGTAGAAGTTGCCGACGAAGTTGGGGGCGGACCACGTCCGTGCGTTCGGGTCGAAGACGATGCCGCCTCGGAGATCCGTGATGGACTTGCCTCGTATCGTGAGCCGCTGCGCGTCCAGCTCGATGCGAGCGTCGGAGAGGCCGGCCTTGGTGCTGTAGGAGCCCTCGACCTTCAAATCGCCGCACAGTTCGGCGGCCGGGCCCGTGAACCTCAGATCATGAGTCTTGAGGCTCGCCTTGCCCCTGAAGTCAATGCGTTCGTCATCCGCGGCGATCTTCGAGATTCCGGGAATCTCCAGGTCCAGATCGAAAGAGCCTTGCGGCGACGCGTCGCGGTACATCTGCCCGAGCCCGCCGGACAGCGATGCGCCGAGTTCTTCCGTGAAGGGGACGTTACGGGCCGCTACGGTGAAAGAGCCGAGGTCGGAGCCGCTGCCCGTCAGGTCAAGATGCCCATCGAGCCGGACCGTGGATGGCGGGTCGCCGGCGGAGGCTGCAACGGGCGCCGCCTCGATCCCATCGAACACCACCTTGCCCGGACGTATGGTAAGCTTCCCGCGAATATCCGCCAGCGGGTAGGCGAATCGCTGATGCTTGATGCTGTCGCCGAGACACTCCACGGCGATGGTGTACTCCGGCGACTCACTGCCCGTGGACCTCCGGACATCGACGGCCAGATTCACTTTTCCCCGCGGGTCAAACGCCGCCACGTGCACTTTGAGCGGCTCCGGAAGCAGATTCACGATCTTCCCGTCCAGCGGCAAGCCCTGGGCCGCCACCTTCCACTGGAACTGCGGAATCGCCCCTTCGGAAAGCCGCGTACTGCCGGACAGCGAGACCGGACTGTCTCCATACTGTCCCGTGAGCTTCTTCACGCTCAGCGACTCCGGCGTGATGGATATTTCCGCTGAGACATTCGAGAGAGCCACGGGCAGCTTCTGCGGCTTCAGCGAAACCATCCTGGCGGAGACGTCGGCAAGGAAACGGATGTCCCCGACGTCGTTTGCGTCGCCCGCGGTAAAGACTTTCGCCCGGATCCCCGCCACGCCGCCGGCGTCGAACTGCTCGTAGAGCTTGCGATACTGTTCGGGCAGCGCCTTCGCCAGAACGGCATCGAGCGGAATATCGTTCCCATCGACGGAGATGTAGTAGATCGGATTGCCGGCGTCCCGATGCGTTACCTTGCCGTCCACCTTGATCCATCGGCCGCCTGCCCGTGAGACGATGTCCGAGGCTGTGATGCTCTCGTTGTCGAAGTACAGCCGGCCGGTCAGCTCCTCCAGCGGGTAAGGAAACCTCTCGTACGTGGCGGCCACGTGCTGCAATTCCACGGAGGCGTGTTCGCGCTTCTGCGTCGGCGACGTCCGGGTGAGCCGGTAATCCACGCCGACAACGCCCCTCGGCTTGAAGGCGTCCCACAGCCGTTTCTGGCCCGGCTCCAGGGCGGCGTAAAGCCCCGCATCCAGGATCATGTTGTCGCTCGTCACGCGGTACTGATACAAGCGATTCTGACCAGACCCTTTCGTCCACCCGTCGATCACCAGGTCCACGTCGCCGTGCTTGCCGGAGAGATGGTTGAGAACCACCGTGGACTGCGTGAAACTCAGCTCGCCGGCCAGATGATCGATCACGTAGGGAAACTTGCGGTCGCAGACGGAGACATCGGTGCACGTGACAGTGCCCGCGACCTCGCTCTGGGCCAGCCTCTTGAGATTTCCATGCGCGTTGAGTTCCACCTGTCCTACGACCCCGGAGGGACGGTAGCGGGTGAAGAACCACTGGAGCGCCGCCAGCGGGCCCGACTGGCCGGGCACCGTCGGCAGGAGCATGCGGAAAGCATCGACCTCGGGACTCTGCTTGTTGCGGGCATTCTTGACGCGCAGATCCAGCGCGTAGTTGTCGTTGCTGTCATACGTCAATTGTGCCGCAATGACGTCCGCCGCCCACGCCCGTTCGAGCGATGGAATATCCGTGGAGGAGAGCCCGCCGGCCAACGTCAACAGACCCGGCTGCCAGAACCCGTCGAGATGGCTTTCCCCATAGCC
>Ga0315284_10015039_pt1 | contig 11002 bp, 11 predicted proteins | sample YL17G09_16_MG_FD_203696 | JGI IMG/M metagenome (GOLD analysis project Ga0315284, IMG submission 203696) | Sediment microbial communities from Yellowstone Lake, YNP, Wyoming, USA - YL17G09_16 | ecosystem: Environmental > Aquatic > Freshwater > Lake > Sediment | place: USA: Wyoming | collected...
CAGGCGCAGCCGCTCGGACCACACGTACACGCGGCGGTGGATGGTCATCTCGCCATCCCGCTCGAGGCCGCCATCGTGGGCCCGTTCGTGCTGCTGGACCCCTTCGAGCACCGGCGCGTTGACTTCCATCTCCCCCTGGACGTACATCAGCCAGAAGCGCCGCTCGCAGTACTCTAACTGGTTCAGCATCGAAATGGGTAGGTAGTCGTCAGTCGTCATGGGTGAAACGTGATGCGTAATTCGTAATTCGTAATTCGTAATTCGTAATCCGTAATCTATGATCCGATCTGCTATTTGCTCATTTGTCGAAAGCGGTGAGCCTCTTCCAGGATCAGGCCAGCCCTTGCCAGGTTTGACTGTGCGGCCTCCTGCGTGTTCATAAGGTGATCACCTCCCCAGGTGTCAAGTCCGGCTTCAGGTCCCAGTACCATAGATGGCCCAACTGCCGGCGAGTCGCGTTCAGTGCACGCAGCCGTTGCCGCAACTGCTGCAGGACATGAGCAAAGAATCCGTCCCGGTCGAACAGGATCTCTGCGTCCTCGGTCATGTCCAGGTACACGGGGTGCGTGCGTTGGGCTTCCGCTTCGCTCTTGATGACCTCGGAGAAATCGGCATAGATGCCCTGCGCCCACAGCCGATCCAGGTCGGCCAGTAGGCGCTCTCGTACCGGCTCCAGCACTTCCTGCCGTCGGAACGCACCGGTCGGCAAGTCCCGGCAGACGACCAACAGATCAATGTCGGAGCCGGATGCGGCCTGACCGCGCGCCACCGAGCCAAAGAGTACGATGGAGGTTAGGCGGTCGCCCAGAACTTGCCGGGCGGCGACCGCATACTGTTCGGCCAGATGGCGAAGAGTCTGATTCAGCACTGCTTGTTTCATAGCACGGCCTCCTGCCGCAACTTGTCTTCAATCTCGCACTTCGTACTGGTCTATTGTATCACGATTGTCCATTCTCCGGCACTGCCCCATGCCCATGGCGGTCTTTATTCCTACGCCGGCGTAGAAGGCGAAGGTGGCCAGGGCGTCCAACTGGCAGCGGGCCGGTTCGTCGGCGGCCATCATGCCATAGGTCACGCGGCCGAGAAAGCCGACCTGGGGCGAACGGCTGAAGGACAGCATGTGCGTCTCCAGCCCATGCAGCCGCTTGACGACGACGTGTTGCTCCACGTAGGCCAGCAGGGCCTCGCGCTCCAGTTGCAGCGGCGGCGGGGCCAGGTTGTTCCACGCGCGCGCCAGGCTGCCGAAGACGAGGTCGGGCTGCGGGAGCACCACCACTTTCTTGCCCCACTCTTTCTGCCCGAAGCCGAAGGCGGTGGGAGAGGTGAATTCGAGGGTGAGCTCGGGTTCCGGACGGGCCTGGGCGGCGATGGCGCCCCACGAGGTGTAGCCGGACCAGGGGTGGCTGCCGGGAGTGGTGAGGATTTCTTTGATCAGCAGGAGTGCGCGGCCCAGCCGCACGACGGGGCGGCCTGCGCCGTGCAGGAAGCGACTCATGAAGCGCTCGAAGATGGGCGGGTAGAGCACGGTGAAGCGTAGAAAGTAGTCCTGCTCGGGCGACAGGCGCACCTGCCCATCGTACGCCCGCCCCACCCCCAGGAGCGGGGAGACGGTGAAGGGGCGGGAGGGAAGGTTGGGCAGGTGCAGCACCTCGGCCAGCGCCGGGTCGGACTCTTCGACGGTGCGCAGGAAGGCGGCGTGGGCCTGGTGGCCCATCGTGGCGCGCACGGTCGCTTCGCGGGTGGGGGTAAGGACGAGGACGATGGAGTAAAGCATATTGGCGTTGTCTACTACCATTTGACACTTTTCCTTTACGATGCTATCATACGTCCACCAGAGAGCGAGGAGGTAAAGCGATGCAAACGATCGCCGCGCGCATGAGCGCCAAGTACCAGATCGTGATCCCCAAGCCGGTGCGGGAAGTGCTCGGCCTTCGTCCACAGGAGACGCTGCTGTTCCTGGTGGACGGCGACACGGTCATCCTGCGCCCACGGCCCGAAAGGTTCACCGAGGCGCTGCAAGGGCTGCACCGGGAGATCTGGCCAGAGCCGGATGCCTGGCTGGAGGAGGAGCGTTCGACGTGGGAGTAGAGGAATTTCGGCGCGCCATCTCCGGCCACAGGCTGTTGGCGCTTGATACGATGGTTTTCTCGTACCATCTGTCTGGCCATCCCCGCTACGTCCCGCTGACGCGCGTGGTGCTGGAAGCGATCGAATCCGGCCAGGTGGCGGGCCTGACCACGACCATCACGCTGGCCGAGGTCCTGACCGTTCCGGCACAGGCCGGCGACCGGCGGGCCATGGTGGATTACGAACTGTACCTGACGCATTTCCCCAACCTGCGCGTGGTGAGTCTGGACGTTGTGCTGGCGCGGGAGACGGCGCTGGTGCGGGCGGTGTGCGGACTGCGGACGCCGGATGCGGTACAGGTGGCAGCCGCGCGGCTGGCCGGGGCGGACGGGATCGTGACGAACGACCGCCGCTGGGCCAAGCGGGTGACACGGCCGGAGGTGGTGGTGTTGGAGGAGTATGTGGGGTAGGGGTCGTGCTGGTGGTGGTACCTCGACGTGTTGGCGCGGGTACCGGCGCTTGTACCTGCCCGTGAGACCAAACCAGAACTGATGCCGGCGTAGGGTGCATCGTATCATGCCAATCCCGTTATCCCAGACTGCATCTTCACTGGGGGAAGGTGTACTTGAGTTCAACCGGCAACTGACACCTTTCTCCCCCTTTCTCCCACGTCCACCAATTTGCCCTCATCAGCGCGTGATCCACCAGGCTTGAGGGTGGCATCGAGATCAGGTCAAAGGCAAGCAAGTCCCCACTCGTGTCCAGTGGGTTCAGCGGCAAAGAGGCGCGCGCCTGCCTGGCCTGGTCGAGCCTGGCTTCAGCCATCTCCCACACCAGCGCCGCTTTACTGCGCCACAATCCCAGGCGAATCCAGCGTGGCAACGGTAACGTCTCGCGCGCTGATAGTACCGCGAACTCGAACTCGCTGCCCACGGCCAGTTCTTTCGCCCGTCCGAACGATGGGGTGTTGCGGCTGCCCTTCTCCATCTCGACGTGGTAGGTATTGTTGGCATACTTGAACGTGGCCAGTGTATATTCTACTTTCACCCCACGCGCCGGAGTGACGTATAACCCTCGTTCGTTCAGAGGCGCAAGTTGTTCGGCGTAGCGTGGCACCTGTTCGGCGTTGAAGTAAGGCGCGACGGCCAAGCCCAAGGCGTACGTCAGCGCATAGTTGTGCAGATAGCGGCCAGTTTCGTAGAGCCGGCCAACCTCGCGTGTCGCAAAGTAGAGGCTCTCGTGCAGAATCAGCCGGCCAGTGTAAACGATCATCGGCGGCCTCCTTTCATCGTAGGCCGGCTCACTTTTTGCTGGGCTTGGCCACGTAGGTCTGATAATACACCCGACTATCGGCCAGAGCGGCCCGCGCCATGGCCTTTGCGCCAGCCTCGTCGTCCACTCGCTCGCGCAGCCCGGCCAACGTCGCGGCCAATTCATCTCCCATCAATAACTGGTCTACTACCACGCCGTCAGCCTTGAGCAGAGCGGGGACCAAGCGCCCGGCCTCAGCCAGCGCGGTGGTAACGTCAACCGGATCGGGCGGGTTGAGTGCGCCTCTGACCTTAAGTGCGTCGTACAACGCCTGCGTCAACTTGAGGTTGGAAAAGATCTCGCCATCCGTGAGCGCGATCGCCAGGAGGTGATTGCTCACTGTGCCGGTGCGTGTAGTCTGCGCCCCGTAGCGCCGCGTCCTCATGATGTTGCTGAGCACGTACTCGAACAAGGCCGACGTCACGTCGCGCACGGTGATGACAGCCGGGAAAATGACCTGTGGGCGAACGTGGTCGGCCTCGTTGATGCGGCTGGTCACTTCCCCTTTGCGGCTCATCGTGCCTTCTTCGTAAGGCGCGTTGAGCGTGAATGTCTCGTGCGAACTGTCGTAGGCGGTCAGGCTGTAGCCGGTGTCCGTGATGACTTTGGATTTTTCCGAGCCGGCGTCGCCGATCGCAAACCCGTACGTGATGCAGTCTGGGCATTGCTTGCAAAAGGCCACGTTGTAGTCGCAGATTAGCCCACCTTGCGCGTCGGTCTCTTTCCTGGCCTTTTCGTCAGGTAGTTCGGGGCTGAGAATACCGTACCGCCGCAGCCACTCGCGCCCGGTCAGGCGTTCGGGCGTGGTTTGCTTGCGCTTGAACAGTGCTAGCCGGGTCATCAGGCTGGTGTCCTCCAGCCCGGCCGGCACGCGCGCCGTATTCAATTCGCCGTCGGTCTGGAACAGCGCGTAAGAATTGGTCACGCGCAAAACGACGACGTGTGCGTATCGCCCCGACGGTTTGGCGGGGATCACTTTAGGAAACCACTGGGTATCGAGAGACATTGCTTTTTCCTCCTTAACTGGGTGTCATTCTGAGCGGAGCGAAGAATCTCCTTCTTGCTCCTCATCGCCTGCTGGCTTCTTACTCCACTCGTGGGCCACCGCGTCGCGGTAGAGCACCTCACAGGCGTTCTTGAGCAGGTTCAGCTGCTTGCCGCGCAGCGCGGACTTGTCGCCGCGCAGGGTATCGTAGAAGATGTCGCCGACAAAGTATTCGGCGAAGCGGTGCAGACTCGCCTCGCGAGTTTCCCAGGTGCTGCCGGGCGCATAATGCCCATCGGCACGCCCACTTCCAACGCGGTCCATAAAATCGCGCAGTTCGCCGCGCACCGCCTCCACCAACCCTTCGCGGTCGAACAGGCGTGGGTCAGCCTCCAAAATGGCCTGGGCCGCAATGCTGATGGGGCGCAGGATGCTGTTGGAATTACGTCGCCTGGCCCGGTAGAACTGCATGTACTGTTCGGTCAACGTTCGAGCATGGCTCATCGAATCGCCTCCTTTCAAGGTCGTCAAGATCGAAACGAATTGTAGATACACATGGGCTTTGTCGGCCGGCACGGCTTCGATGCGGTTGGCCCGCTGCCATTTTTTGAGATAAGCAAAGGCCCACAGCGGGTCGGCGCTCAAGTTGCGCGCCAACGGCGGGATGGTATGCCAGCGGTAGTCGTAGCCGCCGCGCCCCATGCGCGCGTTGCCGTCCAGGTGGATCAGGTACGCCGCCGTGAGCGCTTGCAAGCGGGGCAACAATCCTTCCAATGTGATCCGCTCGCGCCCCAGCAGGTCGGTCACGAAATCGTGAGGCGCGTCCAGGAAAACCGTCTCGTCCAACTCGTCGGCTTCCACGAGCAACGGCATGGAGGACTCGGACGCTACCACTTTCACATCCAACGCCAGCGGCAAAATCAGCGCCAGGAAGGCCGGGTTGATCCAGGCTTCGGCGTCTTTGGCATCACGGCTGGGCGGCGGCACACCCAGGAAGTAGAACGCCACCGGTTGCTGTTCGGGAAAATGGAAGCGGAACATGCGGTCTGTCTCGGGCGGTTCATTCGTTTCCGGCTCCATCAGGAGCGGCTGGAGACGCTGAAACGCAGCCGCATCCAGGCGCAGTTCTGTCCGGCCATTCTCTTCCACCAGCAACGCTTTGCGCACCGAAGTGAAACTCACGCGCCGCAGCCGCCGGTAAATGATGGCCAGTTGTGCCAACGTTTCCGGCGTGAAAAAGTACGTCGGGTAAAAGTACAGATAGCGCACTCTTCGCCCCTCGAAGCGGCTGCCCAACGCTCCACCGTGGTTCATCAGAATCTGGCGCAACATCATCTCGGTCTCGCAGATGCGGCAGATGTTACGGATCGCTTTCGATCCGTGCAGTGGCTGTTTATTCGTGTACACCTGGGGTGCAAACAACAACCCTGCTTCTCGCTGGGGACTGACTTTGTAAGCCGACGAGCACAACGAGCAGACTACTGTTGCAGCGCGCCCTCTGGTTTTGGCCGCGCTGTAGCGTGCCAGTTCCAGCCCAGCCGTTTCTCTCAGCGCAGCCGCCCGGTCTTCGCCCGCTTCTGGACCAAACGTCAGCATCCGCTTCACGTAGGCCCGCAAATCATCCCAGCCATCCCCCACTGGCGCTTCGTTTGCAGTTTCGTTTGTAGTTTCGTTTGTAGTAGCGACTTTAGTCGCTTCTGCAGGCTCGTCTTGCTCGATGGCCCCGGCGAGGGTTCGAGCAAGGTCTTCGATCAATGCGCGCCATTCGTCCGGCGCAGCGCCTTTGCCGCTGCCCCGCCCCAGGTAGACACCGGCAACGTAGTACCAGGGGTATGGCACCCCACCGCCGCCTTTAGCCCCGGCAATGGCATCGAACGTCTGGCGCTCGTGGCTCAACCCCAACGTCTGCAGCACCAACCCGACTTCATCCAGACCGGGTGTGGCGTTCTGCGCGATCCCCACACTCATCGCGCAAAACTCGGCCAGTTGGTCTACCCTAACGTCGTCCGGCAAGTCCAGGTCAACGCCGTCAGGGGCCATGCCCTTGGCGGTTATACTGGCAAGACGCTTACCGGCCGCGGGAGGCTTGGTTTCGGGGATCATTTTGAACACGGCGCGCGCCGCCAGGCAGATTTGCTCGCCCGGCGTAAAGTGCAAATCGTAGTAGGGAGCCGTCTTGAGACCCTTGCCGTCGCGCGACAGGCCGGTAAACTCGCGGTTCAAGCGCCCGGCGCACGCTCGTCGAATTTCATCCACAGTCGCCCGGGCCACTGCCTCCACGGCGACTGCCGGCCTATCCGCCCGGCCGGCTGCCGGGCTATTTTCCAGATACACCACCCCACTCGGTGCGAACAACAATGGTTCGCGTGACGGGCTTTTCATGGCCTCCATCGCCGCGTTGTGGATGAAGTTGGTCAGCAGGCCGCGGTTCTCGGCCACATGGTGATAGACCAGCCGCGCCTGCCCGTCCGAAAGGTCAGTGATTATCTCGACAATGCTGCGGTGGGCCGTCACTTCGTGCGGCGTCTTGGCGACGTAGGCGATGCGGTCGGCCAGCGTACATAGATCCGTCGCCAGTTGCCGCGCTCGACCGTCCAGCTTCAGTCCGGGCAGTTGGCTCAGGTTGAGCATAGTGCCCCAGCGCACCTGGGCATTGCAGGCCAGGTAGATCAAGTCGTGCAGCCAGACCTCCGTCCCACCGATGGGGTTCAGAAACCTGTCCAGTCCCAGACGGTGGGTCCACTCCTGAAAGACTGCCTCTATCAGGGGCAGATGTTTGGCCGCACTGACCGAACTGTGGTCCAGCCCTTCTCGATCCAGCCAGGCTTCCACCTCCGGCAGTTTCAGCCAGTCATGCAGAGTAAATCCGGCGCAGAACAGCCGGTACACGCGCTCGTCGAAGTGGCGCAGGCGGGGCGCGCCCCACGCTTTCAGCAAGCGGGCCACGTGCGCGACCGGGAGCAGGCCGTTGACCAGGTGGGCCCGCAGGCTTTGCTCGTGACGGTAGCGAGCCACATCTCGTTCGGTCTTGCCTTCTGCCCGGCGTGCAGCCAGGAACTCTTCGCCGCCTTTAGCGGGTTGCAGTGCCAGTTCCGTCGAGAGCGGCTGGGTCACGTGCGTCACGTAATCCAGCAGCACGGCGTCGTCCGGGGAGACCTTTTGCACCGCTGCCCGCAGCAGCGCGGAGAACATTGGCTCGTCGGCCAGTCGCGCGACTTCTGGCTCGGCCTGTTCTTCTGATTCTGCGATTTCCTCAACTAATTCTTCTTCGGTGCGGTCGCCACCCGCCAGTTGCATCGCTGCAGTGTGCCTGGTATGCTTCACCTGTTGTCCAACCATCAATGGCCTCCAAAGATCTTATGCAAAGATTGCTCCACCCCCACATGCCACGCGCCGCTCCTTCAACGCCACGCTGAACAGCAACGCCTCGCGCGCAAAGGCAATGCACCCTGTTGTACCATCACGAGCCTCAAATGTCAACAACTCAAACATCGGCGGCAGGCGCAGGCGGTAGCGCAAGTCGTTGGGCGGGATCAAACACAGCGTCACCACGAACTTGCGCCGCCGCAGGTGGGCGTTGAGCTCGTTCAGCCAGTCCACGCCGGCCACGTCCAGTTCCACGCCCTCGATCACTCGTGGCTCGCCCAATTCGTCCGCGCCCCACGTGCCTACCGCGTCGCGGAGCAGGATCGTCACTGCGCGCCGCGTATCGTTAAAACCCCGGAAGTAGAACCAGCCGGCCATCTGCTCGATGGCGGTGGGTGAAAATGCTGCACCACGCTGTGCCACTTGACGTTTGAACTCGTCGGGTTCCAGCCAGTCCAAATCGGCATTAGCGGCCAACGTCAAGAGGTCGTAGCGTTTCACGCTGTCTGCGCCCGCCTCGGACAGGTCAATCACGCCGCACTCGAACGGGCTACCGCCACGAAAACTCTGCGCTTCTTCGGCGATTTGCCTGGCACCTTTCATTAGTTCCAGATAATCGCTCAAGGCACGCCCGGTGCTGATGCCCAGCACGTCCCAGTAGGTTTGCTTCAAGTGCGCCCGCGCCGTTTCGTAACTGTCCTTGATGGTCTTGTTGCTCAACCTGTAATACACGTGCGCCGACTGCACCCAACCCCAACGCCGGGCATAGGACTCGAACGAGACGGGTTGTGGATAGGCCTTGCGGATGGCCTCACTCAATGCGGCCCGCGTCACGTTTGCCGCATCGGGCAACAACGGGGGTTCGTTGCTCTTACCTTCAAACAGCCGTTCGCTCACAAAGTTGGGCACCAACGCGTGGGCCTCGAAGGCTTCGAAAGCGTGGCCGCGCCCGTCGTCGGTGTGCCGTCCCAGGCGGCCCAGGCGTTGCAGAAACGTGCCGGCGTCACGGCTCTCGAACACCAGAAAGTTGATGCGAAAGTCTACGCCCACGTCTACCGTTGAGGTTCCGATCAACAGATCAGCCCCCAGCGAAGCACGCTTCAACGTTTCGCCGGTGAAGCCGGTATTGAGCGAAACGCACAGCCCCTCTGCTTCAAACACCGGCCTCAACAGCACAAACAAGCGATGCGCGGTGGCGACACTGTTGACGATGATGGCACCTTTGGCCCCTGGCCGGTGGCGGTGGAAAAAGCCCAGCAGGAGAGATTCTTCGCTGCGCTCAGAATGACAGACTCGCTCAGAATGACAGTGCTCGGCCACCCACTCTTCGGCCCGATAGTCTCCGCCCGTCTTCCAGAAGTGAATGTCGGTGGCCTGCACGATGGGGCGCCACGCGGCTCGATCCACAGGCGCAAACGTGTGCTGATACCACCCCTCAGCTTCCGGCTGGATAAACCTGGGGCGAAACCCTGCTTTCGCCAGGTAGTCCTGTAACAGCGGGTCGGGCGTGGCCGACAGGAACAGAAAACGTTTGGGAGTGATTGCGCCACCTACTTCGCGTACCAGCAACAGCGCATTCAACACTGCCACCACTTGTGGCGTCTGAAAGATGTGAAACTCGTCATACACAAACAGATCGAACAGGTCAACGATTTTGCGGCTGAACAGCATGTCCGGCGCATCGTCTTTGCGTGTGTAAAAGAACTGCGCCAGGTAGTGGAAGATGTCCGGGTTCGTCAGCACCACGTCGTTGTTGCCGACCAGGTGCCGGATCACGGCCGCTTTCCGGCCGTACGTCCCTTCGGCGACGATCGCTTCCAGGCGGGCAGCGGACATTGGCGTTATGCGCACCTCTTCGCAACGCCACTGTTTTTTCGAGCCGTCCAACTGCGTTTCTTGATCGCGGGCCAGCTCGTTGGTGGGGTACATCGCCAGCACAGGTCGTCCGCTCACCAGCGTCGGCAAATATGCCGCCAGGCTCTTACCGTCCCCCGTCATCGCCGTGTTGAACACCACGTCGTACTCGCCGCCGGTCAGTGCCTTGTACGTCTCGACCTGGTGCTGCGAAAGCCGCCAGCCTGCTGGCAGCCGTTCAGCCACCTCCGATGGCACATCGCTCTCATCGGCCAGTTTCGAGTACACGGGCAACGTCCTGATCCACATCTCTCCTGCCTCTTACCTTCAGCACTCTCATTGTACCACCCCCCCACCCCCACATCTGTGTGGGGATCAGGCCAGGTACTCGCCAGTTAGAACTTTTCTACATCTTGTAGTATAATCTCATCCAGCAGATTTCAGTTGTGAGGTGACCTATGGTCCTAACCAAAGTCGGCCAAAAATATACGTTAAGTATTCCTGCCCCATTCCGTTCGTTGCTTCCCGTGGGTCAGGAAGTCGCCATCAGCGCCGATGCACAAGGCCGCCTGATTATTGCCCCTGTCGAGCAAGTTCGGACCCTGCTGATGGAAACGTTCGGCATGTGGACTGATCGTACCGACCTGCCCACCGACAGCGTTGAGTACGTAAACGAAATCCGGCGTGGCCGGCGTCTGGATGAAATGGGAGCGCAATCGGATGATACTGATTGACACGGACGTTCTCATTGACCACTTTCACGGCCACCGGGCCGCCCTGGAATACTTTGCCCAAGTGATAGCGACGGGCGAGACACTAGCCGTCTCTGTCGTTACGCTCGCAGAGATCGCCAGTGGCATGCGACCTGGTGAAGAAGCACGCACTGAACATCTTTTGAGCCTGTTCACCGTGCTGGATGTGAACGAAACCATTGCTTGGCAATCTGGCATGTACCTACGCCAATTCCGGCGCAGTCACAGCCTGGAACTGGCCGACGCGCTGATTGCTGCTACTGCTGCTTGCACCAATGCAGAACTGATTACCCGCAACCTCAAACACTATCCAATGACTGACATCCTCGTCACAGTTCCTTATGAGCGCGGGAGCCAGCCCGTATAACAACTCACCCCACCAACCTGTACACTTCCGCCATCTTCCTGACCACCTCCCTCATCTCCCGCACCATCTCCGGCCCACCCACCACCCGGCAGGTGGGGCCGTAGTGCAAGAGTGACCTCACTGCCCAGAACAGGCTGTCCGTCTCCCCGCGCACGAGCGCGCTCCCATCCTCACGCCGCTCGATCTGCTCGACTTCGATCCACTGCGGGCGGGTCACGCCGGTGCGGGCCACCTCGGGGACCAGTTCGTATTCCACGGCGTAGCGCGGCGCGGCGGGAGACACGGGTGACAGTTTGTGGG
>Ga0315284_10015040_pt1 | contig 11002 bp, 9 predicted proteins | sample YL17G09_16_MG_FD_203696 | JGI IMG/M metagenome (GOLD analysis project Ga0315284, IMG submission 203696) | Sediment microbial communities from Yellowstone Lake, YNP, Wyoming, USA - YL17G09_16 | ecosystem: Environmental > Aquatic > Freshwater > Lake > Sediment | place: USA: Wyoming | collected...
AGGAAGATAAAGAGTGTCTATGTCACTCATCAGCTGGTAATACCTTTTCCTGAAAACCTTAAGAACTTTGAATGGATAGGTGTTCTCTTCCACCGCTTCATTATCAAAAAGTACTCTTTATGCTTTATTCCCGATCTACCCGGTGAACTGAATGTGTCAGGCAGATTGGCCCATAAGGTAAGGCATACAGAAAATACAAGATTTATAGGAATTCTGTCGAGATTTGCAAACACAGTTACTTCTCAGGAGAGTAAGGCCCGATTCCCCCACAATACAGTAATCCTCTCAGGGCCTGAACCTCAGAGAGGGATACTCCGGCAGAAGCTTATTGAGATACTGAAGCACAGGGAACCTCCGACTGTTATCCTTGAGGGAAAACCAGGCAGCTCCACTGAAACCTCAAGGTCAGAAAATATTATTTCATATAATCACCTGCCTGCTGATGAAATGCAGGATTTGATCACAGGAAGCACGAGTATTGTCACCCGATCGGGCTATACATCAGTTATGGAACTTATAAGCCTGAACTGCAGCGCATTGCTTGTACCGACACCTGGTCAGACTGAACAGGAGTACCTTGCAAAGTATCTTTCCGCAAAAGGATGGTTCAGTGCGGTCTCTCAGAGCAGGCTGAACGCAGATACAGCTCTGCCTTCACAGAAATTACTCTGGACCTCAGAAATAATTGATGAAAGCCGTGAGCTGCTTGAAGAAGCCCTGGATGAACTCCTAAATCAATAAAATAAACAGGCTTATTCCCATGAAGCCAGTCAGAAATCCAACCCAGACCTGGGATGGATTATGGGAATTAAGGCGTAATCTTGAAGAAAGGATAAGGCCGCTGGCAAGGATCACCGTAAGCAGATACCAGGTAAGCGGTGTATGCATTTTTATTGAAAGTGCAAAGACCGTGGCCAGCAGAACACCGGCCCCGACTGAGTGTATGGATATCTTCCACCAGAAATTGATCATCGATACAATGATTGCCACCACGGATGTGCCAAAAATGAATGACTTCAGGAAAAAAGGGATCTGAAACCTGAATATTATAAATGAAGTAGTGCAATAAAGAATTGAAGCTGTAAGAAGAGGTATTATTCTTTCCTTCCTCTCGTCGATATGGTAAGAACTTATTATATTCCTGTATCTCAGAAACGGAAGCAAAGCCAGGGGAATAAAAACATTGTTGATTAGCACAACCAGGAAAAGAATCCTCCTGGCATCAGCCGGAAGGTACTTAAGAAATGTGGGAGCTGACAGCAAAATCCCCAGTCCAAACAAAGGCATAAGCACGGGGTGAAAAACGGCCGAAACAATTTTTGCCAGCTTATCAGGAATATTTGATACTTGTCCGGTGTTCATTCCAATCATATTACTCATCCTAAATCTCCCTCCTTAATCTGGCAACCGGAATATTAAGCTGCTCACGGTATTTGGCAACTGTCCTGCGGGCTATCTGATATCCCTTCTCCTGGAGTATATCTGTAAGCCGTTCGTCAGTAAGCGGTCTTCTTTTTTCTTCATTTTCGATGCAATCCTGCAGAATTCTCTTTATCTCCCTTGTCGACACTTCCTCGCCGCTGTCGGTCTGAAGTCCTTCAGAGAAGAAAAATTTCAGAGGCATAATCCCGAAATGTGTCTGGATGTATTTGCTGTTTGCGACTCTCGATACTGTTGAAATATCCAGACCTGTCATTTCAGCAACATCCTTCAGGATCATCGGTCGGAGCTTTGTCTCATCGCCGTCTATAAAATATTCCTGCTGGTATTCCAGTATGGCATTCATGGTCAGCAGAAGAGTGTTTTGCCTCTGCCTGATTGCATCAATGAACCATTTGGCTGAATCGATCTTTTGCTTCACGAACATAACAGCCTCCTTCATCTCTTTCTTCTGACCCTTGTCTTTTATGTATGAGTGAAGCATCTCATTGTAGGCCGAGCTGAGGCGTAGTTCCGGAAGATTTCGTGAATTAAGGTGAAGATCAAACCCGTCTTCCGTCAGATCAAGTATGAAATCGGGGATTATAGGCTGGGATGTCCTTGTAAACGAATCACTGAAAAGACCTCCTGGCTTTGGATTCAGCTTCAGGATCTCATCAATGGCCGATCTAAGTTCGTTCTCAGAAATCCCCATCCGGGCTGTGATCTTATCATAATGCCTTTTGCTGAATTCCTCAAAAAAAAGATCGAGAACTGTATATGCAATTTTCAGGGCCGGTTGAGTACGGTCCTTTATTGCGAGCTGAATTAAAAGAGACTCCCTGAGAGTTCTTGCTCCAACCCCGGGAGGATCAAGATCCTGAATAATATCAAGAACTTCTTCAAGCTCCTTTTCAGTTGTTGTAACATTCTGAAGGAAGGCAAGGTCATCGACTATATTTACCAGCTCCCGTCTAAGGTATCCATCTTCATCTATGTTCCCGAGGATATATTCGCCCAGGACCTTTTGCTTGTCATCAAGGTCCCTCAGGCCAAGCTGGGATTCAAGATGCTCATGAAATGAAGATCCGACTGAAAACGGTATATCGTTCCTCTTTTCATCCTCTTTGCTGTAGTTGTTTGCCTGAAGACGGTATTCGGGAATTTCATCATCTTCTATATAATCATCGAGGGTGAATTCCTCCTGGTCCTTGTCTTTTTCTTCAAACTGTTCATCCTCAGCTTCTTCATTGTTACCAACCTCTTCATCCTCCTCAGGCCCCTCTTCGAGTGCAGGATTCTCCTCAAGTTCTTTTTTGATCCGCTGTTCTATCTGCAAAGTAGGCACCTCCAGCAGCTTGATCATCTGGATCTGCTGGGGGGAAAGCTTCTGAAGCAGTTTCTGCTGTAACTTTTGCTTTAGCATTCTTTGCAGTTAAAGAATATGAAATTGAATATTTAAAATTCAGCGTTTTTAGGTGTTCTTGGAAACGGGATTACGTCCCTTATATTTGACATCCCGGTCATAAATAATATCAGGCGCTCGAATCCGAGGCCGAATCCGCTGTGAGGAGCGGTCCCGAATTTCCTTGTTTCAAGGTACCACCAAAGATCCTTTTCCGGAAGCTTCAGCTCTTTGATCCTGTTTATCAGTTTATCATAGATCTCCTCTCTCTGCGATCCGCCGATTATCTCGCCGATTCCTGGAAACAGCACATCCATGGCTTTTACCGTTTTCCCGTCGTCGTTCTGCTTCATATAAAATGCCTTGATCTCCTTGGGATAATCAATAAGTATTACCGGACGCTTAAAATGCTCTTCAACCAGGTGTCTTTCGTGCTCAGCCTGCAGGTCCCTTCCCCATCCAACAGGATATTCCCACTTTTTATCCGCTGCCGTTAATATTTTTACAGCCTCGGTATAGGTGAGTCTGACAAATTTGTTTGAGACCACAAACTTCAGTCTCTCAAGGAGTCCCTTGTCGATCATGTTATTCAGAAAATCCAGGTCATCCCTGCAGTTATCGAGAGCATAACTTATAAGAAATTTCAGAAAATCTTCTGCAAGATCCATATTATCATCCAGGTCATAGAAAGCCATTTCCGGTTCGATCATCCAGAACTCGGCCAGATGCCTTGGGGTGTTTGAATTTTCAGCCCTGAAGGTCGGACCAAATGTGTAAATCTCGCCAAGGGCCAGAGCGCCCAGCTCACCCTCAAGCTGTCCTGATACTGTCAGATTGGTCTCTTTCCCGAAGAAATCATTCCGGTAATCAACTGTTCCCAGCTCATTATAAGGCAGGTTCTTAAGGTCCAGGGTGGTTACGTGGAACATTTCCCCGGCCCCTTCAGCATCGCTTCCCGTTATTATCGGTGTATGAAGATAATAGAATCCACTGTCGTTAAAGTACTTATGTATTGCGAAAGCCATTGAATGCCTTATCCTGAAAACAGCGCCGAAAGTATTGGTCCTGAAGCGGAGATGGGCATGCTCCCTGAGAAACTCCATCGAATGTCCTTTCTTCTGAAGAGGATAGGTATCTGCATCACTTTTGCCGTACAATTCAATCTTTTCAGCATTTATTTCTACATTTTGTCCCTGACCCTGCGATTCAACGAGCTTTCCGGTTACGGCAATGCATGCACCCGTTGAAATATCCTTTAAAAGATCCTCATCAAACAAGGCAGTATCAGCTACTATCTGGATATTATTGATTGTTGAACCGTCATTAAGAGCAATGAAAGCAATATTCCTGTTTCCCCTTTTTGTCCTTACCCATCCCTTGACGACAACATCTGATCCCATAACAGGACTGACCAAAAGCTCTTTAACCTTATTCCTTTTCATCATAAAAAATAATTGTCACAAAAATTTCCCCCGCAAAAGTAATAAATTGTTAACCGTGAAACCTCATCAAATCATTACAAATTAAGTAAATCTCAATAATAATTCTGAATAAAAACAGTTATATCAACGTGGTCCTGAAATTTTTAAAGTCGTGAATAATCGTCGATCCATACTGCAATCACAATACTTATTGATTTGACAATTAGGAAAATCTGAATAACTTTGGGTATATAACTGTAAACCGATAACCAAAATGGAAGAAAACAAGAAACTTATAATCGTGCCATGGGATTTTACAAATGTTGCTGAATCAGCTTTGGCTCATGCTGTTAAGATCGGCCGTATGGTTAATACCGATATTTGTCTTTTGCATATAGTTGATCCTGATGTCAAGGTCAAAGCCGAAGGAGAGAAAAGAGCCCTTCTGAAACATATTGCTGAGGAGAGCAGCAAGAAATACAATATGAACATAATTTCAAATGTTACAAAGGGTAGTATTTTCACATCAATAGCTGATTTTGCAAATTCCAGGGAAAAAGAGGCAAACCTTGTGGTGATGGGAACTCACGGGATGAAGGGAATGCAAAAATTCACCGGAAGCTGGGCGCTTAAAGTCATTGTTAAGTCCAAGATTCCTTTCATTGTTGTTCAGGAGCCTCCGGCTGACCAGAACAGGTACCACAATATTGTTTTCCCCGTTGATTTCAGGATTGAAAACAAAGAAAAAATGGGTATGGCAATTTTTATGGGGAAATATTTTGATTCAAAAATTCATATCCTCAAGACAGTTACCACCGATAAGGGTCTTACAGCCAAGGTAAACAGAAATCTGAATTTCGCCGTCAAATTCCTGATCCAGAACAATGTAGAATATGAAATTCACGAAGTGCCAAACAGGAAGTTTGCTCAGCAGACAATTGATTTTGCACAGAGGACAAATGCTGACCTGATCCTTATTGTGACGACCAAGAACATTACATTTGCTGATTATATGCTGGGAGCGTCGGAGCAGTTCATAATTGCAAACAGCTCCAAAATACCTGTATGTTGTGTAAATCCGAAATCATCATTTGCGAACACGTCGCAGTTTATGGGCGGCTGGGGAGCATAAAATTATTCTTTCTTTATCTCGTTGGTTTTTGCAAGAGAAACCAGCCCTCCTATAACACCCAAATTCATTGAGTCAAGTGCAGAACTCGGAACGATAACCATTGAACCTTTTTCTTTCAATCCTTCATATAGCATATTCATCCCCCGCAAATGCAAGGCAATAGGATTATCAGCATATTGCAGGCTGGCTATGGCAAATTTTTCTGCGATCTCGGTTTCTGCGGTCCCAAGAATAACTCTTGCTTTTCTTTCTCTTTCCGCCTGTGCCTGTTTGCTCATGGCATCTGCAAGAGCCGGTGGTATTATAATATCCCTGATGCCGACTGTCTGACAGGTTATTCCCCATGGATTTGTATTTGCATCAAGAGTCTTCTGAAGATCTTCTGCAATTTTTTCTCTGTCCTGGAGCAGATCGGCCAGCTCATGCTTTCCGATAATATCCCTGAGGTCAGTCTGGGCAATGAATGAAATCGCCTTTACGTACTCCTGAACTTCAAGGGCTGCTTTTTCCACATCCCACACGGTCCAGTAAACAACTGCATCAACATTTACCGGGACAGTGTCTTTTGTCAGTGTCTGTTCGGCCCTGAACTCCGTAACCCTGACCCGCTGATCAACAAAAGTCCCGACCTGATCAATAATTGGAATTATAAAAAACAATCCGGGGCCTTTCAGACCGCTGTATTTCCCCATCCTCAGGACAATAGCTTTTTCCCATTGGTCAGCAATCTTAATTGAACTGCCAATTAGTAGGGAGATGACTACCAAAATAACCAGAACCGGGATTCCGATTATCTGAAGATAATACAATCCTGCTGATATCGCAAGGAGAATTACCACCACTGTTAATGAAACAGGATTAGATAAACTTGTTGAACTTACTGTTGTTTTCATTTTTTGTCATGTTTTTGTATTTCGCTTATTATTTCCTCTGGTGAAAAACCGTAACTGAATGCAATTGTCAGGAATTCGTTACAAATACTGCGGAGTTTTTTATCCTTTTCCTTTGCAGGAATTGAGATATTTGACTTACCGATAAATGTCCCGGTTCCCTGCTGGGTTTCCAGAATCTTCTGTATTTCAAGCTCATTATAAGCTTTCGTGACGGTATTAAGGTTAACCGCCAGTTCAACGGCAAGTGCACGGACAGTCGGAAGCTGCTCGCCTGCCTTAAGGGCGCCTGAGGCGATCCCGAATTTGATCTGGTCGATGATCTGCCGGTAATATGGGATGCCAGTCTTTGGATCCAATACAAATTTTATCATAGTTATATAGTATTAGTCTACTGGTTTAATGGTTTAATGGTTTAATATTGTTCTATTACTATAGTATTATAGTACAATATTACAATTAATATTTATAATTTGCAAATATTTTTAAGATTTTTTTACCACGGAGTTGAACGGAGTTAGCATGGAGTTTGACTTCGTCGAGGGCTTCGCCGTTCACTGTTTTTACTCCGTGTCACTCCGTGAAAACTTTGTTTAACTCAGTGTTTAATGGATTTTTCTTCAAAAAAATCGCATTAAGCTTCTTAATCTGGTTCCTGTTTTGTAAAACCCATCCCTAAATGCTATCTTCGTACCCATTAATCTTAATTGAATAATTGATTTATGTCAATTGTAGCTCAGGGTGTTACAAAGCTTTATGGTGAACAGAAGGCTCTTGATAATGTCTCATTTGAAATAAAGACCGGTGAGATAGTCGGATTCCTTGGCCCGAACGGTGCAGGCAAGTCAACAATGATGAAGATCATTACAGGCTTTATCCCCCCTTCATCCGGAAATGTCCTTGTGAATGGCATTGAAACCAGTGACGGCTCGCTCGAAATCAAGAAGAAAATCGGATATCTCCCTGAAAATAATCCTTTATACCCCGAAATGTATATCAGGGAATATCTTCAGTTTGCGGCATCATTGTACAAATCTGATATTCCTCTTAAAAAGCAGATTGACGATATTATTGAAGTCACCGGTCTTGCCCCCGAACAGAAAAAAAAGATCGGTTCTCTCTCAAAAGGTTACAGGCAGAGAGTTGGTCTGGCCCAGGCTCTGATTCATAATCCTGACGTACTGATACTTGATGAGGCAACCACCGGTCTTGATCCCAACCAGATAGTTGAGATAAGAAATCTTATACGTGATGCCGGCAAGGAAAAAACAGTGCTGCTCTCAACACATATCATGCAGGAAGTTGAAGCAATATGCAGCAGGGTTATAATTATCGACAGGGGTATCATTGTTGCCGATGAGGAAAAAAAGGATATCTATTCAAAGATCAGCCAGTCAAAACAGTCTGTACTTGTCGAGTTTGACAGAGACCCTGATGAGGCATCGCTCAAAGCAATACCGCTTGTCGATTCAGTTAAAAAATCAAAAGAGAACACCTGGCTTATTGAAGCAACAGGCGACCAGGATATCCGTCCGGCAATTTTCTCATACGCTGTCACCAATAACCTCACTGTTCTGTCACTTCAAAAGAAAGAGAATAATCTTGAGGAGATCTTCAGGATTCTGACTAACGGTTAGCTTAACCAGGGAGTTTTGCCCCCCCTTCCCCCCCTGCAATCTGGCTCTTCCCTAAAATTGCCCACTGGGCAATTTCTTAATGGTCAGCTCCTTTTAGGGTGTTGGGGGCTCTTATTCTGTGGTTAATGTTTTTCTTTGTATTTCTGATAAATTCTTGCTTTCTTTGCACATCAAAATCTGGTGGAGAAATTTGAGCTGATTGCAACCACAGGAAAAAATGCTAAAATGCCAATAATCCCGTTTTTCCAATCAACTAAACTTCCCGGCTTTTGTTTAATAAAAAATATAAGGGCTAAAGCCCGGTTAAATAGTTGTTTATTAACCACGGCCTTAAGGTCGTGGTTAAGGATAAAAGTAAAATATTGGCCATGTCCTGTTTAGGAAGAAATTAATTAACCACGTCCTTTAGATCGTGGTAATTACTAACACCTGATCCGGACTTTAGTCCTTAAACGTTTTTAGTTGAGCATATTATAAATTAAAATTTAGATAATGGGATACTTATTCACTTCCGAATCAGTTTCAGAAGGCCACCCCGATAAGGTTGCCGATCAGATATCAGATGCTTTGCTTGACGAATTCCTCAGGTGGGATCCGGAGTCAAAAGTCGCTTGTGAGACTTTTGTAACGACTGGACTTGTTCTTTGCGGCGGTGAAGTCCGCACCGATGGCTGGGTGGATGTCCAGGAGACTGTCCGCAGGGTGATCAGGAAGATCGGCTATACAAAAGCTGAATACCGTTTCGACTGTGACTCCTGCGGAGTTATCTCGACAATTCATGAGCAGTCGAGCGATATAAGCCAGGGTGTTGTTCGTGAAAAGCCTGAAGAACAGGGAGCAGGCGACCAGGGAATGATGTTTGGCTATGCCTGCCGGGAAATGGATAACTTTATGCCGATGAGCATCGAGCTTGCCCACGTCCTTCTGCAGGAACTTGCCGCCATAAGGCACGAAGGGAAACTGATGAAATACCTCAGGCCCGACAGTAAATCGCAGGTGACGATCGAGTATGATGACAATAACAAACCTGTGCGGATAGATACTATAGTCATCAGCACCCAGCATGATGAGTTTGTCCTTCCGAAAAACGGATCGCACAAGGCTGAGAAAGCCGCTGAGAAAGAGATGCAGAAAAAAATTGCTGAGGACCTGAATAAAATCCTGATCCCAAGAGTAAAGAAAACTCTTCCCGCAGGAATTCAGAAGCTTTTCAAGAGCGATATGAAGCTGCTTGTTAATCCCACAGGCAAATTCGTTATCGGGGGACCTCACGGGGATACAGGTCTGACCGGCAGAAAAATCATTGTTGATACCTACGGTGGTCATGGAGCTCACGGCGGCGGCGCATTTTCCGGTAAGGACTCATCAAAGGTTGATAGATCGGCTGCGTATGCAGCACGCCATATAGCCAAGAATCTTGTCGCTTCAGGTGTTTGCGATCAGGCTCTGATACAGATAGCTTATGCAATCGGCGTTGCCCAGCCTGTAGGATTATTCGTCAATACCTATGGTACTGCAAAAGTAAAAGACAAAAAGGGAAATATTCTTCACGACAGCGAGATCGCATCAAAGCTAAAAGAACTTTTTGACCTGCGGCCTTATTCGATAGTTAACCGGTTCGGACTGAAGAATCCAATATTCTCCCCGACAACAACATACGGTCATTTCGGACGTGATTATGAGGTAAAGGAAGTTGAAGTCTATTACCCCGTGCCAGGGTCCAAGCCCAGGACAGTAAACGACAACGGGAAAAAAGTCTATACTAAAAAAGTCGAATTTTTTGCCTGGGAAAAGCTGGACTATATCGATAAAATTAAAAAAGCTTTCAATATCTGACCGCCCCCAACCCCCTAAAGGGGGCTATTAATAAGCAGAACTTAACCCCCCTTTAGGGGGGCAGGGGGGCGAAAAATAGGGGGCAGAGGGATTAAAATGCTGCTTTCACAATCCTTGCTACATTATCCGACCTTCCCAGAGTATAGTAATGAATTCCCGGAACTCCTTCTTTGATCAGCTCTTTCGACTGCATTGCCGCCCATTCGATGCCAACTTCCCGGGCATCTTTGTCGTTCTGGCATTTCTGCAGTGCAAGCACCAGATCATGAGGCATATCGATATGAAAGGTCTGAGGAAGTAAATTAATATCATTCAGTGCAGAGACCGGCTTTATGCCTGCAATTATCGGGACATCTATGCCGATGCACCTGCATTCGTCCCTGAACCTGAAGAACTTTCTGTTGTCGAAGAACATCTGGGTGACAATATAGCTTGCGCCCGATTCGACTTTATGCTTAAGGTTTTCAAGGTCAACCTGCCTGTTGGGAGCTTCAAAATGCTTTTCAGGATATCCTGCCACTCCAATGCAGAATGATGTCGGTGCGGTATCTTCAAGCAACTCCTCAAGATACCTCCCGTTATTCATGTTGACAATCTGCTGCACCAGTTCAAACGTGTGTGTGTGGCCATCCTTCTCAGGAATAAATGTACGGCTTCCCTTCTGCGGATCACCCCTTAGGGCAAGCACATCATCGATACCAAGGAAATTCATTTCAATAAGTACGTTTTCCGTTTCCTCTTTGGTAAATCCTCCGCAAAGCAAATGCGGAACAACAGGTATATTATACTTGTATTTTACAGCAGCCGCAAGCGCAATTGTCCCGGGTCTTTTCCTAACAGTTCTTTTCTCCAGCAGTCCGTCTGGCCTTTCTCTGTAGGTCGTCTCGTTCCTGTGAGACGTAAAATTTATATATGCCGGACTGAAATCGATAAGCCTGTCAATCGTTGAATAGACCCTTTCGATGCTGTGCCCCTTGAGAGGCGGCAGTAATTCAAATGTAAACAAAGTGCCTTTTGCGTTCCTGATCTTGTCAATAACACTCATATAATTTCATTCATAAATTCGGAGCAAGCCATCTGGCTGCCTCTTCAACACTCATTTTCTTCCGTGATGCATAATCCTTCAGCTGGTCCTCTCCTATCTTTCCAATATTGAAATAGACTGAACCGGGATGTGCGAACACATAACCGCTGACTGCCGCCGGAGGTGTCATTGCAAAATTCTCAGTCAGCCCGGCTCCTGTAAGCCTTTCTGCATCAAG
>Ga0315284_10015043_pt1 | contig 11001 bp, 10 predicted proteins | sample YL17G09_16_MG_FD_203696 | JGI IMG/M metagenome (GOLD analysis project Ga0315284, IMG submission 203696) | Sediment microbial communities from Yellowstone Lake, YNP, Wyoming, USA - YL17G09_16 | ecosystem: Environmental > Aquatic > Freshwater > Lake > Sediment | place: USA: Wyoming | collected...
ATACAGATCATTCTGACACGGAGTTGATCGTTCATCTTTATGAAGATTTTGGAGATGACTTTACCCATAAAATTAACGGGATGTTTGCCATCGTCCTTTGGGATAAAAGAAAAAAGAAACTCCTCTGAATAAGAGACAGGATGGGGGTAAAACCTCTTTTTTATGCCATGGTCAGCAATCATTTAGTCTTTGGATCAGAGATTAAAGCCATACTTGCCTATCCTGACTACAGTCGGGATATGAATCATGAAGCGATCTATCACTATTTTACCTTTAAAAATATCCCAGCCCCAATGACGGCTTTTAAAGGAATCTATTCACTTCTGCCTGGCGAGAGATTGATCTTTTCAGATGCCCGGGTATCAAAACAGAGATGGTGGAAGATTAAATTTAAGGAGAATCAAGGCTACGACGAGACGGATCTAAAAGAAGAGTTGCTGGCACTCCTCGAAGATGCCACAAGGCTCCGGATGAGAAGTGATGTTCCTTTTGGAGCATACCTGAGTGGAGGGGTTGACTCAAGCACTGTTGTCGCCTTGATGACGAGGTTTTCAGGAAAACCTATTTTAACATTTTCACTGGGATATGAGGATGAATTTGAGAACAAAGAAACTGACCTCTTTTATGCCAGAAAGGTCTCTGAAGCATTTAAAACGGAACATTACGAATACATTATGTCTTATAATGAGCTGGTGGATGAGATCGGAAATGTCATTGTGTCATTTGATCAGCCATTTTCTGGAACCATTTCGACCTATTTCCTGACCAAACTGATAAAAAAACATGTCAAAGTAGCGATCTCGGGTGACGCAGCCGATGAGCTGTTTGGAAGCTATCTCTCCCATCGAGTGGCTCAACCCATGTATCATTTCAAGAGACTCTTTGAGAAGGTTAAGAAAGGATCTTTAACAGATGACGAAAAAATTCTGTTTAAGCCATGTGATATCAATTTCCTGAACAATCTTTTCAATCAATCTGAAGGAGATGAAATAAGATGGCGATACCATCTCTATTTATTTAGTGATGAAGACAAGAGGGGATTGATCTCGAGTGATTTTAAAAAGGAACTCAACCACGTCAATTCATTTTCGCTTATAAGAGAATATTTCCAATCCATTACCTCAAAAGACCCATTAAATAAGATCCTTGAGATGGAATGGAATACTCAGTTGCCTGACCAGGTGCTTGCCTTTGTTGATTTCCTTTCAATGGCGCATTCTGTAGAGATACGTTCTCCTTTTTTGGATTACAGGCTCGTAGAGTTTGCAGCTACCATTCCAGGAAACCTGAAGATAAGAAATGGTAATGTAAAGGATATTTTAAAAAAGACCGTAGAACCTTTAATTCCTCAGGGGATTACAAACAGACCAAAGGAAGGCTTTGTTCTTCCCATTTTCGACTGGATGGTTGAAAAACTTAGAGACTACAGCGTGGATGTCCTGTCAGAAAAGAGATTGAAAAAACACCATTTGCTTAATACAAAGACAGTCAAAAATATCTTAGACGATTATTTTTCAGGAAATAAGAGTGTAGCAGGGAAGGTCTGGAATCTCATGATGTTTCAAGTTTGGTGGGAAAAATATTTTGAGTGAATCTGAGTGTGCTAAAAATAATAGATTTAAAACAAGATGAATTCTTTCTTCCTCAATATGTAGAACTACGAAACCATTACGTGGATTTGCTTTTAACGAACTCGGTGACCGTGGATGAAACAAAAGATTGGTTAGTTAAAGAAAATGTAGAAGTGAGATGCTTCGTTGACAGTCAAACTTTAATTGGAGTCGTCATTCTTTACTTAAATAAAGAAGGGGAGGTTGCCTTTTTTGTAAAAAACAGGAATAGAGGAGTTGGGAGTCAGCTGCTCAAAGTCATAGAAGAAGTTGCGAAAGGGAAAAAGTTGAATGGCCTTTGGTCATGGGTGATGTCTTCTAACTTAGCGGCACAAAAAGCTTTTACCAAGAACGGATACCTCTTGGAAGGAGAAACTGAGAGAAGATATAGGAATAAAATTTTGCGAGGTTTTGTTTTTAGAAAAAAATTGTGATTGGAGTTTTAACCCATGCATAAGAGCTTAAAACCGGAACATATCCAGGATTCCTATGGCATCCGACCCGAAGCTCTGGAATTTCCCATGATGTGCGTTCTTTCCTTTGTCTATGTATGTAATGCGAAGTGCCCAAACTGTCCTTATACCAATTCAGCAATAAGGACAGACTATCAAGATAGACCCTTGATGAATGAGGACACTTTTAAAATCATTGCGGATCAGTGTGGAGAATATGGGGCCTGGATACGCATCTCAGGCGGCGGAGAGCCGATGCTTCACCCAAAAGCTGTGAAATTGATGGAGTATGCCAAAAAGGCGGGAGCTAAGGTTGGACTCATCACAAATGGTTCAAAATTTTCAGAAGAAAGCAGTAGGAGATTGCTTGCGGCCCAGATCGACATGATAGAGTTCAGCGTTGATGCTGCCGACCCCCAAATCTATGAAAGGGTGAGAAGAGGGCTCGATTGGGAAACCTTGTTAAAGAATGTCAAGAGGATGGTTAAGTTAAGGAATAAATTCAAGAGTAAGACGAAGATTATTGCAAGTGGAGTCAATCAGCTGGATGTGGATATCGAGGCAGTCGCTAAATTCTGGGAGCCAATGGTGGATAACTTTCAGAAAAGAAAATATCTCACCTGGGGAATCAACGACCCCTCAAAATCTGCGGACCCGACTCCGTATTTAGCTCCTGAAGAAAGAATTCCGTGTCCCTTTATTTTTGAGAGACTAAACATCGATTCCAGAGGGAAGGTCATGGTGTGTGGGTTCGATATCGCCGCAAGAACAGATATGGGAAATATCCATGAAAAAAGCATAAAAGAAATTTGGCATGGAGAGGGTTTCGATTATTATAGACAGAGACATCTATCCCGCAGAGGCGATGAAATCGAGCTTTGCAGAAACTGTCCAGACTGGCAATTCCGATCATGGCAGCATAACTACTGGAAGATTGTAAAAAATGCAGAAATGAAGAGGGTAAAAAAGTTTAATGAATTGAATTTACAGGATACCGAAGGATGTATCACCGATTGATGATCGAATCCGCTATCGTTCCAGCTGCTGGGCAGGGCTCAAGAATGAACCCATTAACCATGGCCATCCCAAAGGAGATGTTTCCTTTAGGGAGTCTTCCTATTATTGAACATACCCTATTGGAACTTGTATCGTCAGGAATAAAAAGGATATGTATTGTGATCAGAAAAAGGAAAGAGGTAATCCGGGAATATCTTAATAGGAGAAAGGCATTATACAAAAAGGTTGAACTCCATTTTGCTTATCAAGAAGCCCCTCTTGGATTAGGGGATGCCATTCGGAAGGGGAAGGATTTTATAAGAGGAATTCCCTTCGTGATGGCCATACCCGATCAAATCCTTTTATCCGAGCGACCGGCGACCCAACAGCTGTTAGACGCGTGTCAAAACGGTGAAGGAATTTGGAATTCCATGGTAAAAATTCCAAGGAAAGAAATGGATTTTTTCAAAGGCTCAAGGGCTTTTAAATACAGAAGAGAAAAGAGAGGTTTCTATGTCATTGAGGATATTTTGGCGGATGAAACTTCACTGCTCAGGGGATTTGCTCGAACGATATTTTTGCCTGAGGCTTTTGAATATATGACAGAAGAATTTATCAATGAAAAAACAGGGGAAATCGATCTTTTAAAAACATTTCAGGCATTGAAGAATAAGTTTCCATTATACGGCATGGTTTTGGAAGGTAGACCCTGTGACATAGGTACCTGGGAAGGATATTATTTTTATCAACCTATTATATTGGATTATTTAAATTCGAGGGAGAAATCTTCATGATCATAGGGATCCTTCAGCCTGGATATCTTCCCTGGCTTGGCTTCTTTGAACAGATGTATAAGAGTGATATATTTGTCATCTATGATGATGTCCAATATGATAAGGAAGGATGGCGGAATAGGAATAGGATAAAGACTGCTAATGGTATTCAATGGCTTACCGTTCCTGTTCACATGAAATTAACAGAACGTCCCCTCATCCTTGATATCGAAATCGACAATACCGTCAATTGGCGAAAAAAGCATCTCGCTTCGATTAAACAAAACTATGCCAAGGCTCCTTTTTTCAAGAATTATATTGATATTTTCGAAGATGCTTATTCAAAAGAGTGGGTATATCTCGCAGACTTAGATATCTATTTTATTACGAAGCTGGCCGAATGTTTGGGAATGGCTAACAAAAATATTGTAAGGTCCTCCACCCTTAATGTTAAAGGCGATAGAATTGAAAGATTGATCAATATATGCAAAATCTTCGGAGCAGATACGTTTTATGAAGGGTCTTCGGGCAAGAACTATATTGATGAGAAGGACTTTTTGAGTCACGGAATCAAGGTAAAATTTCAGAATTATCAACATCCCATTTACGATCAACTCTATGGAGATTTTATCCCTTATCTTTCTGCCATCGATCTGCTCTTTAGCCATGGTCACGAGAGTCTTGAAATACTTACTGGAAAGGGTCGAACAAAAGGAGGGTAACCCCGATGAGCACAATGTTAGTTAAAACTATCTTAGTTACTGGCGGCGCTGGCTTTATAGGGAGTAATTTTATCAGGTACATTTATCACAAATACCCTGATTATAAGATTATTATTCTTGATGCACTGACCTATGCCGGAAATGTCGAAAACTTGCCTGTAAACCTCAACGAACCCAGAGACGATAGAATTATGTTCTGGTATGGCAACGTGAGGAATGGGGAGCTTGTGGATACCCTTGTCAGCCAATGCGATGTGGTGGTACACTTTGCAGCAGAGACGCATGTCACCCGGTCCATCTATGATAACTTCCTTTTTTTCGAAACGGATGTTTTGGGGACTCAGACGGTTGCCAATGCAGTATTGAAATATAGAAAAAATATAGAAAGATTTATTCACATCTCCACGTCCGAAGTTTACGGAACGGCCTTGAAGGAAAAGATGGATGAAGACCATCCCTTAATGCCTATGAGTCCTTATGCATCTGCAAAAACAGGTGCAGATAGGCTCGTATTTTCTTACTGGGCAACTTATGAGATACCTGTTGTAATTATTCGCCCTTTCAATAATTATGGTCCTTTCCAGCATCTCGAAAAGGCCATCCCTCGTTTTATCACAAGTTGTATTCTGAATGAACCGATTCGAGTCCATGGTGATGGTAGTGCTTCAAGGGATTTTGTATTTGTAGAGGATGTATGCAATGCCATCAACATGATGATGCATGTAGACATTGAAAGAGTCAAAGGAGAGGTCTTCAATGTTGCCTCTGGTGTTCATCGGTCTATTCTCTCTATTGCGAAAGATGTTGTGAAGTTAATGGGAAAGGATGAATCATTAATATCATTCGTCGGGGACCGCCCCGGACAGGTTTTCAGGCATACAGGAGATATATCAAAGATTAAGAATCGGTTTAACTGGGAACCAAAAGTGACATGGGAGGAAGGACTTCAAAGGACAATCGAGTGGTATAGGGAAAACGAAAGATGGTGGGGAAAACAGTTATGGATGAGGGCAGTACCGATCATTACAAAGAGCGGAGAAAAGGAACTGCACTAAAAAATCAGGTAAAAGATAACAGGTTCGCCGAAGGCGAAATGGTTTAGCAGGTTGCTGAAAAATCTAAATCACTGTCACTCCCGCCCCTGCTTTCGCAGGGGTAAACTTGTCCCCGCGAAGGCGGGGAGCGGGAGTCCAGACGCCGTTCCTGCGAAGGCAGGAAACCACTAGAAAGGAACTGGGTTCCTGTTTACACAGGAAACCCTGGATTCCTGCTTCCGCAGGAATGACAACATGGGAATAGGTTTTGAATTTTAATGCCCCGCAGCTCTGCTGCGGGGTAGTTTACTATGAAAAAATTTGATCGAAGCGTTTCTCTATTGTGCTGGGCATATAATGAAGAGGATTCCATCAAAGAATATCTTGAAAAAGCAACACATTTGATGGAGGCCACCGTTGAAGATTATGAGATCGTTCTAATCGATGATGGAAGTACCGATAGGACTTATGAAATAGCCAAGGCTTTTCAAACGAAGAATCCCAGACTCAAGATATTCAAGAATGAAAGAAACCTCAATGTGGGTATTTCAAGCCAGAGGGCCATACAGAGGGCGTCAAAGGAATTCCTCTTTTGGCAGACCGTTGACTGGTGTTATGATATTTCAGATCTCAGGTTGTTTTTAGGATACTTAAAAACCTACGATATTGTTCAAGGGGTGAGAAGAAAACCTGTCGACGTAAAGGTGAAATTCTTTAAACCATTTGTTTCCATTCTAAAGCTATTTGGCATGAAACACCTGACCCGACGGTCAGATACGGTTCAGAAGGCGATTGTCTCTTTAATCAATTATCTGTTCATCCGGTCACTTTTTAGAGTTCCCCTCTCTGACTTTCAGAATGTGACCTTTTATCCCACAAAGTGGATTCAATCCATCCGGTATGAATCGAAAAGTTCCTTTGCCAATCCAGAGGGATTGATCAAGTCATATTGGAAAGGGATGTCCATCAAAGAGGTACCCATTAACTTTATTCCGAGAACAAAGGGGAAAGCAAAGGGTACAAGTTTAAAGACCATTGCCAATTCTGTTCAAGATATTTTCCGATTATGGTTTAGATGGGTCATTCTCGGTGAAAGGGGAAAAGTTAAGAAAGGCAAAATCCACGGGAAATGAAACTTTTTCAAAACAGGCTATTCATCGCTATCTTTGTTATTATATTAGCGATAAATTTTTTCTGGTTTATTTCTGGAGGTCTCCCTTTAGAAGAAGACAACCTCTTGCGAATCGTCCTTGGAAGTCTCATCATTTTTATTTTGCCTGGATTACTATGGGGCGAGGTTCTGGGGTTCCGTTCAAATCATTTTTTGGAAACAGTCGCACTTTCTTTTGCATTAACCCTTACCATTGAAATTATCCTCTTGTCAGTTCCCTTTTTATTCCACTCAACGATTAGGCTATGGATCGCACTTCTTTTCATTCTTTGTATGATAGGTGTGTTTATTCTGATTTTAAAAATTGAAAAAAACAAAGAACTTGAGTTTATTTCTCCTCTTTTTAACTCTTTTAAAAATTATCCGTCTGATTTCAGCAACCTTTTTATTCTAATAACTCTTTTCATCCTATCCTATGGAACCTATCGATGGGGCGAGAACATTACAGATATTGACGGCGAAAAGCTCATCCATCTGACATACTTAAGATATTACTTTAACATGCCGATGGTTTTAAAAGACCTTTCGATTACCCGTGGCGTTTTACCTCAGAATTTGATTCATCTCTGGGAATATCTCCTCGCTGCCTGGTCATCGCTCATCAATATGGACCCCCTTCCACTTTTTTACCGTTCCCGTTTTGTGATTCCATTCCTCGGTTTTTCAAGTATGTATCTGCTTATCCGAAACATTTTTTTAAAAGTCCAAAAGTCGGAGATCCTATTCTTAACGGTTCTTTTTATGTGTCTTGGATGGTTTGCTCTTCTTTCGCCTTCAAGCCTTGACTGGATCAAACAGGATCCTCTGCGCGGCATCCTGTCTTTTATGGGGTCTAGCCATCATGCTGACACGGCTATGGAAATCTTCATTCCCCTGAATGCAGGCCTGTTTCTATGGGCTTATCGGTATTTTGGATGGAGAAGTTTTTTGCTTCTATCTGGCATTTTGACTGCCACTTTCATGTGGCATGTGAGGGAATTTTTTCAGACAGGGATATACGCTGTGATTTTCGGTATAACCTTTTTACTTACGCCTACCATTGACAGAAGGGCCAAGCTTAAAAAGTGGGCAAGGGTTATGGCTGCCTTTGTTGTAGTGGGCTTCATCTTTGTTTTGACTACGATTGTTATACCAAAAGATTCGGGTATAAACAATGAGATGAAAATAAAGGAGATTGCCTTAAGTTATGCTCTTCTGCCGGAAAACATTCTCGGTGTGAGAAGTCTGTTTCATTTCCCGGTTGATTTAAGGTTGACCAGAGGTTTGGATATTCAATCCATATTAAACAACGAGCAAATAGCATTCGTTTTCAAACATGGTTGGAACTATTTTTTATGGTTGATTCTTTCTGCCTTTGCAATCCCATTGACAGCCTTTCTCGGCGAAAGGGAAGACAAACAATTATCACTGTTCTATATATTATTGTGGTTTTTGACTTTGTGCTGGAACTTCAGCATGTTGTTGCTAATCGTTTTCACTTATAGTGAAATTAACTTTACGACGCCAAGGATGATGTATGTTTTTTCCTATATCATGATCGCAAATGCCCTATATTTGATATATGCAGAGATAATGAAAGAGAAAGCCGTCCTTAAAGACATCATCATCCGAATGGGTTTACTATTGTCTCTGGGATTCATTTTGAGAATATGGTGGGTTACGGAGTTACCTTTAGCCGGGATGATGTCGATATTGCTGAGTATCATTGCAATCGTTTCCCTTGTCTTTTTACTTCTTCCAAAAACCCAGGAAGTTCACACACCTCATATTTCACGTTTTTGGATTTCGGTTTTTGGGATTTTTCTCTTCTTCCTCCCCTTGCTCAGTCAAGAGTATACAAAAGTTTTTAAGAATCTCTTTACAGAAAAAAGAGTCTCTGTAGAATGGTTTAGTGACAGAAACCCCTTTGGTTTCTCAAAGAATTTAATACATTTTATAAAAACCCTTCCTCCTCAGCAGACATTTCTGGTGAATCCCCTTGGAAAAGCTGTTATTTCCATTTATGCTCCACAGTATAACGCGGTTCTACCTGAAATGATGGGCAACACAATCATCATGGCCCACAATTTTTATAGTGAAGCACGCGAGGGAAGACATCCTTTATTCAAGACGAATTTGACAACAAATGTACAAATAAACCCTGATTTCATCACAAAACCTCCTGAATTTAAAACGAATTTCCATAACTGGAAGGGGCCTGATTTCATTAAAAATGATATAGCCAAAGCAGCCCCTCCAATGGTGTTACATGGTTTTAATGGGGATTTTCTCTTCAGGCGTATAGGGGATAAAGAAGGTAATATCATCCGGGTATCCCCAGTATCTGATAAAATTGCTCAAAGGATGATACAGTTTGGCTATGCACTTAAAGACAATGGCTTTGATCTTAAAATTAAACCGGGTGAGGAAGTTATTTTTGTTGTCTCTGCAAGGCTTTCAGGGAATTCGAAGAAACCGGCTCAACTTTTTATAGTTGACCGAACAACCACAACAGAAACAAGCGGTGATAATATAAGTGGATCCTCTTGGAAACAATACGTTGTTCGTAAGGCGATACGAGATAACTTCAATTTTATTGCCTTCGGAATAGCCTGGCAGCCTGAAAAGGAGGATGAATGGATAGAAATAAAGAATGTCCGTATCTATATTGTTGATTCACTGGCAAAATACTATAAGGTGCCTGATCATTATATTCCTGATGTTCTCGTTAATCACGAAGCTGTAAAAGACTGGCTTCATAAACAGAATGTTGACTACCTGCTTATCCAAAAAGATGGTTACTCTAAGTTAATATCCTATTTCCAGCATTATGATAGAGATTACAAGATCGTTTTCAATAATAAGGATCATGAAGAATTAATTGTCCATTATCTTCGCACCCCCCCTGTGAGGCGATGAAGCATTTCAAAAAAAACCTGATAACCTTTTTCAAAATCGGCATTGCGTCTATACTGATCTTATATCTTTTTAAAAGCGGGAGATTGAGGTTTGAAAGCCTCTCCCGATTATTTCATCTGGAGTCTCTCCCCTTCTTGGTTCTCTCTGCCTTTGCCTTTTTCTCTTCCCAGGTGCTCTCTTCTATTCGCATTATTTTTCTTTTAAAGATTATTGAGATCAAGCTGAGATTTATTCAGTCTTTTAAACTGACAATGATTGGCAATTTCTTTAATATGGTTATTCCAGGAACCGTTGGCGGTGATATTGTTAAAGGTTTCTATTTAGCCAGGAATGAAGAGACTTACAAAGGCAGAAGTTCCGGCATTGTGATCATTGACCGGGTCATTGGTTTACTCGCCTTATTGCTGATTGGTTTTGTCTCCACATTCTATCTTTCAGAAAAATATCGTTCTATTTTGATCCCTTATCAATATGAACTTTGGACTATCATAGCCATCAGCGCCGTGGCGTTAGGTTTATTTATCTCATTTATTATTGTTGGTAAGAATAAGCGGGTTCGAAAAAAGTTGAAAGAGATTGCTTTTAAAGTATTCCGACAGGGTTTTTTCTATAACATGATCGAAGGGTTTGGCGCTGTCACAAAAAAAAGAAGATATCTCGTTTATGCCTTTTTGATGAGTATTATGGTACAGGGTATTTCCCTTGTAGGACTACTGAATCTCGTAAATTTGACAGGCGAGGTCATGCCAGATTGGATTGCCCTTGTAGCCATCTCTTCTATTGTGATGTTACTGGGAGTCATTCCTGTAACCCCTGGAAATATTGGCTGGACAGAACTTTTAGCAACCTTCGGGTGGTCTGCCGTTGGCTCACGGGGTGGAGCTGAGATTTTCTTGTCCTGGCGCATCATCACTGTCATTTGCTCCCTTCTGGGTGGATTCTTCTACCTTTTCCCTGTACTGAATCGAAAGAATGTGACAGCCGAAAATGATTCGGAAGGTAAGAAACTTGGATTTGTGAAGGGGACAGGGGAATTATAGGTTTACCCCGTTAGAAAGCTTTAATGAAGAGTATTAGAAAAAAATTCAATTTGCTTCTGTTATTATGTTTACGTTCAAAAGGAATAAGAAACTATCTTGCAACGCACAAGAGGCGTAAACTGCATCTTGGTGCAGGACCTCATATCATAGAAGGTTGGTTCAATACCGATGTGGAACCTAGGGCTAAGGGTGTTTATTTTTTAGATGTGAGCAAACGATTTCCCGTACAAGCTCATACCTTCGATTATATTTTTAGTGAGCATTTAATTGAACATTTTAATTACAAAGATGGCCTGCGGATACTT
>Ga0315284_10015044_pt1 | contig 11001 bp, 1 predicted proteins | sample YL17G09_16_MG_FD_203696 | JGI IMG/M metagenome (GOLD analysis project Ga0315284, IMG submission 203696) | Sediment microbial communities from Yellowstone Lake, YNP, Wyoming, USA - YL17G09_16 | ecosystem: Environmental > Aquatic > Freshwater > Lake > Sediment | place: USA: Wyoming | collected...
CCGCTGGGAGGCTATTGCACCGCCGGCCTGCAGTGACGGGTTCTCCCCGGAAAGGAGAGCGCCATACCAGGTAGCTAATCGGCGCACTAGTCGGCGTGAAGGTTCTGGCGGCAGCGCCTCGGTTCCTCCCTCTGCCCCGACTTGCAGGCCCCGCGAGAGAGACGCAGTCGTGTCCCGGCCGGTAGGATTCGTGGCGAGCTGACTTGCCGAACGCCCAATAGGAAGAATGGCCCCGAACGGTGATGGTCACCGCTGGGGCCAGTGCACAAGGTGGGTCAACCCGTGCATTTCTATTGTAAGCCAGAGCACTGAACGCAGCAAGCCGGAGCCCGGCGTGCCGACTAACCCAACTGGAACACTATGTTCCGCCGTGATTGGACGCTTGCCGGTCGCGAGGGCGCGACGGCACGAAGGCGTAAGGAGGGTGCCATGACCAGGAAGCAGATCGGCGCAGTACTGGGTGCGGTAGTGCTGGCGGTAGCGGCCCCCTTCCTCACGCTGGCCGTCCTGCACGTGCTGGACGGCACCGCCCAGGCGCAGGGAACGGTGAACTTCGACGTTGACCCCGAGGTCACGGGTAACACCGCGAACACCCTGGGAGTGGTAGAAGACTGCGTGCGAGTGGACGTGGACGTGAGCGGCGGGTTCGACGGCTCCAGCGACTACGTCATCGACATCGTGGTGACCGGCGACACCCAAGCGCCCACCGCCTACGCTGCCTCGCTGACCTACGCCTCCGACAAGATCCACATCGCTGACCCCGGCACCGACACCGACATCAAGCTGCAGGGAGCAGTGGACTGGAGCGAGCCCCGACCGGACAGCGACGGCACGTACCAGGCCAGCGTCGTGTACGGCATGGGCGGCCCGGGCACCGCCGACGACGGCACCATCACCCGGGTGGGCCTGGACATAGGGAGCTCGGGCCTCGTCCAGTTCTACCTCATCGATTACCCCTGGACCTACTACGACTCGATTGCTGGCAGTCACCTGATCACGCTGGATGACGCCTGGCTGGCGATCAACGAGCCTTGCCCCGGCGAACCCGGCGAGGCCGACAAGACGGTCATGGACATCACGTTCGATGATGCCTCCAACTACCCTAACCGAGGCCGGCCTCTGATGCCGAACAACGAGTTCGGCGTCGTCGCCGGCCAGACTACCTCCCTCAGCGTGACGTCCCTGGACCAGAACCTTGGCCCTGACGTGCCCGCCGACGCCGAGATCAGCTTCTACGCCAACATCCCCGAGGGCTGCCTGGGGCGCTGGCTGCCCGACCAGGCCACCTTCCCCGCCGACTTGCACACCAGATTCGGCGATATCAACATCCCCAGCAGCGGCACGCCGGTTCCGCCCGGGGATCCCATGGTGCCTGGCGATCCCAACCCCCTCATCTTCGAGGCCGACCTCCACTTCCAGACCCTGGAGTACGGGATGACCGAGCCGGTGGGCCCACCGAACCCCATCACCCGCTTCTTCGAGCTCATGTGCCCCGTGGGCCCCGACCGCACCTTCACCTTCTGCAACCGGGCCGACGTCAAGCTGCCCGATGAAGACCCCAACCCGCAGAATAACCTGCTGTGCGAGGAGCTCACCGTCCACTCCCTGGGCCCGGCGGTGGCAGTCGACAAGCAGGTCCTGGACGTCGTCTTCGACGATGCCTCCAACTACCCTAACCCCGGCCCCGAGCTGGTGCCGCCCAACCTGTTGACCGTCTCCTTGGGCGCGAACACGACCATTAGCGTCACCTCCTCCGAGAGGAACAATGGCCCCGCCGTGCCCGGGGACGCCGAGATCAGCTTCTACGCCAACATCCCCGACGGCTGCGAGGCTCAGTTCAGGTGGGACACGGGGGTCAACGGTGACGACATCCTCACTTTGGACGGCCTGAACGGCATCCCCAGCAGCGGCACCGCGACGGGGCCCGGCTGGGTGGCGGGCCCCAGAGTGGTCGACCTCCACTTCCAGACCCTGGAGTACGGGATCACGGAGCCGGTTGGCATAACGCGGGACATCACCCGCTTCTTCCAGCTCCGCTGCTCCCAGCCCGGCACCAAGCTCTTCATGCTCTGCAACCGGGCCGATGCCAAAGAGCCGTTCGAGGAGCTCAGCCCCGGGAACAACCTCCTGTGCGAGCCGCTCACCGTCCAAGTCCAGGGGGTGCCGGCAGACCTCGAGAAGCTTGACCTGTACGTCAAGCCCTTCTACTGCGGCGACACCGACATGGACGGCGGCGAGGCCGGGGGCGAGAGGCGGCTGCCCGGCACGGGCACCTGCTGCGACGGCGTTGACAACAACCACAACGGCCTGACCGATGGCCAGGACCCCAACTGCTTGCCCTACATCAATGAGGACTGGCCGGACGGGCTGGACAATGACGGCGACGGGCTGATCGATGAGGACCCGTACGTATACCCTTCCGGGCAATCGTGCCCCTGGAACGGGGACGACGATTGCGACGGGGCCGTCGATGAGGACCCCAAGAACAACATCGACGACGACAACGACTGCCCGCCCCCCAACACTGGTGGAGACTGCGGCACCCCGTGGAGCCAGGGCGGCTGCCAAGAGTACTGCGATGAAGACCCGGCCAACGGCTTCCTGGGCATCGACACCGACGCCGACGGCTGGGTGGATGAGGACGGCGGCGGCCGCTTCGACTTCAACGGCAACACCGTCATCGACCCGTGCGTGGGTGACCCGCCCCACAGGTTCTGCGAGGAGCAGCTCGAGGGCTGGGACGACGACGGCGACACCCAGGTGGACGAGGACCCCCTGGACAGCCCCGCAGCGCTTCCAGGCACACCGCCAGGATACACGGCGCACGAGCCTCACTACATGGTCAAGGAGGTGCTGCGCAACAACGGCCCGAACCCCAGCGTGCTCGCCACCGATGTGAAGCAGCTCAACGCGCCCGCCTGGCGGGTCGACGCCCGCGAGGACGGCCTCACCACCTGCAACGACGGCCTGGACAACGACGGCGACACATACATCGATGCCGCCGACCTCCAGTGTCTGACCACCCACGTATGGGAAGAGGCTGTCGGCCTCCACTCCTGCAACGACGGCCTGGACAACGCCGCCGACGGGTTCATCGACGAAGCCGACAGCGACTGTCAAACCCAGACCGAGGTGTCGGTGGAGTGCTGGCCGCTGGAAGAGGTCGTCACCTTCGGGGCGCCTGGCCCCACACAGTATATCAAGCCACCCAGCAACGACCCCATCCTGCTCTCCTACCCGTGGTGCATGCAGTACTACGACCCCGACCCGCTGCACCCAATCAACAAGTGCGTGCCCTGCAAGATCCCCGTGCCCATGCCCATCCCTGCCGGGCCGTGCTCAATGCTGATAAGCCAAATAAACCCCCAGCCCGGCCCAGGCTACTGCATCGCCGCGGACAGCGTGCAAGGGCCCCCAGGCTGGCCAAGCGAGCTGGGCCTCCAGGAGCAGGTGACGCTACCCATGAACGTGCCGGTAGCGACGGAGCACCAGTCCGACCTGGCCTGCTCGGACCAGACCAGCCTCCACGAGTTCACTATCCGCAACGAGCTCCAACTGCCCGTGGGGATCACTGACCCCAACACCAGCAACAACTCCAAGGAGATGGAGATGCTGGTGGCCTGCGTGTCAATCACTGACGCCGAGGCCCGCAACCTGGTTATGCCGCCGGACGACGACCCAATCGAAGCGGGGAACCAGTGGGACGTGGAGGTGAGCACCAGCGAGATCAAGCCGGTGAGCGTGGACGTGTACAACAACGGCCCCGTCGCCGCCCACCTCGGGGCCTACTTCGTCGAGAACTCGCCGGGCCTGGGCATCATTGGCGTCGACCCCGGCGGCCAGCTGGCCGACAGGGACGGTGACGGCTGGGCCGACGCCGTGGAGGACCTCCTGGTCTCCAATTCCGGCGACCCCGCTAGCGAGCTCCCCGGGGAGAAGGGAGCCACGCTGTGCACTAACGGCGCCGACGACGATGGCGACGGCTACATCGACGGGGCTTACGCGCCGGGCGGCTGCGGTGGTTCCGGGTGCGACGCCGGTTGCAGCACACCGGAGAACCTGCATGCTTGGGTTTCGCCGCCCTCCTGCTCCGATGGGGTGGACAACGACGGCAACACGGTCACCGATGCCGCCGACTTCAAGTGCCTTGACAGCGATGAGGACGGCTATTCCGACCTCTACGAGATGGCGCTGATCCCCGACCCGCTCGCTCCGTTCGACAACACCAAGACTCCCGAGCACTCGCAGCTGCCCTGGACCTGCGGCGACGGCCTGGACAACGATGGGGATGGCAACATCGACGAGGCCCAGCCCGACTACGATCTCAAGTACGGCGGCGACTGCAGCAACGACCAGCTGCGGCGCATCCGGCCGCCAGTGGCCTGCGCCTCCGGCTGGCAACGCCTGGACTCCAACGCGGACACAAGGGAAGACGGGACTGACGCCGGCGGGACCTACCTGCGCGGCGACGGCAGCCTGCGGGTCATGCTCACCACGGGCTTCGTCCTGCCGCCTGGCGGCCCTTACACCCAGACTAGGGGCCTCGTCTTCCACTGCTTCGCGCCCGGCGTGCCGCCGGAGAACCCCGCGTCCTATCCGACCGAGACCGTGGAGGTCGACGTCCTGAGCGCGCCACCCCATGTGCTCGACGGGAATCGCACGAACAACTCGCTGTTCGACGAGTTCAATGGCATCGCCTCCTGTGCAGCGTACGCCGACCTCGAAATCGCTAGCTGGGACTTCGGGGACGAAGTCCCGCCGGACTTCCGCGTCGGCCAGACGCACGTCTACGAGACCACCAAGACCATCCACAACATCGGGCCGGACGCAGGCCGCGTCCAGGTCTCGAAGAGTATGGACGTACCGGTGAACTGCGACGGCTCCCTGGTCCCGAAGCAGGCGGGAGAAAAGGTCACCATTGCCCACGACACGATGTACAAGATGCCGCCCGATGTCCCCGACTGGACGGACAGCGACGGCGGGGCCGTACTCTACCCGGATGTCAACCAGACCGTGTACGCGCGGGGCTCCGCGGACATCACGGGCGCGGAGAACGAGCTGGCGGCCGAGCTCACCCTGACGGCTGAGCAGGTGCCGGTGAGCGTCCACGTGGACATCAACGAGAACTTCGGTATCCGCTGCGACGTGCCGGGCACCTACACCTTCGAGTTCGGCAACGGGGTCACCCTCCCCGACTACCCGGACATCTGCGACCCCGACCTGGGCAACCACTCCAAGGACGTGAGCAAGACGGTGGTAGTGCAGCCCGCCCCGGCGGACCTAGAGAAGGTTGAGCTGTACGTCAAGCCCTTCTACTGCGGCGACAGCGACATGGACGGCGACGAGGCCACCGGCGGCCGCGTCCCGCCCGGCACGGGCACCTGCTGCGATGGCGTCGACAACCTTTTCGTCGACCCCGAGGGCGATACCGTCACCGACGGCCAGGACCCCAAGTGCTGGCCCTACATCAACGAAGACCCGGTGGGCGGCGGCGATGACGACGTGGACGGCTTGGTGGATGAAGATCCGCCGGCGTACGCAGGGGCAACGTGCCCCTGGAACGGAGACGACGACTGCGACGCCACGTACCAGAATGCCTGGTGCGACGCCATCTACAACCCATTGGGCATCCTCTTTGGAGACCCGCAGTACTGCGTGGACGAGGACCCCATAAACGGCATAGACGACGACGGCGACATGCCGCCTCAATACACTCCCGGTACGCCTTGCCCACTGCTGGGGGACCCCAAGTGCGACGAGGACCCGGCCAACGGCTTCCTGGGCATCGACAACGACCGCGACGGTTTGGTGGATGAGGACGGCGCCGGCACCTTCGACATGAACGGCGACACGCTGCCCGACGCCTGGCAGTTTGAGGACGTGGACGATGACGGCGACACCTCGGTGGACGAGGACCCCCTGGACAGCCCAGTCGGGCCACCGCTTCTGGCACACGAGCCTCACTACCTGGTCAACGAGGTGCTCCGCAACAACGGGCCCACGACGCCCGTGCTCGCCACCGACCTGCGGCTGGTGGGCCCGCCGTACACGCGGGCTGACGCCAAGGAGGACGGCCTCACCACCTGCAACGACGGTCTAGACAACGACGGCGACACCTACTGCGACATCCAATACGACGCCTGCTGGCCGGGCAGCCAGCCCGATCCTCAGTGTCTCACCACCCACCTATGGGAGGAGGCCCCGACCGTGCCCTCGTGCCAGGACGGCCTGGACAACGGTGGGGACACCCAGATAGACGCGTTGGATAGCGACTGCCAGACCCTGACCGAGGCCTCGGTGGAGTGCGAGAACCCGACCGACGTCATCTCTATCCACGAGGGCGTGCAGGCCTACGTTAAGCTGCGCAGTGACGACCCCTGGCTCCAGTACAACCCCCAATGCTCGCAGTACTACGATCCTGAGCACTCCAATAAGTGCGTGCCCTGCAAGATCGCTCTGGGCATGGGCCCCTGGAGCGCTACCTGCGCGGACCTCAACGCCTTCTTCCTTCCGGGCTTCTGCATTGCCGTGGACAGCGCAGAGGGCGTCCCGGACGAAGTGACTGTCCAGCAGCAGGTGGAGCTGCCGGTAGGGAGCGACGTGACCACGCAGCACCGGTCCGACCTCTCCTGCGAGGGGCGGACCAGCCTCCACAAGTTCCTCATCGGCGACCAGCTCCAGACGCCGGCAGGGGTCGTTGACCCCAACCCCACCAACAACTCGCTGATGACGAACATGCTCGTGGGCTGCACGGCCTTCGCCGACGGGGCGGCGGGCTTCCTAACGGTGCCGGAGAGCCCCTGGGACGTCGAGGTCAACAGCCCCGAGGTCCAGCTGGTGAGCGTGGGCGTCGCCAACAACGGCCCCACCACGCCCGCCGACTTCGTCCTCCACTTGGAGGAGATATCGCCGGGCCTGGGCATAGCCGGCCGGAACGAGGACGGCGACGCCCTCACGGACGAAGACGGGCCACCCTGGAACTGGGACAACGACGGCGACGGTCGGGTGGACGAGGACCCGTGGGGGCTGGTCGACTCGGACGGCGACGGCTGGGCAGACAACGTGGAGTATATGCAGGGCTCGTCCCCCTCGACCCCGCTCAGCACGCCGGAGGGCCTGCTTGCCCCAGGCACCTGCGATGACGACCAGGACAACGATAAGAACGGACTGAAGGACCTCGCCGACCCGAAGTGCCAGGACGCGGATGGCGACGGCTATTCCGACGGGCTCGAGATGTATTTCGGTTCGAACCTGCTGGACCCCACCAAGACTCCCGAGCACGCGAACCTGCCCTGGACCTGCGCCGATGGCCTCGACAATGATGGCGACTCTTCCTGCGACAGCTCCGGCTGTGATAGCCTGCCTGAGGAGGGCGACGGCTCGGACCTTGACGGCTGGGGCGACTGCTCCGAGGACCAGCTAGAGCACGTCCCGGCCCCCGTGACCTGCGCCTCCGGCTGGGTGCCCCAGCCGGGCGACAGCCACTACGTGTACCTGGCGGGCAACGGCGCGCTGACTGTCGGCCTGAACATCCCCGTGGACAACCTGGCGGGCGCAAGCAACGTCGACAGGAACCTGATCCTCAACTGCTTCATGTCGGCGTCGCCCTACCCGCAGGAGGTCCTCCAGGCCATCATCCAGCCCAAGGACGCCCACGTGGTTGATTTGAATGCCGACGACGACGGCCGCTCCTACGCGTTCTGGGGCGAAGCCGGCGAATGTGACTACACGAGCGAGCTGCAACTCGTTGACTGGGACTTCGGGGACGAGGCCCTCCCGGACTTCCACGCCCGCCAGCAGCACGTCTTCAACACTACCAAGACTATCCACAACGGGGGGCCAGATCCTGCCCGCGTCGACGTGCTGAAGTCGATGAACGTGCCGGCAAACTGCGACGGCTCCCTTACGGTCAGCGTCGAGGGGGAGATAGTCAAGATCGCCGACGGCATTGAGTACAACGTCAACAAGGGCCACAACACGGAAGAGTGGGAAGTGGGGCCAGCCGAGCTGACCGGCCTGGATGTCACTGACGTCGTCTACGTGAAGGGCGTGGCTGTGCCTGCCCTGCTGTACGAGCTATCCGCCGAGTTCATCCTGGAGGCTGACGCGGTGCCGGTGAGCGCCGACGTGTTTGTGGAAGAGGACTTCGACATCTACTGCCGCCTGCCGGGCCGGGAGGGGGTCGATGACGACGGCGACACCGCGATCGATGAGGACTGGGAGGACGGCGAAGACAACGACGTGCCGCCAGACGGCCTGGTCGACGAGGACCCGACGGGCTATACCTTCGCGTTCTTCAACGTCATCGGCCTCCCCGACTGGCCCACCTACTGCGAGACGAACGTGGGCGACAACTCCGCCAGCAAGACGATAACGGTGCAAGTGCAGCCCCCCGCCGCCGACAAGCAGGTGCTGGACCTCCAGTGGGCCACCGGCAGCGACCGCAACATCACCGACCCCGACGTGGACATCTGGACCGACACCGACGTCGGATTCATGGTCGTTTCGTTAGACCAGAACCTGGGGCCGGAGCCGACGGACTCTACGATCACCTTCCTGGCCAACGTGCCGGTGGGCTGCGAGGGCCGCTGGCTGGCCACCCCGGGTGACACCTTGCACGAGTACGAGCGGTACGACCCGGACTACCCCATTAGCCAGATCCACGGCTACGCGCACCGCGAAGACATGGTGCCCGGCGACGGCGACCCCGAGGACCCGGACTGGCGCAGCGCCGAGAGCGCCCTCCACTTCCAGGCATGGGAGGAGCCGGGGCCGGCGCCATGGTACCTCCGTATCTTCGAGCTCCACTGCTCGACGGACGGCGTCCACACCTTCACCTTGTGCAACAAGGCCGAGGTCATGGCGCCGAACGTCGACCCCATCCCGGCCAACAACTGGCAGTGCCAGGACTTGACGGTTACCTCCGCCGACTGCTCCTCGACGGTGGACAGCGACGGCGATACGTTCAAGGACAACATCGAGTGCTACGTGGTCACCGACCAGTCGGACGACTGCACCGACGGCGGCGGCGACGACGCCTGGCCGCTGGACATCAACATGGACAGGTACGTCACCGTCGTCGGCGACGTGCTCAAGTACCGAGGCCGCATCGGGGAGAACGGCGGCCCGCCACCCACCGCCAACTGGTGGCAGCGCCTGGACCTCAACATGGACAACTACATTACCGTCGTCGGCGACGTGCTCCAGTTCAGGGGCAACGTTGGCGAGGGCTGCACTTAGAGGACTAGACGCCGTGTGCGACCAGACACGAAATGCAGGAGCGGGGCCTTCCGCGCGGAGGCCCCGCTCCTAGCCGTTCTCTCCCGTCGAGGCCAAAGCAGCTCTAGGCATCCATCACGCCCCTCCAAAAGAGCGTGGCGCCAGTATCCGCAGGTTGCCAGCTGGCCTCTGCCCAGAGGCGTATTCCCCGCGGCCGGCCAGGCGGTGCTGGTCTTCTCGACGGGTGTCAATAGCGATACAATTCAGGGTTCACGAGTTCACCGATTTGTTGCGTTCTTGACCCGAGAGCGGGCTAAAGGCCCGTGCATTGATCGCGGGTCACTAGGCTCTCCGAACGGCCCAAGAAACTCCAGAATCGCTGTAGCCAGGTTTCCAAAGGGTTGACAACCTCTGCAAAAAGCGTATCATAACGCTACTACTAGGCGTAGATCAACATAACGATGGAAGCCGCGGGGGAGTGCTATTGCACCGCCGGCCTGCAATGGTAGGTTGTCCCCAGAAAGGAACCTGCCATGAGCAAGAAGCAGATCGGCGCAGCACTCGGTGCATTGATTCTGGCGGTAGCAGCCCCTCTTCTCACCCTCGCCCTCCTGCAAGCCGTTGGCGGCACGGCGCACGCAGCGCCGCCGGCGCAGTACACCAAGCCTAACGTGCCCGACTTCGGCCAGCACTCGCAGAGTTGGTGCTGGGTAGGAGCGGCTGCCAACTCCTTCTGGTGGTTCGCGCACGACCCTGCGCAGGGTGGCCGCCAGGACGGCCTGTTGGGTGGTGCGCTCCACCCCTGGGAGGCCACCGACCCTTTGAGCCAGGCCCCCCCCGTCGGCAACCCCTGGTATGACGCCAATGATCTCCTCCAGGGCTGGCCTCCGGTTCCGCCACCTCCTCCACCAGCCACCATCCCCGGCTACCGGAAGCTCCTGAGCATGATCGCCGGGACGACGTTTAACGACCTGAACCAGGACGGCCAGCAGCAGCCTCCCGGTGAAACCAACTACGTCTATGGCCAGGGCGTTGAGGAGTGGGACTACCTCGTCGGCCTTGGCACCTACGTGAACAGCTACGGCAGCGGCCTGAAAGTCCACAGCATCATCGACCCGGCACGGTGCATCCCCGACCCGTGGGGCAAGTACGGAATGAAGCCTGATGACAGGCTCAATCCCCCCGCCTTCAACGCTCTCAATCCGTGCGGCCTCGATGGCATCCCCGACGCCGAGTTCGCCTTCGATCAGGCGCTGGGGCCGCCCACGTTCCTGGACTACCAGACCGAGCTGTACGCCGGCCAAGACGTGCTGCTATGGATGGAGAGCACGTACCCGGAGACGGCGCACGTGGTCACCGGCGTGGGCTACAATACAGCGGCCAACACGATCACCATCTCTGACCCCTGGACGCACAGCACCTGTCCCGATCACGACGACTGCTGGCCGCTGAAGGCACGTGCCGACGGGCAAAAGCCCGACCACAACAACGCGTCTGGCCAAGCCGTAGGCCCGTACGACACGTGCTTGGTGACCAGCGCCGGCAACCCGTTCACGATCAACTGTAACGGCACTATCTGGACAATCCCCGACCTGATCTTCGTGTCACCGCTTGTGGTGAACAAGCAGGTGTCCGACGTCGTGCTGGACGACGGCTCCAACGACCCCCAGCCGGGCAACGAGCTCATTCTGCTCAGCGAGGACCCGCTCAGCCGCACCAGCAACTACGAGTACGCCACGACCGACCCAGACTTCAAGTACCTCAAGACCCAAAACGTCAAGG
>Ga0315284_10015045_pt1 | contig 11001 bp, 16 predicted proteins | sample YL17G09_16_MG_FD_203696 | JGI IMG/M metagenome (GOLD analysis project Ga0315284, IMG submission 203696) | Sediment microbial communities from Yellowstone Lake, YNP, Wyoming, USA - YL17G09_16 | ecosystem: Environmental > Aquatic > Freshwater > Lake > Sediment | place: USA: Wyoming | collected...
AGTTATTATTCCCAAAAACACGTTATTACAATGCAATAAAAACGTATGACTTACTCAATTTAGGTTGTCAGTTTTTAGGCTATCAATTTAGTTCAACTATTCCTGAATTGAAGCGCGAACACATTGTTCCAATACCATTAAAAAAACAACCTAAAAAGTTTTTTGAGTACATTCAGAATGAGTTGAATTTGGCTTTTAATGAAACATTCCCAACGGCAAACGATACAACTCCAACTCTAGGTAGTTTGATTGAGTATGTAAAGCTAAAATTTAACGCGCGTGTTCGAGAAATAAACGGAACTATTCATATTGAACGTAGAGATTACTGGCAAAGCACGGCATCACTCGAATTGAAAAAGTCATTAGTTGACCAAGACCGAGGTTCTGATGTTTTTAGGTATAATACAGACCAAGCTTGGAAACGTTACTGGTTAGGGTATCAATCGGATATTTCTGACTTAAATACATACGATAGCTTTGATTCGGTCGATTGTGAATATTCAGCAGAACCAGTGAGCGCTGTTAATTTGAATTACGTTAAAATCCAAGGTAGTATAAATATAAACATTCCATTTGCTTTAGGTGCAAGAAAAAACGACTTTAACTGGTTGGAAAACTTTGTTTTAAGCGTGTTTCAATTTATAGATTCGTTACTAGATAAATTTGGCGTTAATAGCTCATTAGCTTCGAGTATTGAGAATAATATTGGGGATTTAATTATTTCACAACAATATTTTCAAACAACTAAATTATTATATCTAGTTGGAACAAAACAGCCTGAAAACTATTTAACAAAAATTGGCGCAAATGCGATTTATCAAAAGTATCATGCTATAAATCAAATAGAAAATAATGGATATTTGATTAGAGAAAATGTTATTTTCGATATTTCTCAAAATGATTTAGTAAATTTGCTAAACAACAACTTTGTCATAATTGAAGGTTTAGTTTGTGAGTTGATGGAATTTGAATACATTGAAGAAAATTCGAAACTCATTGCAACATACAAAGAGCCAAATAATTACGCACAAGGCAAGGTTAAAACTATTTTGATAAATGGCTAATATTGATTATAATACAGCAATTCAGAACGCAAAAAAAGCCCTTAAAAACTTACCAAAAGAGGTGTTACAAGCGCGCCCTGACTTAGTTAATTCGGCAAATAAAATTGTTGAATCTGTGAAAAAAGGCGATGAAACTACGTTAAACGAATTTATCAAAGAAAATGCCAGTCATATTAAATGAAATACAGTACACGGATGAATGGGGTAACTCGTTAGGTTTTTATCGTGGAAACGCTGGAGATAAACAAACAGCGCGCTTAAAATGCACTAGTACTATTCAGTTAAATACAGTTGATAATCCTATTTCATTTGACCCTAGTAATCAAGCTTTTATTTCATCTAGTAAATCATTCGAGGAAGAAGGTTTTAGAGTTGGTCAAAGTGTTTTAATTAAAGTTTACGACAATACATTTACTGTAGTTGGAACACCCTACACAAGTACTTTAACTTATGTTGAAGGTAATGAAATAAGACTAAGCACTGTTTTAGGATTTTACAATCAAAGCTTAGGACAAATACTAGAAGTAACTTGTACAAATGCAAATAGAGAATCAATCGATGGTTCATTCAATTTAGTTTTAAACTCTACAAATGGTGGCGATTTTTCGTTAATTGATGGCGAGGCAACTAGATTTTATTTTAGTGAAATTGATTCGCTTACAATCGATGCTTTAACGGATGGCGTTTTTGTAGGTAATCAGTCGGGTGCAATAGTTAAAAGTGTTAAAATAACACGTAAAACGACAGCCGTTGCATACGCTCAATACTTTTTTATTGATATTGTATTTGTAAATACTGGATTTTACAACTCAAATTGGTTTACAAGTTCCGAATGCCTAAAGCCGTACATCAAAACATTATGGTCAACAGTTGAAGGTGAACCTTTTTCACAGTTTGCTTTAGTTGTGAAAGATAGTGCAAATTCAGGATATTTTAATCAGTACCACAATACAAGTCCGAATAATGCGGTTTTAGTTAGTGGTATTCCTGAATTAGATTACTCAGTTGCAAGTACTTTTGATATAGTTGTGAATGGTGTTACAACTGATTTAGGTATTGGAGCGTGCTTTGTTTCAATTGACGATACTTATTACAAGAATAAAGCTTTAAATCAAAGTATTTATTCAATGTTACTTTACACAAGTGATTTAGCGTTAACAACTTATTCAAGTACTTTAAATCCTGATGGTGCTGGTTTTGAAATCGATGTAAATACAATTACTACTTTAGGCGCGCAAACTACTATAAATGTAACTTTCACACCAAATAGTGATTTCAATAATTTCATTGATGAAAATGATTCAACAGATAGACGTTTCTACTTATGGTTAAAATGCGGGAATGCTAATTTAACAGCCTTTGCGGGTACATTAACGAAAGCCGTTCCAGTTGGTGGCGCTTTGGTGTTAAATAGAGTAAACGCATTTTATGACCATTCACAAAACATAAACTTTGCAAGTAATGAGGTTACGGATTTAGAATTTGACACCGAAGACGATATCGCTTTTTATTGCGATATGAGACTAGAAAAGAATCAAACCTATTCAAATATAAAGTGCAGAATTATTGCAGAAAATACGGTCACAAGTAACGCGTTCACATTGCAAGAAACTATTTTCGATTTATCTACTGCAGTTGTAAGTGCTGGAATTGTTTTAACTAATCAAACGTTAACAATAAATCCAACATTACCAACAACAAGCGTAAAACGTGATGCGTATTTCAGAAATAAATCTTCATTGAATAACACAACTTCATTTGGAATGGAATTGTATTACCCTTTTATTTTACGTTTTGAGCATTGGTTACAGCAACTAAATGCGGATGCTTCATTTTATCCAAATCAAAATAAAGACTGGACTAATTATTCTGATTTCGGAAATTGGGTATTGAAGTTTGAAATAGAGTTAATAAAAAACGATTTAAGCTACATTTATCAACAGTCATTAAGTGATTACATTTACAACAATTCGGCTGTAATTAATTCAGATGTAATACTTCGCAGAGCTTCAGATAATTCAATTGCAACAAGTGTATTTGATGAGTTGCTAATTGCAGAAAGCGAACACGAATTAACAGTTGGCATTTGGAATCCTTCAAAGACATGGGGAATGATTGCGTTAAGAGAAAAAAATACATCAAACCGTTTTATTTCATCTACTGCGATTGATTTTGATAATAATAGTTCAAATCCGTTATATCCAATAACAGGGCTTAGATGTTCGTTAACTTTTCCAACAGCAACGACAGCTTTAATGCGTTGTTATTTTGACCCAAGTAAATTGAATGTTCAGAATTACGATTTCACACCAAAAATAAAAGATATTTCTTACATTGGAATAGTTGAAAAAACAACTTCACCTGATGATATACAAAAAACAACTTCGCCTTCAAACGATATTAAAACGATAGCATAATGATACAGGAGCGAATAAAAAAGAGTTATAAAAGGGCAAAGTTACCATTTGTTTATATTCCTGAAAATAGGGGTTTAATTGAATGTTGTGAGCCTTTGTTGGTGCTTGCTAATGGTGACGGAATAAGTTATCATAATGACATTGAATGCGCATGGTTAAAATTAACAGACGACCCTACGGATTCAGTTGATTTTGTATTGAAGAAAAACGGAGTTGATGCGATTTACCAACCTACTCAACAAGCGTTTATTAACGAACCTAATGCGTTTTTTATTCAAATTCCGTGGGCTGATGTTTTAGCTAGCGATGGATTAGGAATGTATACAATTGAGATTAGTTATTCGATTAGTGGAATCACATCTTCATTCACTTGGGGAATGTATGACTTACAACTTTACACACCGTCAAATGCTGACGGAACAGTAAGAATAAAAGCCGTATTCAATGTTTACCATGAAATTGAAGATATTAACTTTTTGGACTCAAACTTAACAGGAACTTTAAGATTAAAAGGTTTTTGTGGCAACAGAAAATTGAACATGAAAATCGAAAACAATTGGTTAAATAATCGTTCATTGGATAATATCGTAAAAGAAAATATTCCCTCGTATGAATTTACAACAGACCCATTGAGAGAATGTAAAATGAGACGTTTAACAGATTTATATTTACTTTCATCTGTTGATTTATTTGTAAGTGATTACAACTCATTCAATCATACATACGCTATTAACGATTTACTAGTGGGTTTTGAAGAAAGTCCTGAAACAGTACCGTATGAATTTAGCCGTTACCAAGGGTTGACAGTTAATTTAATTGATGCGAAACGAAATAAACGAACTTATTACAGATAAAAATGGCATTACTTTATAAAATAGATAATTCAATTTATATTGAAGATGTAAATGGTAATAAATTTGATGTCGCTTTGAATGGTGCTTTGTTTCGCTTTGATAATAAAGCATTAAATTACATTATTTTCAATAATAACCAAGGAGTACAAGTTATTATTAAGCAATCAGAGATTTCTTCTTTCAGAAATGATTTAGCCGTCGCTTATACAGAAAGTTCTTTCTTAGCTTTTTTGAGACTAAATACTGGTTCTACTCCTAGTGGCGGTGGGGGTTCATCTTCTTTAACTTTATACGGTTTGTCAACAAATGACTTTACAGATGTGTATAAATCTCAGTTGGATAATTTAGAGCAAACTTTTTTAAACATTTCTTATATTAATTCATTAATTTTGTGAAAATGCAACAGTTAAACATTATACAAGGTGATTCAATCACAATTGCTTTAACACTTCCAATAGACAAAATGGATGCGTTGCAAGATTTGTCTGTTTATTTAGGAGGTAGTGAGGTTGCAAAACTTTCAACAAACACATTGATTCCAACTGTTGACGAAAATATTTTCTTAGTCAAATTAACTAGTAAGCAAACATCAAACATAGTAGGAAAACACGAACTAGTTTTAGCTTTCGATTATTTTGATATTGGAGTTAAGAAAGTGAAAGATTTATTTACTTTAAATATTTTAACGACTGGAAATAAGTTTTCAAATACATCTACATCAAATGTAATCAGTTTAAATATTACATTCACAATAATCGAAACAGCCCTTAGTGGTAGTTCTGAGTTATACAACGTTGCAATCGGAGAGACTGGAAACGGAATTTCGAACATTACACTATTAACAACAGTTGGTAATTTAAAAACGTATCGCATTTTATACACAGATGGCAATCATTTTGATTTTGTTGTTACAGATGGAATAAACGGTATTAACGGAACGAACGGAACTAACGGCACAAACGGAGTTGACGGTGTCGATGGTATTAACGGAACAAACGGAGTCAATGGTACAAACGGAGTTGATGGGAACGGAATACAAAGCATAGTATTACTATCTACTGTTGGACTTGTTAAAACATATCGAATAACATTTACAAATAGTTCTACTTTTGATTTCGTTGTAACAGATGGAGCGCAAGGAATACAAGGAATACAAGGAATACAAGGTGTCGCTGGTGCAAATGGAATAAACGGTACTAACGGTACTAATGGATCAAATGGGATTTCAGCATACGAAATAGCAGTTCAAGAAGGTTATGTAGGCACTCAATCACAATGGAATAACGACAATAATAATAGAATATACATTTATACTTTAATTTTAGGGTAATGAAAATAAAAATAGAAAACTATACTTTCAATAAAACAGCAAAAACAATCACGTTTACTGATTATGGAAGCATTCAATTAGACAAAGTTTTAGGAATTATAAACACAACTATTGGACAATATATTTACACCCCAACTGACCCTAATTTAAATGGTACTGTTACTGGAAACGTTTTGACCTTGGATTACGATACAAGTTCAATGAATAACAGTGATAAATTATTGATTTATTACTACGATGCAACAGCACCAATTCACGTTATTGTTGATAATCCAACTGATTTAACAACCGTTCAAACAACGCTTGCGAACATCTTAACAAAAGTAACTGCAATTGATGTGAACACAGATACTGTTGAAGCTAAACTAGTTGATATTTTAAACGAAATTGATGCGAACGGTACTGTAAATAATTCAAATTTATTGAATGTTATTACAGAACTACAAGTAATAGACACGAATACAGATGGATTAGAAGCTTCTTTATTATCGATTATTACAAATACATCAAATAAGGCAACGGAAGCAAAACAGGATGTTTTAAATACCGTTGTAGGCTCTCAAAGTGATGCTGTCGCAAGTTCAGATACGGGAACTTTTAGTTTAATTGCATTCATTAAAAGAGGTTTGCAGAATTGGACTGCATTTTTAAACCGATTACCTGCTTCATTAGGCGCGCGAGGAGGTTTGAGAACTGAAAATCCATCACAAGTTAATTTTGCTTATTCACAAGTTGGTCCAATTGGTATTAATACTGATTTATTAATTATTGATTGTGCTGATTTTAGCTCATTATCTATACAAGTAACATCTTTAGGTACAAGTGGAGTTATTACAACCGCTTGGTCTAATGATAATTCAGTATATCCACCTTCTTCTACTATAATGACTCCATCAGGTTCGTCACCGTCAACAATTACTGCTTCGGGTATTTGGACTACTCAAATTTATGGTAGATACTTACGTTTAAGACTTACAACCGCAACAACAGCGGGAACAACAACTATATCTGTTCAGGGCTTATTCAGTGTGAATAATTTAGCTTATCCTACTCAGGTAATTTCAGGTTCGGTTACAGCAACCGTTGCAAGTACTACTGTTACAGCTATTTCAGCGGGAGCAAACTTAACAAATGACGTTGGATTACAAGCGCGTGGAAATGCAACAGGTGCACCAACTCCAGTAGCTATAAATTCACCAGCAACTCCAGTAGGTCAAATTATTAAAGCTGGTGCTGGACGTGTTTTTAGTTTTCATTTATCAAACTCAAACGCTTCACCACGTTTCTTGAAGGTGTTTAATGCTACATCTGTAACAATGGGTACTACATCAGCACTTTACGAAATTGAAATTCCAGCGAATAGAGTACAAGTAACCATTTCACTACCTTTATCTGCTGGAGCGACAATTGGTTTTGCTGTAGCTGTAACAGGCGCAAAGGGTTTGTTAGATAATACAGCAATTACTTTGAATGACATCACTGGGTTTGCTACATTCGCATAAATTAGTAACTTTTTAATTTAATATACAATGAACACTTACACAATTATTAATGAAGGAAATCCAATTATTCCTTATACTTTACAAGTAGATTTAGACGTTAATGCAACGGCTGAATACACAGAAACTGTTGCTTATCCAGTTTCTGGAACGGAATTAAATTCTTTTTTTGCTGGATATGTTGCGAATGTTGAAAATACATTTAAAACGCATCTTGATTTCACAACCGTTGACACGGATTTAAATGCAACTTTTGATTTAACATTAATCGGAGTTAGTGACGATGATTCAACTAAGAATTTGTACACTTTGAATTATTCATTTGAAGTTAATGGAGCTGTAGCAACATTTGAAAAAGAATGTCAATCTTCATCTGAAGGTGAAGAACTTGAAGCTTTCTTCAATATTAAAGTTGCGGAGGTTGAATATGATTTTTATCAAGCTAGACCAGCATGGACTAAAACTGCTTAATTATGCAAACGAACCAATACGCAAATACGACAACAGTAATAGGTGAAAACGATTACATTGACGTGGATAAATACATTTCGGCTGGTGTGTACCAGTCGAATAGAATGTTAGGCTCAAATGTTATTACTCAACTTGGAGCTAACTTTTCAAATACTGATTTAACTTTTGCGTCAAGCAGAACTCATCAACTATCGACAAATAGTGTAATTCTTAATAATGGAAAATTAGGAATAACGAATGGTTCTATTTATTTTGACCTTACTGAGTGTAAAATTCAAAAATCTAGTTCAGCAAATTCTGTTGAAATTTCAGCAAAAGGCGGTGGAGGTTCTATAAATGCTGTTTGGAATTATGGTTGGAACAACGGAGAATGCAGAGCAATCGGCAACCTCGGAGGGACTTCTATTGAATTGACAAGTTCAAATACAAATAACTACATTTCTTACCGTAATATTGATGCAAGCAATATTTTCGATGCTGGTGTTTTTGGCGGTAATTTTTTAATAAAACACAATAGTTCAACTGTTGCTGGTGTTGTTGCTACAAATCGTTTTGTGATGTTTAACGGTTTTATTTTACAGTCACTTACAACAAGTGAAGTAAACGCTGTATCAAGTCCAACTTTTGGCGAAATGTATTGCAATTCAACTTTATCTTGTCCCGTTTTTTACGATGGAACAGGATGGAGAAAATTATCACATTCAGCAATGTAATTTAAAAATAAATAAAATGATTAGAAGTAAAATAATTGTCGAATGGGACAAAATGAAAAGAAGAAGTGGTATTGTTTATATGTCATTATCAAAACGGGAGGAGTTAGGCGGTTTGGTAACTTTTACAAATAACTTTTTTGTATTAGATTCATTTACAGAGCGCGTAACCATTGAAGAAAGTGTGTATCAAAATAATTCAAACAATGAGTTTATTTTAGATGAATCAGGGAATAAAATACCCATGATTGGTAGCGATGGAAAACCAGTTAAGGTTTTAATTTTTAAGAACAAAACACAACCTTACTTTAAGGAATTTAGAATTGAATACCCAAACTATAAAACAAGCACTTTTTATTCTTTATTCCCAAGTTTAAATCCTGAAGATTACGACGAAACAATGATTCAACAAATAGAGTATAATAACTCTTTGCCTGATAACAACGATAACTACTACTGGGAATTAACAGGTAATGACATGGAAATCGTAACACAAGCGCAATTAACAGCTTTGTTGACTCCAACTTTTACGGATATTTAAAATGTTTAAGTTACCAAATACCCGCTTCAAGTTCATGTCCGTAATTGGGGGTGCTATAATTGGCGTGTATTTGTGTGTGGTAATTTATGGAATAGTTCAAATTAACTACCAATTCAATAATGGTAAAATACCTATTGATAAATTTGAGTTGATTATTAGCAATAAAGAAACACAATTGTATGGAATAGTCACTATAATTGTGCTTTATTTTTACAGTTCATCGAATAAGAATAAAATTGAAGAAACAAATAAAAAAGAAGAAGAATGAAAAATTTAAATGTAGAATTTGTTTGGAATAGTGTAACTGTAAAGTTGTACTATGAAGTACCAACCGCAACAACTGATTTAAACGTTCAAACAGCTATTTTAACAGCTTTGAGTGTTTACGGTGGGAATACTTATTTAGGGTTAAAACACAAGATTGCAAACGACCCGACGTGGAATTATTCAGACGCAGTTCCAAGTAATTTAACTGATACACAAATTTCAAATGCGATTAATTCAGCGATTGGTATTATCGGGGGGCGACCTCGCAGACCGTAAAAAGGTAGAGTTAAGATATATTTGGCTTTTATGGTTTTTCATAGGAGTTAAATTATTTTGGGATTTAAATCACTTTTACAATTGGTATAGTAATTTAGATTTCTTTTACGGATTTTCCACTTCGGGAATGATGTTAACTTTATATTTTATCGTTTTTCAAATATTCAAGAATTACAAAACTCATTTATTATTATTCACTATCTTAAATTCACTATGGTTTATTAAAGAACTAAAAGGAACGGCACATTTATTTGATGTAAAAGAATACATTGCAGGTGCTTTATTATTCTTTTTTATAGTTCTTAAACCTAGACTAATAAAACTAATCAGAAATGCACGCAAACGTAATCGATAATATTTTAGCCGTTATTATAAACTTCGATTTGAATTGTTTAAAACGAATGATTCAAAGCGTAAATTTCATGCTTACATTTCATGACTTTAAAAAAGAGGTTTACGAGTGGTATATTTATTTAAAGAATAGTGGTTACGACGTAATGCTTTTAGCAATTGGTTTAAGTGGTTATTTAATTAAGCATAGAAATACTAAAAAAAATAAGTGGCGAAAATTACTTGACGCCACTTCGGGAGGTGTGACAGCTATGTTTATGACTCCAGCATTAGTTTATTTATTTAAAATACAAGAAATATCGATTCTTTGTGGGCTTGCTTACATTATCGGGCGTATGGGTGATAAAATACCCGACTTAGTAGAAAAGTACCTTATACATAAAGCTAAAGACGAAATAGAAGATTAACACTTTCTTCAAAGATTTATTTAAGAAGTAGGTTTATTTTCATCTCCAAAACATTAATTTATACTTATACCCATTTGTGATAAATAATTGTTTCCTACTTATTTTAGGTGGGTTTTTAAGTTCAATTGATGGTGTACTATACCTTTCTTTGTAATACTTTTCACCATACTTACATAAATACCAACGCCAATTAGGTGAAATTAGCCAATACCAAGAGTAAATACGTTTATTATTTATCAACGATTTATGGCATAATTTAGCGAAAACATAACAAATCCAATGTGATGTTTTTATAGTTTCAATTTTTACAATCATTTCCTACCTTTTAGTTCATAAATTTTGAGTTCTTTATCTACAACCTTTTGTTTGATTGAATCGAGTTGAGATTGATAAATTTTGTAATTATCATTGCTCATATTTTCCCTAAATTCATCCGATTGCCTAACCACAACCTCCCAGTAAAGCGTCCACAAGTTTTTCACCTGCCGCTCTAGTGTAAGTATTCTAATTCTTTTCATTTTGCTTTTATCTTAACCATTCATAAATAATACTTTCAGATTCACAGTAATCATCAATTGATATTTCTGTATTTTCGGAGTGACAATAAAAAACATCAACCATATCGTTGTAAATAATAAAATGAATATCAATATCTTTTAATTCAATCATTTGCGTTACACCAATGTTGAAATGACTTTTATCATCTATTAGAGATAAATATTGCTTTAGTTCTTCAATCATTTCTTCTCATTTTGCTTTTCACGTAACCTTTTAGCAAATCTACTTTCTTGTAGTTTTGGTTCTTCCATTTCGT
>Ga0315284_10015048_pt1 | contig 10999 bp, 19 predicted proteins | sample YL17G09_16_MG_FD_203696 | JGI IMG/M metagenome (GOLD analysis project Ga0315284, IMG submission 203696) | Sediment microbial communities from Yellowstone Lake, YNP, Wyoming, USA - YL17G09_16 | ecosystem: Environmental > Aquatic > Freshwater > Lake > Sediment | place: USA: Wyoming | collected...
AATGTGGCGTTGACGGTGGAGTTGATTACGCCGATTGCGATGGAGAAGGAGTTGCGGTTTGCGATTCGGGAGGGGGGTCGTACCGTGGGTGCAGGCGTCATCAGTGATGTCCTCGAATAATGGAGAGGGGTTTCGACATGACAACTCAGAAGATCAGAGTTTGTTTAAAATCTTATGACCATAGACTTCTGGACAAATCGACTGCTGAGATCGTGGATACGGTTCGCCGAACAGGAGCCAGTGTGGTAGGGCCTATCCCTCTTCCAACAAAGATCAACAAATATTGCGTACTGAGATCCCCCCATGTGGATAAGAAATCGAGAGAGCAGTTCGAAATTCGGACCCACAAGCGGGTTCTGGATATTTTAGAGCCAACCCAACAAACGGTTGATGCATTGATGAAACTGGATCTTGCAGCGGGGATCGATGTAGAGATCAAGTTATAAGGACGAAGGGCAATGAAAAGGACCTTAGGAATCATCGCGAGAAAATTAGGGATGACTCAAGTCTTTCTCGAAGACGGCTCGGTCGTCCCGGTGACGGTAGTCGAAGCCGGCCCTTGCTCAGTGATTCAGAAGAAGACGAAGGAAAGGGATGGCTACGATGCCCTTCAACTCGGTTTCCTTCCGAAGAAAAGCCAGAGGGTGAACAAACCACTCTCCGGACATTTTAAGAAAGCAGGAACAGGAGCTTTTTATTATATAAAAGAATTCCGTGTAGAGGATTTAGGAGGGTATGAGTTAGGTCAGGAAGTAAACGTCAATCTCTTCAAACCCGGAGATGTTGTGGATGTCACTGGGCTCAGCAAGGGGAAAGGGTTTACTGGGGTGATGAAGCGCCATGGATTTCACGGTTCACCTGGATCTCATGGAACCCACGAATATTTTCGTCATGGAGGCTCCGTTGGTTCCGCCACTTACCCTCACCATGTCTTTAAGGGTATGAAGATGCCGGGGCAACATGGGAATCGGAAGGTGACGCTTCAAAATATTAAAGTGGTAGATATCAAAGAAGATCAGAACCTCCTCCTTCTCAAGGGAGGAATCCCAGGAAGCCAAACGGGATGGGTCCTCATTCGAAGTGCTGCCAAGAGAAAAGGTTCTGCTGCCCCATCGGTTTAAGAAAGGGAATGGGATGACCACGTTAGCCGTCTATGACATTGGAAATCAAAAGGTGAGCGACCTCGAATTGGATGACCGGATCTTCGATGCAAAGATTAATCCTACGCTTTTCCATGATGTCGTCCGAAAGGATCTCGCTTCCCAGAGAAAGGGGACGGCCTCCACAAAAAACAGGGCCCTTGTCCGAGGGGGGGGGGCAAAACCCTGGAGACAAAAAGGGACCGGAAGGGCCCGAGCAGGAACCCGACGATCTCCCCTCTGGAGAGGAGGAGGGACCATCTTCGGCCCCATGCCAAGAGACTATTCCTTCTCTCTTCCCAAAAAAGTAAAGAGGGCAGCTCTGAGGGCAGCTCTCAGCCTAAAGCGTCAGGAGGGAAAACTGATCCTTCTGAACGATTTTCCGCTGGAAGGATTTAAAACCCGCAAGGTTCTTGAAGTACTGAGAAGATTTCAAGTTGAGGACGTCCTCATTGTCACGGATGAAAGACACCTTTATTTAGAGAGATCCGCTCGAAATATCCCTGGAATTGAGGTCTTGCGTTACGAAGGCTTAAATGTCTACGATATCTTAAATCATGATCATTTGATTTTACTCCGTCCAACGGTTGAAAAGATTGAAGGGACGCTCGCATCATGAAGGAAGCACAGAAAATCATCCGAAGGCCTTTGATTACTGAAAAAAGCACCCGGCAGAAAGAGGAGAGCCGTCAATACGTTTTCGAAGTTCACCGAGATGCCAATAAGATTGAGATTCAGTCAGCCGTTGAGCGCCTCTTTAAGGTAACAGTCCTCCAGGTAAGAACCTCCAACGTATTGGGCAAGGTAAAACGCTTGGGAAGAAGATATGGCAAGAGGCCTGATTGGAAAAAGGCGATTATCACTCTGAAAGAAGGGAACCGTATCGATTTCTTCGAAGGAGCCTAATAGAGATGAAATTTCAAAATTCAAATGACAAATATCAAATGAATGCCAAAGTTCAAAACTTAGAAGGTTTGACATTTGGAATTTGGATTTGATTTGGCATTGATTCACTGGTAGTTCATCACTTCGTGCGAGTTTTGACATTTGGCATTTTTATAGTAGGAGTTAGAAAATGGCGATTAAGAAATTCAGACCAACCTCTCCTGGAAAGCGGTTTCAGACCATCTCCGAGTTTGAGGAAATCACCTCTATGACACCGGAGAGAAGTCTTCTTCGTCCTTTAAAAAAGACAGGGGGAAGGAACTGTTATGGAAGAATCACCGCTTGGCATCGGGGGGGAGGTCACAAACGAAAATATCGAGTGATTGACTTCAAACGAGACAAAAGGGAGATCCCGGCGAAAGTGGCTTCGATCGAATACGATCCGAATCGGTCTGCTCGGATTGCCTTGCTTCACTATGCTGATGGGGAGAAGCGATATATCCTCGCTCCTTCTCAAATGCAGGTTGGGGAGCCGGTGATCGCAAGCCCGACAGCGGATATTAAACGTGGCAATGCCCTGCCCCTCCGAAATATCCCGACCGGTACATTGATTCACAATATCGAGTTGAAAGTGGGGAAAGGTGGCCAGATCATTCGGAGCGCAGGGGCCTCCGGCCAATTGATGGCCAAGGAAGGGAAATATGCCCATGTCAAACTCCCCTCGGGTGAAGTTCGGTTGATCCTCCAGGATTGTTACGCCACCATTGGCCAGGTGAGCAACCTCGAACACGAAATTGTCTCCTTGGGAAAAGCTGGTAAAAATCGCTGGTTGGGATGGAGGCCTACTGTTCGCGGAGTGGCCATGAATCCCATCGACCATCCTTTAGGCGGCGGCGAGGGAAAGAGTTCAGGAGGCAGACATCCTTGTACGCCATGGGGAGTGCCGGAGAAGAAGACTCGAAAAAATAAAACGACCAATAAATATATTTTGAAGAGGAGAGATTGATGGCCCGTTCAATCAAAAAGGGGCCTTTTGTCGATTCCCATTTGATGAAAAAGGTGGAGGAGGCCCGAAGGACAAAGGAAGGAAAAGTGATCAAAACCTGGACGAGGCGATCCACGATTGTCCCTGAAATGGTAGGGTTGACCTTTGCTGTCCATAACGGGAAAAAGTTTATCCCGGTCTTCGTGACAGAGGAAATGGTCGGACACAAGTTAGGGGAATTTTCCCCAACTCGAACCTTCCATGGTCATTCCGGAGACCGAAAGACTAAAATTAAAGGGAAGGCTACCCCATAGCAGGTGAACGGCGAGATGGAAGTGCAAGCAAAATTAAGATTTGTTCGAGTTGCACCTAGAAAGGCACAATTGGTAACCGATCTGATCAGGGGCAAGGGGTCGGAAGAGGCTTTAAATATCCTGACTTTTACAAAGAAGGCAGCGGCCAAGATCCTTATCAAATTATTAAAATCGGCCATTGCCAATGCCACCCAAAAGAAGAACATCGATGTAGATCGGCTTTACATTAAAAAGATTACTGTGGATCAGGGGCCGACGATGAAACGCTTCCAACCCAGGGCCTTGGGCCGTGCCACCACGATCCGAAAGAGAACCAGCCATATCACCATCGTCTTGGACGAAGGATAAGGGAGGACAAACCTTGGGACAGAAAGTACATCCAATAAGTTTTCGATTGGGACTGATTAAATCCTGGGATTCCCGATGGTATGCTGAGAAGGATTATCCTCAACTTCTCATCGAAGATATTCGGATCCGTGACTATCTGAAGAAAAAACTTTACCATGCCGGAGTCTCCAAGATCGAGATTGAACGGGCTGCCAGCAAGGCCAAAAAGGCCAAGGTCACTATCCACACCGCCCGGCCCGGCATCATCATCGGGAAAAAGGGAGCAGAGGTGGAGAACCTGAAAAAAGAACTCCAAAAGATGACCAACAAAGAAATTTTTATCAATATCCAGGAGGTTAAGAGGGCAGAGCTCGATGCCCAATTGGTGGCTGAGAATGTGGCCCTCCAGTTGGTAAGACGGGTTGGATTTCGAAGAGCAATGAAGAAGGCCGTGACTTCCGCACTCAAACTGGGCGCGAAGGGGATCAGGATTGCTTGCGCAGGAAGATTGGGAGGGGCGGAAATGGCCCGCAGAGAATGGTATCGGGAGGGGCGAGTACCCCTTCACACCCTCCGGGCGGATATTGATTACGGCTTAGCCGAGGCTAAGACCACTTATGGGATTATTGGCGTGAAGGTTTGGATCTTTAAGGGAGAAGTCTTCCCGACAAAAGAAGGAGAAGGAAGAGCCGCCTAGCCCAACGATAATTCTGGAATCATGGAATAGTGGAATGATGAAATAGTGTAAAAAAGCCAAAGTATTTTTGTCAACCCAATATTCCAACGTTCCATCATTCGATTCTTCCTAACAGGACGAAGTGTTATGTTGATGCCTAAGAAAACAAAATATCGAAAACAGCAAAAGGGAAAGAGAAGAGGAGTTGCCTCGCGGGGAAACACCCTCAACTTTGGTGACTTCGGACTCCAGGCCATCGAATGTGGATGGTTGACTGCCCGTCAGATCGAAGCAGCACGAATTGCCATGACCCGATTCATCAAGCGGACTGGCCGAATTTGGATCCGCATCTTCCCAGACAAACCGATTACCAAAAAGCCTGCAGAGACCCGGATGGGAAAAGGAAAAGGCCCTCCTGAAGACTGGGTGGCCGTCATCCGGCCTGGCCGAATTCTTTATGAGATGGAAGGGGTTCCTGAAGAAAGGGCCAAGGAGGCATTCCTCCTGGCTTCCCATAAATTGCCGATTCATACAAAGTTCATCATGAGGGGGAGCCATCTATGAAAGCAAAGGAACTTCACCAACTGAGCGAAGGGGAGTTGCTCGGGAAGAAAAAGGAATTGGATGAGGAACTTTTCAATCTTCGCTTTCAGCATGCCACAGGACAGTTGGAGAATGTCATGCGAATCCCTCAGATCAAGCGGGATATCGCTCGGGTGAAGACGATCCTTAAGGAGAAGGCTCTGAACAAAGGGAAATGAACATCTCTCCCCTCTCCCTTGATGGGAGAGGGTTGGCCCTGAACCACGTTAGGTTCAGGACAGCCATGCACCCTTCGTGGTGCATGGGGTGAGGTAATGATTTGGGACCCATCCCGAAGGGGTGGGCAAATTTTGGAGGGAATTTTTAAATATGCCAATGGGAGAAAGAGGCAAACGAAAAACGTTAACGGGCGTGGTATCGAGCGATAAAATGGATAAGACTGTCGTCATCATGGTCAATCGTCTCGTCCGTCACCCTGTTTATAAGAAATATATCCGGAAGAGGACGAAGGTGAAGGCCCACGACGAAAAGAATGAATGCCATATTGGAGACAAAGTTCTATTGATCGAAACCCGTCCGCTTAGCAAAGAGAAAAGGTGGCGTGTCAAGGAGGTCCTTGAACGGGCCGCTTAACCAATTGGAAAGTAGAAGGTGGCATGTGGAAGGTGGCCCAGAGATATCGCTTTGCACTTTCCACTTACCACGCATCACTTTCCACTTTCCAAAAGGGAGTGGATCATGATTCAGATGCGGAGTATTCTCGAAGTCGCCGATAATTCAGGAGCCAAAAAATTGGGGTGCATTAAAGTCCTCGGCGGCACCCGTCGGAGGTATGCCACCTTAGGGGATATCATTGTTGTTTCAGTCAAAGCTGCCCTTCCCAATTCCAAGATTAAAAAAGGGGATGTGGCTCGTGCCGTCATTGTCCGGACGAAGAAAGAGGTGAAACGTCTTGATGGTTCTTACATCAAATTTGATGACAACTCTGCTGTTCTCATCAATCCACAGGGGGATCCCGTTGGAACTCGAATTTTCGGCCCGGTTGCCCGGGAACTTCGGGCCAAACGGTTCATGAAGATCATCTCCTTGGCTCCGGAGGTCCTTTAAGAAAAGGAATCTAAAATGATCGTCCCAAAATATCACATTAAAAAGAATGACCTGGTGATGGTCATTAACGGAAAAGAAAAAGGGAAGAGTGGCCGAGTTCTAAAAGTCCTTCCTGAGAAGGAGAAGGTGCTCATCGAAAAAATCAATTTCGTAAAGAGACATTCTCGGCCCCATGGGAAACAGAGACAGGGAGGGATTTTGGAGAAGGAGGCACCCCTTCATATTTCTAATGTGATGCTCCTGTGTGAAAAATGCAATAAACCAATTCGAATCGGACACCGCATCTTGGAAGATGGAAAGAAGGCGCGGTTCTGTCGGAAATGCGGGGAACTTTTAGATAAATAGGTGATCGAATGGCTAAGTTAAAAGAGGTCTATCAGGAAAAAGCAGTTCCTGCTCTGATGAAGCGGTTCAACTATAAGAATCGGATGGAAGTCCCTAAGCTGGAGAAGATCGTAATCAATATGGGATTGGGAGAGGCCATCCAGAATATAAAAATTCTCGATTCCGCGGCTCAAGAACTTAGTCAAATCACAGGGCAGAAACCTGTCATTACGAAGGCGAAAAAATCGATTGCCCAATTCAAGTTGAGAACGGGGATGCCGATCGGATGTATGGTCACCCTTCGAAAAGAGAGGATGTACGAATTTTTCAACCGCTTAGTCAATGTCACTCTCCCGAGGGTGAGGGACTTTAAAGGTCTTTCTGGAAAGTCTTTCGATGGAAGGGGGAATTATGCCCTGGGAATGCGTGAACAACTGATCTTTCCAGAAATTCATTACGATAAAATTGATAAGGTAAAAGGGATGAACATTGTCATTGTGACCACAGCGAAGACGGATGAGGAAGGAAAAGAACTGCTGAAGTTATTGGGAATGCCCTTCAGGAACTGAAACCCTCCCTTTGTAGGGAACGGTTTCAAACCGTTCCCTACGGGGGTTGGGGGGATTATTAGGAGGAGGAAATTGGCAAAATTATCCTTGATGAATAAGGCAAAGAGACCACAGAAATTTAAGGTGCGTGAGTACCATCGATGTCCTCTCTGCGGAAGGCCGAGGGCCTATTATCGAAAATTTAACATGTGCCGGCTCTGTTTAAGAAAATATGCCTCCCGAGGCGAAATCCCTGGGATGATCAAATCCAGCTGGTGAAAGGTACGGGGGTTTGTATGTCCATGACCGATCCAATAGCCGATATGTTTACACGAATTCGCAACGGGTCTAAAGCGAAATTTGAAAAGGTGGATATCCCCTCTTCCAAAATGAAACGAGAGATCGCGAAGATTTTCAAGGAGGAAGGGTTCATCAAAAACTTTAAAGTCGTTACAGATGATCAACAACATGAGACGATCCGAATCTTTCTCAAATATGATGCCAACCGAAAGGAGGTCATTCATCTCCGACGGATCAGCAAACCAGGACGGAGGGTCTATGTGGGAAATGACAGCATTCCCTCTGTCATGAGCGGATTAGGATTTTCGATCCTCTCCACCTCAAAGGGAATCTTGACGGATAAATCTGCCCGAAAGGCGAATATGGGGGGAGAGGTCTTGTGCTATGTATGGTAAAAGGAGGAACATTAAATTCGAAGCGCGAAATCTGAAATTCTAAACAAATTCAAATGACCGAATTTCTAAATTTTGAACTTTTGAAAATTTGGATTTAGGATTTGTTTCGGATTTCGATATTAGAATTTCAAATTTTTGGGGTTATTATGTCTCGTATTGGAAGGATGCCCATTGCACTGCCGAAGGAAGTCAAGGTCGCCTGTGATCTTTCAAGGGTGGAGGTGACAGGACCCAAAGGTCTTCTCGCTCACCATCTATCTCAGGGGATTTCGGTTTCAGTGGATGGGGAAAAGATTTTCGTTCATCGCGCCAATGACCAGCGCACTTCAAGAGCGCTTCAGGGTTTGACGCGAAGTCTCATTGCCAATATGGTCACTGGGGTTATCCAGGGGTTTGAGAAACGGCTTGAGATCGTTGGAGTGGGTTTCCGGGCAGAGCTTAAGGGCGACGCCCTTAAGCTCACCTTGGGATATTCCCATCCGATTCTCTATCCCGTTCCCAAGGGGATCCGGGTGGAGATAGATAAACAAACCCTCATCACGGTGAAAGGAATTGACAAGCAACAGGTGGGTATTGTCGCTGCACAACTTCGTTCCATTAAACCACCTGAACCTTATAAAGGAAAAGGGATTAGGTATCTCGGCGAAAGGATCCGTAAGAAGGTCGGGAAGACCAAAGCCTAAAAAAGAAACCCGTCCCGCTCAGATGGGACAGGCCTGCCTACCGTAGGCAGAGAGGAATACCTTGAAAGATAGAAAGAAGTTAGCCAGAACAAAAAGAAAAAAAAGGGTGAGGAGCCATGTAAAAGGAACCTCTGGGCGTCCTCGGCTCAATGTCTTCCGAAGTCTGAAACATATCTATGCCCAAGCCATTGAAGATACGACAGGGAAAACCCTGGCGAGCGCCTCCACAAAGAGCCCTGAACTGAAAGGAAGTCTTCGTTATCCAGGAAACGTGGAAGCAGCAAAGAAAGTTGGGGAACTGATTGCCAAGAAATGCCTTGAAAAGGGAATTCAAAAAGTGGTCTTTGATCGAAATGGGTATCTTTATCACGGCAGGATTAAGGCATTAGCCGAAGCTGCCAGAGCAAGTGGTTTGATCTTTTAAGAGATTTCTGAAAAAGTCCAGAAACCTCTTTAATCCTTTTTTGAAATCTGTGTAATCAGAGGGCTCTGACAAAGGGTTTAAGGGTTTTTCAGAGACCTCTTTAATGGAGGGAGTGACATTGCCGAAAATTGATGCAAGTGCATTGGAATTAACCGATCGGGTGGTTCATATCAACCGGGTAGCCAAAGTGGTGAAGGGAGGGAGACGATTCAGCTTCAGCGCCTTGGTAGTGGTCGGAGATGGAAACGGCCATGTGGGAAGCGGGTTGGGCAAAGCCAATGAGGTCCCGGAGGCCATTCGAAAAGGGATTGAACATGCGAAACGGAACTTGATCAAGGTTCCTATCATCAATAAAACGATTCCCTATGAAGTGATGGGGAAATTTGGGGCAGCCAAGGTCTTACTCAAACCAGCCTCCGAGGGAACAGGGGTCATTGCGGGTGCATCGGTCAGGGCCATTGCCGAGTCTGCAGGGATCCAAAACATTTTGACGAAATCTCTCGGATCAAACAACCCATACAATCTGATCAAGGCCACTCTGGAGGCCCTGGGCCAGCTTAAGCTTCCTGAGGAGGTTCTCGAAAAAAGGCGAGAGAAGGAATCGGGGAACTGAGGGATTCAAAGATGAAGGAGAAGAGACCTTTGACGGAAAAGACCATTACAGTCAGGTGGAAAAGAAGTGTGATCGGACGGCCCCAGGACCAGAGGAAGACCATCCAGGGCCTCGGATTCAAGCGACTCCATCAAACGCTCGTTCTGCCGGATCGCCCGGCGATTCGAGGAATGATTCAACATGTGATCCATCTGGTCGAAGTGATGGAATAATCTGAAAGGGAATAGGGATGAGACTGGAAGAATTGAAACCCCCGGGGGGGTCTCGAAAAAAGAGGAAACGAGTGGGGAGGGGAATTGGATCTGGCCATGGCAAAACTGCCTGTCGAGGATCCAAAGGCCAGAATTCCCGTTCTGGAGGAGGAACCAAAGCGGGTTTTGAAGGAGGTCAAATGCCCCTCCAACGACGCCTTCCCAAAAGAGGGTTTCGTTCACCTTTTAAAAAACACTTTGCCATCATTCATGTGGGAGATCTCAATCGCTTCCCGAAAGATACGGTGGTGGAACCCGATCTCCTGCTTCAATCTGGCCTTTTAAAAAAAGAAGAACCGGTAAAGCTTCTCGCCGACGGGGAACTTCAGCATCCTTTGACCATTCGTGTCCATCAAGTCAGCAAGGCCGCCCTTAAAAAGGTGGAAAGCGCTTCAGGGAGGGTGGAGGTCATCGGCTCATGATGTCAGGGGCCCAGAACATCTTTAAAATACCGGAGCTCAAAAGAAGGATACTGTGGAGCCTTGCTCTCCTGGCGATCTACCGTGTCGGTGTCCATATTCCCACTCCTGGAATCAACGGAGATGCCTTAGCCTCCTTCTTTGCCCAGGCCAAGGGCACGCTCTTCAGTCTCATCGATATGTTTTCAGGGGGGGCATTGGAAAGGCTCTCGGTCTTTGCCCTGGGCATTATGCCTTATATCAGCGCTTCGATCATCCTTCAGCTTCTCACCGTGGTCATTCCCTATCTCGCCCAGCTCCAGAAAGAAGGGGAGATCGGCCGAAAAAAGATCGTCCAATATACTCGTTACGGAACGGTCCTTCTCAGCATGATCCAGGGATTTGGGATCGCCGTCGGCTTGGAGAATATGCGAGGGGCAGCCGGCGAGATGATCGTCATGGCTCCAGGATGGTCCTTCCGAATCATGACCGTCATCACCCTGACCGCTGGGACTGCCTTCATCATGTGGCTGGGCGAACAAATTACAGAAAGGGGAATTGGGAACGGTATCTCCCTGATCATCTTTGCGGGGATTGTCGCCAGAATGCCCAACGCCGTGGCCGGCACCTACGAACTTTTCAGAGTGGGGCAGATGGGTATCATCACCATCCTGTTCTTAATCCTCCTCATGGTGTTGGTGGTTGCGGTGATTATCTTTATGGAAACCGGTCAACGGAGGCTGCCTGTCCAATACGCCAAGCGGATTGTCGGGAGAAGGGTCTATGGCGGCCAGAGCACCCATCTTCCCCTCAAGTTGAACACATCGGGTGTCATCCCTCCTATCTTCGCCTCCTCGATCCTGATGTTTCCCTTGACGATTGCCAATTTTATGCCCAAGCCTTTGTTGGAGGCACATCCCTGGATTCAATCGGTTCTCAATAGCTTAGGCCCCGGTGCACTTCTCTATAATCTTCTCTATGTGGGATTCATCATCTTCTTCTGCTATTTTTATACGGCCGTCACCTTTAACCCAAATGATGTCGCCGAAAATATGAAAAAATTTGGCGGTTATATCCCTGGCATCCG
>Ga0315284_10015050_pt1 | contig 10999 bp, 10 predicted proteins | sample YL17G09_16_MG_FD_203696 | JGI IMG/M metagenome (GOLD analysis project Ga0315284, IMG submission 203696) | Sediment microbial communities from Yellowstone Lake, YNP, Wyoming, USA - YL17G09_16 | ecosystem: Environmental > Aquatic > Freshwater > Lake > Sediment | place: USA: Wyoming | collected...
AGGATCTCGTCGTCGGTGACGGTGACCATGTCGCCGCCGGAGCCGCGCACGGCCCGCAAGGCCTTGACCGGGTTTCTCGGCACGTTCACGGCGATGCTGTCGGCCAGGGTATCCCCGGCCTCGGAGGTGAAACTCTCGACGCCGGCCCGGAAGGCCCGGCATAGAGGGGCGCAGCCCTCGGCCTGGACCCCGAGAATCCTCGGGACACGGTCGATGAGGCCGACCTTGTGCAGTTCAGCGAAGCCCTTGCCCACGCCGGCCACGGTGCAGCCGTCACCGACCGAAACAGCCACCCAGTCGGGGGCCTCCCAGCCGAGCTGCTCGGCGATCTCCAGGGCGACCGTCTTCTTCCCCTCGACGAGGTAGGGGTTGAGGGCGGCGTTGCGGTTGTACCAGCCCCACTTGGCGATGGCCTCGGCCGAAAGCCGGAAGGCCGCCTCGTAGTCCCCCTTGACCATGACCACGGTCGCGCCGAAGAGGAGGAGTTGGGCCAGCTTGCCCTGGGGAGCACGCTCGGGCACGAAGATGACGCTCCGGAGACCGGCCGCCGTGGCGTTTCCGGCCAGAGACGAGCCGGCGTTGCCGGTCGACGAGCAGGCGATGGTGGCAGCCCCGGCTTCGAGGGCCTTGACCACGCCCACCGCCGAGGCCCGGTCCTTCAGCGAGGCCGTTGGGTTCTGGCCGTCGTCCTTGACGTAGACGTTCCGGAGGCCGATGGCCCGGGCGTAGCTGTCCACCCGGTAGAGAGGAGTCCACCCGACGCGGAGGTTGGGCCGCGGGGTGGCCGGCGGGCACGGGAGGAGCGGAAGGTAGCGCCACATCGTGCGGTCGAGGTTGGCGGCGAGCGAGGCCCGGGTAAGGTCGCGGCGGATGAGGTCGTAGTCGTAGACCACGTCGAGAATGCCGGACTCGCCGCAGGACGGGCAGGTCAGGGCGGTGGGGGTAGGCTCGGTGGCGCGGCCGCAGATGGTGCACTGAAGCGTGACAACTTGCCGCGGCATGGGCACCCTCCCCGGGAAATGGGTTTTGAGACAGGTCCCAAATCTGTCGCTAATGCGGGTTCGGCGCCGGGGCGGGTCCTCCTGCCGGACGGTCTCGTGGTCGTCTTCACGGCTCCGCGCCGGCACCCTCCCCCCCGCGACAGGAAGGGAGATTCCCGTCGTGGAAGCACATCGCCGGAGGATATCCGGCATGAACCTTAGAACGGCTCGTGAGCTACTAAGCGCCGCGCTGATTGGATTGGCACGACCATCGCCTTCGTGCCGTTGGCCCTGGCGTGGCTTCTGGCGTCGACGGAGCGCCGTCTCTGGGTTATCAACGGCCCGTCACCGTTCGACCACCTGGGCAGCGGCCCGCTGCTCCTCTGGATTGGCATCGGCGCGCTGACGGCGGGCGGCGGCCTCATCTGGGCGGGGTGGAACTCCTTGCCGAAGCGGCCGTAGAGGGCCCGGCCATGGGCTGGGGCATGGCGACCCTCTCCCTGCTGACGCGTTTTGCGACATGTCGCCGGGCTTCTCTCTTTGGCGAAGGGTAGGAATCTCCTGAGAAACCATTCGGATATCCTAACATTAGCTCCAGAGATTGACCGGCGATGTTGAATGGGCTACGATGGGGACAGCATGGACCACAAGGGTAGCGGAAGGTAGGTGGCAACGATGGGATTGACCCACGAAGCACTGGCCGAGCGTCTCAGGTCTGCTCGGGAAGCCTCCGGGCTGACTCAGGAAGAAGCAGCCCGTCAGTTGGGGGTATCCCGTCCAACGCTTGCTCAGATTGAGGCCGGCAAACGCAAGGTCACCGGCCTAGAGCTTGTGCGCCTGTCTAGCCTGTACAGCCGGGCCATAACCGACCTCTTGGCCGTGGACTTCGAGCCGACGGCTGAACCTGTCCTCATGCGAGCTCTCACAGAGGCTAGGTCCGACCCAAAGGTCCGGGCCGCGGTCAGTGAGGCCCTGTCTCTCTTGAGAGATATCCTGGGACTGCGCGACATGTTGGGGACCAATGATACCGACCCGGGCTTGCCGGTCTACCGGCTCCCGCGCCTGACCGGGCGCTGGCAAGCGGTCGAACTCGGGAATCGCTTGGCCGCTGAAGAGCGGCAGCGCCTCGCCCTAGGGTCCTCTCCAGTACCCGACCTAGGGGCCCTATTGGAGAGCCAGGGCGCGCTCGTCCTCGAAATGGAACTCCCGGATGCAGTATCGGGCTTTACGTTCCGTCCCAATGGTGAGGTAGTCCTTGCCGTTCACCTCAGCCAGACCCCAGTCCGCCTGAGGTTCTCCCTTGCCCATGAATACTGCCACGCGCTCTGCGATTGGAGCCGCGATGCATTCATTGAGGCCAAGGACGGCAAAGCCATCGTCTGCCGGAACACCGAAGGCAGTGAGCTTGGCGAAGTCCGCGCCAATGCCTTTGCCGCGGCTTTCCTCCTGCCCACTGACGGGGTTCGCAGGTTCCTGGGGGACCTCGGCAAGGGTTTCCCAACGCGGCCCATCGAGACTGTCTTCTCGGAGGGCCAGACGGGACCGCACCCAACAGCGGAAGGGCGCCTTCCTCCTCACTCCCAAGAGATCGGCGAAATGGAGGTCGCGCTGGCGGCCGATTACTTCGGTGTCAGTCAAGAGTGTGCGGTGTGGCGCTTGTTCAACCTCAAACTGCTCGGAGAGGGTCGCAAGGACCGTTTGCTTGCCTGGGCCCGTGGAGAAGCCGGCCCATCGGCGCACCCTGAAGACCCCAGCGCGGGCGGCCCGTCGGGGAGCAGGAGCCCCAGGGAGAACCGCGGGCGACCTTTGCGTTCGGCCCGGCGCATGCTGCTCATGCTCGCCCTGGAAGCTCTGCGCCGTGAGGAGATATCGGCGGGCAAGTTCCATGAATTGGCCCGTGAGGCAGGGGTCGAGGAGTCTAGAGCGCAGACCTTAGCTCATCTCAGCGAGGGCCAGACCACGTAAGGTGGTGAGAGAGTCTTGAAGGAGATCTACCTGGACGCCAACGTCATCATTGACCTCATCGCCCTAGAGTGCCTGACCGAGGTACTCGAGATCCCCTCGGCTCTCTTTCGCGCCACTGAGAATGTTCTTAAGGAAATCACCGACCCCGAGGAAAGAGAGTTGGTCGAAAGCGCTATTTCCCGGGATCTGCTCCAGAGGGTGGCCCTGACTGAGATCGAGGTGCTCCGGGACTACGCGCAACTCAAGAGGATTCTGGGTGACGGCGAGGCGGCGACCCTCGCCGTCACCTCGTCTTCAGGGGCTACGATGGCCTCAGATGAAAAGGGTAGGTTACGGAAGGAAGCCCTCAAGCGACTCGGGGACGAGCGTCTGTCCGGAACCCCAGAACTCCTCGCCAATGCAATTGCTGACGGTCGGCTCCGTGCTCAAGACCTCGAAGAACGTGTTCACGTAGTGGCGGAGATCGCCCACGCATCTGCTGCTACCCACAGAGAAATGCACTTTACCAGAATCCTAGACGAGGTCAGGGCCCGCCGGGGTCGGCAGGACCTGGCCTCCGGCTCGCAGGCCTACCGGCCTCCCAAAGGACGGTAAGATGACCTTACGTAAGGAGGTAAGGCGGCATGGGTGATGCCAAGTGGGACATCAAGGTGACTTCCAAGGGTCAAATCACTCTTCCCAAGCAGGCGCGAGACATCATGATGGTCCGCGAGGGTGACTACCTTGAGGCCATCGTCAAAGACGATGCCTTGATTCTCAGCCGGAAGACGGACGTTGGCGATAGCGAGCAGATGCGCTTCTACGCCAGGCGCAGGCTGGCCGAACTCGGGTACGGCGATCCGGCCTCCCGGGGAGTCTTGGATCCTCGCCGTTTGAGAGAGTCCATGCCTTCCTTGCCCGTGGACATGACTGGACGGGTCCGGGAGGAGCGCGAGAAGTTGACGCCGGAACAGGGACTCACGGTGTTGGACCCGACCGTGCGGCCCGGCTGAACCCTCACCCCTCCCCGAAGGACTTCCCCCGCCGCCGTCCAATAGCCAGCCCATGGACACCGGCCTCTCCCACGCCAAGGTCGCCTACCCTTCGCCCGAGCACGAGCGCGCGGCCGAGGCCGCCACCGAGTTCTTCGCCGGGCGCCCGGCAGCCGGCGCCCTTCTTCTCGTGGGGTCGTGCGCCCGGGGTAAGGCCTCCCCGGACAGCTGCCTCGACCTTGGGCTCCTGCTATCCCCCGGGCTCACTAGCGTAGCCCGAGCCTGCCTGGCTCGAGCCTGGGACCAGCACCGCGAGACGGTCCCGGCCTTCGAGGCCCTCCGCCGAGTGGGCCGGTACTCCAACGTCGAGGTCGCCTTCCATGACGCCCGCTTCAAACCCCAGGCCCGCAGCTGGACCTCTGGACCCGACTCCTTCGAGCTCGAGATAGGGAACCTCCTGGTCTATGCCGCCCCTCTCTGGGAAGCCGAAGATCACTGGAGACGCCTCAGAGCCAAGTGGCTCCCCTACTACAGCGAAGACCTGCGCCAGCGGCGCCTCACGGAAGCCAAGCGCTACTGCCTGAACAACCTCGACCACATCCCGCTCTACGTGAAACGGGGTCTCTACTTCCAGTCCCTCAGCCGCTTGTGGCAGGCGTTCCAGGAGTTCCTGCAGGCCCTCTTCATTGCCCGTCGGACCTATCCGATTGCCTACGACAAATGGATCCGCGAGCAAGTCGTGGACATTCTCGGGCTTCCGGAGCTCTACCCGCAGTTGACCCGTCTCTTTGAGATCGGACAGCTGGAAAGCCACGAGTTGGCCGGGAAGGCCAAAGACCTGGCCGAGCTCCTCGACCAGTACGCCACTTCATGAGGCTCGGGCGTGTGGCCTTGACCTCCTAGCCCCCGGTCTGCTCCACATAGTAGGTTATCGTGCGCCGCTCCACCTCACCGGAATAGGCCGTCCATGACCAGTTGTTGGGAGTGTTCTGGGGCTCCTCCACGAGCAGCCTTGTGCGCACGACCCAGTTGCCCACGGCGTCGTACTCCTCGGTCGTCTGCCATCCCTCCACGAGAGCTCCGTTCGTCCCGTAGTTCCAGCACCGCTCGAGCACCTTGCCCTTCTCCGGGCCATAGGTGTAGACCGTCTTGCCGCTCAGGATGCGGGTCGGCCCATAGTAGGTGCGGCTTACCGCGAGACGGCCGCTGGCATCGTAGGTATCGATGGTCCTCAGAAGGAGACGTCCCGAGGCATCCCTTACCTCCGACATCGCCTGGCGGCCTTCCTGGTCGTAGGTGACCCTGGAGCTGCCGCCCGAGGACCCGTCGGCGCCCGTCCAGTCGCCCCCGATGGAGACACCGCTGGGCGTGTACCAGCTCGCGTCAGTCCAGACAACCGCCCCGCTCGAATCGAACACGGTCCGCGTGACCGTACAGCCGGCATCACTGTAGGCGTAGGACGCGTAGACCCACGGCGTGCCGCCTTCGCGCAGAGGGTAGACGGTCGTCTCCAGGCGCCTGCCCTCCTGGTCGAACCGCGTCTCAAACCGCAGGCGGTATTCCTCCAGCCCTGCGTTCTTGACCGTCACTTCGGCGACAAGCCTGCCTTCGCGATCAAAGGCCAGGGAGATGTGCCGGCTAGGTTCGGAGACTTCCGTTAGCCCGCCCGCGACGCTGCCAACAAGGTCGGTGTAGTCGCTCTCGACCGTCTTGACCGGCCCGACCAGTCCCATGTTCTCTCTCTCCGTCTTCCCCGGCGGCCAGAACCCGGGCACGCCCGCCGATACCGGCCAGAGGAAGTAGGTTCCGGCCGACATGAAGAGCGCGGCGGCAACCGCGACGGCCCAGCGGCGGCTCTTCCGGCGTCTCGGCGACTCCTTGCTCGCAACATCCCGCAGTACGGAGCCGCCCAAGTGCGACTCCATCAGCCTCCGGCGTAGCCGTGTCTTCAACTCCCGGTCCATCGAAGCCTCCGGCTCCCGCTCGACCGTCCCGCCATCGGCGGTGACCGCTCCGAGCCGTAGGAGAAGGTCCAGTTCAGCCTCTGAGGGAGACCAACTCTCAGCCATGCCTCTCACCCAGCCTCTCTCGGAGATTAAGCAAGGCGCGATGGAGGAGACTTGACACAGCGGTGGCGGTGCGCCCGGTCGCTTCCGCGATTTCCGAATTTCCGAAGTCAGCCCCGTACCTGAGCAGAACTACGTCGCGCTGACCGGCCGTCAGGAGGTCCACCTCTCCCCAGACCAACCTGGCCCGCTCCGCCCGGAGGGCCGCCGCCTCCGGGTCGACGGGTCCGTCGGCTCCTTCCGTCGGCCCGGCGAACTCCTCGGGCGAGGTCTCCCCCATCCCGCCCTTCGGTGCCGTAGCCATCCGCTTCCGGCGCCGGAGATGGTCGAGCGCGAGATTGTCCGCTATCCTGAACAGCCAGGCCCCGAATCCCCCGCGCTGCCACCGGAACCGGGCCATCGACCTAATGGCCCTCTCGAACGCCGCCGAGACAACGTCCTCGGCCTCGGCCTTCGAGCGCAACCGCCGGTAGACGTGGGCGTAGATTCGCTCCGCGTAGCGGTCATAAAGCTGGCCGAAGGCCTCCGGGTCCCTGACAGCCAGGCAAGCTAAATCCCTCTCGGATAGCTCGCGCAACTCGCTCGTGTCGCTCCCCCCAGACTGCGGTGCCGCAGGCGCGGCCGGCGCTCCTGCCAAGCCCGGGCGCCACCCTTCACCTTGATAACGTTCGAGACCCCTGACTCGTCACGCCGTCGCGCCCTCGTCACCTAGTCGTGTGAGCCATGCCGGTGACGGTGGTGTAGGTCCGGCCAATGGGGGTGGTCGTGCGTCACCGCCACGTGACCGTGCCGGTGCCCGCGTCTCGCCGAGACTGCCAAGCCGAGATGGTCGTGATCGTGATGCCCGTCCTCGTGTGGCTGTCCGTGCCCGTGCTCATGCTCGTGCTCGATCGCCTCGTGCCCGTGAACGTGTGTATGGCGGTCAAGAGCAAGGAAGCCGACGCCCGCGCCGAACAGCAGTCCCGACCCCAGGTGGACGAAGGTGAGCGATTCCCTGAGAAACAGCACTGAGAGGACGACACCGAAGAACGGGGCGCTGGCGAAGACAATCTGCGCGCGGGTGGAACCAAGGGCATGGGCCGACGTGATGTAGAGGACGATGCTCACGCCGTACGCGCACGCGCCGACGACCAGCGCAGCAATGACAACCGGCATGGCCGGGACGAGGGGATCAAGGGCGAGACCGATGGCCAGATTCGCCCCACCAGCCACCAACCCTTTCCAGAAGGTGCTCTCGCTGGGGGTGATGCCGTCGATGAGGGCCGTCAGGTGATTATCCAGCCCCCAGAACAGGCACGCCAGGAGCACGAGGGCGCCGGCCGCGAGTCCCGCGGTTCCGCCGCCCAGAGATAGGAGAACCGCCCCGGCGAACGTGCAAGCCACGCCGGCCCAGCCCGGCAACCCCAGGTGTTCGCGGAAGACGAGGACGCCCAGCAGGGCGGTCGCGGCGACCTCGAAGTTCAGCCAGAGGGAGACGGACGCCGCCTCGGCGAGGCGAAGGCCGAACAGCAGAAGCACGGGCCCGCAGATGCCCCCGGCGACGACCGCGCCGAGCAACCGGACCTGATTTCGTCTATCGGCTCTCGCCGGTAGACGGATGCCCCCTCCTCGCCACGCCGCGGGGGCGACGCCCAGAGCCGCGCCCAGGTAGAGCAGCCCCGCCAGCTGGAACGACGTGAAATCCGATAGGAGGACCTTACACGCGGGTGTCGCCGCTCCGAACAGGGCCGCAGCCAGCAGAGCGAATGCCATGGCACGCCTGAGCCTGGTCATGCCACCGGTTTCGCCGTGCCGGCGCCACCGTCCTGCGAACCGCCGCTTCCTGCCGGCGGACCAGGACATCGCCCAAACTCCCACTTGACCACCTGGTCAACCGAGAGTATAATGGCCGCGGGTATTGACCGGGTGGTCAATATACCATGAGGAGGGGATGGGAACTTGGCTGTCATTGAGACAGAGCACCTCAGGAAGTACTACCGTAGGTCCCGCGGCATCGAAGACGTGACCCTGCGCGTCGAGGAGGGCGACATCTTCGGGTTCATCGGCCCGAACGGGGCCGGCAAGTCCACCACCATCCGTACCCTGCTCAACTACATCTTTCCCACGGGCGGCACGGCCAGGATCTTCGGCCTCGATGTCGTCGAGGACAGCGCCAAGATTCGCGCCGATGTCGGCTACTTGCCCGGCGAAGTCGGGTACTACGACGATATGAGCGCGGAAGCGCTGCTGCAGTACTCGGCCAGCTTCTATCGGGGAGGCTACCGGGAACACCGGGCCCGCATCAATGAACTCCTCGACATCTTCGAACTGGACCGGCGCCGGAAGATCCACGCCCTGTCGATGGGCAACAAGAAGAAGGTCGGCATCATCCAGGCCCTCCTCCACCGGCCCCGGCTGCTCATCCTGGACGAACCCACCAGTGGTCTTGACCCGCTGATGCAGACCCGTCTCTTCGAGGTCCTGGCCGGGGAGAACCAGCGGGGAGCCACCATCTTCTTCTCGTCGCACGTCCTGAGCGAGGTCCAGAGGTTCTGTCACCGAGTGGCTATCATCAAGGAGGGCAGCATCCTCCGGGTAGAGGACATGGGCAAGCTCCGGCACGGGCACTTCCTGAAGGCCAAGGTCGTCTTTCGCCGGGAGGGCGAGCGCGAGGCTCAGGCTGGGGTCCTCGATCTTCCGGGCGTGATCCACCGGGCCACGGACGGTCGCACCGTCGAGGTCCTCTTCAACGGGGACGTCAACGGTCTCGTGCGCCACCTGGCCGGCCACGACCTGGAGTCCGTCTGGCTGGAGGAACCTCCGCTGGAGGAGGTCTTCCTGCACTACTACGAGAAGGAAGGGCGGCAACAATGAACATCTTCAACCGGGAAATGCGGGCCAACTACAAGTCCCTGCTGGTCTGGGCTCTGATCATCGCCGGCTTCAACGTGATGGTCCTGTCCATCTATCCGTCCTTTGCGGCCGATAGCGCCAAGCTCGCGGCTCTCTTGGGCGCGTATCCGGAGCAGCTCCTGAAGGTCTTCGGGCTCGACCGGCTGAACCTGGGCGATCCCCTGGGGTTCTACGGAACCGAGATCTACTTCATGGTCCTGCTCTTCGGAAGCATCTTCGCCGCCATCCTGGGGGCGAGCCTACTGGCCAAGGAAGAGGACGATAAGACCATTGAGTTCCTCCTGGCGCGTCCTGTCACCCGCGCGCACGTCCTCGCCGACAAGATCCTCACCTACGTAGTCTGCATCGTGGGCTTCAACATCCTCGTGGGTGCGCTCAGCTACGCCGCCTTCGCCATGCTCGTGACCCAGGCCTACTCGGTCAAGGCCCTGCTTCTCCTCCTGGTGGCGCCGGTGTTCGTTCACCTCACCTTCGCCAGCCTGGGCTTTCTGACGGCCCTCTTCTTCACCCGGCGGCGGGCGGTCTACTCGGTGACCATCGGCCTGGTCGTGGGGCTCTACTTCCTGGGTGCTGTCGCCCTTATGGCCCGGGGGGTCGAGTGGCTCAAGTGGCTGAGCCCGTTCCAGTACGTGGACGCCGCGAACATAGTCACCAGCCAGTCCATCAGCGTAGTGAACGTTCTTGTCCTCCTGGCGGTGAACGTGGCCGCCGTGGCCGCCACCTATGCCCTCTACCGGCGGCGGGATATCATGGTCTAGCGAGCCGGGGGCCCCGGTCCGTGTATCTGGCCGGGGCCCCTTGGAGATAAGGTGCGGCGAGGAAGTGAGGCGGGCAATTGGCGGGACCCAGGGACCTTCCTCTGGACAAACGCGAGCGGATCATGCGGGCCGCCTTGGAGGAGTTCGCCGAGCGCGGCTACGCGATGGCTTCGACCAACGCCATCACGGCGCGGGCCGGTATCTCCAAAGGTCTGCTCTTCCACTACTTCGGAAGTAAGAAGAACCTCTACGTCCAGGTGCTGAGGGAACTGGTGGGCCGGGAGATTGAGCGGTTCAGACGGACCGCCCCCGCGTTCCATCCCGATATCGTGGAACGCCTCCTTCAGATTTCTCTCTACAAGCAGAAGCTCGTGCGCGAGGACCCGGTGGCCACCCGGTTCCTCGCCACTGTGCTTCAAGCGCCTGAGGAGATCAAGCCCGAAGTCGCCCGCCTCTTCCGCGAGGTGGAGGGCTTCAGCGCCAGAACCCGGACCGAGGACATGGACACGAGCCGGTTCCGTCCGGGCATCGACCCCGCGAAGGCGATCACCCTCATCAACGTCTGCGTGGAGGGGTTGCGGAGCGTCTACGCCCGCCGGGTCACTCCGGAAATGGCCGACGACCCGGAGGCCGTCGAAGCTCTAGCCCAGGAGACCCGAGAGTACCTCGACATGCTCAAGTTCGGAATCTACCGACGGGAGTAGCGGACGGCGTGAGGGAAACGCCGGCCCGACGGGCCAGGAAGAAGCCGCTCTCTCCCGAATGGGCCCTCGACAGACCAAGATGAATCTGAGTTTCTCCCATCGTGACCAGGAGGAGAGCGATCATGCGCGGTCGGCGGGTGTTTCGCGGTCGTCTGGTGGCCGACGGGATGTGGATGACGCACCTCCTCTGGGCCATCTGGACCCTGGGTTGCCTGGCGCCGGGCGTATGGTTGTGCCGACTGGCGGCCACGGCCGCGGGCCAGGCCCAGCAGTACTTCGGGCCTCTCTTCGCGGGGGTTCTGCTGGCCGGGACCGGCTTGATAATGCTCTTGGTCTGGCGCCTCGCGGTCGGCGCCATCGTCCTCCGGCCGGATGGGCTCTGGCTCCGGCCGGGTTTCCTGCTAGGTCGCTTCGTGCCGTACGGGGACATCAAGCGCCTGGAGAACGGGACTCGGCTTGTCTACGAGCGGGAAGCGCGCGGCAGGCCGAGTCAGGCCGTCTTGGACCTCCCGCCCTGGGTGCTGAGTAACGACACCTTCCGCGAGGCGCTCAGAGGCCTGGCCCCGGGGATGGAAGTGCTCGGCGAGGATTTCGCTCGAATCCTAGCCCTCAGGCGCCGCGTGGGCAACTTCCTGGCCCTGTGGGTCACGCTCCTGATCCCGC
>Ga0315284_10015052_pt1 | contig 10998 bp, 9 predicted proteins | sample YL17G09_16_MG_FD_203696 | JGI IMG/M metagenome (GOLD analysis project Ga0315284, IMG submission 203696) | Sediment microbial communities from Yellowstone Lake, YNP, Wyoming, USA - YL17G09_16 | ecosystem: Environmental > Aquatic > Freshwater > Lake > Sediment | place: USA: Wyoming | collected...
AAACTTGGCGTTTGGTCGGGGCGTCCAATCCCGGCTGCGCCACGCCTCTGAGGTATGTTCGATGGGGCCAGGCGCGGCCGGGCCGTAAAAATCGGCGTATTGCGGGTCGCGCACGTCGGAATCGAACATCATCCCACCGTTGAAAAACCACCAGTGCTCGGCCCGGTGGCTGGACACTCCAAAGGCCAGCCCCTCTTTGCGCACCGCTGCCGCCAGCTCGCCAACGATGTCGCGTTTGGGTCCCATCTTGACCGCCGTCCACCGGGAAAACGAACAATCGTACATGGCAAAGCCGTCGTGGTGTTCTGCCACCGGAACCACGTATCTGGCCCCAGATCTCTTGAAAAGGTCTGCCCAGTGGGCCGGGTCGAACTTTTCAGCCTTGAACATGGGGACAAAATCCTTGTAGCCGAACTCTGAGTGGGGGCCCCACGTCTCACGGTGATGTTGAAATTCAGGCGAGCCCTCTATGTACATGTTGCGGGGGTACCACTCGTTGCCAAAGGCCGGCACGCAATAGACACCCCAATGGATGAAAATCCCGAATTTGGCGTCCTGGTACCACTCCGGCACGGTGTGATTTTTGAGCGATTCCCAGGTGGCTTCGTAATCGCTTGCCTCCCTGATGACACTCGCGAACATGGACGCCGCCTCAGGCAGACACCAGGACAATATTGGCATATTGAATGATGTCTCCGGTGCGGATCAAGCCAACAGCATCCGGCACACGCTTTTTCAACTCGTCGTGCGCCTCGTAGGAAACCGGTATGCCGGCCATCGCCTGAGCGAATTGTTCGCGCACCTCTAGGGTGTTTTCATCCAGGAATTCCTCGGCCATGAATATCTCGCCGATCTCAAAGTCCGGCCGGATGGCATTGAGCACCTGCAAGACGGTGGGGACGTCGTTCACCAACGAGATATCCACTATCTCAATGGTAGGCCAAAAGGGAAATCCGCGATCGGCGATTACCAGCATGTTGGTGTGCCGCACCCGGGCCAACAAGGATCTGATCTGGGGGTTAAGAATGCCGTTCTTGATCACTGCTCTGCTCCTCTGAGAATCCATACTGCCGCGCAGCGTCTTCCCCTGCCAAACCCTCCACATCACGCCACAGGGGCAACCTGATCTGCGCCGCGAGCGTTCCCATTGGAAACCGCGCCGATCGCCTCGCGCAGGATGTCCGACTCTTCGGGCTCCCCGCGCTTGTACTCCTTGCAAATCCTTCCGCGCCGCATGACGATGATCCGGTGGCTCATCTCCAACGCCTCAGTATAGTCCGAGGTCAGCATGAGAATTCCCACTCCTCGCTCGAGCAGTTCTTCCATTATCTGGTAAATCTCTCTCTTGCCGTTGATGTCAATTCCCCGGGTAGGTTCATCAAAGACAAGCACCTTGGAGTGAGCCCCCAGCCATTTGGCTACAACTGTTTTCTGCTGGTTTCCACCCGAAAGCTGCCTGGCAAAGGTATACATGTCAGGGGCTTTTATGCTCAACCTGTCCATATATTCTCGGGCTTCAACGTCAATCTTTCTATGCCGCACCAGCCCGGCCACGCTCAGACGGTTCAGGCTGGGAAGAACATAGTTGTTGCGTATGTTGTGATTCTGTATCAGCCCCAGAGCCTTCCGGTCTTCGGGAAGATAGGCAATACCATTTGTGATCCCTTGCTCTGGATTAGGGCATCTGACCTTCTGCCCGTGAACGTAGATGTCCCCCGAGTCTATCGAGTCTACACCCGCGATTGCTCGTCCCAATTCCGTTTTGCCTGCGCCCATCAAGCCTGTCACGCCAACAATCTCGCCCTTTTTGATCGTAAGACTGATATCATCGAGAACGCCCTTGCGCGACAGGTTTTCAACACGGAGCGCGTCGTCCTGGGAGGGAGCCGCGAGGTTGGGGTACTGTCTCTTGATCTGGCCGCCGATCATGCGCTCGATCATCGTGTCAAAGGCCAGTTGCTTGATTTCATACGTGCCTACGTTTTTGCCATCTCTCAAAATCGTAACTCGGTCGCCGACTTCATGCACTTCCCGATAGCGATGGGAGATATAAATGAAACTTATCCCGTGCTCTTGCTTGAGCTGTCGAATCACCTTGAACAGGTCTCTCCGCGACCGGTCTTCCAACACATCGGTCGGCTCGTCCAGAACAATTACCCTGGCTTGGGTTGTCAGCGCGCGGGCTATTTCGACCATTTTCTGCTGTGTCACGCTCAGTTTACTCACTACTTCCCTTGGGGCCAGGTCAATGTGAAACCGCTGCAGGAGTTCGCCGGCCTGCTTGTACAGCTTCGCCTCGTCAACCACGCCCAAGACGGCCGAGCGCATCGGCTCCATACCGAGGAACATGTTGCGGGCAATATCAGTATCCCGGATCAGGTTGAGTTCCTGGTAAATGAACCGGAGGCCCTTCTCGATGGCCGCCTGAGGCGACCTGATATCCACTTTCTGCCCCTCAAGGTAAATTTCCCCTTCATCGGCCAGGTACGCGCCGCTCAAAACCTTAATCAGCGTGCTTTTGCCGGCCCCGTTCTCACCCAGGAGCACATGGACTTCTCCCGCCCGAAGCTGCAAGTTCACCCGATCCAGCGCAAGGACACCTGGAAATCTCTTGACGATGTTTTTCATTTCGATAATGTATTGGTTGGATTCGGGTAGATTCTCCATACTTCATTCTCCTGCAAGTTTCATCCATAAACTTCGAACAGATTCAGTCTCTCAATGTAGTAATCACTTTATAGTGCATTGGGGGCCTGCGAGGCCTTTCTAAGGGCTACTTCTCACATCCGCTCCAAGGCCTCGCAGGCCTGGACTGTGCACGCCGGACAACTATTCAAACAGATTCGGCGTACACCTGCCAGAATTCACTTCCTGGCTTTTTCTACGGCAAGTACTCATCCACATTGTCTGCGGTGACGAGGATGCCGGGGATGAGGACCGTCTTCTCGACTGTCTCACCGTTGACGATCTTGATGGCGTTGTCAACGATCTCCTTGCCCATCCGCACGTTATCCTGTTTGACCGTGGCGGAGCCTTCACCCGCCTGGATGGCCTTGAGCATCACCGGCAGCGCATCGAAGCCGACGACGAGCACCTGGTCGGTCAGGCCCTTCTGCTTCACCATCGCCGCCACAGCCGCTGCACCGCCGTCGTGCGCCACAAAGATGGCCCTCAGGCCAGGGTTGGCCGTCAGCGTGTTCTGGGCGATGGCGATATCTTTCTCTTCGCTCCAGTCGCCCCAGTCACCGATCACGGTCAAGCCACAGGCTTCCGCTTTCGCCGTAACGCCGTTCTTGCGGGCATCGCCCGTCTGGTGGCCCACGCTACCGCCAATCACCAGGATCGTGCCTTCGCCACCCGTCTGCTCGCAGATGTAATCGCCGGCCAGACCAGCCGCAGACACGTTGTCCGTCTGGATCAGGCTGGAGATGTAAGGATCGTCGATCGCCGTATCCACTGCCAGGATCGGAATCCCAGCCGCTTTGGCTTTCTCGATCGTGTCTCCCCAGACGCGGTTGTCAACCGAGCCGATGATTAGCACATCCACTCCCTGGGTGATGGCGTTGTCCACGGCCGCCTTCTGCGCCGCCGCGTCCTGCGTCTCGGTGGTGAGGTCGATGAAGTTCACGCCCTTGGCCGCGGCTTCTGCCGCCGCCGCCTTGCCCAGCGTGTTCCAAAAGTCGTTGCTGGTGGCAAAGCCGGAGTAGGCAATCGTGATCGGACTCGCCGCCCCGGTAGGCGTAGCCTGTCCACCACAGCCCACCAGGATCAGGGAGAAGACGGCCAGAAGCGATACCAGCACACACATTGTCGTTTTCACGTTTTTTTCCTCCTATTGTGTTATTGTCTTGATACTGTTAGGGTTACGCTCACACGTCGTTCGACATCATACTTGTGAATCCGGGTTCATTACATAGGCACCTCCTCATCGCTGAAGCCACCAGCCGGATGTAACGGGATCTGGCCTATCCTGCTGGTCAAGAGCGTCAGGCCTTTTCTCTGGCCCTTCTTTGGACAAAGTCCAGCCAGACGGCCACGATGATGACCACGCCAACCGCCACCTGCTGCCAGAATGACTGCACGTGCAGGTGAATGAGGCCGGCCTCAAGCACGCGGATAATGAGCACGCCGATGACGGTCTTGCCCACCCCACCAACGCCGCCGAACATGCTCGTGCCGCCAATGACCACCCCTGCAATAGCCCATAGTTCATACGAAACGCCGCGATTCACGTGGGCAAAATCAACGCGGGCGGTGTAGACAAGAGAAGATAGCGCGGACATGAACCCACTGATGCAGTAGTAGATGACCTTGTTGCGATTCACCGGAATGCCGGCCAAGCGCGCCACCTCCTGGTTACCGCCGATGGCAAACGCATGAAAGCCCACCTTGGTCTTTGTCAGAATGAACCAGACAATAGCAAACGCAATGACAGAGTTGGTCACTGGCCCCCAGGTTCCTTTGCCAAGCAGGTCGAACGCCGCTGGGAAGCGGGACATGTCCACGCCGGAGCCGAGCATATTGGCGATGCCCCGGAAGATCTGCAAGGTACCCAGGGTTGCAATCAGAGTTGGGACGCCAGTCTTGGTGACGATGAGCCCATTGATCACGCCGCACAGCACTCCGGCAGTCAGCCCGCCCAGAATTATCAACGGCCACGGCGCATTGTCGAGCATCAATCGTCCCGCTACTACGGAAACCAAGGCGAAAATGGATCCCACCGAGAGGTCCAGACAGCCCGCGATGAGACACACGGTCATGCCGGTGGACATGATGAACAGCACAGAGGAGTTTTGCAGAATATCGGTCATGGCCACCCATTGCCGGAACGTGGGCGCAAGCACAAAAAACACGGCCATAAGAAGAAGCAAGCCTACCAGCGGTGGAAGGATTTCTCGGACGCCCGCTGGGAGACGGGAGTATAGAGAACGCCGTACACGGTCGGCATCACTTTTTTCTGCCACAGTGCTTGTCTCTAAGGGCTTCACTATTTTTTTCTCCTTAAACGATGGGGCTCAAAACGCTATAGGACCCTGCTGGAAACCTTTTGCATACGACATCGCGTTTGCCGGCGCATCCTCACGATGCACTACCAAGAGACCCATATCGGCCATATTTATGCACGGCCTCGGCCATCGTCACGAAATTCTCCGGTGGGATGCCCTCCATGATGCTGGTAGATGATCCCAGGACGTAGCCGCCGCCAGGAGCCAATCGGATGCAATATTCCTTGACTTTCTCCTCGATTTCCTCCTTGCTGCCATACGCCAAGAGCGGCGTGTGCACGTTGCCAATTAACGCCATCTTGCCGGCCCATTTCTGCTTGACCTCAAAAATATCATTGGACTCGGGCTCCACGGGATGGTTGACGTCAATCCCTATTTCATGCAGGATCGACATGAATGCCTCTGTCTTGCCATCGGTGTGCATGAGCACGAGCTTTCCGTGCTCCTTGGCCGGGGCGATCAGCCGCCGCATGCGATGGGGGAAAATCTTCACAAACATCTCGGGCCGGATCAGCAGGCCGGTGTTATAAGCAATGTCGTCGTTGACCATGACCAGCGCCAAGTCGTCGGCAAACCGGTCGCACACAGCGCGCATCACCTGCTCCTGGTGCTGCAGGAGGATGTCCATCAGCCTATCGAGGAGCGGGCGGTTCTCGTAGAACATGATTAAGGCATCGGTCATGCCGATCGCCAGCAGAGCACTGTCGAAGAAGGAGGTGAGGTTGGCAATGATCCCCACGCCGGTTCCCTGCGCGGCCCGCAGGTAGCGCTCCAGGTGCTTGAGCTGATCATCTAGCGACGGCGGGGGATCCAGGTTGTCCAGGTCAGCCATCGCCTTGATCGAGCCGTCCACATAGTGCCGCGTGCCATCGGCCGCGCGCCCGAACACGTTGTTGGGCCGCCAGTTAAAGTTGCACAGCACCGCATCCTGCCCCAGCCGCCGGGCGAACTCGACGTCATCCTGCGGCGTGATTGACTGCCCACCCTCAGCGGCATCGCCGATGACGTAATCGAGCCTGCGCTCCAGGACGTACTCGTACACCGCCTGGCTGGTAACCCACAGCTCGATGTGCGGCAGCCGGTCCGGCTCCTGGTGGTTGAGCGCCATGAGCAAGCGATTGACGTCAGATCGATCGTAGTCAGAGGTCTTTATCTCCATATCAGTCCTCGTTGCCTCGCGGCTATCTACTTGACGGGAGGTCCCCAGCGTGGCCTCCACCTTCGCTAATTGCGCGCATAGTATCCCATCAGAATCCCCGCAGAACCGTGCTCTCTCTCCTCGGCAGCCCCTCCCTGGGCAGCCGCTTCAGAACGACATACTCGAGGCCGTGCTCCTCACAGAACGCTCGCTTCTCCGGCTGGTCGCCGTCCTCGTTCACCGCACAGATATCCGGCTTGATCCTGGCGATCTCCGGCTCGGCGTCCATCCACCCGTGCCCCGAGGATATCAACGCCTGCTTGACGTGGCGGATCGATTGGACCATGTACCTCCGCTCGTCCTGCGAAAACATGGGGTGGCCCTCGCCCTTCAGCAACTTGATGTTGTCGTCATGCCCAACGACGACGTACAGATCTCCCAGTTCCGACATCTCCTCAAAGAACCGGACGTGGCCCGAATGGAACCAATCAAAGCAGCCCGTCACGACCACCTTCTTCCGCGACGAGCCGAGATTCCTCGCTTCGCTCGGAATGACGGAGGGAAAGCGTTTCAGAACATCCTCTCTCACGACGCGATATGTCACCCCTCGCGCCTCGCAGTATGATCGCTTTTGGCTGGTGTCGCTCATCTCATCCACTGCCCACACATCCGGCTGGATATCGTTGACCTGGGGTATGGCGTCCCGCTCGATCTGTCCCGTCACCAACGTCAGTCCAGCGACGTATCGGATAGCCTCCAGCAAGTACATCCGCTCTGCTTGTGGAAATTTGGGCGGTTCTCCCTCTAGCCGCTGTACGGCCTCGTCGGACCACAACAGCACGTGCAAACTTCCCAGCTTCGACGCCTCTTCCAGGAATCGGAAGTGGTGGGCTCTCATATCATCGAACCTTCCCGCTACGACGGCTTTCTTCATTGATGTCTTGCTCTAACCTTCACGCGGATCGAGCCCGGCACCTCTTCCTCCGACACGACGTAGATGTATCCGCCGCCACTGCCGGAGTACATCGCCCCCGCATAGCGGGATTGATAGTAGCCCAGGATCGCCATCAAATCAACGGTAATGGTCGGATGCCGCACCGTGTGTGGCAGGATGGCCTCCCAGCACTTCATACACTCGTTCATCGAGGCGCCCAGCCCCTGTGCGTCCCGGGTGACGATGGCGTCGAAGCAATCCTTGCCTGACTGCCCCAGTCTCCTGACCCACTGCGGGTCCAGATTCTTTTCACGCAGTGGATTGTATCCGGGAGGGCGTTGGGCAATCGGCACCATGTGAATCACGCCCTCCAACCAGCGAGCGACATCCGGATCGTTATTCGACTCGACATGCACCGGGAAGTATCCTCCCTCATAGGCGTAGTCAAAATCGAGCCGGTTGACGCCGGGATAGATTATGCCAGCCATGTCCTGTGCCCCTGAAGGCTCCGGTTTACCCTTGTTCTCCAGGGCGTACAATTCTCGGACGAGCTCCGCTGGATCCCCATCCGGCAATCGCCCCTGCCATAACTTTATAGCGACCTTGCGCGTGCTGGTACCCATCCCGCAGCGATCCATAAAAAGGCACGTGGGCTCCAGGGCAACTACGACCATCGAGCCAGGCGGAGAGGGATTGTGCTGTGACACGAACGGCTGGTCAATCCAACCGCCGGCGAATGCCATGCGATAGGGCATCTTGCCGATGACGTCCGTTATCTCCAGGACCATATCACGCTCCCTCATAGGAAAGAGCTAGTGCAGCCCCAATCCCGACGTATCGCCGGCCGGCGTCGGCTTGCCGGCCTTACGATCGGCAACCTGCTGTTTGATCCAGGCGTAGGTCTTTTGCATCCCCTCACGCAGCGGCGTGCTGGGCTCCCACCCCAGCACCTGTTGGATGAACGTATTATCGCTGTTGCGCCCCGCCACGCCTCGCGGCGCGTCGAGGTCATATTTGCGCTCAAGCCTTACCCCGGCGATCTCTTCGATCACGTCAACCAGCTTGTTGATCGAGAAGAGTTCGCTCGAACCCAGGTTGATGGGCGTGGCGATCAGATCGTCGCAGTGCATGATCATGTCAACACCCTGGACGCAATCATCAATGTACATAAAGCTGCGGGTCTGATGGCCGTCACCCCAGATGGTGATCTCAAGATCGCCGGTATCCTGGGCCTCAATCACTTTGCGAGCCAGCGCTGCGGGAGCCTTTTCCCGGCCGCCATCCCAGGTGCCATACGGGCCATAGACGTTGTGGAACCGGGCGATGAACGTCCTTAGCCCGCGCTCGGCCCAGTACTCCTGGCAGAACATCTCGGACATCAACTTCTCCCAGCCGTAGCCCCGCTCGGCCATCGCAGGATAGGCATCCGATTCCCTGAGAGCCCTGACGTTGGGGGCCTGCTGCAAGTCTGTGTTGTAGGCACAAGCCGACGAGGAGAAGAAATACCGCTCCGCGCCCGCCCGGTAGGCTGCCTCGATCAGATGGGTGTTGATCAGGATACTGCGCAGGCACTCGACCCGAAAGTTCTCGATGAAACCCATGCCGCCCATATCGGCCGCCAGGTTGTAGACCTCGACGGCTCCCTCACAGGCCTGGACGCAGTTATCTCGATAGCTCAAGTCCAGGCACAGGCTCTCGACACCCTCCACCCGCTGGTACCATGTGGGTAGTGGCTTCTTGTCCATGGCACGGATGTGGGTGAACCCCTGGTCGCGGAAGTAGCGGGTCAGTGCCCCGGCAATGAACCCGCCGGCCCCGGCGATGACGATCAGTTCATCCTTATTCAGTACGTCTTTCGCTGTGCGCTTTTCACTCATTACTGCTCGTCCTCCTCAAAAACAATTCGTGCTTGAAAGCGCTATATGGTATCGTCACCATAACAGGCCAAAAGAAAAACTGCTATGGAAGTGTAACCTGAGATCACCAACTCACCGTCCCGCTACTCCAACACCTGTCCGCTCGATTCCCGGACGATGATCTCGATCGGCAGCACGATCTCCTGATATGCCGCCGGAGCTTCTCCAGATAGCCGCGCCAACAGTAACTCGGTCGCCTGTCGTCCCATCTCGTAGGCAGGCTGAGCGGCAACCGTGAGGAATGGATCAACAACCAGGTCTGCGGGCAAGTCATCGAAACCCACCAAGGCCACATCCTCCGGCACCTGCAAACCAGCGCCCTGCAGAGCCCTCAAAGCGCCGATGGCGATAAAGTTATTGCCAGCGAACAAACCACTCGGACGAGGCGTTCTCGTCAGCATCTGCTGCGCCATATCGTGCCCGCTCTCCAGCGAGAACTTGCCATAGGAAACCAGCGCTGCATCAACGTCCAACCCTGCTTCCGTCAGCGCACGCCGGTAGCCGGCTACACGATCCTCGGCCGTGGAAACTCCCTGGGGACCGCTCAACAGGGCGATCCGGCGATGTCCCAGTGACAGGAGCAGGCGTGTAAGCTGATAGGCACCCTCTTCGGAGTCACAGCGCACCACATCGGCCTGGGCATCGGGAATCCGGCGGTCCAGCACCACCACGGGTGTATCCTGACTCTGAACGAACTTGATCGGTTCAACTGTACTGCGAGCAGGCACCAGCAGCACGCCGTCCACCTGCTTCTGCAAGAGCACACGCAGGTACTTGTCCTGCTCGATCTCCGACTCGTCGGTGTTGCACAGAATCACGTTGAAGCCGGCATCGCTGGCGGCATCCTCCACCCCACGAGCAACCGTGGTCCAGAACGGGTTGGAGATATCGGTCAAGATCAACGCCAGCGTGCCGGTACGCTTCGAGCGCAAGCTGCGGGCCAACACATTAGGAACGTATCCCAGGTCAGCAACGGCAACCTCCACACGCGCGCGCGTCTTCTCACTCACGTAACCAGAGTTGTTGATCACCCGGGAAACAGTTATGGGGGCAACGCCTGCCCGTTTCGCTACATCACGTATCGTGGTCATGGATCAGACAACAGAACAGGGGTATGGTACCGTTTTCCTGGTACGCTTACCATTCTACCACAAGAACACTCGGGCGTCAAGAGGTTCGGTTTCTGGGCAGCGTGGGAGTGTCAGTGAGGTCGTCGTCGTCGAAGGCACCGACGGTGCATGCTCCCAGCCCCAGCCCGGTGGCGGCCAGGCACAGGTTCTGCCCGACGTGCCCGGCCTCCAGCAGCACGTAGCGGTAGGTGCGTTCGCGGTACTTTGCGGGTGAGTACACCCGGCGGGTGAGTACACCCGGTGCGCGTGCTCCTGGACGGCGTAATGGTAGATGCCCGCTCCAATCCCACCACGTCGCGCACCACCGGGTACAATTCGATGGGGTAGAGCGCGCCGGCGGAAGGGGCGGCGCGGAAGCCCCGGCGCGGCTCGGTGATGCCCTGGGCGGCGAGGGCGGAGGCCAGAAGCGTACGCCGGGCTGGGAGCGGTGTGCGGGGCCGTGGCAAAGTCACTGGCTGCTCAATGTCCTTCTGTCCCAAAGCAACCTCCAAATGGGCAAGTCAGCGAGTCAGCGAATCAGATCGTATCATCGGATTGGCTGATGCGCCAGCGCGCCTGGGCCAGCCGTGACCCTACCCCCCACTATGTGGGGGGCTTCAGCGGATCTGCAAGCCCCCCACGCCAGTGGGGGGTGCCGTGACGGCTGGCCCACGTGCGCCCGGCTTAGCCGTGACCCTACCCCCCACTGCGTGGGGGGCTTCAATGGCTGTGCAAGCCCCCCACGCCAGTGGGGGGTGCCGTGACTGCTCGCCCACGCGCCCCTGGCTTAGCCGTGACCCTACCCCCCACTGCGTGGGGGGCTTCAATGGCTGTGCAAGCCCCCCACGCCAGTGGGGGGTGCCGTGACGGCTGGCCCACGCAGCCTGGGCCAGCC
>Ga0315284_10015053_pt1 | contig 10998 bp, 5 predicted proteins | sample YL17G09_16_MG_FD_203696 | JGI IMG/M metagenome (GOLD analysis project Ga0315284, IMG submission 203696) | Sediment microbial communities from Yellowstone Lake, YNP, Wyoming, USA - YL17G09_16 | ecosystem: Environmental > Aquatic > Freshwater > Lake > Sediment | place: USA: Wyoming | collected...
AAGTCAAAGTCGGTTTTGCCAACCGCCTGCCCAGGATCACTCAGTCCTAATGATTGGGACTGGGCATTGTTGATCCTGATAAATCGGCTTTCACAATCTTTAAAGTATATTTTGGTAGGAACGTTGTCCATAAGGACATCCATCAGGTACTGTTCAACGTTCAATGCCTCTTCAGCCTGCTTGCGCTCGGTGATGTCCCTCACGAATCCCTGGATGATTCCGTTTCCCTCTCGGCTTATGACCTTGGCGCTAACCTCCACCGGAATAATTGTGCCGTCTTTCCTCACTTGCGACCCTTCAAATAGAATCGAACTCTCGTTTAAAAGGCGCCCCATCCGCTCCGGCAGAAGTCTCTTGTTCTCCTCACTGTCGATTTTTCCGAGGTTGGCGCCGGCAAGTTCGTCCCTTGTGTAACCAAGCATTATGCAGGCGTTCTCATTTAGATCGAGAATATTCCCTTTGAAATCGTGGATATACAGCGCGTCGTTTATGTTCTTCACGATGGTGCGATAGCGTTCCTCGCTTTCCCGCAACGCCTCCTCTGCCAGCTTGCGCTCGGTGATGTCCACTGAGGTGCCGAATGTGCCGATGATTTTTTCGTCTTTGTCGCGCAGGGGAAGCTTGTTTGTCGAAACCCATTTATCGGGAAGATCGTGCCTCGTTTCCTTTTCTTCCTTGCTAATCGGCTGCCCCGTCTCAATAATTACCTGTTCATCCTCGTATGCCTGTTGCGCATGTTCATCTGAGAAAAAGTCAAAGTCGGTTTTGCCAACCGCCAGCCCAGGATCACTCAGTCCTAATGATTGGGCCTGGGCATTGTTGATCCTGATAAATCGGCTTTCACAATCTTTAAAGTATATTTGGACAGGAACGTTGTCCATAAGGGCATCCATCAGGTTCTGTTCAACGTTCAACACCTCCTCTGCCCGCTTGCGCTCGGTGATGTCCCTCACGAATCCCTGGATGATTCCGTTTCCCTCTCGGCTTATGACCTTGGCGCTAACCTCCACCGGAATAATTGTGCCGTCTTTCCTCACTTGCGACCCTTCAAATAGAATCGAACTCTCGTTTAAAAGGCGCCCCATCCGCTCCGGCAGAAGTCTCTTGTTCTCCTCACTGTCGATTTTTCCGAGGTTGGCGCCGGCAAGTTCGTCCCTTGTGTAACCAAGCATTATGCAGGCGTTCTCATTTAGATCGAGAATATTCCCTTTGAAATCGTGGATATACAGCGCGTCGTTTATGTTCTTCACGATGGTGCGATAGCGTTCCTCGCTTTCCCGCAACGCCTCCTCTGCCAGCTTGCGCTCGGTGATGTCCACTGAGGTGCCGAATGTGCCGATGATTTTTTCGTCTTTGTCGCGCAGGGGAAGCTTGTTTGTCGAAACCCATTTATCGGGAAGATCGTGCCTCGTTTCCTTTTCTTCCTTGCTAATCGGCTGCCCCGTCTCAATAATTACCTGTTCATCCTCGTATGCCTGTTGCGCATGTTCATCTGTGAAAAAGTCAAAGTCGGTTTTGCCAACCGCCTGCCCAGGATCACTCAGTCCTAATGATTGGGCCGTGGCATTGTTGATCCTGATAAATCGGCTTTCACAATCTTTAAAGTATATTTGGACAGGAACGTTGTTCATAAGGGCATCCATCAGGTTCTGTTCAACGTTCAATGCCTCATCCGCCCGCTTGCGCTCGGTGATGTCCCTTGATACAACCATAGTATTAGTCGCTTTGTTCTTTTCAAGAATAGGGACAAGATAATCTTCATACTCTCTCATGATGCCATGATCTCCCATGGCAGTGTGCTCAAACTTGCGGATTTTCCCAGTGTTTTGACACTCGGCAATTTCCTTTTCAAATATCTCTTTGGACTCTGTTGAAAGATATTGGTATACACTGCTCCCAATGACATCCTTATCCGTGAATCCCTCTGCATAGTGATTCAGGAACAAAAATCTGCCCTCCCTGTCAAGCAATGAGACATAGTCAGGCAAGGTGTTTACAAGAGAGCGCCATTTCTCCTCGCTCTCCCGCAGCGCCTCTTCCGCCTGCTTGCGCTCGGTGATGTCAATGGCGATGCATACTACACCGGTGACCTGGCCCCCCAAGTCATATATGGGCGAAAGAGTGACCTTGAAGTCAATTCCCTGATGCGTATATTCATAGTCAACGGTCTCACCAAGCAATGCACGGCGGTGAGCGGCGATTGCTGTGTGATCAGGATCCGTAGTCTGGAAGAAATCATAGAGACTCATTCCCACGACCTGGTCGGGTTCAAGACCGATAGAAGCAAGCCCGCGTCCCTTGGACAGTGCAAAGCACAGTTCCGTGTCAATGGTCCAGAGGGTTCCGGGGAGATGGTTCATTGCAAACTGAAAGCGCTCTTCGCTCTCCCGCAGCGCCTCATCCGCCCGTTTGCGCTCGGTGATGTCGACCCCGATGCCGATATTGGACCCGTCCGAAAGCGGTACATTGATCCAGGATGTATCGAGCACGCGCCCATCGCGTGTCCTGGTCTTAAAGTCGCTCCAAGTTCCTGCGGCCGCCGAGATATAATCCAGCACATACTTTCGGTACTCTGGGTCGGGATAGAACTCGGCAAGGACATCCGTATACTGCGCTTCTTCCAGTGACCAGCCGAGCGTGAACTGCCAGCAGCGGTTGACCAACTGGTGGCGACCTTCGCGGTTGAGGAACGCGACCATGACTGGGATACTGTCGAGAATGATTTGCAGCATCTCATTTTCGTGGCGCAGCGCTTCTTCGGCCTGCTTGCGCTCGGTGATGTCGCGGTTGACGCTGACCACGCTGGCGGGGTTACCCTCCCCATCCTTGATCAGGTTGACCGAGGCGAGGATATGAATTGGGGAGCCGTCTTTGCGGTGGTGAATGACCTCACCTTCCCAATATCCCTGGCTGAAAAACTGCTGGATCACCTGTTCGGTTGGAACCTGAAATTTACTCTTCACCAAATCCCCGATATTTTTTCCGATCACCTCTGCAGCCTTCCAGCCGTAGATCTCTTCGGCTGCCAAGTTCCAGGAACGGATGACAAAATGGATATCACTCAAGATAACCGCATCGGATATTTGATCTAACAGGTTGATACCTTCGGGTACTTTACCTGAGCGAGATTCACTTAACAACCCGTCTTTCTCTTTCAGCTTTTCTTGGAGCTGTTCGATTTCAGCTAAAAGATCTTGCTTGGTTTTATTCCTGTGGACAATTTGGGACATAACGCTTGCTCCTCTTGATCAAAGCCTCCAGGCTGCTGGCTACTCAGGCAGCATCAGAATTGGCTTTGTTTACGATCAATGAGAAAATGGGTGTACATTTCCCATTTGTTAAGATGATACCACGGATTTGTAGGGGCGGGTCTGTATTTTTGACCATAGATGTTGGTGTTTTCCGCATAGACCCGCCCCTAACACTGACCCCCCTCCCTCCTCCCCCCATTTTCAAGAACAAAAATGGGGGGAGGTGTCACGCCGAGAGCGCAAAATTGTTCTTTTTCAACCTCCTCCCCCAAATTCCTGGTTTTGGAATTTGGGGGAGGGTAGGGTGGGGGTCAGATGGGTATGAGCTTTGTTCATTAAGTTAAGTGCTGAAAAACCCTTGACTTTATAAGGCAAAATATGATATTATGAAGTTTAATATTAATACCACGTATAACGATATGAATATAACTTCTTTATCTTCTCTGTTTATCCTCATCCTTATTATTGTGGCTCTCGATGAGAGCCTTTTTCACTTTCGGGTGGACAGAGTAAGACGTCAGATTGAATAGTATTATTTCCAAGAGAGTCCACAAAAACCACCCGAACCAAGCGGGTGGTTTTTTTATTCCTGGAGGGTTTTGTGCGCTCTGATCAGATCAAACAAGGGATTGAACATGCTCCTCACCGTGCTTTGCTCAAGGCTACCGGCCTTACCGATGCCGACATGGGTAACCCGTTCATTGCCGTCGTCAATTCCTATGTCGATATCGTTCCTGGGCATGTCCATCTACAGGAATTTGCCAAACTGGTGAAAAATGCGGTCCGCCTGGCGGGTGGCGTGCCTTTCGAGTTCAACACCATCGCGGTGGATGATGGCATCGCCATGGGGCATGCAGGCATGAAATATTCCCTGCCTTCACGCGAGCTCATCGCGGATAGTGTCGAAACGATGATCGAAGCTCACTGTTTTGATGGCATGGTATGTATCCCCAACTGTGACAAAGTTGTCCCAGGCATGCTCATGGCGGCGATGCGTCTTAACATCCCTGCCATTTTTGTTTCAGGTGGGCCGATGGCTGCTGGACGCACACCGGATGGCGAAGTGGTGGACTTGATCTCAGTGTTCGAAGGGGTGGGCGCCTTCCAGAGCGGAAAGATTGATGAGAAACGCCTCAAAATCCTGGAGGATTATGCTTGTCCATCTTGTGGTTCGTGCTCTGGCATGTTCACAGCTAACAGCATGAATTGTTTGCTGGAGGTGATTGGACTGGCCTTGCCCTTCAACGGTACTGCCCTGGCGCTCACGCAAGAGCGAGAAGAACTGGCTCGTCGAGCGGGGGCTCTAATCCTGACTCTGGTAGAACAACAGATCACACCGCGCAGCATTGCTACCATTGAAGCATTTGATGATGCCTACGTTCTGGATATGGCTATGGGGGGATCCAGCAACACTATTCTGCATGGCATAGCAATTGCCCATGAAGCCGGAATTTCGTATCCCCTTGAACGCATCAATGCTATCTCGGAGAAAGTTCCACACCTATGTAAGATCAGCCCTTCTGGTAAGTGGCATATGGAAGATGTTCACCGGGCAGGTGGCATTCCTGCAATACTCAATGAGATACAGGAGGCCACAAGCCTGTTGCATTTGGATCGCATCACGGTCACCGGGGAGACATTGCGGAGAACAGTTGAGAATGCCAGGGTCATGGATGAAGAAGTGATTCGCCGCTATAAAAATGCCCATTCGACAAGTGGAGGCCTGGCTTGTTTGTTCGGTAACCTGGCACCGCGCGGGTCTGTGATCAAAACAGGAGGGGTAAACCCCACAATGTGGAAGTTTAGCGGGTCAGCGCGGATTTATGAATCGCAGGAAGCTGCAATGGCAGGCATTTTGGCGAATGAGGTCCAGCCAGGTGAGGTGGTTGTCATCCGTTATGAGGGCCCTAAAGGCGGTCCTGGGATGCAGGAAATGCTCAGCCCGACCAGCGCGATTATGGGCATGGGGTTAGGAGACAAAGTCGCATTGATTACCGATGGACGCTTTTCGGGTGGGACGCGGGGAGCTTGTGTTGGCCATATATCACCTGAAGCTGCTGCGCGTGGCCCGATCGCAGCCCTCCTGCCAGGGGACATGATCGATATCGACCTGGAGGCCCGCACACTAAACGTTCGTTTGTCGGATGAGGAAATCCAGCGGCGTCTGAGAGAACTGCCACCCTATGAGCCACGCACACACAGCAAATGGCTGCGACGCTATGCCAGTTTCGTAACCAGCGCCGATCGCGGTGCAGTTCTGGAAATTTAACTTTGACCCCCTCCTTCCTCCCCCAAATTCCTGGTTTTGGAATTTGGGGGAGGGTAGGGTGAGGGCAGTGGAGGAGAAATGAAACTTATAGGAGCCCAAATCTTATGGGAAAGTTTGATTAGAGAGGGGGTTGAGGTCGTTTTTGGCTATCCAGGTGGAGCGAATCTGCCTATTTATAATGCCTTGCCAGATTATCCAATTCACCATGTTCTCGTGCGCCATGAACAGGGGGCAGCCCATATGGCAGACGGATACGCTCGCGCCAGTGGGAGGGTGGGGGTTGCGATGGCTACTTCTGGTCCCGGTGCCACGAATTTGGTGACCGGAATCGCTACGGCAATGATGGACTCCTCTCCCACTGTTTTCATCACCGGGCAAGTAACCAGTAAGCTGATCGGTTATGATGCCTTCCAAGAGACAGACGTCACCGGCATCACGCTTCCGATCACCAAGCATAATTATCTGGTGACGGATGTAGATGAGATCGGACCTACCCTGCGCGAGGCATTCTACATCGCCCGCACCGGGCGTCCCGGGCCAGTGTTGGTGGACATCGCGAAAGACGCCCAACAGAACTCGACCGATTGGGAATATGATGATACTCCTCTCCATCTGCGAGGATATCGTCCGGACTTACTGCCCGTGTCCCGTGACATTCAAAAGGCAGCAGATATGATTCAATCTGCTCGCCAGCCAGTAATTCTGGCAGGTCATGGTGTTCTCTTGAGCGGAGCTCAGAGGGAATTGAGGGAGTTTGCAGAGAAGACTAACACACCGGTTGCCATGACCCTATTGGGCTTGAGCAGTTTTCCAGCCAGTCATCCGTTAAATCTCGGTATGATGGGCATGCATGGCGAGGCGTGTGTAAACCATGCTATCCAGGATGCTGATCTGTTGTTAGCTTTCGGTATGCGATTTGATGATCGCGTTACGGGGGATCTGAAAGGGTTTGCGACCAGCGCAAAGAAGATCCAAATTGATATCGATGCTTCTGAGGTCAACAAGAATGTTAGAGTTGATCTGGCATTGATTGGTGACCTGCGCGATACATTGCAGCAACTATTGGATTGTATTGAACCTTGCGTTCATAACGATTGGATAACCATAATCAATGAATTGAAGAAAGATAGTGCCATACGCGATATCTTGAACATGCCTGATGACGGTCATTTATACGCCGCACATGTGATAAGTGACATATGGCGCTACACCCAGGGGAAAGCCCTGTTGGTAACGGATGTAGGCCAGAACCAGATGTGGGCAGCCCAGTATTACAAGGTGGATCATTCGGGTAATTTCATCACTTCTGGTGGCCTGGGTACGATGGGATTCGGGCTTCCAGCAGGTATTGGCGCAAAGTTTGCCCAACCTGACGCAGAAGTGTGGGTAACCGCTGGAGACGGTGGCTTCCAAATGACGCAGGCAGAACTTGCTACAGCGGCGCAGGAAGGAATCAAGGTCAACGTTGCCATTATCAATAACGGTTTCCTTGGGATGGTGCGTCAATGGCAGGAGTTCTTTTATAACCGCCGTTATTCTGCCACACCAATGCGTAGCCCTGATTTTGTCAAGATTGCAGAAGCCCACGGTCTGAAGGGTATGCGCGTTACTCAGCGCTCTGAAATTGAAGAGGCTATCCGCAGTGCCCAGGAGGCGGACGGGACGGTGGTTATTGATTTTCAGGTGGAGAAGGAAGATAGCGTTTACCCAATGGTCCCGGCAGGAGCTCACCTGAAGCAGATGATCCGTCGACCTGTGACGAATCAAATCCTGGAAAATGTGGAAAATATTATTTAATTAGGATATAGGATTATGAACCATACGATTGTTGCTTTAGTCGATGATAAACCAGGCGTGTTGAACAGAGTCGTGTCTCTCTTTCGTCGTCGGAATTTCAATATTGATTCACTTACGGTTGGCCATACCGAAACACCTGGTATTTCGCGCATGACCATTGTTGTGAACAGCGATGAGGTGAGCGTGGAACGTCTGATAACCTATCTGTACAAGCTGGTGAACGTTATACAGGTTTTCGACCTATCTTTAAAACCCACCGTCAATCGCGATCTGGCGATGATCAAGGTTAACGCTAATGCTGAGAACCGCATGCACATCACACAAATCGTGGATGTCTTTCGGGCTCGCATTGTGGATGTGACCAATAACTCGTTCATCATTGAAATTACCGGGGACGAGGAAAAGATCGATGGATTTATCGACGTACTGCGACCATGGGGGATTATCGAGATGGTAAGGACCGGGATTGTAGCTATGGCGCGCGGTATGGCCCCACCATATCCCAATGGAAATGGCAATGGTCGCCTCGCCCAATACGAGATGATTCAAGATACACAAAAACCAAATAAAATGACAATCTAAGGAGATATGAAAAATGGCAAAAATGAACTTTAGTGGCGTAGAGGAAGAGGTTGTAACTCGGCAGGAGTTTCCACTCGAGAAAGCAAAACAGGTATTAAAGGATGAGACCGTTGCTATCCTGGGGTATGGGGTACAAGGTATGGCTCAGTCGTTGAACATGCGGGATAACGGTATTCGAGTGATTGTAGGCACGAGACAGGAAGGTGATGATTTATATGATAAAGCAAAAAAAGATGGCTGGGTGCCTGGTAAAACCTTGTTCTCGCTGGAAGAAGCTGCGGAGCGCGGCACAGTCCTCCAGTTTTTAATCTCGGATGCCGGGCAGGCACTGATGTGGCCTAAGATTAAGACCTATTTGAAGAAAAACGATGCCCTATATTTTTCACACGGTTTTTCTATCGTATACAAAGACCAAACCGGTGTTATTCCTCCCGATTACGTCGATGTGATCATGGTGGCGCCGAAGGGCTCGGGGACCAGCGTGCGGGCTAATTTTCTTGATGGCAGCGGCATTAACAGCAGCTTTGCTGTTGAACAGGATTATACCGGTCGAGCGAAGGAAAGGACACTTGCTCTAGGCATCGCAATCGGGTCTGGTTATCTGTTTGCGACTACATTCGAACACGAAGTCTACAGTGATTTAACCGGTGAACGCGGCATGCTCATGGGTGCTCTGGCAGGGGTAATGGAAGCTCAATATAACGTGCTACGTAAGCATGGGCATTCCCCCAGCGAAGCTTTTAATGAAACCGTTGAAGAGTTGACCCAAAGCCTGATCCGTTTGGTCGCAAAGAATGGCATGGATTGGATGTATGCGAACTGTAGCGCCACGGCACGGCGCGGGGCGTTGGATTGGCGGCATGTATTTCGGGATACGACTATCCCGGTCTTTGAACGACTATACCAAAGTGTTGCTTCTGGGGAGGAAACGCGCATTGTGCTTGAGGCAAACAGCGCTCCGGATTACCAGGAGAAGCAGGATGCTGAATTGCGCCAGATGCGTGAATCAGAAATGTGGCAGACTGGTGCGGTAGTACGGTCTTTGCGCCCTGAAAACAAGAAAAAGGAATGACCGTGACATGAAGACAGGAACAGGAAGTCTCCTAAGTAACTATATTCGTATCTTTGATACCACCCTGCGGGATGGTGAACAGTCTCCTGGCGCTACCATGACTAGCGCTGAAAAATTCGAAGTAGCACGTGGCCTGGCGAGGTTGGGTGTGGATGTGATCGAAGCTGGATTCCCGGCCGCCTCACCAGATGATCTCGAGGCGGTAAGTAGGATCGCCGCAGAAGTTGGTAATCCAGGCGACCTGCGACAGGAAGTCGCTTCGCAGGTCCCTATTATCTGTGGGCTGGCACGGACTACGCGCAATGATATTGATAAAGCCTGGGAAGCTGTCCGCCTGGCTGCCAAACCCAGGATCCATACATTCCTGGCCACTTCGGATATTCACATGCAATATAAACTCAAAATGTCGCGCCAGCAAGTGGTGGAGCGTGTGCATGAGATGGTGTCCTATGCCCGCAGTTTGTGTGAAGATATCGAATTCAGCCCTGAGGACGCCGGACGCAGTGATCTGGAATTTCTATACTTGGTGCTGGCTGAGGCGATTAAGTCAGGCGCGACTACGCTTAATATCCCCGATACCGTAGGTTACACCCTGCCAGATGAATTTGGCGCCCTGATTGAGGGAATTATACGAAACACTCCCAAGATCGAGAATTGCATTGTCTCGGTGCATTGCCACAACGACTTAGGAATGGCTACAGCTAACACCCTGGCTGGTATCCGTGCTGGGGCGCGCCAGGCTGAGGTTACTATTAATGGTATCGGCGAACGCGCTGGCAATTCTGCACTTGAGGAAGTGGTGATGGCGCTTAAAACCCGCCAGTCAACACTTAATCTGACCACCGGCATAGATACCACGCAAATCATGCATATGAGCAGGCTGGTCAGCAATTACACTGGAATTTTAGTCCAACCAAACAAGGCGGTCGTTGGTGCAAACGCATTTGCTCATGAGGCAGGTATCCATCAGGATGGCATGCTCAAACACCAGCAAACCTACGAAATTATGCGGCCCGAAACGGTAGGCGCCTCGCATACCAAGCTGGTATTGGGCAAACATTCCGGACGGCATGCTTTGAAGAACCGCTTAGTCTCCTTGGGATTTTCCCTGGATGAAGCTGAGCTGGTGATCGTTTTCGAACGCTTCAAGGCATTGGCGGATAAGAAAAAGGGTATCACCGATGCCGACCTTGAAGCTTTGGTTTCGGATGAGATCTACCAGCCACGCGAGCTTTTTAGCCTGGATGGATTGCAGGTCGCATGCGGTACGATGGGAATGCCGACCGCCACAATCCGCTTGCGCGACCAGGATGGAAATCTGCATGTCCATGCTAGTGTTGGCGCAGGGCCGGTGGATGCCGCTTTCAAAGCCATTGACGAAATCGTACGTTTCCCCATTACCTTATTGGAGTTTGTAGTCCATGCAGTCACGGAGGGGATTGACGCCCTAGGTGAGGTGACAGTACGCATTCGTGGGGATGACTCACCGCCTGTTTTTGATGCTCAGCAGGAAATGGAACAAGCGCGCACTTTCGGCGGTTATGGGGCCGATACGGATATCGTGGTTGCCAGCGTTAAGGCTTACCTTTCTGCGCTAAACAAGATGCTGGTTGCCAGTGGAAAGTACGGTATGCTCGAAAAAACATCTGTAGAATTGATCGCCCAAAGCATCACATGAACAAACCAAAGACCCTTTTTAATAAAATTTGGGATAGGCATGTCGTTTCTCAACAGCCTGATTCACCAGCTGTGTTGTACATTGATCTACACTTAATCCACGAGGTGACCTCACCTCAAGCCTTTACTGGTTTACGGCAGCACAGTTTGAAGGTTCGCCGGTCAGACAGAACTGTGGCAACCATCGACCACGGTGTGCCAACTCAATCTCCCGACTCCTCAGCTGGGAGGCTAGCCTTTGCGGATGAGATGTGTGCAAAGCAGATTCATCAACTGGAAGAGAACTGCCATGAGTTTGGCGTTCGGCTATATGATTTGCAGAATGAAAACAATGGGATTGTTCATATCAT
>Ga0315284_10015054_pt1 | contig 10998 bp, 11 predicted proteins | sample YL17G09_16_MG_FD_203696 | JGI IMG/M metagenome (GOLD analysis project Ga0315284, IMG submission 203696) | Sediment microbial communities from Yellowstone Lake, YNP, Wyoming, USA - YL17G09_16 | ecosystem: Environmental > Aquatic > Freshwater > Lake > Sediment | place: USA: Wyoming | collected...
TGGTATAATACGTTCAAGATAAAAGTCTTCAACAATACCAACGAATATGATTGCCAGGAGGTCTAGATGCACCCTTATAATTTTAATGAAATGTTTATATTAGCTCTGGTAGCTTTGTCAATCGTTGGCATCGTCTGTTTGGGGCTATTGGCAGTTCTAGCAATATTTGTTTTAGGACAAAAACGAGAAGGGGAACAGAAAGAAAACCCACTAATAACTACTACTGAAATGCCTGAGAAAAATATATTAGACAAATTAGATAATATCCTGAAAGAAATGAGGAAAAGTAGCGCTTTAACAAATGCATCTTTCGGACTTGCTGTTACTTTCTTTGTGGTAAGCAGTTTCGCTGTCATCGCAACAAAACCACTCATGCTAATTATAGGTTTGTTTTTATTATTATTGAGTTTGGGTTGGTCTGTTTGGAACTTTGGTAAATGGGCTAAATTACGTAAGTAGTGGCGGGTGCTTCCCATTGTCCTTACAGTCTTGGTAATGCAATTACCTATAGGTGAATTCAAACTGCGCAATGCTTTTTGGAGAAGAGGACTATTTGAGGCTAATTTTAGGTAATAACATTACCATTATGGTGGGGAAGGGGGGGACTCGAACCAGTGGGTCGCCACTCACAGCTTTCGCAGTAAGCTGGACAATCTGACAACTTTTAACGACAGTTCATCCATATACTAAAATAGTATTTTGTGTTATACGAAGAAATCGAGATAAAGTAAATCAGTCCGTCTGATAAGGCTTTGTCCCTCAATTTGGAGCTTAATTGTGTAATACCAATTCCTTTTTTGGAGAATGGTTAGGGGATTGATGTGGACTTGCCATGTTTTTTCAAATAACACCCGTTTTAGTTTAATCATCTTGCTATTTAAATTATGCTAGAATATGTTCAATAATCGACAGGAGTCCAGTTGCCTTGGGTGGTACGGTCAAAGCAGTCATCTTGGTAGGTGGACAGGGCACGCGGTTGCGTCCGCTCACCTGCAACAGGCCCAAGTCAATGGTGCCGGTGCTTAATATGCCCTTTTTAGAGCATGTCATCCGGAACCTGAAGACGCACCGCATTACGGACATCATCCTTGCCCAGCACCATCTGCCCGCCCCCATGGCGCAGTACTTCGGGGATGGCTCAAGGTTGGGAGTGAAACTGACTTATGTTATGGAGGATTCCCCTCGCGGCACGGCGGGCGCGGTCAAAAACGCGGAACGTCACCTGGACGGAACATTTCTGGTCCTGAACGGGGACATATTTCACGACCGCAATTTCACAGGATTCCTGGGGCATCACCGGGGGAACCAGGCCAAAGCGACCATTGTGCTATCTCCAGTTGACGACACGAGCATATACGGCGTTGTCGAAACTGACCAGGCAGGTCGGGTATTGCGTTTTATTGAGAAGCCGAAGCGCGAGGAAGCGCCCAGCAACTGGATAAACGCCGGTACCTATGTTATTGAACCGGATGTCCTTAACAGAATCCCGCCCGGGGTGAAATACAGCTTTGAGCGTGAGCTTTTCCCCGGAATGCTGGCTGAAGGTTTACCGGTATATGCCTATCATTCGCGCCAATACTGGATGGACACCGGCACCCCGGAAAAGTACCTGCAACTCCACCGCGACCTGCTGGCAGGGAAGTGCGAAGGGTATGAATTCGACCGTGACTTGATAGCAGGCAAGGACTGCCGCATACACCCGTCCGTTAAAATGACGGGAAAAATTGTTCTGGGCGACAACTGCGCCGTCGAACCGGGCGCAATACTTAACGGCCCCCTGGTGCTGGGTTCCCGGTGCCGCATCGGCCCCGGGGCGGTGGTCGAGGATTCTGTAATGTGGGATAGAGTTACGGTGGGCCCACGTGCATCGGTGCGGGGTTGTGCAATTGCGAATGATTGCGTAATAGGCGCGGAAGCGGACCTCAAGGATGCCGTCCTTGGCGACCACGTTTTCATTGAGGCGGGAAGCAAACCTGAACCTGGCACGCGGGTGTTTCCAGAGGGCGCAGAAGGCACTCCTTAACCGCCGCCGACTAACTGACCTATATCTCATTGACCTGCGCGTTGGGAAGATATAGCATATAAGCATACCGACACTTATATGTCGAAAGAAGCAGTGAAGGTAGGGATTTATGAGCACAGAGTTAAAACGTACCACAATATTCCTGACCGTGGAACAACACGAGAAACTCCGCCGCATGGCCTTCGAGCAGAGAACTTCCATGGCTAAGCTTCTCCGAGATGCCGCGCTGGAAATAATTGAGGATGAAGAAGATATCCGCGAAGGATTAAAGGCGCTGGCTGATACCGAAGATACTGTAACCTGGGAAGAATATGACAGGTCAAGACGTAAATCGGCGCCCCAAAAATGAGCTATGAAATCAGGTTGAAGGGGGCCGCCCGCAGGCAACTGGATGTTCTTTCAGAACGTGATTATCAAAAGGTCGCGGGCGTTATTTCCGGCCTGGCGCAGAATCCCAGACCACCGAAAGTCAAGAAACTGTCGGACAGCGGCTTATGGCGTGTTCGCATTGGACACTTCAGGGTGGTTTACGCAATCGATGATGCTGCCAGGCTGGTGAACATCGTGAGAGTCGCCAGACGGAAAGAAGACACCTACAGAAGGCTGTAATGGACAGAATAATCCCTGTGCTATAATTCTTGTGGAATTTGAAGGAATCACCGACCATGTGGGATAAACTCCAGCAAATTGACCGGCGTTACGAAGAAATCATCACGGAAATGGCGAAACCGGAAGTGGCTTCGGACCGGCAAAAGATCAGGAAACTGGCGCAGGAAAAATCCGCCATCGATGACGTGGTGACACTCTACCGCGACTACAGAGCCACGGCCAAAAGTCTTGATGAAACCCGTCCGATGCTGGCGGAAGGCCAGGACGCTGAGATGGTGGCACTCGTCAAGCAGGAAATCCGGACGCTGGAAGAAAAACAGGCAAGACTGGAAGAACAGCTCAAAACGGCCCTCCTGCCTAAAGACCCGAACGATGAGCGCAACATCATCCTGGAGATACGGGCGGGCACCGGCGGGGACGAAGCCGCCATTTTCGCCGCCGACCTTTTCCGGATGTACACTCGCTACGCGCAATCTAAACGCTGGGACATGGATGTTGTCGATTCCAGTGAAAGCGGCACCGCCGGGTTCAAGGAAATCATCGCTGAGGTTAAAGGCAAAGGCGCGTACAGCCGCTTCAAGTACGAGCGCGGGGTCCACCGTGTCCAGCGCGTGCCGGTCACCGAAGCATCAGGCAGAATTCATACCTCGACGGCGACAGTTGCCATCCTTCCGGAAGCCGAGGACGTGGAAGTGGACATCAAACCTGAGGAATTGCGGGTGGATATTTTCCATAGCGGCGGCGCCGGCGGCCAGAACGTCAATAAGGTGGCTACAGCCGTGCGACTCACCCACCTGCCCACCAGCATGGTTGTCATCTGCCAGGACGAGCGGAGCCAGCTCAGGAACCGGCAGAAAGCCATGGCGGTGCTCAAGGCGCGCCTGTACGAAATCGAACGCCGCAAACAGGAAGAAGAAATGACCTCGATGCGCCGCTCGCAGGTGGGCACCGGCGAACGCGCCGAGAAAATCCGCACCTACAATTTCCCGCAAGACCGCGTCACGGATCACCGCATCGGTGTGACGTTTCATAACCTGCCGCGCATTATGGCCGGCGAAATCGACCAGTTGATTGACGCGCTGGCAACCGAAGACCAGACGAAACAACTGCAGGAACAATTGACATGACGAGGCGAGAGGCGCTTCTTCGCGCCCGCGAGCTTCTTGCTGACAACGCCATCGAGGACGCCGCGCTGGAAGCCGAACTCCTCCTGCGCCACACGCTTTATACCGACCGCTCCGCCTTTTATGCCGGAGGGGACAATGAACTAACCGCGCCGCAGGATGCCTGCTACCGGCGCATGGTCGAACAGCGTGTCAGGGGCATGCCCAGCGCCTATATCACGGGCGAGCGCGAGTTCTACGGACTGCCGTTCTATATAAATGAAAGCGTGCTCATCCCGCGCCCGGAAACGGAACTGCTGGCGGAAAAAGCCATCGAACTTGCCCGCGGTTATGAAGCGCCGCAAATTGCGGACATCGGCACCGGGAGCGGGGCAATTGCCATCAGCCTGGCGCTCAACCTGCCTGATGCAACGGTGGTTGCCATTGACATCTCGCAAGGGGCGCTGAACACTGCCCGTCGCAACTGCGAGCGCCACCGGACCGGTGACCGCGTCCGGTTATGCCGAGGCGACCTTTTGGAAGCGGTACCATATCGCGTGGATATCATCGTCGCGAACCTGCCTTACGTCCGGACGGCGGACGTGGACGGGGTAAACACATGCGGCTACGAGCCACGAATCGCGCTCGACGGCGGCGAAGACGGCTTGGAGGTCATCCGCCGTTTCTGCCGACAGACGGGCGGCGCTCTCAAACCGGGTGGCTCGCTCCTCATGGAAATCGGCGCCGGGCAGAGAACTGCCGTCATCGGTTTACTCCGTGACCTTTTTCCATCGGCGCAAATAGATGTTTTCCCGGACCTCGCCGGCATTGACCGCGCTGTCTGCTTGACTCTACCCCAATAAATAGAGGAAAGGAGCACCACCATGGCCGGACCACTGGCTGGAATCCGCGTGCTTGACCTGGGGCGCTTCATCGCCGTGCCATTCTGCGGCATGTTGCTGGCTGACCTGGGTGCGGAGGTCATCAGGATTGAAAAGCCGGGCGGCACGGAAGACCGGTTCATGGGTTTTCTCACCCCGGCGGGCACGAGCTATAGTTTCGCCAACCAGAACCGCAACAAAAAAGGTATCACCCTGAACTTCGAGAGGAGCGAAAAGGGCCGACAGATATTGTTCGAGCTGGTGCGCCGCTCTGACGCAGTCATTCACAACTTCAGCCCGGAGGCGGCACGTGGCCTGAATCTGACCTACGAACATTTTAAAGCCATCCGGCCGGATATCATCTACGCGCAGGTTTCGGCTTTCGGCTATTCAGGTCCTTACCAGCACCGCATCGGCTTCGACCAGATTATCAAGGCGATGTCCGGCGCCATGGCGGTAAGCGGTTTCCCTGATGTCCCCACCAAGGAGCAGGTGCCGCACGTCGATTACCTGACAGCGACATTTACGGCGGTGGGTGTGATTGCGGCGCTGTACCACCGGCAGAAGACCGGCGAGGGGCAAATGGTAGATGCCACCCTGCTTCAGACAGGCGTGACCTACATGGCGCCATACCTGGGCGAGTGGGAGCTGGGTAAAATGCGGCGCATACGCAACGGCAACCGCACGCAGTTCATCGGGCCGTCCGATTCTTACCGGACGAAAGACGGGCGCTGGGTCATGCTCGCCATCATCACCAACTCTATCTGGCGGCGGTTCGCCAAACATATCGGCAGAGAGGACCTGGCAAACGACCCTAAATACAAAGACGATTACGCCCGCTGGCAGAACCGCGACGTTATCGATAAGGCGGTAGCGGACTGGGTAGCGGCGCACACCGCCGAGGAAATCATCGCGCAGGCGGAGAAAATACCCATCCCGGCCGGTATATGCTATGAACAAATGGAAGTGGCCAATGACCCGCAGGTAAAAGCCGGCGAAATGCTGACCCAGGTGGCTCTGCCGGGTGGCTCAGGCACCATGCCGGTGACCAACGTGCCTGTACACCTTTCTGCCACTCCGACAAAGGTCGAGCGCTCTTTCCCGGCCGTGGGTGAGCACAATCAGGAGATATATGGAAAACTGCTGGGGTTCACGGACAAGTACCTGAAGGAACTGGAAAAAGAGGGCGTGATTTAGTGGGAAATGGCGCTCCAGAAAACCCAAAATCCTGGCACGAAGATGACGAATACTGGCGGACCTGGACGTGGGTCATGTTCAGCCCCCGCCACCTCGCCGCCGCCCCGGAGGAGGTGGACCGGGTCATTGCCCTGCTCAATCTGAAACCCGGGGCTCACATCCTCGACCTCTGCTGTGGCATCGGCAGGCACTCCCCGGAACTGGCGCGCCGGGGCTTTGTGGTCACCGGAGTGGACCGGACGCAACATTACCTTGACATCGCCCGGCAGGCAGCACAGAAAGCAGGCGTCACGCTTGAGCTATTACGGGCAGACATGCGGGAATTCATACGCCCGGATAGTTTTAATGCCGTACTCAACCTGTTTACGTCTTTTGGCTATTTTGAAGACCCTGAAGACGACCGCCGCATCGTCACTAATATGTACCGCTCTCTGAAACCAGGCGGTAAACTTATCATTGACGTCATGGGCAAGGAAGTGCTCGCCTCTGTCTTTCGTGAACGCGACTGGCGCGAAGAGGACGGCGCATTGATTCTGGAAGAGCGGAAAGTCAGCAACAACTGGAGCCGGATTGAAAACCGCTGGATTCTTATCAAGGACGGCAAACGCCACGAGAACCGGCTGTCCCTGCGCCTTTACTCCGCCACCGAACTGGAGACTCTGCTGAAGTCCTGCGGGTTCGGCAGTGTGAGCATTTACGGCGATTTCACCGGCGCTCCTTACGACCAGAACGCCAGGCGGCTGGTAACTGTAGCATGCAAATGACCCGCCATCTGTCATCCTGAGCCGCGCTCCAAAAACCGCGCGCGCTGAATTGGCGAAGGATCTAATTTCCTGTGCGGTGCTACAACGTAATGGACGCGGCTTGAAATACTGGATGCTTCGCTCCGCTCAGCATGACAACTGAGGGCGCGCTTGTCACCCTGAACCCTTCGATTTTTCTCAGGGTAAACTCCGCGAAGGGTATCGCGTCGGGGAGGGGCAAGTTTCGCGGGAATGACAACTGCGTATGCAGGAGCGACTTTTCTGCTTACATGCCAGAGATTCTTCACTACGTTCAGAATGACAAATGAAGTGGCGCGCTGCTAACCTTGAATGAGTTATTCTGTGTTTGACAATTGATAGTTGATACTTGATACTTGATACTTGTCCTCGTGTACGCCTAATTACTGACTTGACGCTCAATTTCCTGTGGTGATAAAGTAGACAAGCGGGTTTTAACCTGACAGCGAATGTGAACTAAGGAGGGTTCTGGCCTACATGAACATGATTGTCTGCGCAAAGCAAGTGCCTGACCCGGAAGCACCGCCTGCGTCTTTCAAGATCGACCCCGCCACCAACAAAGCGGTGCCGCCGCCGGGTGTCCCCCCGGTCATCAGCCCCTTTGACGAGCAGGCCGTAGAAGCGGCGCTCCGTATTAAGGATGCCAAGGGTGGCAAGATTTCCATCATCAGCCTGGGCGTGGGATTGCTCAGGGATGTCGTCAAGAAGCCGCTTTCCATGGGCGCCGATGAACTCATTCTCCTCGAAGACCCCGCCTTTGCCGAAGGCGATAGCTGGTCCACCGCCTACGCCCTGGCGATGGCAATCAAGAAAATAGGGCAGTTCGATATTATCTTCTGCGGCCGCCAGGCGGCGGATACGGACGCCGGACAGGTCGGCTCCGCCATCGCCGAAATTCTGGGCATCCCGCAGGTGACCCTTGCCAAGAAAATCGAAATCACGGACGGCAAAGCCAGGGTAGAAAAAGTCACCGCCGATGGCTATGACGTCGTCGAAGTTACACTGCCGGCGCTCATCACCGTGAGCAATGAACTGGGTGAGCCCCGTTACGCGACTATCAAGGGCATTATGGCCGCCAAACGTAAGGAACCTATCCTCTGGAAACCCGCCGATATCGGCGCGGACGCCGCCAAACTGGGCGCCGCCGGGCGCAGGAGCAAGATGCTCAAACTCTTCCAGCCGGTGCGCGAGGGAAAGGTCGAGATGATTACCGGCGAAAATGAAGAGGATGCCGCCGGCAACCTGGCAAAGAAACTTGTGGAGGCGAAACTGCTCTAAGAGTCTTCCGACTCTGCGACAGTGAAGGAGATAGAAATGGCTGATAATAAAGGTGTAATGGTAATTGCCGAGGTATTGAACGGCGTTCTGGCGCCCATTGGCAAGGAGATGCTGGGCGCCGCCCGCAAGCTGGCCGGTGATCTCGGCGAAGAAGTGAGCGCCCTGATTATTGGCAGTGGCGTTGCCGGTGTGGCGGCCGAGGCTATTGGCTCCGGCGCGGATAAGGTTTACGTCGTCGATGATGCCCTGCTGAAAGATTACCGCACGGATTCGTACGTGGCAGTCGCGGAAAAGGTAGCCAAACAGGCAAACCCGCGCATTATACTGGCCGGGCAGACCACCATGGGACGCGACCTGGCACCGCGTTTGGCATTCAGACTGAACACAGCGGTAACCATGGACTGTATCGACCTCTCCATAGACGCGGCTTCCAAACAGCTCCAGATGACCAAACCGGTCTATGGCGGCAATGCTCGGGCAATCTTCACCAGCGACCTCTACCCGCAGATGGCAACCGTGCGCGCCAAAGCCATGTCCGCCATACCCGCGGATAGCGGGCGCAAGGGCGAAGTGATTACCATCGCCGCGGGGCTGGATGCCGCCGCCATCCGCACGAACGTTCTGCAGAAGGTGGTGGCGGAAGTTGAGGGCATTAAGCTGGAAGACGCCAGCGTGGTGGTTACCGGTGGCAGGGGCATTGGCGGGCCGGAGGGATTCAAACAGCTCGAGGTGCTCGCCAAGGTGCTCAAGGGAGCCGTTGGCGCCAGCCGTCCGCCCTGTGATAACGGCTGGGTGCCGGAAACCATACAGATTGGCCTTACCGGCAAAATTGTCTCCCCGGATGTCTACATTGCCGTGGCGCTGTCCGGCTCAAGCCAGCACCTGGCCGGGTGCTCGGGTTCCAAAAATATCATCGCCATCAACCGGGACCCCGAGGCGAACATTTTCAAGGAAGCGCGGTACGGCGTGGTGGGCGATTGGAAAAAGGTCCTGCCGGCGTTCACGGCAAAGGTCAAGGAACTGCTCGGGCGCTAAAAGAATCGAGTGCCAAAACGAAGGGGGGGCTGTCCGCACGGGCAGCCCCCCCTTCATTAACACCACTCTACGTTCGTAGTAATGCCCCCCTCCCCCATGCGGGAACAGTATACGAAGGTCATTCTGACAGAGGGCAGCGCAAAAGTCCGATTCCCAAGGCCTGATGGAAAGCACCGCCGGTACAGCAAATGGCGGCGCAAAAAGGCTCACGTGGCATGAGACTCGCGAACACCGGCATATACCGGAGGGTCATAGATGTGAGCCGGCATCCGGGTTACTTGACAAAAATACAGGCCGGTCGTACAGTACGCTCTGATGGATGGCAAGGTTACGCAGAAAACGCTCTCAATTATCATCCCCACGTACAACGAGCGGGAAAATATCCAGCCGCTCATGGAACGCATCCAGAAGGCGTTCCCCAGGGATGCCTACGAAGTCGTTTTCGTCGATGACAACAGCCGGGACGGTACGGCGGACGCTATCAAGAGTCTGAAAGGCTATCCCGTGAAACTGCTGGTGCGGACGGACAAGCGCGGGCTGGCTTCGGCGGTAATGGATGGTGTGGAGCTGGCCAGCGCGCCCGTCATCGGGGTCATGGACGCCGACCTGCAGCACCCGCCGGAAGTCCTGCCCACATTGCTGGACAGCATCAATGCCGGGGCGGATATCGCCATCGCCAGCCGTTATGTTGAGGGGGGCGATTGCCGCGGCTGGAGCCTTACGCGCCGTGTCATCTCAAAGGGCGCCATCATGCTCGCTCACCTGTTCCTGCCGTTGACGCGGAAGGTGCATGACCCCATGTCCGGCTATTTCATGTTCCGCAAACAGAGCATCGATATGAAGCGGCTGAAGCCGACCGGATTTAAAATACTGCTGGAAATGCTGGTGGCCGGCGGCGCCCGCCAGACCACTGAAGTCCCATATGTCTTCGATGTGCGCAGTCGCGGGGAAAGCAAGCTCAGTTCCAGGACGCAGATCGATTACCTGAGACATCTGTGGAGCCTGTTTCTGCGGACCGGGGAGCTATTGCGCTTTTTCAAGTTCATCTTCGTAGGCTTGACGGGGGTCGGAGTCAACCTGGGACTGCTATGGTTGCTGGCTGAGAAAGGCAAGGTTGTCGATTGGCTGTCGTCCGGAGTCGCCATAGAGGTGTCCATAATCTGGAATTTCATCCTAAACAATGCATTTACTTTCAGAGATAGAAATGTCCCCGGCATCGGCCCGTTCATGAAAAGGCTACTGAAATTCAATGCGGTCAGTCTGCCGGGCTGGGCCATCAATTTCGGGGTTGCACTGTTTTTCCGTGACGTGGTCGGCCTTGACCGCATTCTCGCTCAGGCGCTGGGTATCATACCGGCTACGCTCTGGAACTACATCCTCAACATGGTCTGGACCTGGCGGTAGCGTAATTTCGTCCAAGAGCTTCTCACGTTCTCTTTTCCTGCGGTCCAGTTGTCATTCCTTGCAGGAAACGCACAACTTGACCCGCTGCGATGAGGTAGTCCCGCTACATGCGCCTTGCAGATCACCACAAGGAGATTCTTCAGGTACTTCGTAACTTCAGAATGACAGCTACCTGCAGGGGAATGCTGCATCCGAATCTGCCTCCCCCTCCATACCGCTTGACACCACGCAACAAATAGCGATATGCTCTTTCCCGTACGCCAATATTCGGCAGCGATGATATTACTTTGCGAAAGGGGTGAATAATGGCTCAGCAGTTCAAAATTCTCTTCAGTCCCATAAAAATCGGTTCGATGACCGTGCGCAACCGCATCGTGGTGCCCGGTCACTTCCCGGCCCTTAACGAACTCGACACTCTGCCCGGAGAACGCATTACCGCTTACTGGGAATCGAAAGCAAAGGGCGGCGCCGGCATGATTTGCACGGGCATCTGGGGCGTCCATCCCAGCAGTCCCACCCCCACCCGCCTCGAGTTTAACGAATACAGGGATCTGACCAGCCCTCTGCAAATACCCGGCGGCATTGACCGGCTGAAGAGGACCGCCGAAGCCATCAAACGGCACGGCGCCTGCTTCCTGGTGCAACTCTGGCACGGCGGCGCCAATGCTTACGGCACTTCCTTGTAC
>Ga0315284_10015055_pt1 | contig 10997 bp, 17 predicted proteins | sample YL17G09_16_MG_FD_203696 | JGI IMG/M metagenome (GOLD analysis project Ga0315284, IMG submission 203696) | Sediment microbial communities from Yellowstone Lake, YNP, Wyoming, USA - YL17G09_16 | ecosystem: Environmental > Aquatic > Freshwater > Lake > Sediment | place: USA: Wyoming | collected...
TTTGCTGCTCGTCTATCTTCCGACGACACAAGACAGGAGTGGCTCATAGGAGAATTACGGACTGGCGCCGCCATCGGATCATTGATATTTTCTGACGAGACTGAGATTTCGAAATCGCAAATCATTCTGTCCTGGCAAATTCAACGGCACAAACAATCATGTCGTTATCTTCGGATTATTCGCCGTCAGCCGATCCATCCTGATCCTTTCCATTTGGCCGCCCAGTTCATAGGTCGATAGCTCATTATTGAGATACCGGGTCAGAATCTCGACGATCTCCCTGGGAAGTCCGCCCTCTATCTCGATGGTAAGCGGATCTAAGAACCCCAATGGACCGTTTGGAAGGCTCTCTTCCTGCTCTGCGAATATGTCTTCGAGCTGGGGGGAGTCGTACCAATCCCTCATAGAGCCGCCCTGAGTTGGATCATGTCCCATCAAACAGGCACTCGCCTGTTTGCTAAGACCGGATTTCCTTGAGGCTGTCGCAACCCAATGCCGGACCTCTGAGGGTCGAAGCCGAGGCAACCCCCATTTCTCCTCGAGGCTCTTCCAATTCGCCAGGAGTTGATCATATTCCTGAATCTTCATGGGCTCGATTCTGCCATGAATCAGGGATCGCATGGGCAGAATTGGACAATCCGGATTCTGCCGTCCGTTTCTCTTCTCCCATGCCATCAAGAGCTCCACCACATCTGGCGTTAATCTCGCTGCGATAGGCGAAGAGGTCTTGAACGACTCAGTAAGGCCGTCAGCCGTGATCGCCCGAGGCTTTCCGCTTTCGTCATACTGGACATTTCTCCACTTGAGGCGGCAGACGTGCGAAGGCCTCCAACCGTGCTGAGCTACGAAAAGCCACATTAGACGAAGGTATTCATCCGGTTCATTAGCCAATGCCCTCTTCCATTTCAGGATCACCGAATCCGGGGGGGTATGTCCCTGCCTTGTCCTCGGCAGCTTTGGCAGATCCCTCCGGCTGTCGACCGGCCACGCGATATTAAGCCCATAAATCCAGACGGGTTTGATCGCTGCGACGACAAAACGCCAGGATGGTCTTGAAATATGCTCAAGATGCTGCAATATCAGCATCCTCCCCTTCGGACCCATGAGCTGCCGGCGGGTATATTGCGACAGATCGACATCCTTCGCAAATCGCCGGAAAGCCATTGCATATTGTCCTTGAGAATACGGCTTGAGCCTTGTCCTGGTCTGTGCCATGAAACGCTCGACGATCTCCGCTGCGGTCAGCGGCATATCATCTGACGATAGGCCGCCGATCGTGTCGGATCCATTGCCGTGCCCGAGCTGGGTGTTAGGTTCGGGTTCATTTGCTCTCTTCTCCGAAAGTGAGTTGTCCCCATCCTCACTCTCGAGGGGGAGAATGTTATTAGAACCTATTAGTAACTTATCGAGCGTTTGGTTAGCCCTCTCAACAGGGCGGCCGGGGGATACTGCTGGATTCATGTCTGATTTGAACCCCCTTTAGTTACCCCGGCTCTGTTCAGCCGCTTCCTAACCCCTTGGGGGGTCATGCCGACCTCTCTACCGATGCCCTTGAGGCTAAAGCCCTGATTATGCAGCTCAAGTATCCTTTGCGTCGGGATCGCGCTCTGAGGCCTCCCCAATCGCTTTCCTTGGGCTACCGCATGGGCGAGCCCGGCTTTCGTCCGGCGACTGATAAGCCGACGCTCGAATTGCGCGACAACCGCGAGGAATCCGAGCAGGAGCTCCCCCTCGGGGGTGTCGGTGCTCGCCATCGGCTGATTGATGAAACAGACTTTGACATTGGAATCGTTAAGGCGCTTCATTTCCGTATGAAGGTGGATCGTGGACCTGGCGAAGCGGTCAACGTCCGTCATGAGGATTATCTGGAAGCGGTGGCCTCTGGCATCTCGGATCATCTGCTGGAACTCTGGCCGGTCAACGTCCTTCCCTGATTGGCGATCTACATATTCATGGGCATAGACTGAGTAGCCGCGCTCCTGGGCGTATTTCCTCAACAGCATCAGCTGGTTCTCTGGATTCTGGATATGCTGCTTCTTAGGATCGTCCGGATCATCTTCCTTCGATACCCGCGCATAGAGGGCTACTCGGGGGTTTGTCATGGGGGGGCCCCCGACTTCTTTCTGAGGTATTCTCTTCCGCCATCGGTCAGGTAATACCAGTTCCAATAATTCGAGTGGATAACCTTGATCATCCCCCAGCGCTCGATCCTATCAAGCAGTTGAGGGAGATCCCAACCGATGCCGGTTGAACTCTCAATGTCGGACAAGCGCGCTCCTCCGCTGCCGATCTGGTCAATGCTCTTGAGGACCCGCACCAGGCGGGAATCGTGATCATGTTCCGTAACCGGGATCTTCGAGGCGGTGTCGGGAGTCATGCTCTCCCTCCAGCGATTGGGACTTTCCCCAATTCCTTGAACTTATCAAGAATGACCTTGCCGATGGCAACCTCTATCTCAGAATCGGATTTCCCCTGATCATACATCTCTTTGGCAAGCTTCTCTTTCATCTCTAACGATTCAGGCGTTAGACTTGCCAGGGAATCATCTCTAACGAAGTCTAACAATGAGGCGTTAGACATGTTTGAAGGTATGCCAGTCTTCGGAGGGACATTGAACTCTAACGTCTTTCCGAGAACCGAAAGGAAATCCCAATCTAAGAGCTGCTTTGCGAGAGCGTTAACATCTTTGAAGCACTCCGCGTCCTGATATTTCGTTAGACCTCCCGATCTTGTCTCAATCAAGGCTTTAGCCAGTTCCTCGGTTTTGGGAATTCGCATCTCTAACGACTCGAAAATTAGACCCGTTAGACCTCCATCCGAGCCATACATGGTTTTTGAGGTCGAACGTCCGCACGTTAGAGTGAAAAAATATTTCTTGTTGTGCTCTTCAGTCTCAGAGCCCATGAGATTGCGCTCTTCTAAGTGATGAGCATACTGATATGCTGATCCCGGACTAATTGAAGGTTTCTCAGGGTACTTCTTTGCGTATGCTTTGGCCAGTTCCTGCTTTGTATACCTATGATCAGGTTCGAGAGCATCAAGAAAATCGAGATAACGCCCGGCAACCTTCTTTATCTGATAGATCTCAAAGGCACTCCAAATATGGAAGGCGATCACGTTGTCGGCCAATGATGCAAGTATGGTATCCTTCCCGATATGAGGTCTTAGAATCCTGTTAGAATAGGCGAGAGCTTTGATGATCATCGTGATCATCGGCCTCCAATTACGATTCGAAGGAAGACGCACAATCCAGAAATCCGCGAATGGATTCTGGACTTCCATGTTTTTCTCAGCGAGAATGAATGATACCTCACTCCCCGCGCTTTTGATCAGGTCGACATATCGCTCGATCTCGCTGCCCAGTTTCTCATTCTCTTGCTGATATTTCTGAACGACATTATCCTGGGCTGAAGATTCGTCAATATTAATCTTCCAGAATCTATTGAGGATCTGTTCATTCTCTATCGGAGCTGCTGAGTTGGACCAAACGACTGGAAGGCCTTCGATTGTAACGCTCTGGAATTCCCTCTTAATATCAACGGTCTTCAAGGTCGCGGTTCTTATTCCCTGACTTGTAAAGGCTTTGATCTGATTCTGGAACTCCTCTCCTTGATCTGCGAATTCATCAAACATCTTGATTGTATTCTCAAAGCACTTCGAGTTCAGTTTCGCTTCATAGTAAGGAGCCTTCGCACTCGATACATTGACCTTCTCAAAATTCGGAAAGAGATAGCTGCCTATTCTTTCCTGGGTATAGGATTTCCCTTTTTGCGAATTGCCCATAGCATAGAGGTGAAGCTTGTCTTTCAGTCCGGATGATAAACCTGAGATGATCACCGCGATCTTTCCTCTTCTATCTCCGGCCACAAGAGCATCGGAGCCTTCGAGAAGAGCCTTCCAATGATCGGCTCTGCGGTATTTGGCCAGGAATAACTCAGCTGTTGGATCCGCCGGGTTCGCTGATTCGCTCAGTATCCTCCCCTCCCAGATCGCTCGATCTTGACGATTCTCGACTTGGCGACTCTGAGATCTGTTCCGTCAGAAAGGATCAGCTCGAGGAATTGATCATCCTCTTTCAGAATTGAACCAACGACCGCGTGAGCCGTTCCGCATTCGTCCCAGACCACCTTGACCAGTCCATTCTGTGCCATTCCAAACCCCATCCTTGTTTATTTCTTGAACCTCAAATGACCCGGTTCCAGATCCGTAAGATAATGATCAAGCGCGGATCGGATAGTCTCAGAATAGCTGCCGGTCGAATGCGCGAGCAGCCGCGAATGAAGTTCAGGACTCAGACGGAAAGTCAGATGGATCGCAAGCGGCCGGGTCATGGTCCATCATCTCCACTTTCAGCATTGGGGGTCGCGGAGGATCTGTAACGCAACCCCCTTTCATCAGCAGCAGGAGTGTCAACTTTCGGCCAATACTTGAAAAGGAAATCCGAGTTGATCAGGCCACGATTGAGAAGTTCCTGCCCGAGTCCGAGTTCGGAAACAAAATAGACATAAGTAGCTCGGAGAAGAAGGAGCGATAACCCCCGATGATCAGCCGGATAGAAGCCGTAAAATGAACGCTCATAACTTCTCAATACTTCAGCCGTCGGTAGCTGGACCCATAGCGCCTGAAGACCATTCAGATAAGATCCCCGAATGGAAGTTATCTCGGCCGCCCGGCAAAGGAACGCTCCCCCCTTCGGTCCTTCCGGTTCTCTGCTGCCGTCTTCTTCTCTTCCCAGCTTATTATCCTGGGCAAGCATCCTCTGGAAGAATTCATGTCGATCCCTGAAGTAACCCGCCTGGATCTGTTTGCCGATGACCTCCCAAACGTACTTCTCTGCCAGGATTACCACTGAGATGTAATCAATACCCTCGACCGACAGTTGCTTTCTATGGAGATTGCGTCGCACAAATTTCTTGCAATTATCACAAAAGAGGCCAACCCCGCACTTCCGGTGCGGTCTGATGTATTCCTGAAGTTGAGCTGGCATACTGCATTTCGGACACTCATGATCAATAACGGTGTGGGAATCCTCAAGCTGAAGGGTCTTCGGTTCAGTCATGGGAGATCACCGGACCCTTGAGTTCGGCGGCCGCTTCTCCCGGTTGATCGGCATGAGGCGCGGCTTCAACAGGTCGAGGTGCAAAAACCAAGCACGGTTTGAAGTTGTCCCGCAGCTGAAGAATTCCTACGTCCGCGAGCGCCTTCAGATAACCGCCCAGCTCAAGGCGATGGAGTTTGAATCCCCTTGCATTAACCAGGCGGCAGATAGAGGCAATGGACAACCCATCTGTAGGAAGAACAGCCAGGATGAGCGTCTTCAGGTTTTCTCTATGATCATTAATCGCATCATGGTTCGTTTCGGAGTCATCAACCATGAATGTTACATTATTGGGTCTTCTCAATATAATCTTTTCTGAAATCAGATTAGATTCTAAATGGTCTACCCTCTTCGTTTTCATTTCTTACCATCCCCTTCGATTCTTCGGCGGCCGCTTCTCCTGGCTCGCCTATATTCAAAATAATCAAGTGTTCGATATATCGAGAAAATGGGACTAAGCCGGCGACTTTCTTTCCTTTCGATACAATATTCGGGTCAATCGTTATGGTTACTCTGATCTTCTTCTCGGCCATGTCTTAGTTTATTAGTATGCATAAGTAATGATTCATTTTAAGTAACAGTCAATCTTTGGTAACTCTGTATATATGCACTACGGGATTTTTGATTGACTGGCCCCCTGTACCAGCATCTTGAATACGAATTTTTGTCCGATTTATTCTTGAAATCGCATTGACGGCAATGATCGAACCCTTGGAAATTCCCATTCATTCATTTTTTCTTTTATTCGGCTCTATAGGTAGAATACATAATTTTACACTTAAATAGTAATATAACCCAGTGCTGACATATCATATTATACCATGATGCTCCCCAACAGTCAGATCCTACCGCTGTTCAAAAATGGAAGTAAATATCCCCAACATCTCTTAGAATTGCCTGAATCCTATCTGTTTCATCTCTGTATGTTATCGGGATTTCGATTCGACAGGGACGGAGCTGCTCGGCATCCTTCTCGAATGATCGCTTACTTGTCAAAGAATGGCTCTCTGATCTTCGAACCGTTGTATGCCGACATCAAGATCCTGGATATTCAAACAAGAGAGCTGAAGATCAAGCCAGCCCGATACTTCGTCACGATTCCCTCGGATTGGTTCGACAGCGTTGTAAAGAAGGACGCTGATTTACGCGAACCGATCGCGCTCTCCGCTGAGTTTCAGATGATCAACGGCAGGAAGGGCGCAATGCCGATAAGGATCATCTGCAAGCCAATCTTCGCGCAATACCCCAGGTGGAAGAAGCTGGGTCGAAAGATGGTCCTTATCAGGAACGCCGAGCAGGAGCGCCAAAGATGATTCAACTTCCCTATTGGCCGGACTGGAGCCTCTGGGGTGTTGCTATCGGCCTCATCTTGGTTCTCATTTTGCTTCTATTCATGATCACTAAAAGGTTCTCCCCGAGTGTGTTCATGCTCGGCATTGGGGGAATTTTACTTCTCCTAATTTCGTACTTGGATCTGACCAATCGTTTTCACTATCTCCGCTGAAGACGGTCCTGGAATAGTGAAAGTGGGTCGTCTACCCCCGACTTATCGTTAAGATTTTCCCAGCTGGCATTATTTGAGGACGACTATATCGCTCACGAGCAAGAGGAAGAGCGCGAGAAGACACACGACGGAGATTGATAAAAGTACGTCGCCCTCCGAGTTGTGTTTCCGTCCTCCGCCGGTCCCGAACTTCAAGAAAATCGCAAGGAAGAATGTCATAACCGCGATGAGCGCGAGGACTGTCCAGAGCGGGACTCCTGCTATCGCCCAGGCGCTCGACCCGCCTTCCACTGCTGAAGTCCACATGATACGATAGCTGATGCTCTCTCCTGGGTTCAGCGACACCGAAGGGATAGTTATGAGATTCCCTGAAACAATCGCTGTCGTTACGGCCGCACCATTGGCCGTCAAAATTATGATCGGTCCGTTGTTATCCATTGCCGGTGAAACGTCCATTTCAAAATTCAACGGTCCCTCGTACTTCTCTCGGTAGTCATTCCGCCAGGTAACATCGGAGTACCAGAATAAGCCACCATTCCATTCGACCGTCAGAGTATTTCCGTCGCCGACAGTATTCACGATCACGCGGGGAATCGAAAGTGTCCGAGAATCATTTTGGTTCGTATATGAAACTTGGAAGCATCTAAAAGTCCCGTTGTCCAGCGAGCTAAAAAACATATAAACTCCATTGCTGCTGACGGCATACTGAACGCCCTCATTTAACGTCACGGAATTATTGATGTCAAAGACTCTGAGCGATCGATTATCCCAGCTCGAGGAAGGTTCGCGTGGGATGAATAGATCGATTCCGCGCCAGGTCGTTTCGGAATCATCGGGATTCCCGATCATCACTGAAGCGACATAAGCGTTAGCTCCAATCGGATTCCCTGATGGGTAGAAGTTATATGAAAAGGCCATTGAAAAGCGGATCCCGAGAGAACGGCTGACCGAGATCGTCTGGTTGCTCCAGATGGTGTAATCCGATCCATTGAGGCTTACTGTCGAGGGAAGAGTGAGGGCAGAATACTCAGTGATGCCGGTGGCCGTATTGTTGATCATTAGATGCGTCGAATAGTTGCCGGTGAAATAGAAGGTATCCGACAGCACGGTTCGAGTCGTCAAAGTGAAAGGGTCGGGTCCAGTCTGATTGAACCAAACAAAGCCAGTGCTACTCCGAATTTGTAGGGTCGTGAATGAAACGACGATGCTGCAAGGCATGGTGGAGGAGCGATTTACCCAGGGAATCATGGCCGGGACCATTGGAAGATCGTACGCAAGAACGCAAAGCGAAGGCGTGAGCAAATCTGTCACGACTTTAACGCGGCTTTGAGTGCCGGTTGCGACATTCAGGATCTCTTCGATAAGTCCGTCTGAGACAATGTAATATGAAGCCTGGTGGATGAATCGCGCAAACGTAACAGTAGTGCCGACTATGCCGGTGTTGTCATAGTTTGTTACGCCAAAAAGATACCAATGAGGGAGCAAAAAGTATTCGGCAGTTTCCCCACATCCTAAATATTCCTGATAGGGTGCGCTGGCATTGGAATACCATATCCAGACTTTGCAGTAGGCCGATACCTGGGCGTTTGTGATTTTGACGGAATAGACATTCAATGGTATGTCCCAGAATTCGGAATCATTAAGGATCGTGCGAGTCCGGTTGTAAAGGGAGTTTCCGAAAAAGTCCAAAACCCGAACCTGCAAGGAAGACCCGATTATCCCCTGGCACAGATCGGGGGTCGTGCGATTGAAGCCGCCTCCTCCGATCTTGGTGGAAACGTTAAACTGCCAGGAAGGAAGACCCGCACCAGTGAAATTCGAGAAATAACTTAGATGGCAAGTCGCTAGTGTGCTGTGCGCATAGACAACCAGGCTGTTCTTAGAATAGAACGCTTCCTTACTTTCAAAGGTGAAAGTCGTTGCATAGCTCGATGATTGACCCGTTTGAAGTTGGATCTGGAGTCCATTATTCGGATAACTCCCATTGATCCATCCGGCCACAAAAGGAGTGATGTCCAGTTCGATGTAAGTATTGAATTCATAGCTCGTGATATTATACATATCGTTTGTAGAGTGTTTGCTTATTCGGACGATTTCATCCGGCGATCCGATGTTACCTGGCGCTGTCGAAAAGTCAATGGTTGACTCATCCCAGCTCGCACTTGCCCGTCTGATCTGCAGCGGCGCACCCTTGAACATCTCACTCCAGCCGCCGAGGAAAGACCAATAAGGAACGGTCGTATCGACATCTACGGTTTCAAGATAGAGCCTCAGCACAGCCTTATCGATGATCACAGAATCAGGGATCGGAGAGAGATTGTATTGAGCATAGACCCAGCTCCTATTCTCCGTTGCACCAGTCGATGTATTGAAATCCTGATAGAGCCAGAATTGGTTTAATGCGCCATAATTCGTGGTCGGGTTTGTTTCATCGACTACAGCATCTTTGTCAGCGGCACAGACGTACATCAACGACGGGTTGGTGTTTCCGGCCGAAATAGTCGCATTTATTTGAGGAGCTGCCGGACTCGAGGAGAACCCGGCAAAGAGCATTACGGTCATCATTCCGACTAAGAGTAGCGCACCAATCTTTCTCATTTCAACTCCTCCGCATCATTGAAATTGTAATTCTTCTCGCACCCGCAGAGGACGCATATCGTCCGGTAGAAATTCCTGCCGTCCAGTATCTCAATCCTGCCATTGGAGAAGTCGATGATCGCGCCGAGGTCTATCCGGTAGATCGAGAAGACCCGGGATCCGCAGCTGCTACATATCTTATCGACCCTCTTGGAGAAGTCGATAACGTCCTCAATTTTTGCGAGATCGAGCGCGGCGTGATTCTCCATGTCCATTCACCCGAAGACCGCAACCAAGAGAAGCAGGATCATGGCAACAGCCAACCCGCCAGCGACCCTGTTGAAATTCCTGCCGACAATATCATTCAGCCAGGAGAAGACAGGGATCCTCAATTCTCAGCACTCTCCCGGACTTTTTCATCGACAAGGATCTTCTCGACCGCGTGGGATCTGCTCCTGAAAGCGCGGTCCTTGACCCTTCCATCTACCCAGCTCACGACATCCTCGGATAGCGACAGACTTACAATCTTTCGCATTTTTTCCCTCGGGAAGATAATAGAGCCTAGGAAGTCTTAATAGTAACCAATAACATATTGTCCCATTAGTTGCGGAGGGAAAGCATGATAGGAACAAAAGAGAAGACAAAGGATCAGGACGAGAAGGGATCGGAGATTGACAAGGTAGCGGATTACTTCGAGGCGAGGATGAAAGAATGCTTCCTGCTTGAACTTGAAACTGCGGGCAACAGCGTGGACATGATCGCTGAGCATTTTGAGAAGATGATCGACCGCGTGGACCTTGACGGGTCGGTGGAGAATTTCTATATGCTCGGCTTCGTCAATGGATTCAAGAGCGCCAGGAGCATCGAATCGGACTTCCAGGGCATGGCGATAATCAATGTGAGCCGGAAGATGGATGATCAATCGACTGTCTTGCACAGCGGTTCGGACTTGCCGCCCGTATCTTCTCGATCACGATCAACCCCTTAGCTCCAATGGTACTGGTCTGCTCGACAGATCACCCAGGCGGTTGGGATAAGCCGCTGCAAACTCCTTTCGTCTTTTTTTTATCCCCCTGGACAAAGTTCATAAGATTAAATAATACTCGAACCCATACGGCTGTTGATGGGTCGGAAGAGGGTTAAGAAGATCCCCTCGAAGGGAAGGACGGTCGTTGTCCTGAACTCAACGATTTCCGTTGAGTCAATGGATTGGCTCGACGTGATGATCGAGAAGAAGCACTTTGCGACTCGATCGCACGGAGTCGATAAGTCGATCGAGATTGCCAAAGAGTATTACAGAAAGCACGGGCTTTGATTTCGCAGCAGGGGAGCTCCATAGGGTTGCGGCCGAGAACAGATGATCGTTCCGGGTTCGGGATCCTCGACGTTCCGCCCGGGTCATCCAAACACTTTTTTCAAAATCAGGGAAAGAGGGAGCAGCACTTTTTCCCCCGCGTCCTGACTTTCGGGCGCTAAGGGACTGTAAGTCCCTATGATACTATACATTAGAAGAGAAGGCAATAGGGGTTCTCTCTCTTCTTCGGATTGAGTCGAACATCTGGCACGGGTGGCCGTTCTCGGAGATATATATACTCCCTCGGACAGAAATCAGAGGGGTCGAATTAGAAAAAGCCGAGAAGGGGTTTAGGGACACGGCAATGCTGTTGTTTCATGACAAGCCAGTAAGGTTTGTGCCAGTGATTTCAGCACTCCAAATCATTTTGTATCCGTGAGTTGGTTGGCGCTATTATGGGCGTCGACATCTCCGACCTGGTCGAAGGCAGGGCGATCTCTCTGAGCGAACTTTCGGGGAAAGTC
>Ga0315284_10015059_pt1 | contig 10996 bp, 26 predicted proteins | sample YL17G09_16_MG_FD_203696 | JGI IMG/M metagenome (GOLD analysis project Ga0315284, IMG submission 203696) | Sediment microbial communities from Yellowstone Lake, YNP, Wyoming, USA - YL17G09_16 | ecosystem: Environmental > Aquatic > Freshwater > Lake > Sediment | place: USA: Wyoming | collected...
TTTTGCATAGGGTAACAATTGGAGCAAGAGTGCTTCATATGTCGAATAAACTTTCAGTTGACTTTGAACGAATTCATGAAGTTTTTTAAAGGTCCATAACTTCTGATAAATGTAATAATTGACAAACTGCTGTAGGATCTCATTCTGGGTCAGCCTTCTCCTGCGCTTCTTTTCCAGCATGGATAGTCCTACAGCAGTTTTCAAGCGTTCGTCCTTTAAACGCTCTATGAGGAGCTCACGAATCACTTGGAGCGCATTCCTGGAACAAGGTTTTTCTTGCCACCACCAAAAAACTGCATAAGCTTCCTCGGAACAATCTTTATCATGTCATAAAGATTGAATTCAGGTTTGCGTTTTTTAAGGACGAAATTTTCAACGCGATCTACCTGAGGTGTGTACCCGTGCTTTCTTGCGCGAAGTTGAAGCCGCCTCTTGATGTGCTGTTTACTGTAGGACATTTTTCCTCCTTAATTTGTTTTTCTTATAATGATTTCATATTGCTTTTCGAGGTTCTTCAATAACTGCTCTTGTTTCCGGCATTCTTCCTTATCCCGTTCGTCTTTTATATCATTGCAGTTTTTAACTCCATTGCGATCAAGTAGTTTCCATTGCCGGTCTTGAGTCTGATTGATAGTATCAGAAACAATTTTTTGATCTAAACGAGTCTGGACTAACTGAAGATCAGAAGCTTTTGCAAGATAAGTATTAGCTGAAAAGAGTGCTCCAAATACGATCAAGAAAAAAGAAGCAGCCTGAATCCAATCTTTTTTATCCATTTCTACCTTTCCTCCATATTGAAAATGTATATTTAATTTCATCCCAGCATAAGTAAATAGTTAAAAATAATGCTCCTGAAAAAAATCCTGCAACGAATAACAAAATTTTATTTAACAGAATTTCATCCATTTCTTTCTTCCTACTGAATTGGTACAAGAATCATTGTTACTGTAGGATCACCAACTATTTTTATATGTTGATCTTTTTCCAATGCAGCTCTAAGTTTTGCCTGTGCTTCTTTTATAGCCTGATCTCTTACGCGCTCAATAGAGCACCCCAAACCCCAACCTTGAAATAACATAATTTCTACTTCAAACTTCACTTTTGCTGTTGCTGTCATATTTGCACCTTATCCCCTTTCCTACATAAATAAATCTGATTTTGTTTGTAGCCAGCATTGTGATCAATTCGGTGACTGTTAGATCTTTTAATTTTTCTGCACTGAAAGAAGATCCAGAACCACCAGCATCCCCGATAGAATTACGAAGACTGTCATACATTTCTAAAAAATCTTGGACGTGCTCTTTAGTCATCATAAAATTATGTCCCTTTCTGTTTTAGGTTCTTTGATTATTTTTTTACAGAAGCCTGGACAGGGTTCTTCTTCACCATCTTCATCATATTCACCGCAACCAAAGGCACAGAAGGTAGGATCATCTTTGTTTTCACAAGTATCACATTGACTTTTACGTTCAGGTTTATATGGGCCAATATCTGTCATTTTTATTTCTTCAGGAGAATAAAAAGCAGAAGAATATCCTGTGTCAAGATAGATTGGGCTTGAGCCAGAAGATATTGAACCAATTTGTTTAGGAATAAAATTTTGAGGCGTATTTAATTTAATATCTGGAAAGACAGGTCTCTGTCTTTCTTCTATTTTAACTGTTGCAGAAGATAAATAGAACCTTGGTTCAGAATCGCCACTTCCAAGAAGAGTAAGATCGTATATGCGATTTTCTTTCTGCAGTTTTAAGGTTAAAGTCATCCAATCTCCAGACGCAAGAGATATATCCCACGCAAGAATAGTTTTTGTTTCTATTCCATCAAGAAGATATTTTTGTTCGGTGTAGTATCTTCCATCATCATCAAGCGCAAAAATAGTAGGAAAATTCAATGCGATTTCTTTTGACCAACTATTAAAAAATGTAGAATCACTCGAAGGAGGCATAACCTTCAAAATCCCTTTCTTCTGATTGCTTGAAAATTCTTTCGAGAATTTCGAGTTGTTTTTTAGAAAGAAACCCTGATCGCTCAAACTGACCGCTGACAGACACAACGAAATTGTCTTCCCAATCAGTAAGCTTATCATATTCAAGAAACTTAAAAATATGCTCCACCCTATCGTGAGTTTGCTTATCCAACGATGGCTTGTAGCCCATACCCCCTCCATATTTCCTTCCTAATTTATTTGCTCTTTTTTTATGACCTTTAATTCTTCAAGAGCACTGTAATACTTGCAGCCGGCATTCAAAGTTTCTTCCTTAACAAAAAGAGTAAAAAAATAAAGACCAATATCATCATCAGTAAGATCCTTTTCAGGATCTTTGCACGCAGCCATTCTATCTAATCTCTCAGAATACAATGAGCACAATTTTTCAAGTACAGAAGATACTTCATTGATGTCAGTAAAAAACCTGATTTTTTTTAGATCTTCCATATGAAGATTAAAATACTCGTCAGCACGATCAGTAATGGTTTTCATTCTTTGTAAAGTAGCAAATATTTGAATGCATCTACCTTCAGTCATATTAATACTCCTTTATGGAAGAGGACTTGCTTTCAATGTTAAAGCAGCATCAGTAGTGATTTCCTTGGGCACTGATGCATCAACATAAACACTAACAACATTCCTTCCATGATAGATTCTTTTCTCTTTTTTAAGAATTTCTGTTTTACCTTCTTTTGAAATAGTTGTCTGTTCTTCAAGCTGTTCTTCAATTTCTGTAACCTGTTGCTGCTCTTCACATCCATAAGAATACTGATATACATTAAGCTTATATTCACGAATGCATCCAGAAAAAACTAATGGCAAAAATAAAAGTGAAATCATTGTCAATCTGCTCCACCACGAATGCACTGCTCTACAATTTCTACATCTTTTGTAAGGAAGAACATGAAAATCTTTTTTATGATATTCGCCGAGATGACAGGTCAAAATAATAAGCCATTGTAAAATTTTCATTTTCATTCCTCCTTAATGGTTTTTGAAAGTTTGCTTAAATATGTTACACCAACACCAAGCATCTTAGAAGCTTCAACTTTTGTCCTATACCTACTGAGAACATATTTCAAATATTCAATCCTCATAAAGTCTTGCATATCTTCCCAGTTCATATTATTTTTATACATCAAAGCGCAGCAAGCTTCTACAGGATTAGAAATTGGAATTTCTTGGGGAATTTCTATCACCGGTTGTCTGTCTACAATTTCTAACTTATCACACAGCTTCAATGCCTTTACCAGCAAAGGTATTATACGAGTAACAACTTCTACATTTTGATTTTGAATAATAACTATACCTTCACGTTTAACCGCTGTACTCATATTCACACCCATCTGCTGAACAGCCTGAATATCTGAAGGTTGAAAAGACTGCTGAAGAATTTCCAAAAGTAGTTCTTTCATTTCACTCATCTTTTCTTCCTTCTTCTAAATTTGATTCGTTCTTTTCTTACAGGAACTTCACTTGGCCATATAAGGACATTAGCTTCTTTATCAGTAGATCCAAGCCAGCCACTGTATCCCTTCCTAATTAACAAAACCTTCTGACCTTTATACATACCAGCAGAAGGTATTATCGTATCACCCTTATTCATACGATGCCCTTCTTTAAAGCAGTCTCATAGCTGATCTTTATTGTATACTCCTGTTTACGCGATCCAGCTATGGGTATAAGTTTTATGACTTCTGATTTCAAAAGATTTATCCTATATCTACCATCACTGAACTGATAGCCAGCTTCAGTTGTATTTCTAAGTTCAGCAAAAAATTCTACTGGTTCTCTTTCAATGCCACGCTTTTTTCTTTTCATCTTCTTTTCCTTTCCTACATACACGATGCAGGATTATGGCGACTTCAACCTCTTTCTATTTCTTCTGTAATCGTATTAACAATTTCTACAGTCATCAGAATATCTTTTTTGAAAGACATTTTATAAGAAGATTCATTTGCAAGTTTTGCATCGTCATCAATCATTTCTTTTATCTTCTTAATGTAGTCCTTAATATCAACTTCAATCATCTGCCTGATAGAACAAATCATTGTGTAAAGATTTACTCGCTTTTTTATAATAGGAAATCTCGTATCAACCTTTGGTGGATATGTGATTGACCAGTTACTTATTCCAAACCATTTATTGAACTGATCATAAACAACATCTTCAGCACCACAGCAGTCATCAGAAAGTTTTTCTATTTCCTGTGAAAACGCTTTAGCAGCTTCATCTTTTACGATAACAGTGAATTGCATTTCATTTCCTCCTTGGTTTTTTATCTATGTAGGAAACTAAACCTATCAGGATCAAAATAATAAGAGCAATGACACCATCAACTGTAGATAGATTTCCCATCACTTCTCCTTTTCATACTGTGAAAGATATTCTTCATCAGTGCATCTTCTTCCTTTTCTTACTTTTCCAAATACCATTGCAAACACAACAAGGCCAATATTTACACCAGCAAAAAGTCCAATTAATAATCCTAACCAAAACTGTTGTGTCATAAGTTTAATTCCTTCCTCTAATATATTTTATTTATTTTATGCGCTCTATTCTTGATCCTTCTTTTTTCTTGTAAATAACACGCCACATCCTGTCAGCAAAAGAAAATAATTCTTCATCGTGTGTGACTATTATAAATTGAATATGAAATAGATCACTGATCTCTTTCAGCATCTGCCCTGCTCTTTCCATCATTTCACCAGAACCTATAAACTTCAATGGTTCATCGAGAATGAAGACTGGCCTGGATCTTTTTTTCTGAAGGAAAGAAAATATGATTCGCATTCCAAGGCTGATAAGATCTACAGCACCTCCAGCCTCATCATCCTCTGGATTTCTTTCTATTCCTTCAGCAAGGATAACTGGCGCAAATTCAGTACGGCCACGCTTTTCTTCTACCTTTAACTGGAACTCTATTTTTTGATCTGCGTAAATATATTTGAGGATTTTATTGACAAGACTTTCTATGCGGACTTTTAACTTCTGATGAAGGATTTCTACAATTTTATTTATAGCTGATTTGACCTCCATATCTATTTCAACTTCGGTCATTTTATCTTCTATAAATTCAGAAACGTCTTTTAACCTTCGCTCATACGAATCCTTTAATCCTTTCAGTTCAGAATAGGAAGAAAGGAGATTGCTATACGTCGGCACCGATCCTTTTCTTGAATTCATTTATTTCTTCCTCTAATCTCATTGCAAGTCTTTCACGTTTAGCTTCTAAATCTTCAGCTTCAGAATCCAGCTTGTCTAATTCCTTCTGGAGATTATTAGGCAATACAGATCCGTAGGTTTCTTCTAATTTTTCATTGAACTGCTTTACAGCAATCTCAGCTTCAGTAAAAGACTGTGAAAGATTTGAAAGAGTTTTTCTGACAGCATCAATTCTTCTTTTTATTTTTTCCTGATCTTTCATAACTACCTCTTGAAAGCAATAAATGCCAAAAGTACAATGATAATATAACCCTGAATTTCTGACATACTATTTTCCTTTTGTAATGATATCAAAGTCTGTAAAATATTCAATCATTTTTTTCTTCACAATTTTCTTTAATCCAGAAGATACAGCTTCAGCAATAATTTCTACACTTAGTTCGCCAAGATTTCCAGAAGAAAGTTCGTCATATAATTCCTGCATTTCATCTGACTTCCTGGCCTTTATATCAGAATCAATTTGATCATTAAAAATATCATCAACATTATCTGAAGGAATATCTACTCTTCTCAGCTTATTTCTATCGTATGTATAAAAGTGTGGCTGGTGCAGCATTTCAGAAGGAACTCTGCGAAGCCTCATCATTGGACCAGTATTTATAATGAAGTCATTTGAATTAAAAGCTTCATGTATATCGCCAAGAAGAATTAGTGAAAGTTTCTGATATATTTTTAGATCTAAACGATGTTTCAAAATCTTTTCAAATCCAAATAAATCATACATCGATCGCTCTTTATCATTCAAGCCTATCGGACCATGAATCACCAGAAAAATTCTATCAATACTTGAAAGGTTTTCAATATTAATAAATATCGAAGCAATTTTATCCGCAATACTCTTTTCATCATACAAAGTTAAACCTATCACACAGCACTTGATTAAATTTTTCTTTGCATACAGATGGAAATAAAAATCTTTAAGGTTAGAAAGATTGAAAATCAAACCTCCATACTGTAGAGCATTAAAAATACTATCACCACCAATATTACGCATATATAAATCATGCTGACCATAAAGACTTACAAAGGCGAGATTATTTTCCTTTAACTTTCCAAGTGCAGCTGAAAGGTAGTTCATCACCTTCCAATCACGTGGCTTGTTAGTTAAATCACCAGCCTGGATAATTAAAGACTGATTTTGAATTGCATAGTCTATTAAAAAATTGAACTTGTCTTGGAAAGCCGAAAAGACATCGTCTCTTCTTCCTTCTGGTGTAGAACTTTCAGCATGAATATCAGAAATAAAAATTACATTTCTAAATGTGATCATGTCTTATCCTTTCGATTTCTTTTTTTCCGATATCAGATAAACATATCGGACATTTTTTTAATTCGTACAATAAATCTAAATATTCAGAAAAGGTTTCTTCATACTCACTTTTTATTTTTTCAAATGCATTCGCCTTTTTTAAATACTCAACTATGGCTGTTTTCTTAGTGTCAATCAAATCTAATTTTTCTGACACTTGATCTACTTTTTTCATCTTTTCTTCCAGAAATCCTATATCTGACAAAAAATCTACCTTTTTGAGCAATTTCTTCCTTGAGAGAAGGTCGAGGCGCAGACTTTCTGCCCTTGCCTTAGTGTCTACATGCGTCTTTTCAAGCGTCTTAAGGCGACCGATGTCCTGCTCAATATCACCAAGTCCCTTCAAGGCGCGCAGCTTTTCTTCAAGTTCCCTTTTATCCTTTCCCTTTACTATGACCAGACGCCTTCCTTCATTTATTTTTGTAGTTAGATGCGAAAAAAGATTGTCAATTTTTTCAAAGTCAGTGAGCTTGTTTATTTCTTTCGTAATTAGACCACCAGAAGAAGTGACAAGAAAATGCGGACTCAATTGTGACTGAATATTTATTTCAGAAATATTTGCAAGATCCTGTACAAGATCCGGCACTGAAAATTTCATCTTTGAAAATTCTTTTAGAACATTTCCTCTACCAGTCAAGATTTGATATTCCGTATCAACTGCAAAATTATCCTTCAATCTTCCTTTTCTTATTTTCCTAAAAATCTTTGTAGACTTCCTTTCTGAAAATCCTATTTCAACTTCAGCTGTCCTTTCCTTGAAAGGTGTTAGATCACTGACAACTCTTACACCACTTGGACGATTGAATAAATTTAAAACTATGGCCCGAATGATATTGCTTTTCCCAGACCTGGTACGACCAGCAATAACATTCAGGCCACTTGAAAACTTAAGGACTGTATCGACGTGAGTCCTAAAATGCTTTATGTGAAGAAGCTTAATCATTCTGGCATTAGTCTTTTCTTGCATGCATTTGTCATTGAAAAATGTGCAGCCTGCGAAATTGCATAAAGCAATCTCATTTCAGGAGTCTGCTCTTCTGGCTGAATACATTCCATCTGGATCTTTTTATTTTCATCTTGAACTACAATCCATATAGGACTATTTGCCCAGCCAGGACCAGCTGCACTTTCTGCAAAAGCTGTTATTATGTGACAACCTTTTTTAAGTCTCATAAAATCCTCTTCAGCCAGTTCCGCTTATTCCTTTTTTTAAAATCTTTGGAAGATCCTGAAACCTAAACATCACCAGGTCGTCCTTATGCTTCTTGCCCATTACGTGAATAATTACTATGGGCACCTTTCCTGCCGGAGCATTCCTTACGCACTGCTCCATAAATTCCTGACCTGGAAACTTCAAACAACTTTTTATTTCTGCACTAAAAAAATCATGCGAACCATCTTCAGTTCCAAGGACTCCTGTATTTTTAAATCCTGCAAGCTTACAGACTTTGGACTGAATCGACTTTCCCCGTCTCCTGTTCTTCTTTGCGGTTGACTGGCGGATTGTTTCGCGTTTTGCTCTTATTTTTTTCATCGTAGTCGTTGTCCTTTTTTTCAAAGTAGCAGACAGAAACGTGGTCTGATAGATATTCACATTCAACTGAGGTCGAAGTTTCTACGACAACAGGAATGGTGGCCTCTTCCAATATTTCTTTTCCGATTTCTTTTCCGCAGACATCATTACAAAGTTCCTGCATCTTCTTGATGGCCTTATTCTTCTGAAAGGCCCAATACAAAAAATGATCTTCAGGTTTGTTGTCTCTTGTAACAGTAACTACGATCATACGGTCCTCCTTTTTGGTTTATGGATTATGACTCAAGATAATATTTTCAAGTCCGATAATTATCTTCCAAAGACATTTTTCACAATAAAATATTTTAGATCCAGAACCATATTCTGCTTCGCCACATTTTACATAACTACCTTGCCCAATGCATTTTGTTTCCTTACAATTCTTATCTACAAAAAGAGAAGGATGAGTGCTGTCAGTAAGTCTCATGAATCTTTTTTTATTTTCTACCATATTGATCACAAGACCTACAATAATGAGAATTCCTACAAATCCCCAATTATCAAGCTGGTACCCATTCATCTTTTTCTCCTTTTATTTCCTTTTCTATTACAGACAATGTCTGGCCTTTCCTTGACCTTTATCCTATCATAAATCGATAGAACTTCACCTTGCTCATTTTCAAATTCTTTTCTTCTTGCATCAACAAGTTCTATTAGACCTTCAGCCTTTTTCATAAGCACATAGTGATAGCCACAACCATCACAAAAAATTTGCTCTACTCCATGATACATAGAATAAGCAAGGCCGCACCAGTGCTCTTTATTTCGTGAACAAGTAAGGATTCCATTTGAATGATGAGCACCTTCTTTTTTAAGTTGCTCAACCTTTTCGAGAACCATCAGACGAACGTCTGTAGGTAGATTAAAATATGGACCGGTCTTTCTCTTTTCTCTTTTCAACTTGGTTCGCCTTTTTCCATTCTTCTCGGGTTAACTGAAAAAGTTCTTTTTCCAAGTCATTCTTTTCTACATACCCAATAAAGTTTTCAATGCCCTTGACTGGCTTACATCCAGGAAGCTGGTACATTCCCTGACCTATTCCTAATCCCTTTGAATTTTCTTTAAGCCACATTCCACAGTCACGGATATTATCTATTCCATAATGAAAGTCAAGAGTGAAAGTACATTCACGATGAGGAACATCGATTTTATTCTTTGCGAGGAAAGCTTTTATTTCAAGTCCAGTAAATCTTTTTGTTTCCTTATTTCTTATTCTTGAAGTCGTGAATTTTATCCTAACACTTGCATAATGTCTTATCGCCCAACCACCAGGAGAATCAAGACCATCCCCTTTGCTGAAGCCACCTTCCATCATTACATCACGTACCTGGTTATCAAAAACAAGAGCAATATTTTTATCCGATATGTCTCCTATCGTTTGTCGCAGACCAGTAGAAAACATTTTTGCCCTTGATGATCCCATCTTATCTTTTCCAGAATCTTCCAGCCTGGTTGATAGTACGGCAATGGAATCTACTATGATGAGAGCCTTTTTACCTGCACTCATATTACGGGCAATATTATTTACCATTCCATATTGTAGCTTGGCGGCACGGTCTTTTCCCACCATGTACTTTCCAAAAAGATCTTCTACAAGCTTTATTTTTTCCTCCTGATTTTCATCTTTCGGATAGTATTTAAAAAGTTTATTTGTAGGACTAAACCCAAAAATATCCGTTCTTGTAAAATCAAAGGATCGCTCTACATCAATCATGTGTGCTTCTATTTCATGACTGATAGCACTTCCACACATTTCACCACTGATAAAAGATTTTCCACTGCTTTCAGGTCCAAACATTTCTGTAATTCTTCCTACAGGTATTCCGCCAATCCCAGCTGGATCACTCATTCCTGCAATAGTAAGATCCAGCATAACTGAACCAGTTCCGATGTAAGTTTTTACATCTGATGGACCTGCTTCAACCATTCTACTTTCTTCATTCGCCGTCGCTCTTTTTTTTCTCATCTTTTCCTTGCCTTTGTGTAGATATAATTTCCAACCATATTTCTGAATACCTTCTAAGCCAAAGAGCTATATCATCATCTGACATAGCTTTAAACTTTACCGATTGCAATTCTTCTATTCTAACAAGATCCTCTTTATTCATTTTAAATTTCCTGTCCTGGGCGATCTATCCATTAGGAAGATCATTTTCAGTGTGCTACCTTTCATGGTACAATTACTCTGCCTTAAATCTCCGTTTCACAGGTGAACCAAAAAGAGCAATACCCAGGACAGGAAACTGATAAAAAATTAAACCTACTCCTTCATGGAGTTCTTCTTCTCTTGAATGGCCTTTCTAAGTTCCTTGGCCATATTGGTGAGTTCCTGCATCCCCTTGCGGATCCTCGTCCCAGCAGGATTCCAGCCGCGTTCGCCGGCATCAAATTTTTCGCCGTCTTTCAGCAGGTCATCAATCAGGTTTGTCATTGCAGACATTTGCGAAACCGCGCTAACCGTAGCCTGGGCCTTTTTCTTTGCAGGTGCTTTCTTAGCCATTGTAGTAATTCTCCTTGTTTAGTTTTGGTTTGTGGTTAAGGTTTAATTGAACTATCTCCGTTTTCTACGTGCAGGTTTTTCTTCTTCTTCACCTCCTTTGTCTTTGATCTTCAGCTTACATTCTTTCCGGTCAGGACAGGTAGAATCGCAGTCACGGTATTTCCCATACTCCTTTCCGAAGCAATCATCGGAATCACCGTCACCGCCCTTGTCGCCGTCATCATCCTTGTCCTTTTCCTTGCCCTTGCCTTTTCCACCTTCTTCTTCCTGCGCTTCTTCGACGGCCTCTATCAAAGCGGCACGAAGTTCCTTGGTGGACATGTCATCCATTTCTTTCGCAATCTTTTTAAACTTCTTTGCGAAATCTTCCAGGTCGTCACGCTTCATGTCATCAATTTCATC
>Ga0315284_10015060_pt1 | contig 10996 bp, 8 predicted proteins | sample YL17G09_16_MG_FD_203696 | JGI IMG/M metagenome (GOLD analysis project Ga0315284, IMG submission 203696) | Sediment microbial communities from Yellowstone Lake, YNP, Wyoming, USA - YL17G09_16 | ecosystem: Environmental > Aquatic > Freshwater > Lake > Sediment | place: USA: Wyoming | collected...
CTTTGCTCCGCAGAGACTGACAGGTAAATTCCAATTTGCTTTTGTCAGAGTTTTCTGCTGGCCTTTGAGTGTTAGCAGGGACATTTCACTTTCCGCTTCCGGTTTGATGGCTTCGGCAGAGGGTGCACCGGCAGACGTTGTCAGCCGCGAAAGATACGACAAGCTTCATAACCGCCTCGCTAATGTTACCGAGTGGTTGAAACAGGAACGCCAAAAAGTCGAAACGCTGTCCGGGCTGCGCAATCGTCCCGCCTGGAAGGGCGTGAATTTTGTTTTAGCTGATGTAATTACCTCTACTATCGATGGAATACACGGCGAGCTTATTATCAACCGCGGCATGGAAGACGGCCTGGCCAAAGATCAATTCGTTCTGGCCAATGAAAGCATCATCGGAACTATATGCAAGGCGGATAATCGAACATCCAGAGTTCGATTGATTACCGATCCGGCGTCACAAATTGCCGTCAAGATCGAAGGATTAGATAAAGACATAATTTTGCAGGGAAGCGCCAACAATTCCGCCAAAGTCAAACTGTTGCCGACCAAATACAGAGTAGAAGTCCACGAGGTGGTTTATGCCCAGAAAAACCCGGGATTCCTAAGCACGCCGGTAATCTTAGGAACGGTCGCCCAATGCGAAAGCAACAAGGAAAATCCCCTGCTCTGGGACATAACCGTAAAACCGGCCTGTGACATAGAGACCCTGACTGACGTGTCTGTAATCGTAATGAATCCGTGACAGCTCAAATCCCAGCCGATGTCTGTGTCCCAAAGCTCCGCAGTAATTCAGCCCAGCCGCTGTCCTCTATCAAATCCTGTCATTAGCAAGCACAACTCATCGAAAAATGTACCGTACACGAATGGCACTGATATAAGGATAAGTGCTTTCCAAAAAATGAGTTATGTTGTTTTACAATTGTCTGCTAATAAAGAACTTTCCGATCTTGATTTTGCGGAGAGGCCTTCGACTCAACAAGGGAGGGAAATCTGGGGACACCATACTTAGCCTATTATTGATACCCATACAAATCGACCTTTGGTTTCATGCCCAACCTTCCGATGCGAGAGCATCGTGGAGTTCGTCCGGATGGTGACGGCACCGGAATTCCAGGCGGCTGGACTCATTGTGTGCATGGCTGTACGGCGTCCCTTCAGCCATGCTGTTCCGTTCGTGCAGTTCATGTAAGAGCACATATCCTCTCTCTTTCTCTTGAATCGCATCGTCGATCCACACCTCTCCCTGAGGCACAAACTCATACACGTGATCGTGCCCCCCGGCGGTGAAGTCAATGTCAAACACGCTGCGCACCAACCGCCCGTTCACAATCCACACTTCTACACCGTTCTCTAACTTTTTCCACAGTTTTTCATGGACTGCTCTCGGATCGGGTAACTGCTTCCCTTGGTGTGTGACCTTGCGAACATCGCCAGCTCGCCGTCGCTCTCTGCGCTCGACCCGGTCGGCTTTAGTAATTGCGTCGCTGTAGGGTGCACCCTTTGCCATCAGTTCATGTTCTACCAGCAAGTGATCAATGAAAAAGGCTCGCTCATCGTGTTCGGCTTCCTCGTCAATCCAGAATTCCTTCTCCGGTATGTACGGATACCTGTAGTGTTGACCAAAATTAGTAAATTCTTCATCAATGTGGCTACGCACATAAGTGCCATCCACTATCCAAACCTGAAAATCGCCTCGCATTTCATCCTTATGAAGGTAGGGCTGATCAAACGATTCCGTCATGGAAATATCTCCTTCACGTAACCTGCCAACGACAAGCTCAGCGGATGCGTGGTTTCCACGCGGTCTGCTGGAGCCCAATATTGGACTTTTCTACTTCTGATTCCACATCTGAATAAGACTCCAGAACTTTCTGAGTGTCAGTATAACACCCCTTTCGCCCGGATGGAATTCCGGAGACACCATACTTAATTCCATTCGATGTCTGCGTCCCAAAGCTCCGCAGTAATTCAGGGCACCAACCGTCCTCTATCAAAACCTGTCATTATCAAGCACAACTCATCGAAAATGTAACCGTACCCCTCTAATTCCCTTAGATGATCGACGAAAGCAAAAAATGTACCGGACACCTTTAATTCTCGGACACCTTTAATTCTCCCCCGTGCTTCTTAACTCTGGATTACCAACAATTTCTTCCGCTAACATTGCCAGTTCTTCTCTCCACTCATCATCTTGAACATTTCCTCTAGCGTATATAATAGGGGTTCTTCTGAAATGAACACCGGGCACAATGATATTTCTGTTTTCAGCAGGAATTAAATGGGCTGAACTCGAGCTAATACAATAATCATAATTACTGTTATCAACATCGGTTGGGAAATCATAGCCGGATTCGTACTCGGGCCTGTCTCGATACTCGCGTTCAAATGTTGCTTGTTCATACCACCCAACTACTGTTAAACGGCCATTTCCGTTTCTAGCCGAAACAAAAATAATAAGCCAATTATTGGTCTCTTGTGGTTGTGGAGGTCGTAAATTACGCCCGATAGGCGGAATGTAGGCATAAAACCGTTGGTTTTGCACTTTTTGAAAATTGAATTTCTCATGTGCATCCCCTTCATACACAATATATGCAAATCTCCCAACAACAGGGCCACCCGCATATTCTTCAGACCAACCAGTTTTTACGAAAGCAATTCGATCAACCATGATTCTTCCTTTATACTTTATACTTACTAGGGACAGTCACCGGTTTCTAATTGTCTCTAACAAACGATTTACCCATTGAACATTTTTCATAATTATACATTTCCATATTTATCAAGTAGCCGTTTATAAACAGTTACAACTAAACGCTTCATAATTGTAATAAAGCCATTGAAGTAACTCTCATCAATTGGAATTTCCTCTCCCGCTTTTGCTCTCGCCAATTTTCCTGCTTTCCTAATATAAGTAGAATTTGCAATACCCGAATTATGAATTATGACATCACGTGAGGCCTTACATTCAATGTAAGCGGTTTTAACTTCCTTAGGAAGCTTTATAGCAAGAGTATCCTCAAGGTATTCGAAATACTTAGCAGGAGAAGCATAAAATGCGGAATTAATTTGTTTCTCAATTATCCTATGGAGTACCTCATCTAAACTTTCAGCCTCAACCACCATAGAGATATCGATTTTACGTTCGCCAATCGCAAGTTTTTCTGGATACCATTTTAGAATAATATCGAGCATCTGAATAAGGTAATCTTCCACAACTGTTACTGCAGAGACAAGAGCCTGTTTGTAAAGATCGCATTTAACAGCCTCGTCGAGTAGTTGGAAAATTTTAGATTTTCTCCGTGCAACAACAATTTGTTCACCACTTATAACAGGAATGCAAAAGCCTATTTCGCTTAAAGATATAGTTTGTAGGCTTCCACGATAATCCGCCAAAGCCTGCCTAGAAATGGTGTTAATCACATATATATTATTTAATGCTTTGATTGTGCGTGTACGTGGCCTTCTGAAAATCATATAATTCTTTTGACGTTCGGTAGCCATTTTTCATCCTCAAATAACCAACTTATTTCTGACGGCAGACTACTCACAATTTAGTATTCTGTCAAACCAGAGCCTCTTAGGGAACATTTTCATTTTTGGACCAATTCCCAATTCCGGGGACACCATACTTAATTCCAGCCGATCTCTGCCTCTCAAAGCTCCGCAGTAATTCAGCCCACCCGCTGTCCTCTACAAAAACCTATCATTATCAAGCACAACTCATCGAAAATGTTCCGTACCCATCAAATAGGTAAACGTCCCTAATATTCCCTATACAGTAAAATTCTTAAGCCGCTTCTCATATCCACTCGACTTTTAATGACCCATGTTTATAACCATCGGCTAATCTACAAAATTTAATATCGGGTAACAAATCACGGTTGAACGGATTATTAGGCTCTGGATGAAGGATTCCTGTTGTTTTTATTGGGTCAGTTCCAAAAGAACATAGCAAAACAGCAGAAATTGGGCATCGGGCATGTTCAAAGAAATTCGGAGAATTCATATCAGGTCTAATAAAAGCTGCCGATTCTAATTTAGTTGATTGATAAACCTCTCCCACAGCCTTTCCAAGTTTGGTGTCAATATGTTGGGTAATATATGTTTTGCCTGTGAGCAAGTCCTCTGCTGCTAAATCGCGGAAACACCGACAACCTACTTGTAAATGAAATGTACCTATTACCACAATGCAAGATGTATCTAACCCGCTGCACTGTGATGTTTTATTGCTAAGTTCTTGCCAAATTGTTCTTGTTAGAAATTTGTAATAAGTTGCCTTACTAGGTTGGGGTAAATGGGGCAAGCAAGACTTATCTGAAGCAACCTCTTTTGTTATACAGGTTGCTTCAACATAAAAAGTATTTCCATTTTTGGAGCATTTGAAATCCACTCCCCCCGAGGCACGATCTTCAAAAGGCTCGACATCGCAGCCATGGCCGACAAGCAATTTTCGTGTTGCTGCCTCACACAAAGCCGCTTCAATATTAGCATTAAACAACTTTTTCCACTGCCTTAGGCGTTCTGCCTCAAAGCCGTTAAGCCATTTATGATGCTCATCAATTAATTGTGAATATTCATCTTTCATCATCTCATGCTATTAAATCCGTAGGATGCGAATTCCTGGGCCACCATACTTTATTCCAACCGATCTTTGCGTCCCAAGGCTCCGCAGTAATTCAGCCCAGCCGCTTTCCTCTATCAAAACCTATCATTACCAAGCACAACTCATCGAAAAATGTACCGTACCCGTTTAATCCTCTATTTTGGCTTCCTTCTCATTCTCTTTTTCTTTTTCTTCTTCTTTGTCAGTCTCTCTTGGAACTCATTGTATCTGTCAGTGAGATCATATATGTACTCTATGATTGCATAGACGAAACTGCGCAGATCGTCCGCATCTTCACGCGATATTGTTTCGTCTGTGGGATGTGCCGCCACATTGCGGAAGGCGTGTAGTTGTTGGCTCCAATCAAACAATCGTTGGTCGATTACTCCCTTGTCTTTCAGTTTACGGATCCCTTCCCCGAGCATGATCGGACGCTTGGGAGCGGATGTGGATTTAGTTTCGCCAACAATCCGTTCTGGTTCCAACAAATCACGACAAATGGCTTCGAGTGCACGTCCGAACATTACACAGGCAGCAACATTAGCGTTTGCCTGCAAAGACCTGACCGCTTCCGCAATAGATTCAGAGACCATTTTCGGAATGTGTTTGCTTGTAAATGTCTTCGGTGGCTCTGGATAGACCCTAATGGCATCAGCCCATTCATCACAATAGGAGTCATAATTCTCGATCCCAATTTGCTGCGACTCTCCAACGAGGATTGTGCGGCACTTCGGGCACTTACCGAGGTAGACGCTAATTCCATAATGTGGTTCTCCCTCATGATCTATCCCGCCAGGCCTCCTGACGCAGCCATGCTCGATAGCCGCGACTTTTGCTCTGCATACCGAACAATCAACAATGAACGTTTTTGTAACCGGATCTGGCATTCTGTTGTCTCCTTTGGCGAAAAATGTTTGTATGGTTTCCGTATAACATCCCAAGCCTCTCGTCATAAAGCCAGAAAGCACAAACTACGGCGTTGCCGCTTCAGAGCTATCAAATCCGTGATTTTTAATTATAGATGTTGTTTGCCTGCCGAGCAAGGAAGAAAGGGGAAAATTACAGGTGCGTACGATACATTTTCTTATTCGCTCTGCGAATCCCTTTGTCATCCCGACCGAAGCGGAGCCGAGCGGAGGGATCTGGCTGCGAACGAAAAGCAAGTATAGTCAGAATCCAGATGTCTCGACTGCGCTCGACATGACATCTTAGCTCACATTCGGTACGCAATACACAATACGACTTAAAAATCTGCGTTTATCTGCGTTAATCAGCGGTTAAATAATATTCTAATTATTTTATTTTTTCACTTGACGGCCAACTCAATGGTAAGTATGATAATAATATAACTATATATGTGAATGGTTAACAGTGTAATATAAACCTGTCCTGAGCGCAGTCGAAGGATCGCAAATCGGCAATCGAAAATCTTAAATCCGGAGGTATTCTCATGTCAACTACAGCTCAAATCAATGCAAATCGTAATAATTCACGTAAATCTACCGGCCCCAAAACCGACGATGGTAAGACTGCGGTCTCGCAGAACGCGGTCAAGCACGGCCTATTCGCCGAGTCGGTAATACAAGGCGAAAATGAGGCTGATTATGAAGCTTTTCACGACCAATTCCTCGCCGAGCTTTACCCCGTTGGGATGGTCGAATCCATGTTGGCCGAGCGGTTTATCAGCCTGTCCTGGCGGTTAAAGCGTGCCGAACGTACGCAGAATGAGGCTATCGAAGATATGATAGGTCGTAAAGTTACCAATCTACGGTCAAGGCACGAACGAGAATATTATTACACAAACCAGGGGATACGGCCGGGCGATCCGAGATTCGACCTGGATGATTTGCCGCTGGGACGAATCGCTATAAGCGATTGGTCATATTCCAGGGTGCTCGACAGGATGTTGATGTACGAACGACGGATCGAGAGCAGCATGATCAAGATAATGAAAGAGCTTAAAAGGTTCCAGGTAATGCGTCGAATTGAGCTGCAGGACGCTGAGAAGATCGAGCCATCTACATCTCTTCGGGATGAAGATGCCACACGGTCTAATCCCCCATCCCTAAGGGATGAGGCTGCCACACGAAGCACGCCGGCAGAGAAAAAGGCCGATTTGAAAAAACAAAGCCAATTTGCAGTAGTCCAGCTTGGCGCAAAGTCTTATATAAAAAGGGATTATGGCAATATACCTGCCGGCGGTTGTGACGAAAACAAAGCCAAACAAATCCAATTTCGAGACAATTTGATCCAACTTTAGCGGCTAAGTATTGAAATCCGCTGCCGGGAGGTGAGAAAAAACTTTCCGTTTCGGGCCTATAAAAATGCTCCAATCTCTGCGAAAACGGTTGTAACAGCACAGATAATGGCCATTTGCCTGCTATTTGGTTGAATTAAGATGGCGGTTTCGGTACAATGTTAATAACAATTCAGGGATGAAGGGGGGCTTAACGAAAGCCGCGTATCAGGACGACCACGAATCCGAATGACCCGATTGTGAGGAGGGTGTCCGTTGGAAAGAGGAATCGTCAAAGGCTCAAACGGTGTTGTTTTTAACCGATTTACTCTTCTGGTTATTGCCTGCGTCCTGAGCTTCATCGCCGGCGCGGCTTATACAAAAGCCGGCAGGCCGATAACTATGCTTAGTACTACAGTGACCGAGACGCAAGCCGATAGTCAGTCGCTGATGAATGAATCTGATGTAAAGACTGAGCCTATACAATCCGCTGCTTTAGCTCTGCCGAGCAAGCCGGAAGAGCAGAAGGCCGAGGCGAAAAGCAATTCTTCCGACGAGTGGCGAATTGTGAAAATGCGTGTAACCGGCTACTGCCCCTGCCCGAAATGCTGCGGGAAATCTGCGGACGGCATCACGGCCAACGGACATAAAATCCGGCCCGGCGATACTTTCGTAGCGGCCGACAAAAGATACTCCTTCGGCACGGAAATGGTCATCGAAGGTTACAACAACGGACAAACCATAAAAGTCCTCGACAGGGGCGGGGCGATCCGCGGAAACAAGCTGGATGCATTCTTCCATACTCACCAGGAAGCCCTTGAGTGGGGCGTCAGGCACATCGATGTCAAAGTCCGCGACAAATAACGTCGGCGGTTACGGCCAGATTTGGTTTTCGAGCCAGTGGTTTGCCAGTAAGGCAAAGTCTGCGAAGTCGATCTGATTGTCGCCGTTCAGGTCGGCCGGAGTCATCAGCTTCTGGTCGAAGATGCCCGTACCATTAGTGGCGACATGTGCGATTTCCGGCTGAGTCAGGGCATAATCGTAGATGCGGAAGTCGTCGATCAAGCCATCGTAGCCGCCGTACCAGCCGGAGCCAATTTCAAATGAAGTGATTCCTGAAATGCGTGAGTCTGCACCGGTGAGGCTGTCATAAAGCACACCGTTAAGAAATATCTGCATTGTTCCGGCTTCGGCGTCTTTCGTGAAGGCCCAATGGTTCCATCGGCCCAGCCATTCGCTTGCATATCGGTGGTTTCCGCTGAGCCTGTTTTCGAACGACCAGGGCCGGCCGCAATCCCAATTGTACTCGCCGGGCCGTCTCCAACAGCCGAGGTTAATGGCTATCGCGGGATCATCGCCGCCGTAGGTATAGTTCGAGCAGCAGAGCGTGTCGGTATGATGCGGCGAGTCTGCACCATATTGCCAGAAAGCGATGGTGATTTCTGTGCTGATTTTCGAGAATAAATTAGCGGCACCGGTTATTTCCACAGCGTCTTCGTAGCCGTCGAAGCTGATGGCCCGGCCGTACACGCCCTGGGTATAGGTTGGTTTGCCTCTCGTCCGGCCGTGGGCGATGCCGGCGCTGTCGTTGGCGTTGTTCTCGAACTCGTACCAGGCTATCGGTGCGTTGGGAGCGGCCACGGGATAAATGTTGTATCCTGTATCGAGCCAGTTAAATACCATTTCTTCAAGGTCCTTGAAGTTTACGAGACAATCGCTGTTGAAATCGGCATTCGGCATGTTTTCTTCCAGGCATCGAGACGAGTATAACCTTATATCATCGAAGTAAACAGTGCCGCTGCCGCCGCCGTACTGGTTACCTGCGTCTGCATAAAAACCGATCGAGATACTCTCGATATTGCTCAGGTCGATATCCTGCAGTTCCTGAAGCTCGATTCTCCAGGGCAGCCACGTTTCCTTCGTGACGTTGTTGGCGTCGCCGAGATATGGCAGGACGGTCTCGGAATTTCCATCGTTTAGAACAAGATACATCTGTGAAACAGTGTTATATGACCTGCCATAGAAGTACAGCTCCAATGCCTTTGCGCCAGTTGCCGCCCAGTCCTGCGGCGGATTAAACGTACGCACCGTCTCGGAATAGACAGAATTGCGATTATATGAGTATGAGTATCCCATTGACTTCTTGCTGCATTCGTGAGTCTGATCCGTCCAAAGATGAACGCCGACGTTTTTCCACGTGTCGTATATCCGGTTGTGATTGGGGTCGGTCGGCGGAAGGGAGTTGTACTGCTCGAAATCGTCAATAATCAGATGGTTGGTTGTTGTGAAGCTCCAGACTTTGCCGGGCCGGACATTTTGGTTGTTGACTTCGTCGATCCGCCAATAGTAAGTCGTGCCTAATTCGAGGCCGCCGGGATCGAATGTATTGGCGTCCTGCGGTTGTGGGGGCTCGCTCACAACACCTGCACCTGAAGCCACGGCGGCAAAATCCGTGCTTAGGGAGACCTTGTGTTTTCCTGCATATTGTCCCGGCGAGAAGCTTAGGGCTGCATCCGTCGGCACATTTTTAGCGCCATCGACGGGTATCGGATTGCAGGCGGCGTCGCCGCAATCGGTGCAGATTCTCGCTCGCACGTTGGCTATATCGAATCCGGGAGCTTCTCCGCCGGTGTCTATTCCGAGTATGCGGACCGCGCGCGGTTCGAACGGCAATACGATATCGGAGATGTCGAAACCTATCTCAGTCGGATCCACTCCACCGCCGGCGGTTCCGGAAGTCGCGATACCGATCAACCGCTCCCGGCCGGCGCCATCTGTAATGAAAACCAGGGCCTGCTCACTCACAGGCCCCAATTCGATAAGCAGTATATCGTCATCCGGACCGTCTATAATCGGGCCGCGAAACTGCACTTCGACCCAATGGTCCGGCGGCAAAGTGACTCCCGAAATTTCCGACGGGGGAGGGCCGACAAGCCACTTTTCCGGAACGACCCGAATCGGCCCTTCGTATCGACCCTCAGCGTCCATGCCTGTCCAACAGCTATCATCTGCGTCATAGGCATCGACCAGGTAACATGGATATTCGAATGTTTCCTCTTCCGCCGGGGCGACAGACCCGAGTGATAGAAGAAAATAAATAGCCGCCAGGATTAACGAGCAGCCCTTTTTCATGTCTTACCCTCCAGCCCCGGCACAGAACCGGCGCAGGAATTATCCATATCGATCCACCCCCTAATATCCAGAAGAAATTGTATCATTTTCATGCCTGAAATGCAAGAAAAATGACATTGATACTACTATTGATTGCAACTGAACCAAAGTCACATGGAAAAAGCTTGATATGTGAGGGATTACTGTTAAACTTCCGGCGGTACATCGTTGTGCTTCGTTCACGAGACTTATAGGTAGGGCAATTGCAAAAGTCCAAAATGAGATATGAATAAAAGCTAAGGGAAGGAAAGGAACAAATCAATGACTGAATACTCAATAAGTCCGGCAGGTGAAAAATTTGCTACCCCTGAGGAAAACAATTATGCTGAGGAGTTAGAGCGTGTAGCGTCGCTGGCCGAAGCGGCACGTAACGAGGGCAAGGAAATTGTTGTCGTTATGGGTGTCGGCTTTGTAGGTGCCGTAATGGCGGCGATTATTGCCGATACTATCGATAAGCAAACCGGCAAGCCGGGCAAGTTTGTCATCGGTTGTCAACGGCCCAGCGTCCGGAGCTACTGGAAAATTCCGCTGCTGAATCGGGGTGTCTCGCCGGTAAAGGCCGAGGATCCAGAGGTCGAGCCGATGATTGCCCGCTGCGTGCTCGATAAGAAGACACTGATCGCCACCTACAACAGCGACTGCCTCAAACTGGCGGATTGTGTGGTTGTGGATGTCCAGTGTGATTATACGAAACAAGATCTCGGCAACATGCGAACCGGCAAAGCGGAAATGGCGGCCCTTGAAGCGACAATCAAGACCATCGGGGGAAAAGTGCCGCCGGACTGCCTGACATTGATTGAGACAACCGTAGCGCCGGGGACCACGGAATTCGTGGCCTGGCCCATTATGAAAAAGGCCTTTGCCGCTCGCGGTATAGAGACCGAGCCGCTGCTTGCCCACAGTTTCGAGCGGGTCATGCCCGGCAGGCAATATGTCGCGTCGATTCGGGATTTCTGGCGGGTCTGCTCCGGCTGTAACAGCCAGGCCAG
>Ga0315284_10015062_pt1 | contig 10995 bp, 8 predicted proteins | sample YL17G09_16_MG_FD_203696 | JGI IMG/M metagenome (GOLD analysis project Ga0315284, IMG submission 203696) | Sediment microbial communities from Yellowstone Lake, YNP, Wyoming, USA - YL17G09_16 | ecosystem: Environmental > Aquatic > Freshwater > Lake > Sediment | place: USA: Wyoming | collected...
CGCCACGTGCTCCTGCCCCGTCGGCGCGTAAGCCGCCGAGCGCAGTCCGCCGAGCGCATCGAACACCAGCGCGGCGACGAGCCAGGACCAGGCGGAGAGCGTGCCCCAGGAGTAGAGTGCGAAGACGATCACGAGAAATCGCACGACGAGAAGGGCTACTCCCATGGGATCGGTTTCGCTCGCCGGCGCGACTGTGATCGCGACGGAGGCGACTAGTCCGAGCACCACGGCCGCGATGAGCGCTCGCAACGCCCATCGCCGAGTGATGCCGGCCACGACGAGTATCGGAATGCCGAGGAAGGCGACCGTCATGATGGCGGAAGACGGCAGGCCCGGCACCTCGCCCAGCCAGGGCAGCGCGCGATCGAGCAGCGTCGCCGGAACGTGCGGCAGGTGCGGCACGCGGCTCAGCTGCGCCAGCGCTTCGAGTCGCACCATCGCGAACACGATGGCGCCGAGTCCGACCCCGGCGACCAGCATGTCGCCGCTCGCCGATCCGGACGCCGCACTGGGCAGCATCGGGATTCCAACCCGTCGCCGCAACGCGCCGAGCGCGAGCCAGACGCCGAGCACGAACAGGCCGACGACGACGACGACGACGTAGCCGGCGGCCGTGGATGCCATGAAGCGGCTCCACGGCTCGGAAGTGTCGTACGAGACGAGCGACGACGGCAGTCCGTTGAGCCGCTCGACGAGAGCAAGGGCCGCGACCGCGCCGACGAGCGTGAGCGCCCCTCGCCGATCGAGCAGTCCGTCGGTGAGCAAGGAGGGGCGCCGGCGTACGACGACGATCGCGCCCGTGACGATCCCGCCCAGCAGCAACAGGCCGCAGAGCCCTACGATCATCGCGCGATTCGTCAGCCGCTCTCGATCGGCGCGCAGGAATGCCTCGGGCAGCTCCACGCCGCGCCGCGCGAGGAGCGGCTCGTCACCGGCGATTTGCACCCACGCCCTCGCCGCCGCGCCGGCGGGAAGCGTGACGGCTGTGTCGGCGTACCTGACCGTCACATCCTTGCGCGACGGGCGCGCCGTTTCCTGGAACTCCGATTCCTGAAGCGTGGCGGTGTTCACGCCCTCACGCGCGAGCGTCGCCAGCGCGATGCGGCGCACGTCCGCGGGATCGGCCGCACCGCGATGCGCCGAGTCCGCGATGATGTGTCGCGCGTCGAGCGGTCGTCCATCGGGCCACAGCCGTATGCTCCACTCCTCGGTGCGCCGCTGCGCCGTCGCGCCGTCGCTGTGAACGTAGCGCACGATCCACCACGCCGGCGGCACGTAGGTGGCGGCGAGCCGCTGCGCGCTGGGGATGAGCTTGTGCTCCTGGAGGAATCTCGGCCACGCGGCGAGCGTGTCGGTGGCGTTGCTCGTGAGCCGGCGCCAACCAGCCGGATCACCGCCGTGCGCGCGCAGCACGGAGTCCGCCGTACTCGCGACCCGCGCCCGGTCGGCCGTGAACTGAGGGCCAAGCGTCGGCCGCGGCGGCCGCGCGATGGCGACGATCGGGACGATGATCGCGGCCGCGATCGCGAGCCGCCGTGCGCGCTTCGTGAGCGCGTGCTCGCGCGGCGGTGCGGGTGCGGCGAGGATCTCCTCTCGGGGCGCCGGCGTCAGCGTCCCGAACCGCGCCTCGTCCGGCGCGGCGACGAGTCCTCCCTGCCGCGCCCACCGCCACGCGATGGCGAGGGCCGGCGAGAGCAGCGCGAGCCCGATGATCGCCGCCGACACGCGGTATTCGATGGCGCTGCCGGACGCCGCGAACAGCCCGAACAGCACGACGTCGTAGGCGAAGTGCGCGACGACGGTGACGATCAGCCCGAAGTTGAGAAACAGCACCGCCCAGAAGCAGGCGTTGAGAAAGATCTCGACGCCGCGCGAGTACGGCGGCCATGAGGCGTAGTTCGAGTGCGCGAAGCCGAAGACGATCGCCGTGACGACGACGCCCGCCGTCATCCACCACCGGCGGCCCGGACGCTGGCCCACCCACAGCGAGAACAGCGAGAGCGGCAGCGCGCGAAACAGCGCTTCCTCCCACACCGCGGCGTTCAGCGACGCGGCGATGCCCGAAATCCACGGCAGCGGCGACGCGATCTGATTCGGATCGTCGAGCAACTCGCTCGGCACCCACCAGCCGAGCAGAGTTCGCGTCGCGAGATAGAAGATCGCGACGTACGCGAACGCGATGCAGGCGGCGGCGTAACCACCGGCGACGCGAGCGGCGACGTCCTTCGTGCCTCGATAGCGCCACAGCTTCCACCAGTCGAGCTGCCGCGGGAACGCCTGTCGGGTGGCCGACTCGGCCGCCGCGAGCGTGAAGCCGACCAGCAGCGTGGTCAATATGCCGACGGCTACCGCGCCGAGTGCGATCATCGCCTGGAACGAGACCGGCGACGTCGCGGTGTCGTAGCCGTACCAGCTTCCCGGCATCTCGTTCAGTCCGGCGGCGAAGGCGAGCGCGCCGATCGCTCCTCCAACGATCATCGCCGGACGCCAGCGCACGAGCTTCGCGCGGGCGGTCCTGCTGAGGAAGACGATCCCCGCGATCGCGATGGCGAGAGCGCCGAGCATGGCGAACAGTGCGAGCAGGTCGTTCGCCGATCGCATCTCGCCGTACCGCCGGCGGAACGATTCCGGAATCTCGACGAACGGCCGGATCTTCGCCGGAGTGTCGCCCGCGATCTCGACTTCGACGCGAATCGGCGCGCCGCTGATACCGCGGTCGGTGCGCTCGAAGGTGTAGCTGCGATCGACGCGGCCGCTCGTCTGCTTCGTCTCGTACGATGACGTGACGAACTTCCAGCGATCCATCGGCTCGTTGATCCACGTGCCCAGCGTATGCTCCGCGAGCAAGCGGCCGGAATCCGCGCTTATCTCCGGCCGCTTGTCCGCCTCGGCGAGAGTGCGCGCGAAGCCCACGATGCGGCCATCGGGCGCGAAGTGCACACGCGCCTCTCTCGGATTGCCGGGGACGAACGCGCGAACCGACCAGACGAACGGCGCGACATCTCGCCCGCGGACGAGCGCGTTGAGCGAATCGTGACCTCCGCCGGCCAGCTCGACGAAGGTGCCGAGCGAATCGTTCACCTGAAAGCGAACGGCGGTTCGCGCGCCGGCAGGCGCGAGCTCGTGGGCGCGAAAGAAGGAGTCGGCGCGCGCGAGCGCGACTTCGCGCGTGAGCGTCTGCTCCAGCGCGACGATCGGGAGCGCGCGCGGGAAGAGCCAGAGGGCCGTTGTTGCCGCGGCGATGGCGACCGCGGCGATCACGACGGCGAATGTCGAGGAACGCTTCGATCCTGCTGCGCGCTCGTGCACGGGGGGTTCCGTCGTAAGGGGGACTACCTCGGAGTGGCCCAATATCGCCCCGTCAGAATACTGTGTCGATAGCGGTCTCTCGCCGCGGCTGACCGTCCCTTCGCGCTTCGCCACGGGCGCTGCGTCGCCGAGACGGCGGCGCTCGCCGGTCGGACGGCACGCACGGCGCCCGGCTTCGCGCCGACGTCTCCGCAACTCGCGCCTGACGGGCCTACGGCCGGCACCCAGTCCGTGGACCCGCTCGAGTTGCTCTCTCGGGTCAGGTGATGACGCGCTACTGCGGCTGGGTGGCCGCCTCCCGCGCCGAGCCGGAACCCCGCCGGGCCCCGAACACCTCCGACTCACCGGGGTCCCGCCCCGCCCACCGACCCGCTACGTCCTGGACGCGCCGACGCCCCGGCCGGATACTCGGACCGGTACGAGGGAAACTCCTAGACGACCGCTTCTGCCCCAGGTGCGGCACCGCCGGCACAGCACCCTGTCACAGCGTGTCACAGCACGATGTCACAGCTTGTCACAGCCCCGCTTCAGCCCTCAGGATGGCCTCCGCGAGACGATAGTGGCGGGTCGGATCCGTGGGCCCCGTGCCCCACTCGCGGAGCAAGCCCTTGTCCACCATCGTCTTGAGATCCCGCTGCAGCGTCCGGCGGTTGGCCTCAGGGCAGAGCGCCGAGTACTCCTGAATGGTGAGCCGCCCGTGCTCCAGTACATGGCCGAGGGCGAGCGCCTGCCGGTCCGAAAGGCCGTGCTCCCGCGCAAGGACGTCCCGGCGGATGGCCCGCTCCCCACGCGCCTTGACCTCGGCGAGCTGCGTGGCGAGCCCCTCGGTGAAGTACTCGAGCCACTCGCTCAGGTCCAGGTCCCGCTCGCGCACACTCTGGATGGCCCGGTAGAAGGCCGGCCGGTCGCGGTCGTAGTACTCGCTGATCGTGAAGAGGCGCTTGAAATCGTAGCCTGCCCGGTAGAGGCACAGAGTCGAGAGCAGGCGCGAGGTGCGGCCATTGCCATCCAGGAACGGATGGATGTGGACGAGCTGGAACTGGGCGATGCCGCTCGCGAGGACGGGATGGACCGCGCGCTCTGCGTTGAGCCACGCGACCAGCTCCTGCATCAGGATCGGCACGTCGTGCGCCGGAGGTGGCGTGTACACGACCTCCTTCGTGGCCGAGTTGACCACGTAGTTCTGGACGCGGCGGTACTCGCCCGGCGCGGCCGAGCCCCCGCGCACGCCCTCCACAAGACGCCTGTGTATCTCGCGGACGAGGCCCTCGGTGACCGGCCCCCCGCTGCCGAGGTACTGCGATACGAAGTCGAAGGCCTCGCGGTAGTTCAGGAGTTCCCGCGCGTCGTCCGGATCAGCTTCCGGCACGCGCTCGCCCGCCCATAGGCGTTCCGACTGCTCGAGCGTCAGGCGCGTCCCCTCGATGTGCGTAGTGTGATGCGCCTCGAGGACCAGTGCCCGGTCGCCCATCCGCCGGATCCACTGCTCGGACAGCTTCGCCGCCTCGAGGAACCCGCGCGCCCGCTCGATCCGCGTCAGTGCTGCGGTGATCGCATGCGATACGGTGAACCGCGGCGCGAAGCTCACGCGGCAGCCTCCCGCGCCACGCTCCGGGTGCGCAGTGTGAGTACCGTCGTTGCCGTTCGATGCGGCATCCGGGGCATAGGACCTCACTGGACGTTGCCCGACCGGGAGAAGTGTTCCGCCACTCCTCGCCGCAAAGCTGAGGTGAGGCCGCCGAGCGCGCAACCGCGAGGACGCAAGTTCGTGCACCAGCTCCGGCCCCAGGTGGCCGGGACCACGCCCGCCCTCCTGGAACGCCTCGGCGTCAGCGTTCGGCACCCAGTGCCGCGGCCACCTCGGCCACGGCCTTGAATGCCCGATCCAAGTCGAACAGGGCGAAGTCGGCGGCTCGCAACACGGGCTTGAGCTGTGCCTCGAGCTGCGGCCGCAGTGCGGCGAGGCGGGCTGTCGAAACGTCAACGGGTCCGTTGCCGGGCATCCGCAGCTTCTTCCCGACGAGCGCGACGAAACCGGGCTCGAGCACCGGGAACCCCAGCCTGCGGACGGCGTGGTCCACGTCGTAGAAGTCGCGGATCGCCGGCTCGCGACGCGACAGCGCCGCCCGCAGCTTCTCGGCCATCGCTTCCCGCCGTGAGAGGCAGGGCAGGGGAACGACCGGCGCCAGGGGCGAGCCCGAGACGGGGTCGAGCAAGAGGGTGTGCGCCTGTTCCGTCACGGCGGGACTCAGCAGGGGCTCGCGGAGGCCCACCTCGATCTTGATGGTCTCTTCCTGGGGGCCGAGGAGCGAGCGATAGGCGATCACGGTATTGTACTGCGCGGAGGCGTTCGCGCCGGTGAGCGGCTCCACGACGTGGAGACCCGGCACCTCCTTGCCCACCGCGGCGACAGCGTGCTTCGCGCTCTCGGCCCGCCGGCTCCGCTCGCCGCGAGCGGCCGACGTGGGTGTCGGGATGACGAAGTCGAGGTCCTCGCCCGTTTCCGCCGCCGTGTACGTCACCGCCTCGCGGAACAGGGCGAGGTCGTGGTGCGCGCGGAGCGGCACCGCCTCAGGCACGGTCATTCCAGACGACGCCCCAACGCCGGTCCACGGTCCCGCGTCTTGGTCTCACAGGGTTCCACGCGATGAGGCCGGTGGTGGGCTTCAGCGCCCGCAGGAGCCGGCGCAGGAGCGTGTCAGGCACACCCTTCCGGTCCAGCAGCGCGCCGATCCGCCGGATGGTTCCGACATCGCCGTAGCGCAGGGTAATTCGCACCAGGTCCGCCGCCCCGACACGCTCTTCTGCCAGCTCCGCCCGGATCCACTCGAAGGCCCGGGGGAGGCCGTTGAACCGCGACCAGTCGTACACGGCGTCCACCAGTGTCCGGGCACGGGAGCTGTAGAGCGTCGTCAGACCGTCGGCCGTCCGCGCGTCCTCCGTCTCACCGAGGCGTTTGGTGTCCACCTTGATCAAGGTCAGAGCCACCGCGCCGACGGTGCGCTCACCGGAGATGCGGTCGTTGTAGGCGTAGACCCGGTTCGGCACCTGGTCGTCGAAGCCATAGCGGTTGAAGGCGTTCGGCCCGCACACCTGGTAGCGCGCCTCCTGACTCGTCATCAGCGCGCTCAGCGCGAGGGCTTCGTCCGGACTCCACTTGCCGCCGAGGGGGAGCCGGGGTGGCACGAGGTACAGCCCCCTCCACACGCGAGAGAGCAGTCCCGCCCGCGCCATCCGGTTGAGGAGCTTCCGTTCCTGTATCGCCGACAGGCGCAGCGGCCCACGCAGCTCGCCCGCTCGCACCGTGGTCAGGTTACGCAGTTGCGCATAGGCGAACAGCTTCGCCTCGAGCGGTCCAAGGCCTCGTTTCGAACCTCTTTCAAGGGATTATCGTGGGGCGGCGCGCCGACCAGTAGCCCGCAAACACGACGCCCCACCATGGTGCCTCGTGGCGGGGCGTTGTGTTGTCAGCGTCCGGGTTCCGCGACCCGGTCCGCGGTGTCGCGCTACGGCCTGCCGACGGGCGGGCCGCGCCGCATCGCGGGTAACAGCACGACCTCGTTCCGCGGAGTGACCATCGCCGCGGCGAAGGTCCGCGCGTGGTCGAAGACGATCGCGATGTCCCCACCCGACTCAGGCACCGTCACCGTCACCGGGATCATCACCCCCATCGGCGGGAAACCGGTGACGCGGACCCAGCCTACCGGGATCGTGTCGCCGCTCGGCGAGACGACCGCGGTGTTCAGGACGATGTAGGCGCTGTCCAGCAGGAGCCGCACGCCGCGGTAGTCGCCCGGCGTGACCGAGCCCGTCGCCACCACGATCCCCGCGGACCCCTCGAGCGGCAGGTGGAGCAGGTCCACGCGCCCGCCCGAGACCACGGCCAGCTCATCCCAGATGTGGTACGGCCGCAGGCTGTCCGGAGGCATCGGGCGCCCCGGTCCACCCGGGCCTTCCATCCCGCCGGGGCCGCCGGGCCTGCCGGGACGTCCCATCCTGCCGGGGCCGCCGGGCCCGAACGGCTCGCGCATGCCGCCGAGGCTGTCGTCCCAGGGGAAGCTGCGGCCGCTGTCGGCGCGGAGCGAGTCGGGGCCGAAGAAGCGCGGGTGCAGCGCCACGCCGCCCACGTACACGATGAGGGAGTCCACCCACTCGCGCCGGATCACTCCGGGGGGGCTCGGGAAACCGCTGTCGGACGCCACCAGCGAGACGAGGGAACCGCTGGACGCGGTCTGCGTGAGCGAGAGCGTGGCCGGGGCGCCGCCCGACACGCGGGTCGTCTCGCTGCAGGCCGCGGCGGCCAGGACGACGCCTGCCAGGAGAAGGGCACGGGTTCTGGTCATCGATCGGATCCTTGGATTCGGGGCGCCGGGTCCGGCACCGTACGGCAGGATGACTCGGCGACCCGCGGAAAGGTAACGCGGCGCCCGATGGAGGTGACCGGAGCCTGCCGGGCGCGTTACCTTCGCTGGCGTGAGCGAGTCTCAGGAAGGGACGGGGGGAGTGGGCGACGGGGCGCTGGTCCGGGCCGCGTTGGAGGGCGATACCCACGCCTTCGGCGTCCTGGTGGAGCGGAGCCGGCGCGACTTCGGCCGGTACACCGTCGCGATGCTGGGCGACGCCGACGCCGCCGCCGACGCGATGCAGGAGGCCTTCATCCGTGCGTGGGACTCGCTCGAGGACTGCCGCGAAAGGGACCGGTTCCGGGGCTGGTTCTTCCGGATCCTCGCGAACCAGTGCCGGACCGCGCTCGGAAAGCGGCGCCCCCACGTCGCCGTGGACGACGTCGAGATCCCCGCGCCCGAGCGGACCGACGCCGCGATCGAGCGCGACGAGTTGGCCGCGCGCCTCGGCGCGGCGCTCGGCGCCCTCACGGCGGAGCAGCGCGAGGCGTTCGTGATGAAGCACGTCGAGGGCCGCTCGTACGAAGAGATGGCGGCGCTGCTGGGGGTGGGCGAGGACGCGCTCAAGATGCGCGTGCACCGCGCCCGCGACGCCCTGCGGGGCCTGCTGGGAGACACCCGATGACCGGTCACGGCTTCACCCCCGACGAGCAGCGGTACTTGGACGGCGGCCCGCACGGCGACCCGTCCGACGCCGGGCGCGCCGACGCGGACGCCCTGCTGCGCGCGGCGGCTGCGTACCGTGACGCCCTCCCCGCCCTCGACGCACGGCTGGACGACGCCGTGCTCGCGGCGGTGCGTGCGCGGCCGCGGCGCGCCGGCCGCGGCCTGCGCTGGGCGCTCGACGGCCGGGTGCGGCCCATCTGGATCCCCCTCGCGGCGGCCGCGGCGGCCTTGGTCGTGTATCTCGCCGGGCCGCGCTCTCCCGTCCCGACCGCCGCGCCGATGGCCGCTGTCCGCGCCGCGGACACCGTCTTCGTACAGTTCCGCCTCGCCGCGCCCGCCGCGCGGACGGCCGCGGTGGCCGGCTCGTTCAACGCGTGGGACCCGGTGAGCGTGCCGATGACCCGCGCCGCCGACGGCACCTGGCTGGTGACGTTGCCGCTGCCCCTTGGCGAGCACCGCTACCAGTTCGTGGTGGACGGCACCGCCTGGCGGCCGGACCCGATGGCGCCGGCGCAGGTGGACGACGGATTCGGCGGGACGAACAGCGTGATCGTGGTCGGGCCGAAAGGACTGGTGCGCACGTGAGAATCCATCGGTTGTTCGCGGCGGCCTGTTGCGCCGCGCTCGCCGCGTTGCCCCTCCAGTCCGCTCGCGCCCAGCAGGGCGAGCTGCGGACGCAGCTCACCGCGCGCGGCCTCCCCGCTGATCTGGTAGACGGCGTGGCCGCCGTCGCGGCCGACGCCGCCGCGCGCGGCCTGCCCACCGCCCCGCTCGCCGACAAGGCGCTCGAAGGGTGGGCGAAGCGCGTCCCATCGGCGCGGATCGTGAGCGTGGTGCAGCAGTTCGCGGGACGGATGGTCGAGGCTCGCGACGCCGTGCGCACCGCCGGTGCCGCGACGCCTTCGGGCGACGTGGTGGCCGCGGCCGCCGAGGCGATGAACCGGGGGATGTCGGCGGCGCAGGTGGGCGACGTGGTGCGCGCCGCCCCGGCCTCGCCGAGCGCGGCGCCGAGCCTGCGCGTCGCCGCGGCGCTCTCGGCGCAGGGGATGCAGATGGAGCAGGCCGTCTCAGTTGTCGCGCGTGCGATGCACGACGGCCGTGCCGTCGAGCAGATCCTCGACCTCCCGTCCACGATGCGGGCGTGGCAGGCGCAAGGGATGGCGCCGCCGGAGATCGGCCGGCGGATGCTGGCCGGCGCCCCCGGTGGGCCGGGGATGCGTGGCCCCGGGGGCCTGCGGCCCGAGGGAGCACCAGGGGGCCCCGGGGCCGGACCGCCGCCCGGCCGGCCGGTGCCGCCGCGCATCGGCCCGGGTGCGGGGCGGCCGCCAACGCGGATGCCGCCCAGGCCCACGTCATTCGCGCCGTGACCTCCTGAGGGCCACGCCGGTCGTCGCGGCGCTGGCGCTCACCACCGCCTCGATGCTCGCCGCGCAGGACGTCGCCCTGCGCGCGGGCGGCTTCCGCACGACGTACGCCGACTCGCTGCGCGGGTCGGCGGGCTCCGTCGGGGCCGAAGTCGCGTGGGACTGCGGCCTTCGTGCCGCGAGTCTCGCGGCCAGTCTCGCCACGTTCACGAAGGGGTCCTGGGCCGCGCAGGCGTCGGCCGCGTGGACCGAGACGCTGGCCGCGTCCGCGCGCCTCGCCGTGGGGCTCGCCGCGGAGGGCTCGGGCTACACTTTCTCGGGCGGCACGGGCGCGGGGAACGCCGCCGTGGGCCCCTACGCCTCCGCCCTGCTCGGGCCGCTCGTGGGCGTCGCCGCGCTGTCGGCGGGCGCGGTGCGCCGCATCGACGGCAGCGCCGACCTCCTCGCGAGCGGCACGGTCCGCCTGCGCCGCGCCGCCCCGCGGTGGAGCGCCGAGGGCTGGGCGGGGCTCTCGGCGGCCGGTGCCCAGCGCTATGGCGACGTTGGCGTGAACGCGCGCCTGGAGAGCGAGCGCGCCGCCGTGGATCTCGTTGGCGGCCGGCGGATGGGCGATCTGGGCACGGTGTGGTGGGGCCAAGTGCGCGGAGCGGTGCGCCTCGGCGGCCCCCTCTGGCTCGAGGCCGGCGCGGGGCGCTATCCGCCCGACGTGACGGGGTTCCTGCACGGCTCCTTCGCGCACGCGGGGCTCCGCTTCGGCCTCGGGCGGGGCACGCGCGCGGCCGCCGACCCGGTGAGCGTGACGCGGGCTGGCGCCGACGAGGTGACGGTGCGCTTCACCGTCCCCGACACCGGCGTCGTCGGCGTCGCCGGCGAGTGGAACGCGTGGGCAACGGGGCCGCTCGAGACGGACGGAGCGGGACGCCTTCTGCTTCGCGTTCGACTTCGCCCGGGGGTCTACCGGTTCGCGCTCGTCGGGGCCGACGGCCGGTTCTTCGTCCCGCCGGGCGTCCCCTCGGTGCCCGACGACTTCGGCGGCGCCGTGGGCCTGCTCGTGGTGCGGGAGTAGCCCGCACCGGAACACTGGACAAGCGCGCCGGTTCGGCCACACAGGCGCACGAAGGATCCCCCATGAACCACCTGGTCGTGTTCAGTCACCCCAATCCCAAGAGCTTCAACCGCGCGATCCTGGATGCGTACACCGCCGCCCTGAAGGAGCGGGGCCACGACGTGCTCATTCGCGATCTCTACGCCCT
>Ga0315284_10015063_pt1 | contig 10995 bp, 12 predicted proteins | sample YL17G09_16_MG_FD_203696 | JGI IMG/M metagenome (GOLD analysis project Ga0315284, IMG submission 203696) | Sediment microbial communities from Yellowstone Lake, YNP, Wyoming, USA - YL17G09_16 | ecosystem: Environmental > Aquatic > Freshwater > Lake > Sediment | place: USA: Wyoming | collected...
TACATACTTGGTGCGATAGTAGGCTTCAAAAACCTACTATCGCATTTTTTTGAAATTTAAATATCAAACACTAAATAGTTTTTAACATTATGTTAAAAACTACAGCGTTTATAGGTTATGGATTTGTTGGAAAGGCTTGTCATAAAGCATTTGAAAACAATACCGAAGCAATTATTATTGATCCGAAATATTCGGAAATAACTATTGCCGACCTACCAAATTACGATTGTAAATTAGCATTTGTATCAATATTTGCACCTACACTCGATGATGGAAGCGTTGATGCAAGCGTTATTTACAGCATTTTTCAGCAATTAACAGACATCAAGTATGCAGGTCTCGTCGTACTAAAGAGCACACTGCCGCCAGATATAGTTGACGATTTATACATAAAATTTGGGTCTGACTCCGCGATGATGAAGGAAGGCCCCTTACGGTATATCTATTCTCCGGAATTTCTTAGGGAAGCAACCTGGGAGAAGGATGCTATTGAACAGAATTTTATGATAACAGCAGGCAATTTTCATGACTGTGCTGAATTAAAAGATCTATATAAGAAGCATTCGAGTATCCCTGCATATTGTCGATTTTTTCAAGTTGATTATAAAGAAGCATCTCTAGCCAAGTATGCTATAAATTCTTTTCTTGCGACAAAGGTTGCATTTATGAATCAGATATATCGACTGTATATGGGTGCATACGGAATAGATCGCCCAATACATCCAGAGACATGGAAACTATTTACGGATATGATTGCCGCCGACATGCGTGTTGGGCAAAGCCATTTACAGGTCCCCGGACCCGATGGGCAATTTGGATACGGTGGTACCTGTTTTCCAAAAGATGTTAAGGCATTTATTGGATATGATAAGAATAATAGGCTAACAATTCTGCGTGAAGTAGAGCAGGCAAATACAATAATTAGGTTGACAGGGACTGGTAAAACTGATACAATATAGCATGAAATATCTTTTTCTCGATGATGAAAGAATGCCAGTAGATGTCACCTGGCTGCTTATTGGTGGCGTAGGTAGCCAGCATGCTGATTGGAAAATTGTTCGTTCATACGATGAGGCAGTAGCCTGGGTCACTGAGCATGGTTTTCCAGACGTAATCAGCTTCGATCACGACCTGGGTCTCATGCACTATGCTAATGATTATTCGGATGAGAAGACCGGTTATCATTTTGCTAAATGGTTAGTTGAATACGACATGGATACAAATACCATGCCACTCGATTTCAAATACACTATTCATAGTAAAAATCCAACAGGTTCGGGTAATATCCGTGGACTCCTTGATGGCTATTTGAAATTTAAAGGATTCAGATAATTTTATCAATTCCTGATAAATAAGTATAACAACTACTCTTAGGACCTGTTGTTACGCCGATCAGGCGTCGTGCAGGGATAATTCGCTACTATCCCTGTACTTTTTATCCGGAGTTATCATGAGGTTGTACGAATTATTTGAAGCAAAACCTGCTAAGAAAATTGTAGTTAAATCACTGCCTGTACGAAATTTTGTAGCGAAAAACGCTAAGACTTCCGGTGCAGGTGCCCACACATCAAATAAATTTACCCGTAAAGAAAAGCATAAAGGTAAGGAAATCGACGAATAAATTTACCAGAATTTAAATCCAAAAACGCAACTAAACTCGGTTTAGTTGCGTTTTCGTTTTATATAAAGCTAAAATAGCTATGTATCACGAGGAGATTAACATGGTGGGTAGAAAATTAGTTACTTCATATGCAAGTTGGCCTAGGCCAATCTTCGCAATGGTTGTAAAGACCAATAAGAACTTCAAGTCTAATTATGAGGGTGCAATCTTGTATGCTCATTATGAGCTCTCAGCAATTGAATTGAAGAAAGAAGTGGTCAAATATCTTAAGACGCAAAATCCTAAGCATCCATTACTTGAAAGAATTAAGGATATGAATGAAAATAGATTTACCACCATTGGTAAGTATATGTATATTCTAAATCATGCAGGTGATATTCCGGAAAATATTATGGAAAAAATGATGCCAGCACTGGAGAAGATAATTGTCGAAGAAGAGATGCGTCAGGATGTGAGAAAAAAAGAAGAACAGGACAGCACGATGGGGCTCATTGAAGAAACGCCTAAGATGGTTATTACGATCCAGGACCGACTCCGTGAGAAGACACGTGAAGTTGCTGGGGAGGTAGAGGGATGGATAGATGATTTTTATCTCTCAAAGAAAGCTATTCAACCAAAGACAGTAGAAGAATTCGTTAATCTATTTAAAGGTAATGAATTAAAATCTCCACATATGAGATTTATGTACTCAATCTTTGAAAGGCGTGCAGCAGAGATTGATCGGGCTGCGGAGGGGAAGGATAAGGATCTCGCCGAGGGGTATTCGAATTTTACAAAACCTGAATTGAAAAAGTATAATCAATTTCACAAAAATTTACTTGCCGCATGTGTTATGATGCAAGAAGTTGCAAAAGTGGAACGAGCACCACGCAAGAAGAAACCGGTATCACAGGAAAAGCTTGTATCTAAACTTAAATATAAGAAGGAAGATTCTTCATTAGGTATTGTAAGTTTGAATCCGATTGAGATTGTTGGATCTAAGGAAGTCTGGGTTTATAACACAAAGACACGCAAGATTGCTCAGTATAAAGCAGTTGACGAACGTGGCCTAAGTGTTAAAGGAGCAAGCTTGCTTAATTATTCAACTGATTCAGCAGAAAAAACACTCCGTAAGCCGGTAGAGACGCTCGCAGAGTTCAAGAAGGCAAGTAAGGTAAAACTTCGCACCTTTTTAAAGGATTTAAGCACAGTTGACATTCCGTGTAATGGCAAGTTAAATGAGAATCATGTTATATTAAGAATAGATAGATGAAGTTATTTCTCGACACAGAATTTTCAGATCTTATTCCAGGCAATAAGCTTATCAGTATTGCTCTGGTGGATGAGAATGAACAATTCTTTTATGCTGAATTGACTGACACCTATGAGTTAAAGGATTGTTCGGAATTTGTAAAAAACTTTGTATTACCGTTCCTTAAGGGTGGTGATTACAGAATGACTCGGTATGACTGTGCTCTAAAAATAGGTAATTGGATTGAAGATAGAAATGAAGAATGTATTCTTGCATGTGATAACCCGGGATGGGATATTCCACATTTGAGAAGATTGTTAGAAGATTGCTGGCCAGAAAATCTCCATAAGAACCAATATTTTCCTGTTTATGTAAATAGCAAGGTTGCAGAAAGATTGGTTTTGAAATATAACTATGATATACATAATGCGTTGGATGATGCATTGGTATTGAAGAAGGCAACGGACTTGCAGGCTAAATTGAAATATTGATAAATATAGGTATGATTAACAATAAGTGTAAAAAAATTAAGGAATATAAAGAGTATAGAAAATTAAATGCTCCGAAATGTTGTGAATATCGCAATTGTGATAGAATTCCTTTATTTTATTTTGTCACTACAGATAAGTGGTGTTGTTCTGCCAATGCAAAGCAATGTCCGGCGAATAAAGATAAATCAAGGCAGACCGTAAGGTTAAAATACGGAGTTGATAATATATCACAATTAGAGTGTATTAAGAAACAGAAAATTACAACATGTTTAGAAAATTATGGTGTGCCAAACCCGTCAAAATCTCATAAATTAAAAATAAAGAAAATTAATACAAGTATTATAAAATATGGTGTAGAGAATCCATCACAAAATGCAGAAGTAAAAATAAAAAGGAATAATACATTCTTAGAAAAATACGACGGGCATCCTCTTTCACACTCCGAATTAATACTACAAAGAAAACAAACTATGCTAGAAAGATATGGCGTAGATAATTACGGAAAGACACAAGAACATAAGGATAATCTTACAGAATACTATAATTCATTGTCTGATGAAGTTATAGATGAAAAAACACACAGAACATTACAGACAAAATTCAAATTAGGAATTATAACAGATCCTTTGTTAAAATCTAAATTTGAACGGTATTATATTGATGTTAGAAATTTATCTAATAGGAATTATAAGAAAAATAAGTCATCTATAAATCCTAATGGCAGCAATCGTGGAAGAACTTTGTATCACTTAGATCATATTTTTAGTATAAAAGATGGATTTGATAAAAATATCCCTGTTGAAGTAATATCCCACCGATCAAATTTAAGAATGTTAAAATATGATGAAAATATAGTAAAGGGTGGTTGCTCAGATAAATCGCTATCAGTTTTATTTGAAGATTTTTATAGGAACACATAATATGTCAGCACAAATCACACCAAGAGTTTTATTGATGAAACAAATCGAACTTGGCCTTGGGGCAGGCCTTGTAGATGTCGAATTGGATGTGGAACACATAAATCTTGCAATTACGGTCGGACTTCAGAAATTGCGTCAGCAATCGGATGGAGCCAATCTTGAGAAGGATATTTTCCTACACATCACACGCGACATTACGGAGTATACACTACCAGAGGAAGTGCAAGAGGTAAGACGTCTATACCGCCGTGGGGTTGGTGCATACACTAATGGCGGGGTAAATTTTGACCCGGTAGATGCTGCATTTTATAATATCTATTTGCTACAACCAAATAGATCAGGTGGATTAGCAACCTGGGACCTTTATAATCAGTTTCTTGAGACAACAGAACGTCTGTTCGCAAGTCAACTGAACTTTACGTGGGATGTCAATAATCATAAACTAACAATTATTCGTAGACCTACAGCAGATGAAGAAGTTGTTGTTCGCGTTTATGCAAGAAAGTCAGAAGATGATTTAATGAATGATCCTTATACAGGTCCTTGGCTGCGTTCCTACGCCACAGCTACTTCTAAATATATGCTTGGCGAGGCGAGAGATAAGTTTCCTGGAGGATTTCCGGGACCGAGCGGTAATGTTCAGTTGAACGGAGCTACATTGAAACAGGAAGCACAAGTTGAGATTGAAAAACTCGAGAAGCAACTCCTTAACCTAGTCACGAGCGGTGAGGGGTATAGCTTCGTGATTGGCTGATTTAGTTTTATCATCTAGATCACATCTATTCGAGAAAAGCAGGATTCGATAATAATGTTCCTGCTGAAATAATTGGTCACTGGACTAATCTTCGTCTGATGCCTGCAAGAATAAATAACGGTAAGAGTTCTGGTTGTGATAAGTCGATAGAAAAATTATACGAGGATTATGAATCTAATAGAATAAATATTGAAATAGTTAAGGAATAATATGAAAAAAATAAATGAATTAAATAACCCATCTAATACCAAACCAACTATAGAAGAACAGGTTGCATTCATAGAAGAATTGACCAGAAGGTCCCAGGAGAGACAGAAAATTTTAAAACAACAATTGTCTGATCTTAAGATAGAATTGGGAATACACGATGAGAATTGATGAGAATTGAATTTCTTAACGAATTTAATGATATAAGAGAATATCATATTTTGCTTCTTAAGTCAAAGAGTATTGTCAGACATAGGAGATTATTATCAAATATAGAAAATTTGAAGTCAGATATGAAACCATTTCTAGAGTATGATTTCGATCTCGATATAGACATTGATCAATCAAAATTAGAAGCAAGAAATATAATGGTAGAATTAGATAAAATAAAGAGTCAAATTCCCTAACCAAAAACTTTAACCCCTAAGCAGTTTTTGTATAACTACTTAAACTAACCTAGGGGTTCTTATGATTTTAGGTCTCATCGGCTTCATCAATAGTGGCAAGGGTACTGTTGCTTCACAACTTGTCGATCAATACAGTTTTAGGCAAGATAGTTTTGCAGCTAGTCTTAAAGATGCCTGTGCTGTAATGTTTGATTGGCCACGCAATATGCTTGAGGGTGATACAAAAGAATCAAGAGAGTGGCGTGAGATTGTTGATACATGGTGGTCCGAAAAACTCGGTATACCTAATTTTAGTCCTCGTCTTGCTTTGCAACTTATTGGAACAGAGGCACTAAGAAATAATTTCCAGCAGGATCTATGGTTTATAACTGTTCAGAATAGAATTAGAAAAAATCCGGATCAGAATGTTGTTATTAGTGATGTTCGTTTCCCTAATGAAATTAAGTTTATTCAAGAACATGGTGGAAAACTTATAAGAATTAATCGTGGTTCAACACCTGTGTGGTATGAGACTGCGCTAATGGCAAATAAGGGAAATTCTCTTGCCAAGGAAGCAATGACAAAGACATATTCTACAGCACATTTTAGTGAATGGGCGTGGGTGGGATCAAGATTTGATTGGGAAGTTCAAAATAATGGATCGACTGAAGAACTATACTCTCAGATAAAAAATATAATAGATAAAATATTGTAAATTATCTATTTATAAAATTACTTCTTGTACATAACGTAGTATTGTGGGGCCTGTGGTAAAAAACATTTCTGCAATTGTACCTGTTCTAATACCTTCTTTATACAATTTCTGAATGTGCAATTGTTCATCAAGTGAAAATAATCTCTTTTTTACATTTTTTACACCTTCTTTGGATATAGACATTTTTAGCTTAGACTCTTCTGTGTGAATTTTTCCTGTCCAATCATTCCTCGGTGGGCAAATTATACCTTCGTCATATAATTTTTTACTTATTGCTCTCTTTTTCTCTATAGTTTCCGCACTTTGTTTAATTCCTGTCTTTGCCTTAGAGATTTTATTTCTATGACTTCTTGTCTTTGGTTTATCTTTCAGTGCGCTGGATATTTTTTGAGATCTTTTTAGTTTCTTGTCAGCTGGCATGGTTACATATATTTCCTTCATTGTGTTGCTGAAATTTTCTCTTTCATCCTCCGAAAATCCGGCAATTGTATTGCCGCCGTTTCCGCCTGTAGCAATGTTATAAGAATTTTTATCTTCGGTGGCATTAAATTGTTTTATAAATTTCTTTTCTAATTCACATAGATTATAAACTGTGTGTGCCTCTGATAATATTTCTTTTCTGAAATTACTTCTTCCATATTTTGCGATTGCCCTTGACAACAATTTTCCACTTCCTAAATATTCGGGATTATTGTTTTGATCTTTGCCTATGTACCATTTCCCATTCAGTATATTAGTAGTTTTGTAAATAACGCCATTGATCACCACATCATTTCCTGTCATTTTTTACATCCTTTGTATAAATACTTAAAACAGCCAAGTGGCTATTTATATTATTTATCGGAGAATTAACAAAATGGCTAGCAATCTAGTATCACCGGGCGTAAGTATTTCAGTCATTGATCAAAGCATTAATGTCGGTGCAGGCCCAGGCACAGTACCCCTAATTTTCATTGCTACACAACAAGACAAATCTACACCTGATGGAACAGAAGTAGCACCAGGCACAACAAAAGCTAATGCTGGAAAAGTTTGGTCTATCACTTCTCAACGAGATTTAGTTCAGACGTTCGGCGACCCAGTTTTCTATTCTGTTAGTGGCACATCATTAAATGGATATCCATTGAATGAATACGGTCTATTAGCTGCTTATTCATATCTTGGATTGTCAAATCTAACTAGGGTTGTTCGTGCCGATATCAATACAACACAACTTGAACCTACCCCGGTTGAGCCAACAAGTCCAGCAGCAACCGGTACATACTGGTTTGATGAATCATCGAGCGGTTCTGCATATGGTCTATTTGTTCGTGCGGGTACATTCCCTAACGAAATTTGGACATCGGTAACACCAGACTTTGTTTATGATTTTGCAACAGGTATTGCAAACGTTCCTGTTCCAACTGACGGTGTAGTTGGAGATTATGCGGTCGTATTTCAAACAGCATCAGGCACACTATCGTACTGGACTAAAACATCTACAGGCTGGGTACAAATTGGAAATCAAGCATATGCCTCGACTGCGCTAAGTGCATCTTCTGTTGGTACAATTGTTACTGTTCCATCAACAGCAGGTCTTGTAGCCGGTATGGTTCCAGTAGTTACAGCAGGTACAGGAACATTTGCTGCTAATACAGTAATTACATCGGTTACCGGCTTAACAACATTTACTGTTTCAGCAGTGCCATCGGTTGCTTTAGTTGCCGCAACTGTTACAGCATCTTTCAACGTAACAATTCAATCCGTATGGCCAGACTTAACATTGACTTCAACAACACAAGAATATTGGGTTAAGACCGGATCAGCAGCCCAGGGTGCAAACCTTGTACTTCGTAGAATGGATGCAACCTTAGCACAATTTGTGCAAGTAGAAGCACCGATTCTTATTAACGATGCAGCAGCAGATACATATTACAGCACAAATCCAACAGGATCAGCTGGACAAGTTTATATTGAGCCCGTAATTTCGGGATTGTTGCCGCTTGCTGCAACAAATTCGTTGGAATTTAGAAAAAATACAACCAGCATTTGGGCACCATTGGCAGTTATCGTTGGCTCAGTGACTGTTCCTACATCGGGTCCAGAAAATGGTCAACTATGGTTTAATGCCGAATTAGGCACTGACGGAAACGGTCAGGTAACTATTGATATTCTTATTGCCGACGGTGCTGGTAGCTGGCAGAACGTTAACCTACCGGGTTTCACATTCGTTGATGTACCACCGGGTCCATTAGATCCAACAGTATATGCACAATCAAGTGATCCACAAGATAATGTTCCTGCTCCGGTTCTTATTGCAAATGATATTTGGGTAGATACAGATGTTGATCCATATCCTGTTATAAAGTACTGGAATGGTTCTGCATGGGTTCTAGTTGATAATGAAGATCAAGTATCTAACCACGGTATTATCTTTACAGATGCTCGTCCAAATCCACTATATACACAAGGTGGTACCGGCGAGTATAACGGCGGTCCGGGTAATCCAGACTTAGATCCAGATTCACCAGATGCAGATTTGTATCCAGCTGGTTTTATGTTGTGGAATACACGTTATTCAACAGACAATGTTAAGGAATGGCAAGCTCCGTATGTATTTGATAGCATAACAGCATCGCCAGACAACACAAACAGCGGCTCTTTGGGTCGTTGGTCTAATGTTTCGGGAAATAATGCAGGTGGCGTACCTTACATGGGCGCAGGCGCACAGAACATTATGATTGTTCGTGCAATTCAGTCTGACATTACTTCAAACGAAGAAATTCGTGCAGAAGATTTGTTCTTCAACTTGATTGCTGCACCAGGTTATGTTGAGGCAATCGACGAAATGCTTGTTCTAAATGATGATCGTAAGGATACAGCATTCGTTCTTGGTGATACACCATTTACGCTATCTGCTACAGGAACAGCATTACAGAATTGGGCAACCAACGCAAGTGTTGCCTTTGGCAATGGTGCAGATGGTCTTGTGTCAGCTAGTAAGTATTTTGGTGCATGGTATCCAAGTGGACTAAGCACAAACGTTGATGGAACAGATGTAGTGGTTCCGCCAACACACATGGCTCTCCGTACAATTGCATATAACGATCAAGTTGCTTATCCGTGGTTTGCTCCAGCAGGTTTGCAGCGCGGCATTGTTAATAATGCAGGCGCGGTCGGTTACGTAAACTCTTCGGGACAATTTATTCCCGTTAAGTTAAATGAAGGCCAACGTGATATTCTATATCAAAATGGTATTAATCCAATTCGTACAATGCCTACAGGCGGTATCGTTGTATTTGGACAGAAGACACGTCAGCCATTCTCGAGTGCAACAGACCGTATCAACGTAGTTCGTCTAGAAAACTACTTGCGCTACCAACTTAACAATCTTGCTATGCCGTTTTTGTTTGAACCAAACGATTCGACAACACGTAAGGCAGTTAAGGATGCATTCGATCGTTTCTTGTCTGAATTAATCACACTTCGTGCATTGTATGACTTCTTGGTTGTTTGCGATTTGTCAAACAACACACCAGCTCGTATAGATAGAAACGAACTATGGATTGATATTGCAATTCAGCCAGTTAAGGCAATTGAATTTATTTTTATCCCTATCAGAATTAAGAATACTGGTGCTAGTTTAACATCTGCATAGGCATAGGCAGAGATTAAAAATTTATAAAAGGGCGTTATGCCCTTTTAAATAGTTATATCAACTGAATATCTAAAAATGCGCCTATACGAATTCACAACACTTCTACTCGAATACAAGAGAGATATTACCCAAGTAAAACTGGGTGATAAACTCGTGCAGGCAGCAGAACGAGATGAAAATCAAGACATAGATACTATATTATCATCTTTGGAGCAAATCGATCCTACTAAGCATAAACAATATGTAGAGTGGCTTTCACGACAGTACATTGCCGGCCAATTCAGATTAGAAGACATCAACCGAATTAATGATGTTCTTGTGAAATTCGAAAATGCAAAGCGACGAATGCAACAGAGAGATATTAATAAATTTACATTTCGTTCTCTGGAAGACGAAATGGATAAGATTTATAATGTCGAATTAGAAAAAGATGAGACAGATACCGCAGATACCACAGGTACTTTTCCCGTTGTCCCAAATAGCAAGGTATTATACAACGGACCCCTTGGACAATTGGCTATACCCGAGACAGCAGCAGCATCATGTAAGCTTGGAAAAGGAACCAAGTGGTGTACTGCCGCAACGAAAGATAATAACTTCGATGTATATAGTAAACCCGGCGATCCTTTATATGTCTGGCGTGATAAATCGGGTGACAAATACCAGTTTCATTTCGGCAAAACCCAATTTATGGATGCAAGGGATAAACCGATTAATGGCGAAACACTTACTTATTTCAGAACCAAGCATCCAGTTCTTTCTAAATTATTTAAGAAAGCCGAAGCAGCAATTGTATCTGATCCGTCTGTAGCGTATAACTACGCCCGCTATGTAATCAAAGGTAGATGGCCGGAAGCCGAGAAGGCAATTGCATCTAACCCGGATGTTGCATATAACTACGCCTTGGATGTAATCAAAGGCAGATTCCCGGAAGCCGAGAAAGCAATTGCATCTAACCCGGATGTTGCATATAACTACGCCAGATATGTAATCAAAGGCAGATGGCCCGAAGCTGAGAAAGCAATTGCATCCG
>Ga0315284_10015064_pt1 | contig 10995 bp, 17 predicted proteins | sample YL17G09_16_MG_FD_203696 | JGI IMG/M metagenome (GOLD analysis project Ga0315284, IMG submission 203696) | Sediment microbial communities from Yellowstone Lake, YNP, Wyoming, USA - YL17G09_16 | ecosystem: Environmental > Aquatic > Freshwater > Lake > Sediment | place: USA: Wyoming | collected...
TGAACAGCTTTCTTGCTAGGCACTGTCATGAACAGCCAGATAATATAGCACCAACGCAGTGTATACTAAAGTTTGCTATGACCTCTGTTGCTACAATACCCCTTGTAGAGTGTTGGTGTGGTATAGAGGAAGACTTAGCCTGTGATGAAAGATATGATAATATATAAGGAATAAAGATGAACAAGATGCTAACAAGAGGATTTTTTAGACTAGCTAGAAACACACTACCCTATTCTGATTGTAAGATTAGGGTTGGTGCTGTGATCTCTCGGAAGTCCCCGATTTCCGTAGGGTTCAACGTAACCAAGACACATCCGAGTTTTTGTAATCCAGAGATTGGATGTACAATGAGTATTCATGCAGAGATGAACGCCCTTATGAGGGCGAACTTTGTTGTTAAGGGCTGTGATGTATACATTTATAGGGAACTAGCAGATGGTACTCCAGGCCTTGCCAAGCCGTGCATTATGTGTTATAATGTACTTAAGTCAAAGGGTATAAAGAGAATTTATTATACCACTTCCCGCCCACCATATTGGAGAATGGAGAGACTGTGAAACTAGATAAAGCAAGTAAAAGAGACAGAAAGAGAGATAAAGCCATCAATGGTCCTCGTGAGGATGGTCGTAGTGTATTTACCATCAAACAGATTCAAAAGGATAGAGCCAAGAAGATAGAACAGGCTCGTAAAAGAAAGGAAGAAGTTCTAAATGGAGACTCTACTTGAGAAAGTAATAGGACTAGATCATACAATAGTAGGTAACGGAGACAGATGGAAGAAGACAGAAGAGAACTCTTCCCTTGTTCTTGATCTGCAAGAACAGAAGTGGTTCTGGAATAGCAGAGATATCTGGGGTACTCCCCTAGATTATCTTACCAAAGTAAAGAATCTGTCTCCTAAAGATGCCAAGAAATTACTAGATGATTTAAACTATCTAACTGTTGATGGTATACTTCCTCCAGAAAAAGGAGTAAAGGTAGTACAGAATGAGAAGCTAGTGGATGTATTCTGGAGAAATGGAATGAAGGACAGAGGTTATTGGTACAGGAGAGGTCTTACCGACAAGACTATAAATACCTACAAATTAGGAAAATATGACGGATTCTCTACCCTTCCCATCTTTATGGATGGAAAGTTTATGAACTTTCAATGTAGGGCAGACATACCGGAAAAACAAATAAGACCCTGGTATAGAGGAGTTGGTCCTCTCCTGTTCAATTCTTCAATCCTTCCATTTGTATCTACAGTCTTTATAACAGAAGGTCCAGTAGATGCTATGCTCCTAAATCAGAATGGCTTTCCAGCAGTGAGTCATACAGGAGGTGCAGTAGGTTGGAATGATAAGTGGTTCTCTTATTTTAGAGGACAGAAGGAAATATTCTATGTTGCAGATAATGACTTGGCTGGATATACAGCTGTGCAAAGAGTAGCTAAGAGTCTAGGTGATAGTAGGGTGAAGATAGTAGCCTTCTTGGACTTCCCCCTTAAGTATGATGCAGTAGATTTCTTCCGCAACGGAGGAACGAAAGACGAGTTCAAAGAGTTGGTAGATAGTGCAAGTATTAGCCTAAAGGCGAAGGAGTATTGTGACTACATTAAAAAGAAGTATCCCGAAGAGACGCTTTAGTGTTAGATTTTGTCCATATTGTGGACAACAGAAACTAAAGATAACACAAATTCATCACAGTAGTAAAGAACACAGATTTTGTGAGACATGTTGTGTTTACTTTGAAGTTCAGGAGGATTGGTATAACGACTTTCCTGAAAATAATGATGAAGATAGCCCTTATGACTGCTCAAAGATGTACTTAGATAGGAGCGTGCTATGAATATAGCCTTTGATCTAGACGGAGTAATCTATCCTTGGCATGAAGCAGTGCATACATACCTGCGTACTCAGTATGGAGAATCTGTTCCTGCTTTTGAAGAACTTTGGAAGGATCCATATAAATATTTCAGTGAGGAGAAGTGGAAATTTATAGCAACAATTCCACTTCTATACTCCACACGTTTCCCAAGACCAGACATTGTACTTTTTTTACAGGAGCTGGATAGAAAAGGACACACCCTCTACTATATTACTAACAGAAATTTAGACCTAGAGTTAACAACTCTCATGTATCTAAACTCTTATAACTTCCCACAGACAAACAATTTAATACATACCTCAGATAAAGTACAGTACATTAGAATACTAGAATTAGATGTTATAGTAGATGATAGACCAGAACTACTTGAAAAATTCTCAAGTATTTGTACAACATATGGAGTTTCACAACCATATAACAAGTCTAAAAGAGAGTACCTAGAATCTATTGGTGTTATCTTTGTACCAGCTGTGGAGTGCTTACGTGATATTTTATGCTAACTTGTTTTCATTGTGGAAATGACATAGTTTGGGGTACAAACAAATATAGAATGGTTCCCTTAGATACTCCTTATATCAACCTTTTCTTCTGTCCTGATGAGTGTTGGATAATCGCTAATACCCCAAGTATAGAAGTATATCTATCAGAAAATGAAGAAAAGGTGTATAATTCTATAGAAAAATCAAATAAAAAAGGAAGAAACTAAACTATTATGACAAATAATGACGAGGATAAAAAACAGAATGTTTGGTACGAGCATGGAGTTAAGCATGTAGTACCCAATAAGAAGAAACTTAAGAACTTGAAACAGAATCAAGGTCTTACGGATGAGGAGTTTGACAAGGTGTATGATGATAAATATTTAAGTGTAGATAAGAACACACTTTTTGAAAAAAGAATTCAGGAAAAATTAAAAGAGTTCAGTGATGAGTATGATCTTACAGACATGAAGGTAAATGATAAGGCATCACTTAGAGCACTCATACAGGGTGTTATAGCCCTAGAAGACTACGAACAAATGCTGTATCAGTTGAGAACTTCTCCAACTGGAGTTGATTCAGATAACGTCTACATCTTTGAGAAAATGAGCAAAGTATCCTCTGACTTAAGAGATGATATAAGCAAGCTACAGACTGACTTGAAGATTTCAAGAAAAAGTAGGAAGTCAGATTCTGACGCATCTTTCATAGATTATCTTGAAGCAGTGAAAGCTAAAGCACGTAAATTCTATGACGCAAAGATGTCCTATATGTATTGTCCTAAATGCAAGACACTTCTTGGAACTATTTGGACACTATATCCAGAAGAGAAGAAGAACAAGATTCGACTTGTATGTAACAGAGATATAGATGATAACATGAAATGTGATGGTGAAATTGTGATTGGAACAAAAGAATTACTTGACAATAAAGGACACAGTGAGTTAAATATTGTCCCATTAAGGATGGAGTAATGAATCCAGATATCTTAGCAGTTTTATTTACATATGATAGGTATGAGCTCTTGAAGGAATCTTTGGAAACTATGTTCAGAAATCCAGGCCTTTCATTTAGATTATGGGTTATAGACAACGGTTCTATATTTGAGAATAAAACATTAGATGGGGAGAGACAACTAAACCTCTTACTAGAATATTACAGGGCAGGGAAAATAGAAAGTTTGATACTAAATCCTAGAAACTTTGGTTGTAACCATGCCGTGAACCAGCTAATGGCACAAGCTAAACTAACCTCTATAAATCCTCCAATAGCTACCCCAGAATTTATATTTCAAACAAATGATGATATGGTATATGAAGATAATTGGTTACTGGAGACATATAATACTTATATGACTTTGGAAAGCACAGAGAAGGTTACAATAGTATCCCCCTTTCATTGTAAACATTTAAATGGTCATATCTCTCATGGAATGGATACCATAAAAAAAGTAAACATAGCTGGTACTAAGTATGAGATAAAGAAGAATGTATCAGGTAACACATGGTTTATGCGTGGAGCTACTTGGATACATTTTTTTGATTGGTGGCCTGTGAACCACCCAACTGAGGGGGGAGATTGGGAAAAATTATATAAGAACACAGGTATGGGATTCTCCTGTGCTGTAACACCTGTTGAAATGGTACATCACATGCCAGACTCACAGGGAACTGGAAAATTTAATAGACTAGGACACTGGTAAAATGAACTTAGAAAAAGCGAAACTAATTAATGGCTATATTCTAGATCCTGAATTAGAGTGGTTGGCCAGTACAGCTAGGAAAAGCACCGCTATCCTGGAACTCGGTGCTTTCTTAGGAAAATCTACTAGGGTTCTGTGTGATAACACTAAAGGAACGGTTTGTTCTATAGACCTGTGGGAACAAACTGAGGGTGGTCTTATTGCGACATTTCCAGAAGTATATAAGGAATTCATAGATAATTTAAGAGATCATCTTATAGCACAAAAGTTGTCTTTCTATAAAGCTACTACTGATTATGCAATAAGTTTACTAAAGAATGAAGGTAGGAAATTTGATTTTATTTTTATAGATGCAGACCATAGATATGAACAGGTAAAGAAAGATATACTTGGAAGCATGGAACTTTTATCACAAGGAGGAATAATTAGTGGTCACGATTATAATTGGGAAGGAGTTAAACAAGCGGTGGATGAAATTTTCCCTAAGTTTAACTTACATAGCAACATATGGTGGGTACAATGAGTAAGATACTTTTAACAGGATCATCTGGATATCTAGGATCTGTAGTACAACTGGTAAACGCTAAAGCCAAGCATATAATATATCCTCTTGATCTGGGAATATTTACGCACTCTGTCACAGCTCCTTACAAAAAAGTAGACCTTAAGACTGGAAAATTCACAGAAATATTTCCAGAGGGTACTAATATAGAAACCATTATTCATCTAGCGAGTGTTTCTAATGACCCATCAGGGGAACTGGACCCAGCTTTCACCCATAAGAATAATGTAGAAGCTTCCAAAAGACTCATAGACTTTGCAGTAATGGCAGGAGCAAGGAGACTTATCTTTGCTAGTTCTGCTAGTGTATATGGTGAGAATGATGATTTAGTTACCGAGGAGAGTCCTCTAAATCCAAAGACACATTATGCTGAATCTAAGGCAGTAATTGAAGAATATCTTCTTGGAGTAAAGGAACTTAATCCAATTATTTTTAGGTTTGGAACTTTATTTGGTGTTTCTCCTAAGATGAGATTTGATGTAGCAATTAATCTTATGGTAAAGGATGGGATAACTACTAAGAAAATAAATGTATTTGGTGGCGGAGACCAGTATAGACCATTTCTGCATGTCTTTGATGCTGCAACTTTCTTACTCTCTCTTGTAGCGTTAGATGCGGAATTTTTCTCAGGACAAATATTTAATATATGTTCTGCTAATATAAGAATAAGAACCCTAGCAGAAGCGGTTGCAGATCTAACACAAGCAGAGGTAATTTTTCATTCACTAGATCATCCAGATATTAGAAACTATCGTATGGATTGTAGTAAATTTCTTAGTGTTAATGCTGTAAAATTTATAAGCATAGAGAACGGAATAGATAGCTTAGGTAAGTGGGTGTTTGATAATATGGAAAATCTTGACAATAAAGATTACTATACTATCGAGGCTTGGAAGGAGTATATGAAAAATGAAAATACCATTCTCTAGACCACAGATAACGGAAGAGGATATAGAAGCAGTAACACAGACGCTAAGAAGTGGCTGGATTACTGTTGGACCTAAAGTAAAAGAATTCGAGGAAGCACTAGCTAGGTTTACGGGTGCTAAAAATGCTGTAGCACTAGACTCATGCACATCAGCACTAACACTTTCTGCTACTGTACTAAAGAAAGGCAAAGAGAAACAAACTGCAGTTATCCCAGCTCTCACCTTTGTAGCTACAGCCAACTCCTTTTATCACGCTGGATATGAGCTAAAATTTTGTGATGTGGGTATGGATGGAAATATAGATATAGCATCTATGGAGTATACAGGGAAGAAGGAAGATGTAATAGTTCCGGTTCATTTTGCAGGACAAGTATGTGCTATACAAAGTCTAACTTTAGTAGGAACCAGAATCATAGAGGATGCTGCTCATGCCATTGGTGCTACCTACAGAGGAGTTCACGTAGGACTCTCTCCTTATTCTGACGGGGCCTGTTTTAGCTTCTATCCTACAAAGAATATGACTACTATTGAAGGTGGTGCATTTATTTCCAGACATGAAACTATGACTGGTTTTATACAGAAACTATCCTTACATGGTTTGGATTCTTCACATATAAACAGATATGACAGATCTAGTCTAGCCAGACCTACCATTGCTTCTCCAGGTTTCAAAGCTAATATGACAGATATAGAAGCATCGCTTGGAATATCACAATTGAAAAGACTTCCCGATTTTATTTCTGCTAGAAGAAGAATAGCACAAACTTATATAGCCGAACTCGGAGACAAGGTAAAAATACTAAAACTTAACGGAAGAGATCATGTATGGCATATGTTCATTATCTTAGTAGATAACAGAGATGAGTTTGTGTCTAAACTAAAAGAAAAAGAAATCTCTGCTGGTATACACTATTCACCTATAATACCAGCTCATCCTTTCTACTCAGTTCTTACTGGATATAGAAGAGGACAGTTTCCAAATGCAGAATATATAGCTGATCACTGTGTGAGTCTTCCACTATTTAATGGAATGTTAGATGAAGAACAGGACTATGTAATAAGATGTGTAAAGGAGTTATTATGAGAATATATGCAGAGGTACTTCCCAAATCTCTTGGTAGAGTTGTATATAGGATAAATAAAAATCTTAAACTATATGCACCTCCTTGGGCAGAGTTTGTTAAAGATCCTACTACAGCAGACGTTCAGATTATGGATGTTATTGGAAAAGGAAGTCTTGAGTTTATTAAGAATGATAATTATGTAATTTTACAGCACTGTTTCTTAATTACAGAAACATCAGATCCTGACTTTTGGTGTCCTATCTTTGATAAAGCTAAGATAGTAATATCCTATATAGATCTTCCAACCCTAACTAAAAGAAATAGTTTTAGATTTTTAAGAACACCCTGGGGAGCAGATCCAAGTGTCTTTTTCTCCAGTAACCAAGGACAGAGAGAGTTAACAATTCTCTCCACTGGATATGTTTCCAGTACCGAGAGTATTGAAGAGGCATACAGAGCAGTAGTAAGATGTGAGGGATCTATGATTAATATAGGACATAATTTTAGATTTGGAAGTAGATTTAGTTCTAGAGAAAATATATCTGACGAAGAACTTAGACGGCTATATGAAAAATCTAAATACGTCATAGGTCTTAGAAAAGTAGAAGGGTTGGAATTACCAATCATAGAGGGACTTCTATGTGGTGCTAGGGGAATTTGTTACAACGCTGACCATTATAAATATTGGTTTGGTGACTTGGTAGAATATATAGAAGAAGATCCTCTCTCAGCACTTGGAGTACCCTACTCCAACTATGTTGAAAATCAGATATATGAACTTATATCTAAACCAGTTAGAGTTGTTTCCGAAGAAGAAAAAGAACTTGTTAGGAATAAGTTCTCTTGGGAAACTATTTATAAAAGAATTTGGGAAGAACTGGAAGAGGTGTTATGATAATCTATAAGGAATGGGATACCAGTATATTAGGTAAAAAGGTAGGAGAAGTAGATATTGAAAGTGGAAATCTAACAGAGAACCTAGAAGATTATGATTATGTTACTGCTAAAGTTCCAGCATACGAAATAGATTCTATACGAAGACTCGAGGACAGGGGGTTTAGGGTATGTAGTACACTCCTAACCTTCAGAAAAAAAGCAGGGCGCACGGCAATATCTTCAGAAATAGTAGTGAGATTAGCTACTAAAAGTGATACAAAAGAACTACAGGAGCTTGGAAGAAACGCCTTCTACTTGGATAGATACCATGCTGACCCCTACCTAACAAAAAAGGAAGCGGATAGTATCTATGATTCTTGGATAGAAAACGAGATAAATGGTAAGCATGGGGATGCCGTTTTTATAGCCACAAAGAATAATGACATACTCGGTTTTATATGTTGTAGAATATCAGGGGATGCTGGGATGATAGATCTAACAGCCACCTCAATGAGAGCCTTCATACAATATAAGATGAAGCATTTTGCAAGTTTTCTACTGAGGGTTGCTTTTAATTTCTTTAATTCTAGGGGTATCTACAAAATTTCAACCGCAACACAGTCTACTAACACAGCCTCTATCAACTCTTTACTGGAAAATTACTTTGAGATAACAGAGTCATATATAATTTTATCATGGAGAAAGGATACTAAATGAACGTAAGAAAGGTTGTACACGAATATATAGATGAAAACCCACTCTGGTCTGGGATTGATATAGATAAGGTTTGCTTTTATGGTGAAGGAGGAATCTTTGATTCACTAGATCTGGTAACCTTTATCATAGAGTTGGAACAGAGACTCTCTATTTCTCTAAGTACTGATAAGGCATTCTCTCACAGGAATAGTCCGTTCTCTTCCATTGAAAGCCTCGAAGAGTTTATAAAGGAGTTGCAGGATGAACATAGTAATAACAGGAACTAGTCGTGGTATAGGAAAATACTTAGCTAGTTATTATACCCAAAAGGGGCATAGCGTCTATGGGTGTAGTAGGAATGAGCCAGAGTCTTCCTCTCCATTTGTAGACCCACTCTACTATCATCATATGTGCCTAGATGTAACTGATGAAGAGCAGGTAAAAGAATTTTCAAGTCATATATATGGAGTAGACGTTCTTATCAACAATGCTGGAATTTCATCTATGAATCATTCTCTTCTGACTCCAATCTCTACTGTAAGAAAGATAATAGATACTAACTTTGTAGCTACTTTTATTTTTTCACAGTATATGGCAAAGCTAATGAATGACACAGGGAGAATAATAAACCTTTCCTCAGTAGCTTACCCAATGATGCTTGAAGGCGAGTCAGTCTACTCTGCATCGAAGGCCGCAGTAGTTGCTCTGACTCAGATAATGGCAAGGGAACTAGCCCATAGAGGGATTACTGTAAATGCCATAGGACCTACACCAATAAAAACTGATCTCATAAAAGGAGTGCCAGAAAAGAAGATGGATGAGGTACTTCAAAGACAGGCTATAAAGAGATATGGTACTTTTGAAGACATCTCTAATGTTATAGACTTTCTTATTAAACCGGAAAGTAACTTTATTACAGGACAAACTATATATCTTGGAGGAGTTTCGTGACAGAATTGTTTAAGGAGTTTGACGGCAGGAAGAAATTCATTTGTGCCATAGTGGGAAACTATTCTATGACATATGAACAAGTGTGTGAAGAGATACTTATTCCTATGGTTTCTTTAGACGGAGACAAAGAAGTATTTACATTTACTACATCAGGTTCCTCAGGAACTCCTAAAATAGTTTATCACGATGCTAAGAAGTTTTTGGAGAAATATAAGATAGAAAGACCTGCTTATGTTACTCTAGTTACTATGAAGCCCAAGCACATGGGAGGAATTGATGCAATTCTAAAGACCATGTATAGTGGTGGGAAGATTATCTTTCCAGAAAATCTACAGCCAGATACTATTTTCAAGGCCATAGAATCAAGAAATGTTCAGGTAGTGGTGGCATCCCCCTCTCTACTAAAGCTACTTGCTATCAGTGGGATTTCAACTGAGTTTGATTTAAGTTCAGTAGAAGTGGTTGCCTACGGATCAGAGAAGATGCAAGAGTCATTCCTTATAAAAGTTCAAGAGATGTTCAAGAATGCAAAACTAAAACAAACTTATGGTATAACAGAATTAGGTACATTGAGAACACACTCTAAAGGATCTGACTCTACTTGGATGAAGATAGTTGGAAATGATACGATAAGAATTGTGGATGGAGTTCTCCAAATAAGAACAGAGAGTTCCTTTCTTAGATATGGAGATGGTCCAGGTCCTTTCATAGAGGATGGGTGGTATGTTACCGGAGACTTAGTAGAACAGGATGGAGAGTATATCAGGATACTTGGTAGAGAATCTGACATAATTAATGTTGGAGGGGAGAAGGTATATCCTCCTGAAATAGAGGACATAATATCTGAAGTACCGGAAGTAATTGATGTTCTAGTTACTGGAGAAAGTAATGAACTTCTTGGACAGATTGTTGTTGCCACTATTTATACAACCTCGAAAGATACCGATAGTATAAGAAACTCCATTAAGAAACACTGCAGGGAGATGCTAGAAAAATATAAAATTCCAGTGAAAGTTTATTTCTCAGATAAACCACTAATAACAGATAGAGCAAAGAAGAGGAGAAAAAGATGAAATTAGAATTAGGATCTGGATATCACCCAGTAGATGGTTTTGTTCATGTAGATATAAACCCAAATTGTCCCCATGTAGAGTATGTATCAAGCGTAGACAAACTTCCAATGTTTGAGAATAATTCAGCAGAGGAAATACGATCTGCTGATGTATTAGAACATTTTTCTTATAGAGATACACTTAAGGTATTGACAGAGTGGTTTAGAATCCTAGCTCCTGGAGGAAAGATTTATATACAATGTCCTAATGCAAAGCTTCTAGCAGAGAGGTGGCTAAAGGGAGACCTACCAAAGATGGGTGACATGCCTATAGATTTCTCTGCTTCGTACTGGATTCTGGGAGGACAGGAAGATAATACTTTTGCTAAGAGGGGGGATGATTGGAGATGGAATGCACACTATACTCTCTTTTCTCCAGAGTCTCTCAGGTTATATATGGAAAAGGTAGGCTTTATTAATATAGATATTCAATCAGATGGTGGTTCTAATCTGGTATGTTGGGCGAGTAAATAAATGCCAATTATAGAAAAGATAACACAAGATGATCTTGTATTGTATGAGATATTTAAAAATCCAGCACTGTTTGGAGAGTTTGTTATGAACATAGATAATACTGATAGAGACCCTGAGTTTGAACTAACTCACTATCAAGATGAATTTATGTTAGACTTTGGTAATTACGTTTCTTTTTGTTGTGCCAGGGCAGTGGGGAAAACTGTAGCGATCTCCCTTCTTCTACTATGGGCCCTTATTTTCAATATATTTCCAAATGATTATATAGTATATTCAGTACCT
>Ga0315284_10015066_pt1 | contig 10994 bp, 10 predicted proteins | sample YL17G09_16_MG_FD_203696 | JGI IMG/M metagenome (GOLD analysis project Ga0315284, IMG submission 203696) | Sediment microbial communities from Yellowstone Lake, YNP, Wyoming, USA - YL17G09_16 | ecosystem: Environmental > Aquatic > Freshwater > Lake > Sediment | place: USA: Wyoming | collected...
GCCCCAGCGGCCACTTCGCCGGAACCGCAACTTACAGGCAAGCACACCTTCGCGGCTCCAGCCGAAGCTGCGCCCACAGCGGAAAGGATCACTGCCCCAGCGGCCACTTCGCCGGAACCGCAACTTACAGGCAAGTACACCTTCGCGGCTCAGGCCGAAGCTGCACCCACAGCGGAAAGGATCACTGCCCCAGCGGCCACCTCGCCGGAACCGCAACTTACAGGCAAGTACACCTTCGCGGCTCAAGCCGAAGCTGCACCAGTATTTGCCGCAGAAAAGCGAAACCAGGCAAGTGTCCAGCCCAGCCAATCGTTTGCGGAGATACCTCAAGACGGCAAACTGACCACGCCACTCAAGCCCGCCGCAGACGGCTCCTCTCGAATGGCCACCCAGCCAACCCCAAGTTCCGCTCCCGGTCGCGCCCCCGAAGCTGAATCGATCGAATTGCCCATAGCCAGGTGGGCCGCGACCGCGGGAGTGGTTCGCGTGCCAGCCTCGTCAACGCCAGCCGACCAATCGAAGGGGGGCTCGCCAAACCAGCTCCCGGATGTAGGCTATCCCGGTGTGGAGTCTTCGCAAGGGCCGCAAGTCCAGGCTGGTCCAGACGGACTTACCGTGCGGCAATCCTCAGCTACGCCGGTACGCCCGTCCTTCGCTTCCGGGCCAAGCATCCTTTACCCCGCCGCGGAAGCTGCCGCCTTGTTGCCTTCGAACCCTGTGATCGGTAAGGAAGGGTCTGTCAGCCCGGCTACCGTCGGGTTGGAAGTTACCCGCGCCCCCGGGACGTCGCCCTCGGAGCCTCCTGACATTTTTGTCCAATCGCTGATCGTACCCGTCGGCAGGCAGCAAACAAGTCCGGCAAAAGCGGAAATGTCTACCGAAGCAGTGACCCTGACGGGAAGGCCCATTCCTGAGCCCACGGCCACCCTTGCCCCTTCGGGTCAGAGCTTGAGCCCGGATCCGGACATTACGGCCCAAGTGTTGCTCAACCCAGGCTCGAAGAGCACTGGAAACGGGCTCGTAGGGGCATCCGCCCCGGAGAAGACCCCTCAAGTAGTTTCGGCTCTCGCCACGGGTCTGGACGCTGAGAAAGTAAGACCAACCGAGGGAACCGAGCCGGCAGACAAACAACAGGAATCAGGCCTGAGCAAGCCGTTGCCGCCGGGGGGCACCTCTTTCAAGCGTGAAGGCCAGCCTTCCGCCGATCAGACTACCCAGGATACTTATCCACGCACGTTTGCCTCGAACGCCGCCCCGAGCAAGGAGCCGCCGCTGCGAACAGGCCCAGGCGACGCCCGCTTGGCACCCGACGGCAGCCCGGCGCGGACACAAGCAGAGGCAGGTCCGGCATCTCCTGCCGTTCCTGCCCCCGAGGCCGCACCTCCGGCGCCAAGAACTTACCCGACCGAAACTGCTCCCGAAAACACGCCTCCTCGCGCCTCCCCTGCGACGCCAGCCGGCCAGGATGGTAAAGGAACCGACCTTCCCGACCATGCTGGCGCGACGCCTCCGCCCCAGGTGGCGCCGGAGGTGAAGAGTGAACCTTCCCGGCCGTTGTTTGACTCCCAAGCTTCTCCGCGCCCCGACCCGCGTCCCAGTGACATCCCGGCCAGCACCATTGCCCCTCCGTCCCACCCGGCACCGGCACACCCGCCGGAAAGCACGCTTCCCCAGGCCTGGGAAAACTATCGGGTGCAGGCCGAGCAGATCATCAACACGGCGCGGCTGCGAGAACAATTGGGCCGGGCCGAATTCCGTGTCGAACTGCGCACCGAAAATCTGGGGCCGCTGGCCGTCCATACCGTGGTGCGCGATGGCGAAGTGGGCGTGGCGATTCGCGTGCAGTCAAGCGAAGCGCAAGCGCTGCTGACCAGCGAACTTCCGGGGCTCAAGCGCGCCCTGGCGGACCAGAACCTGCGCGTGGAGAACATCGTCGTTGGGCAGGGATCACTTTCCAACGGCACCGCGGGGGGCGGTTCCCACTCGCAATTCGAGGACTTCCCGCGGCCTGCGGCTCATTTTACGCCTTGGACCGCGCCCCCCATCACCGAACCGGCCGTGGACCTGCCTGCCGAAATGGTCGAGGTGGCAGGCCAACGCCGGCGCCTGAGCGTCCACGCCTAGGCGCGGGGTGCCCGGGCTTCACCGAAAGGAGTAGATAATCCATGCAGGTCCAAAATGTTGGTCAAGTGGCCGCAAGCACGACGGGAGCCACGCGGTCGAACGAACTTACCGGCGACTCGTTCATGACGCTGTTGGTTGCGCAACTCCAGAACCAGAACCCTTTTCAAACGCAAGACCCCATGGCCCTCATGAACCAGTTAGTCATGTTCAACCAGCTCGAACAGACCATCCAAATTCGTCAATTGCTGGAACAAAGCGCCGCGGCGCCGACGACTAACTCGTCGGCCACCAAGGCGGCATCCTAGCTTTAGGAGAAAACCATGCCCTCATTCTCGACGTCACTTTCCGGACTCAACGCCAATTCTGCCGCGCTCGCGGTGATTGCCAACAATCTCGCCAACTTGAACACCGTTGGCTACAAGTCGATGAAGTCGAATTTCCGTGACCTGTACTACCAACAGATCGGCACCAGCGGCGCAGGCAACCCGGTCCAGATCGGCGTGGGCGCCATCATGGGCTCCACGAGCACAAACTTCGCACCCGGAAACATCGAAAGTACCGGGGGCGCGACCGATCTCGCCATTCAGGGCGACGGGTTCTTCGTGGTCAGCAAAGAGGGGCTCACCCTCTATACCCGTACCGGGAACTTCTCGATGAGTCCCGCCGGCTACCTGGTGAGCGATGACGGTGGGTACGTGCAAGGCTATCCCGCCATAAACGGTGCCGTGGGGTCAAATCAGCCCATCGGAGATCTGATGATCCAGGGCGGCCAGCTCAGTCCTCCTCAGTCCACAGGTAACGTTCAACTCCGCTTGAACCTGGATAGCTCAGCCGCCGACCCGGAGAAGGCAATCGGTACCTTCACGATGACGGGAAACGCGGCCGACAGCGAGACCATCACTATTGGCAGCACGACCTACACGTTCAAGACCGCTCTGTCAGCCGGCCCTACTGTCGCTAACGAGGTGCTCCTTGGTGCCACGGCCGCCGTCACCCTGGCCAACTTGACAGGGGCAATCAACCACGAGACGACCGGAGGACAGACGGAGGGTACAACCTACAGCACCGGCACCGTGGCCAATACATCCGTTACCGCCACCACCGCGGCCGCCGACCCGGTGAAGGCAACCGGTATCTTCACGGTGACGGGAAACGCGGCCAACGACGAGACCATCACTATTGGCAGCACGATCTACACGTTCAAGGATGATCTCACAACCGTCCCCGCTACCGTGGCCAACGAAATTCACATCGGAGCCGCGGCCGCCGACACTCTGGCCAACTTGAAAGGGGCCATCAACCACGAGGCGGGCGGAGGACAGACGGAGGGTACAACCTACAGCACCGGCACCGTGGAGAATACTTTCGCGGCCGCCACCGCCGCGACGGCCACGACCCTGTCTCTGGAAGCGCTCACGGGCGGTACCAGCGGCAACAGCATCGCCACGACCGAGTCTGTGGTCACCGGTTCTTTCGCCGCCGCCACCTTGGCGGGCGGTACGAATGCCACCTTAACCGCCCTTTCGCTCGCAGCCGTGACGGGCGGTACCAGCGGCAACAGCATCGCCACGACCGAATCTGTGGCCAACGGCTCTTTCGCCGCCGCCACCTTGGCGGGTGGGACGAACGACACCTTCAGTACCTCCGTGGCGGTCTATGATGCGCTGGGTGCCAGCCACGTGCTGACGATTACCTTCACCAAGACGGCCGCTAATAACTGGGACTACCAGATTACCCTGCCCGCGGCCGACACCGGCGGGACGGGAAGCCCCACGGTCATCACGAGCGGCTCGCTCACTTTTGATGGCACCGGTGGGCTGACTTCGCCTTCCAATAACGTCGGGTCCATTAACATCACGGGCCTTGCCAATGGCGCGCAGGATCTGACCTTCAATTGGGAACTATTCGATGACAACAATCTTCCCGTGCTCACCCAGGTGGCAGCTCCTTCGGCCGCTTTCTCCAGTTCCCAAGACGGCTACGCCAGCGGAACCTTATTGAATTTCGGCATTACCCCAAAGGGTGTTCTGCAAGGCCTCTTCAGCAACGGCCAAACACTGGCCCTCGGCCAGATTGCCCTCGCCACTTTCCCCAATAACCAGGGCCTGTTGCGCCAGGGCGAGAACAACTTTCTGGCCAGCTTGTCCTCCGGCCTGCCCAACGCCGGGACGCCCGGTACCGGCGGCCGCGGTTCAGTAAGCGGTGGCGCCCTCGAGGCCTCGAACGTGGACATCGCCCGCGAGTTTGCTTTGCTCATTCTGGCGCAGCGCGGCTACCAGGCCAACGCCCGCGCGATCACTACCGCCGACGAGGTGACCCAGGAAGCAATCAACCTGAAGAGATAATTGACCTCCCCGAACTCCTGCCTTGACACCCCGTCTCTCCCGCCTGCGGCGTGAGAGACGGGGCCCCGCCTTTTACGAGGGATTTCTAATGAACTTTTCTCATGTGGGGAAACGATACCCGTCATCCGCCGGAGAACACCCGATCCACCGATTCCTCTTCGGAATGCAAACCATAGAAAAAAGGGCGCTTGGCACACTCGACGGCTGCTCAGGAAATCTGTTCGTCCGCAAGCATTTTGGCAGACGACTTGCTTCGACCATAATCCGCAGAGCACAAGGCAGACGCTGGAGGAGAGGAGTTGAAGAAAGCTCGCACCAAAGTTGCCCGCATGCTTTGGGCTTTGACGTTGATATTGACGTCCCTGGGCAGCACGGGATGCCGCAAATCGCCCGCTCCCTCCAAGACCGACAAGGGAAAGCAGCGGGTCGAGGTTAAGAGTACGCTGCGCATCGAGAGCTTTGTCGTGAACCTGGCCGACCCAGCCGGAAGCTGTTTCTTGCGGATAGGGATCGACCTAGGCCTGGGCCACGAGCCGGCCGGCGAAGGCAAGGAGAAGGGAACCGCGCCGGCCACCGCCCAGATCCGCGACACCATCATCTCCGTGCTGACCCGGTGGCAGTCAGCCAGCCTGCTGGCACCGGAGGGGAAAACCAAGCTCAAGGAAGAACTGCTCAAGGCGTTGCAGGAACGACTGCCCAAAATGGGAATTCTGGAAGTGTATTTCACAGACTTTCTGGTGCAGCGGTGAGGAAATGAGGGAAGTCGCCGACGGACAACTCAGTACTTCTTCTGTACCGGCCCCGGAGGCCTGGGCGGATGCGCTGGAACTTCCCTGCCAGTTGAGCGTGGAAGTTGAAATTCCCCGCTTCACCGTGTGTGCCCTGCTGGAACTCCACGTGGATTCGGTCGTCGATTCGGGACACCGACAGGGCGCCCATATTCCGGTGCGCGTCAACCAGCAAGTGGTCGGCTGGGCGGAGTTCGACGTGGCCGAGGACAATCTCGCAGTGCGGCTGACCGAGATGATTTGAGCGCCACCGGGATTGGGCAAGAGAACCTGCGGCAAGGAGGATGGGCATGCACCTGTCACCCTCGAAAGAACTGGGGCCGATGGTGCGGAGCTGGTGGAGTTCCGCGCTGGCCCGACTGAAAGTCGCCCAGCGGCGGCTCGTAAGGGGACGCCGGGAGCGCCACCTGCGACTCCGGGAAACACTGTCGCTCGGGGAGCGGCGTTTCCTGGCCGTAGTGGAGTTTCAGCAGCAAGAGTTTCTGGTGGGCGGTACGAGCAGCTCCATCGCCTTGCTGGCGCGACTCTCGCCCGGGCCAGCCTCGTCAGATATCCGTGCCGCTGGCCAAAGCACTCCTCTGGACATGGAAAAGGTCACCTAATGCCCTCGCGTATCCAAATCTTGATGCGGCGGCTGGGATTCGCCGTACTGGTGACCGGCGGCCCGGGCCTGGCATCCGTGGCGTTCGCCGCTCCTCCGCCGGCGGGGCCCGGTGGTGGATTGCAGATTCCGGGACTGGGCGGGGCGGCCTCACTGCCCTGGACCATTCTGGTTCTGCTGACCCTGCTCACGCTGTTGCCGGCACTGGTGCTGGCCATGACGCCCTTTGTGCGCCTGCTAGTGGTTTTCCACTTCTTGCGCCAAGCGCTGGGCACGCAAAGCACGCCCACCAACCAGACGTTGATCGGCTTGGCGTTGTTCCTCACCTATTTCGTGATGCAACCCGTAGGCAGCCAGATCTATCAGGCCGGCGTCGTTCCCCTGCAGAAGGGTTCCATCAATGCCGTGGAAGCCGTCGGGCGCGGGGCGGTGCCGCTCCGGCGCTTCATGCTGAAGTATGCGCGCGAGAAGGATCTGGCGCTGTTCGTCGAGCTGGCCAAGGAACCTCGCCCGCGCCAGCCGGAAGATCTTTCCATGCGGGTCGTCGTTCCGGCTTACATCCTCTCGGAACTTAAGGCCGGCTTCCAGATCGGCGTGGTGCTGTTCCTCCCGTTTTTGGTGATTGACCTGGTGGTGGCCTCGATAACCACCTCGGTAGGCATGATACAGCTCCCGCCGGTCGTGATTTCCACCCCGCTCAAGATTCTGCTGTTCGTGCTGGTGGATGGCTGGAACCTGGTAGTGGGCTCCCTGATGAAGAGTTTTTACTGAGGAGAGCAGATGACCACGGAAGGCGCCGTCGAACTGGCGCGGCAAACCCTGGAGATCGCCTTGTGGCTGGGCGTGCCGATCCTAGCGGTGGCCACCGTCGTGAGCCTGCTGATCAGCATCGCGCAGGTGATGACGTCGATCCAGGAACCCACGGTTTCCACCGTGCCGCGGCTGGCGGCCGTGGCTGGGGCGGCGTTCATACTGACGCCCTGGATGTTACGCAAACTGATGGCCTTCACCATCCAGTTGTTTACTGATTTTCACCGTTATCTGGGTTGAGGGTCGAGGCAGACAAAGTGGCCGGGGAACTCGAACCCGTCTTGGCGCAGGTGCTCTTCGTCGGCGTGCGGGTGAGCATGTTAATGGTCTTTGCGCCCTTCTTCGGCAGTCTGGCCATCCCGGCGCGCGTCAAGGCGGCGCTGACGGTCATGATCACGGTGCTCCTCTACCCGCACTATGCGCCGCGCCTCGCCCTGGCCGGGCCGATCGACTGGTGGCGCGTGTTGAGCGGCGAAGTCGCCATCGGCCTCGTCATCGGGCTGATGGTCCACTTCATTTTCGATGGCACGATGTTGGCGGGACAAGTCGTGGGTTTTCAGCTTGGCTTTTCGCTGGCCAACTTGATCGACCCGCAATCTGAGGTGGACACCACCGTAATGTCCATCTTCCACCAAGCCATAACGTTGTTGATTTTCCTCCAGCTTAATGTGCACCACTGGATACTGCGCGGACTGGCCAAGAGCTTCGAATATCTACCCGCGGGCGCCGCGCGCGCCACCCCTGCCGCTACGCTCGGATTACTTCAGGGTGCGGGCAGCATGCTGCTGGTGGCCGTGCAGATCGCCGGCCCGGTGTTGGTGGCGACCGTGCTGGCCGACATCGCCCTCGGTTACATCGGGAAGGCCGCGCCGTCACTCCCCGTCCTATTTGTGGGCTTCTCGGTGAAAAGCGTGCTGGGGCTTGCCGTCCTGGGGGTGGCCGTGGCCTTCTGGCCGACGGTCCTGGAAGGGCATTTCTTAAAAGCGCTGGCGGGTACTGAACGATTGCTGCACCTGGTTCGTTAGAGAGTTCAAGGTATGGCGCAAGATAACCGTACAGAAGACGCGACACCGCGACGTCGCTGGAAGGCGCGCGAACGGGCCCAAGTGGCGCGCAGCCGCGAGCTTCCGACCGCCTTGAGCCTGCTGACGGTGATCATCCTGCTGACCTGGGTGACCCAGGATTGGCGCGGACAATGGCGCGAACTGATCACCTGGATGTTGACGGCGGGGCGTTCGGACGATCTCCTGCTCAGCACCCCCCTGCTGCCGCGGGTGGCCTGGACGGTGATGCGCTGGGTCGGCCCCCTGCTCTTCCTGGCGTGGGCCGTGGCCGTGGGCGGGACCGTGGCCCAGGGAGGCTTTGTGATCTCGACGGAGCCGCTGACCCCGAATGTCTCCCGCCTGAACCCGGTCTCCAACTTGCAGCGGCTGGTATCGCTCGGCGGTCTGAGCACCCTGCTCAAGTCGCTGGTGCCGATGGCTTTCATCGTGTACCTGGCCGTAGGCGTGCTGGCGCGCGACTGGGACCAGGTTTGTTCACTGGCCCGCGTCGGCCCGCGCGCCTCGCTCTTCTGGATGCTGAGCCACGCCTTCGAAATCTCGTGGAAGGCCGGCCTCGTCTTTCTCATCTGGTCCGCTTTTGACTACCTACTGCAGTGGCTTAACTTTGAACGCTCGCTGAAGATGACCAAAACGGAAGTGCAGGATGATTTCAAGGAAACCGAAGGGCATCCGGCGACTCGCCGGCGCATCCGGCAACTGCAGCGTCAGATGCGCCGCCGGCGCATGCTGCACGCGGTAGCGCGCGCCACAGTCGTGGTCACCAACCCCGATGAATACGCGGTTGCCCTTGAGTACCGGCCCACGGAAATGCCGGCGCCGGTGGTGATGGCCAAGGGCAGAAACTTGCTGGCGCAACTCATCAAGCGGGAAGCGCGCTGGCACGACGTGCCCCTGGTTGAGAATCCCCCGCTGGCTCAGGCGCTCTATCGCGCCGTGGAAGTGGGGCAGGCCATTCCCGCCAAGCTGTACGCGGCCGTGGCGGAGATTCTGGCGTTCATTTACCGGACGCAAGCGCGCGCGTCCGCGGGAGCGGCAAGCAGCCCGCCGCCGCCCCGCGGCTAAAAGGTAACGATGGCAGATGTCTCCAATCCGGATGCACGCCCGGCCAGTGCCGCCGGTGAGGGAATCATTCCGCTAGCCGCCGTGGCGCTGGTCTTTGTCATGTTGGTCCCCATGCCCGCGCTGGCGTTGGACCTGCTGCTTTCGACCAGCATCACGGTCGCCGTCCTGGTGCTACTGGTCTCGATGTACATCCAGCGCCCGGTGCAATTCTCCGTCTTCCCCTCGCTGCTGCTCTTACTCGTCTTGTTCCGGCTCTCGCTGAACCTGGCGAGCAGCCGGCGCATCCTGCTCCACGGCAACGAGGGCCCGGCGGCGGCCGGCCACGTCATCGAGGCTTTCGGGCAATTTGTGGTCGGGGGCAACTATGTGGTCGGCTTCGTGTTATTCCTCGCCTTGATTGCCATCCAGTACATCGTCATCAACCATGGCGCCGTGCGCATCGCGGAAGTCACGGCGCGGTTTACCCTGGATGCCCTCCCCGGCAAGCAGATGGCCATCGACGCGGACCTGGGCGCCGGCATGATCGACGAAGCCCAGGCGCGCGCCCGGCGCGCGCAGGTCACCCGGGAGGCCGAATTCTACGGGGCCATGGACGGCGCCGCCCGCTTCAGCCAGCGCGATGCCCTGGCCACCATCCTCATCACTGCCATCAATATCATAGCCGGGTTCCTGATCGGGGTTTTCTATCATGGGATCCCCATGGCGGAAGCCCTGCGGACCTACACCGTCCTGACCGTGGGCGATGGCCTGGTGACGATGATCCCGTCGCTGCTGGTCTCGGTGGCCGGCGCGATGGTCGCCACGCGGGCCTCTTCGGAAGCGTCGCTGGGCGCGGACCTGAGCCGGCAACTGCTCCCCCGCAGCCGCCCGCTGTGGGTGGCGGCGGGGGTTATGTTTGTCCTCGCCCTCATCCCGGGCATGCCCAAGTCATCCTTCTTTGTGCTCGCGGGGGCCGTAGCCTTGCTGGCCCGCCGGGCGCAGAAGGCCCGCCCCCAAGTCGAGGGTGAAGTCACCGGCCCCGCGGCGGCCGCCGCGGCCGCCAAGCCCACCGAACTCCTGGAGAGCCTGCTGCGGCTGGACGAACTGGCCCTCGAAGTGGGATACGCCCTGGTGCCCCTGGTTGACCAGGCGCAGAGCGGTCAACTCCTGGCCCGCATCCGCGCGTTGCGGCGGCACCTGGTACCCCAACTGGGTTTCATCATCCCGTCGGTCCATATTACCGATAATCTCCAGTTGAACCCGCGCGAATACGTTCTGCGCTTGCGGGGTGTCGAGATCGCCCGGTGGGAAATGTACCAGGACTATCTGCTCTGCATCAGCTCGGAGGCCTCGGCGCAGCCCCTCGAAGGGAAGGATACCCGCGAACCAGCCTTCGGAGTGGCAGCCAAGTGGATCCCCCCCGCGCAGCGGGAACACGCGCTAGCCGCCGGTTACGCGGTGGTGGATCAAACGTCAGTCATCGCCACGCATCTGGCCGAGATCATCAAGCAGCACGCGCATGAACTGCTCACCCGGCAGGAAACCAAGCGCTTGCTGGACGCGTTAGCTGAGACCCAGCCCAAGCTGGTGGAGGAACTGGTGCCGCGGTTGCTCAGCCTGGGAGAAGTGCAGAAGGTCCTGCAGCAATTGCTGCGCGAACAGGTATCCATCCGGGATTTGGGCACCATTTTGGAGACGCTGCTCGATACCGCCGCCGTCAGCAAGCAGCCGGTGTTGCTCGTGGAAACGGCGCGCCAGGCGCTGAGCCGGGCGCTGATCCGGCCCCTGCTGGGCGACGACGGCAAGCTGACCGTGATCCAAGTTGACCCGGGCGTGGAAGAGCAGATCGCCCAAGCCTTCGACCCCCAAGCGGTCACGAGCCGCACCGCCGGGTTGCAGCCCGCCTTCCTCCGCCGCGTCCTCGAAGGACTGCGGCGTCTGGTCGGCGATCAGTTTTCCGTGGCCTGCCCGGTCTTGCTCTGCAACAGTCCGGCGCGTTTCCACCTGCGCCGGTTGCTTGAGCCGTTCCTACCCAAGTTAGTCGTGCTGTCACCGACGGAGATTCCGGCGGCTATTCCCATCCAGTCTATGGGGGTGATCCCATGAATTGCACCGAAAGTTCGACCCCGGAAATCGAGAAGAACCAGGCCCATCTCAGGGCGGCGAAGCATGCCTACGGGACGGTATCCCACCTGGATCCGGCCGAACGGGAACGCCTGTT
>Ga0315284_10015067_pt1 | contig 10994 bp, 12 predicted proteins | sample YL17G09_16_MG_FD_203696 | JGI IMG/M metagenome (GOLD analysis project Ga0315284, IMG submission 203696) | Sediment microbial communities from Yellowstone Lake, YNP, Wyoming, USA - YL17G09_16 | ecosystem: Environmental > Aquatic > Freshwater > Lake > Sediment | place: USA: Wyoming | collected...
CAACCGGCGGCTTAACCACAACCGGCGGCTTGACCGGCGGCTGAATCGGCGGCTTGACCACAACCGGCGGCTTGACCGGCGGCTGAATCGGCGGCTTGACCACAACCGGCGGCTTGACCGGCGGCTGAATCGGCGGCTTGACCACAACCGGCGGCTTAATGCCTAAAACTTCCTCGGGTTCTTTTGGGTTGTTTGGGTCAGGTATCCAAAGCACTGGGTATTCGTTGCCAGTTTTTACCGTTGCCCTAGGATCAAGGCTGTAGAATTTATTTAACTGCGGACCATCATAACCGTAGTTTTCATAACCAGTGCGCGCATATTTTACATGAAAATTCCAACTTGATTCTGCAATAGCCCTAACCGTTTTTTGTGTAAAAGGTTGCGGGTCATTTGCCGCTTTTCGTGCGGCTTCGGCTATCTGTGCAACCGTTAGATATCGGCTTTTGTCCGCTCTATAGAACGAATTGTAAACAGGCTTTTCTTTTTTTATTTCGGCAGGGCTTGGCGAATACCTCGACGGTGTTTCGCCTAAAGAAGCCCTTCTCGCTTTAAAAACCAAGGGTCGCATTTTAAGCCGCTATCTCTAGGCCTAAGCCTTGTAATGCTGCTTGGTGTTCTCGGCTTCCTTTCTTTATCAGTCGTCCGCCTGCTTGCCTCACAGTGCCGCTTCTATGTATTTTTTCGGCTTCCTCATTTAATCGCGCTTTCAAAAGTTTTGCCTGTTGACCGCTTTTGAATTTTAGTTTTCCTGTTTTTTCATCCTGTAAAACGCCGGTTTCTTGTAAGACGTTAGCGATCTTTCCACTGGTCTTTAAAGCGGCGGCTATAGCAGGGCCCCAGCCCGGTATGATCGCGGCCACAGGGGCCAACTTGGCGGCGTACTTACCCACGAATTTTACCAACGGCTTAACAATTTTCATTGTGATCTTTTTGATTTTGTCGTGAAGCTTTATAAGATATTTTCCGCCGGGAATTTTTTTGATTATTTTCCTTGCAACTGAACCGATCTTTTTAAAAACTTTTTTCACCCTGCTTGCCACTCGCTTAAACAATTTTTTAAAGAAACCACCTAAGCCAGTATATTGATCGCCGCCTGTCCACTGGTACACATCGCCGTCGTCACCCAACGCCAAAGCGCCCCTTGATGGAACTCCAAACATTTTTATTTGAAAATAGTCTTTAGGGCTCATTTCAAGCATTTTTGATCGGACTAATCCAGTGCCGCCGACGGTGTCGCTTTCGTCTGTTTCGGCCATTAAATTAGTTTCACCTATCATTCCATAAACAGGTTCGTAAGCACCGAAACCAAACAAGCCTACGCTGTCCCAGTCTGCGATCCCTGATTCAGGGTCTGAACCTGCAAAACCGTAGCGCGTTAAATCATAGTCTTGAAATTCGTTTGTCATCTCGTCACCTCCAAGCATTTCCTGAAATGATTTCGGGAAATTCCCTTGTTTTGTTATTAAATTGCCTTTTAAATCCCAGATTGCGGTTCTATCTGACGGCGGGTTCCATCCCATATTGTGCAAGGGATATCCGACCGCGTCGACTGTGATCCACCCAAAAGGTTTTATAAAAGTTTGTGGGTAAACATGGGTGAAAAGCGTTGGTGATCCTGGTTTGTTGCAAGTAGCTATCCGAACCGGAAAACCAACAGAGAGTAGGGCCGCCCCTAGTGCCGCTGTTGCATCGTCGCAGTCACCATGCCCACGTTCACCGCTGCGCGCTCCTGCGCCCCATACGACATTCCAAGAGGCGTTACCGTCGCCAGATACTAACTCTGTGTAAAGAGGATCATGGACATAACGCCATTTTTTCTTTGTAAAATCATCGAAAATTTGTTGAACCTGTCCTAAATAATCTTTTGATTCTGCTTTGGTGCTTAATCCGGCGGCGTGCGCCCTTAAAGGCGGATAGGTTGATCCCTTGATAATAGATTCGCCTATGATCTTGATCGTGCGCTTTAGGGCTTTAGGGCCACTTTTTTCAAACACTTCATAGATTTTGATTTGAGGTCTGGACATAGATCCCCTTTAAAAATCAAAAAATCTGTACGTGTTTGAACAGTAACAACACGAATTAGAATAATTAACGCTATATCGTTAATTATTTTTTGTCTAGATAGAATGGTTTGTTTCTTTTTTTAATTAACAATTATCGGCGGGTTGTTCTGTGTTATCGGCGGGTTGTTCTTCTGTATCTTCTCCAAGCCTGTCTAAAACAGCTGGGTCAACCATTTGCAAAAGGGCTTGAACCGCTTCTGTCTGTTCGTCGGTATTCATTTTTTGAAAGCGTGCGGCAACCGCCATAATCAAAGCCGCATCATCCATATTTTGCGGCGTTGGTGCCGGCGTTGGTGCAGGTGCCGGCATTGGTGTTTGTTCTGTATTTAAAGCGGAATTAAAATCTTTTTCTGTTCTGTAAATAGGATCATTTGATGTTTGAACCGGTATTTGAACCCCTAAAGGATCCACTTTTTCGCGTTGTTGTTCCGGTGTCAAAGCTATAAAGCGCGCTCTATCCCTTTGCGCATTTGCTGTTTCTGGCTGAACTGTCCTTGCTGGTAGTGGTAGCGGTTGCGCTGCTTGCGTTGCCTTTGTTACCTTTGCCAATTCCAGATCCATTTCATGCCGCTGTTTAGACGCGAAAAGCTCGATCAAAGAATCTATTCCTTTTTGAAAATTGATTCCGCCGCCCTCTTGATTGCCGCCGCCGCCGATTTTGCCGCGCAATGTTTCAAGCCGTTCTAGGGTTTCGCTTAATCTTTCCACATTGGCCAGGGGATCTTGATTTTGTGAAGTGTCTTTATTTTGCTTTTGTGCGGCTGTTAACTGCGCTTGAAAAACCCCTGTCATCTGCTGCATCATTTGATTTTGCTGCGCCAAAATGATTTTTATTAACTCTGTACTTGAATTGTCTGATTGTGTCGGCAATCGCCGCGCCCTTTCGGTTTCGGCTTCCTCTGATTCTTCCCAGCGCAAAGGCTTTCCATCTTTTTTAGGGGGTTCCTGAAAATGTATGGTTGTTGCACCTAGATACTTATTTGCTTTGTCATATGCCCGCAGCAACAAGGTTTTGCCACCATATTCATCACGAAGATCCTCTAAGCTTACCGGCTCATCTTCACTTGCATCAATCCGGTCTAGATATCCTTTGCAGTAATTCGGTTTTGTCCTGATAACGTCGATATGTCCGCCGAAAGGCAAGCCGCCTAACATTTTTCGGGCTTTCTCGTATCTGTCTTCTATTTGACTGTCTGTTTCGGCTGTTTTTGGCTCGGTTTCGTCGGGTTCCATGCTCTTTAGCTCCTTATTTGCTGGGTTTAACAATGCGTTAATCCTTTCACAATCTAGGCACAATATAAAGTTAATCCATCCACAAGGGTCAAAAAACACCCTAAAGCAGTTCAATTAATTGATTTTATCGTTTTCGTGGTTTAATGTCTGGTCATGCGTTCACTAGTGAACAGATTAGCAGTCAAAAGCAAAAGGCCCCAGAGTTGTAATCTGAGGCCTTTTAAAACTGTCAAGAGTTACGACCTCTCGACCATTTCTTGTGATTATTATAAATCAGAGAAACGAGAAGCGCAACTTTAGACCGTAAAGGTTTCTAAAGATGCAGGCACAGCAAAAAATCCGGCTTTCTCAACGCCCCAATTTAGCAACGAATCACGCGAATCAATTTCAATTAGGCGGTATCGATTACACTATCAGCTTAGGCGCTTGGATAAAACCCAATGACTGCACAAAGCTTGAAAAGCGCTGGCTTGCCTTTTTTGCTGCCTTAAACAGATCTGGAGAATTGGGTTTTATTGGTTATATAGGACCAATCGGAGCTTTAACCCAAACTGAATTTAGAGCCAACGATCAAACATGCAGTGACAGAACCACTTTTAGAGCGTTGGAAGGGCTTTGCCGAAAAGGCTATTTAAGGCAATCCCAACATAGAACAAACAAGCGAAGGCAAATAAATGTAGAAGGTGACACTATTTGTGAAATAGAATGCAAGTACACATTGACCGAAAAGGCCTTAAACCTTTGGAGTAAGCCGGTAAAATTGCAGATTGTCAAAGATGAGTTATCCCACATAGACCCACAACTGCCAAAAGTAGCAGATACCCAAAACCAGGGACAAACCCACATAGACCCACAACTGCCAATTTGGCAGGGTAACGATCTTTCGAGTGTTTTAGAACATTCTAGCGAATGTTCTTTAAAACAACCCCATGCGAGCGCTGCGCGCAACGAATTGTCAAAAAATGAAAAAAGCCAAGAGGAAAAAATCGGAAACCGTTCTATGATCCGATCCATAGTGGCCAGATCCAATTGCAAAAAAAATGCAGCACCCAAACCACAAAGATCGCTCAATCAAAATTTGATTTTGCAAGCCGTTCGCCTGGGACTTGCCGCCGAAAAAATCGACAGACAAACAGCCAAAGCGGCTTTAAAACTCGCTGAAAACGAAATTGATAAACCCAGCGAGCGAAAAACAAGCATCGAATGGGAATACTTTTTAAAAATTTTTCCCAGCTATGACAGGGAAACGGTAAGAATAACCGAAACACAACGCCGTATTGTGCCCATGCTCATTGAAACGCTTAAAGGCGGTAAAAAGTCCATTTGTGGGGCTGAGGTCATCGCCGCCGGATTAGAACAGGCAAAAAAAGGCCCTTCAATTGCTGAGGTCATCGCCGCAGAAATGGAAAAGGCCAAATCCAGGGTCATGGAATATGTTAAAATCGGATCAATGAACCTTGAAAGTGCTATAGAATTGCTAAACGTACAAAAGACCTTACTTTGGCAAAAAGCAAACCAAGGAACACTATGATCGGTTATTTGTTGTTAATGCTCGCTTGTGGCTGTTCGTCGCTGGTATCGGACAAAGATCCAAATACCGGCGGCGATAGTGACGGCGATAGTGACGGCGATAGTGACGGCGACACCGACACCGACGGCGACACAGACACCGACACCGGCGGCGACACAGACACCGACACCGGCGGCGACACAGACACCGACACCGACGGCGACACCGACACCGGCGGCGACGGCGACACCGACACCGACGGCGACACAGACACCGACACCGGCGGCGACGGCGACACCGACACCGGCATTGAAACAGATACAACGCCCTGTTTGTCAGGCGGTTTACCTATCGCTGGCGCTTGTTGGTATTTGTCTAGCTTGCCTTGTGGTCCCTCGGGTGAACCAAATACGACTTGTTTAGACAAACTCGGTTACAACGATCAAACAGTAAATTTTGTTGGTCATTTGGGCACTATTGATCATTGTGCCCAAGTCTTAACGGCGTTGGGTGTTCCATCCGGCGAGGTGTTTGTTGAAAACTACAACAATCAACCCCTTGGGTGTTTTTATTTAGATACACTTAACCGTAAAGCACGGATCTGGTCTTCCATTGGTAGCAGTCCTGATGCCTTTGGCGGCGTTGGGTGCAAGCGGGTCTGTGCGTGCAATAACTAATAAGGGGCTTGAATCTGAACCGCCGGGATAGGTGGAACATTGCGTTGTGTGCGCTGATAGCGTTGACACCAATAAGAAGGGCCATCGGCGATCAAGTGTTCAATTGTTGAATCTGTGTTTTGTGGTGCGGAGGGTGCGGCAATGGCGTGTTCTGGTTCTGCGCTTGCCTTTTTTGAAGGCGCTGCAACGGCATAGGGCGGCGAACCGCTGCAACAAGGATCTGCCACACGGCTGATATCAGGCGGGTTTAACCTGCAAACCACATTGCGGCTAGGTTGTCCGCCTTGTTGAATCCATTGCACACTGTCACACGTCCAACAAGAAAACGTTCGATTGTAGTTAGTCATGTTTAATTCGCGATAACTAGACATTTTGAAACCTCCCTTTAATTGAGTCCTGTTTTTGTCCAAATTTTTCTTTTTGCCGTAATGCAAAAAGATCCGCCATTGCTTAAGAGCCAAGCGGGTTTTGTGAATTCATGAATAAAAATCTTTTCGGGTATTTTCGTTTTTTTGGCGGCTGTAATTGAATCAACCCATTGCCATTCGCAACTTGTTATCATGCCGATCTCTTTTAATGGTTTGATTGAATAATCAAAATCGATGGAAACAGCTTTTTTGTCTGTAGCAGGATAAATGAAGCGATCTATTTTTACGGCTATAAAATAGACTGTTTCGCGGTTGTCTGTATGTAGCATCAAAAAAAACCGCTTCTGTGTTTGGCTAGGAAAATTTTTTGAAAATTGTTTTTTGCCATCTGTCCAAGTGATTTTTCTAACTATGCCGCCGCAATAATTTATTTTATTGGGTATTTTTTTATCTCGCATTTAAAAACCTCTTGAACAATCCCAGTTTCCAAGCCACTAAAACGCCGCCGATTATGACAAACGGCAAATATTTTTGATTCATCAACGGCTTGTTGACCACTTCAAGAGATGCACCGCCCGCGCTTGAAAAATTTGAAAAAACCCTTTCGGCATATCCGATAGGCTGAAAACTTGGAAATAAGCTTTTTAATGCTGTCCATGTTAACGGCTTACCAGCCTGCTTTAAGCCGTCCAGCTTTGGTTTTAGTCCTGGGCCATCCGGCGGCGATTGTGCGCCAAAACCTTTAGCATAGGCACAAAGAACAAATTTCCATTGGTCATCTGTAGGATTAGAAACATTGTCAAAAGTAGGATCATATTGTGCCAATTGCCGCAAACAGTTTTTTAAATACCAAGATCCTAGGTGAATTTGTAACCTAGCGGCTCGCTCATCCGTCTTTCTTAGGTCGTCAATAGTGATCTGCGGTATCCGGTTTTGTTCTTGCCAGCTTTGTAAAAGTCCGCTTGTTGTCTGCATCAATCCAAAGGCTCTATTGATTTTTTCTGGCTTTCCCTCGTCATTTTTTACGTCAAAGGCCTTTGTCGTGTCCCTGCTTGGCCTACCAATTATGCCGCCGCTTTCATGGGTAATAATGGCCAATAGCAAATTGACCGGCATTCCGTTTGATTCCCAAACAGCCCATTGACGCAAGTTCTCAATTTTTGGACTAAAGGCCATTAATACCAGCCTTTTTGAGCGTTAAACAGTGCCGCTTCACTGTTTGCGGGTTGCGTGTATCCCCAAAGCCTTGCACCGCATTGGTAGATATTTTCGGCACCATCCACAACGCCAAAAAATAAGCGCAAGTAGAAACCACGGGGGACAAGCCACCAAACATTTGCCGGTGAACCCCATACGTGTCTACCATCTGACCATTGATTGGCTTCTGGTAGTGCTGAACCTGGCAAATCAGTATGCCCGCATTTGTGCCAATTGATATCAAGCGGTTCATCTTGCTGAAAAAGCCGCAAATACCAAGTGAATCTAGGGCACATCGGCTGATTCCATCGATCAATATTGACGGCATACGGATCAAACGGCGAACCGCCCGCGCTTGTACCATACCAATTCATAAGTTGATTTTGTAAAGTGGTTTGAATCCCTTTTACAAAACCGCTTTCGCCTGAACCGGCATGAAATCGAGCAAACTCGTAACAATTCCCGTTTATGAAATGCAGGTATTCAGGGCCGCCGGGTTGCATTCCATAACTAACAGGCACAAAGCTTTTGCAGATACGAGTTGATTCTTGGTATATTTGCCGGTTGCGTTCGCTCGCTGCATCATAGTTGTCAAATTCGCTTTGTGTGCGCGGTCTGGGTTGACCTAAATGATCAAGGGCTTGCCTTATAGATGCGTCATTCCGCCCGCCTGGCTTCCAACGGGTTACAGGTGCCTTTGTCCAGGTTTTAGATCTGGGTTGCCACATTATCAGCCCTTTTCATGTGTCGCAAAACTGCTTTGATCGTGTAATTCATAGCCGTCAAACCCGATCTGAACAGTGATAGGAAATGGCCTAGGCCCTAAGACATTTATGACCCTAACAGATATGACCAATGTTTCGCGAATCTCTAGCGGCGGGTCGAAATCACGCCATTCACCTGTTCTCACAGAACCGTAAAAATCAGCCATTGGTGCCGGACCGGCAAAGAAGCGGTTGACCTCTGATATCGACCAATCGATTTTATAAAGGCCATCCTGCACAACCGGAATAGGTGCAAGCCCGTCGTTTATGATCTGGTGTTTTAGATTTCTTAAAACAAACGGCCTTGTTGATACTGTGATCGACCCTGTAACATTATCACCACTATTAGGCCCGATCTGTAACTCGACAGTATAAAGCTTAGGGCGATATCGTTTAAATTCTTCCATGGATGATTACCGCCTTTTTTAATAAGCTGCGCCCGGATTTTTGTATTGACCTCTGTTCTGAAAGCCCATAACGCCGCGCATAGTGCACTCAATTTTTGCCATGCCCGGATATCCACCTGATTCAAAGTCAAAATTGCCAACGCTTATCAACTTGTTCAGCAAGCCTTTGGCGTAGTCGCTGAAAAACAAAACCATGGTGATTTTTGTTTGTGCTGGTATTTGCAGATCTGCCAGATAAACAAAGCGGTTTGAGCTGTGCGGCGTTCCATTGGTAACAACGCCTTGAAACACATTAGAACCGTCAGGCACGATCATTTGATAGCCGCCATAAGAACCAAAGCCGCTAGGTGCATGATTAGGCTTCACCCAAGTTCTAACTTCTTCGTCGGTTATCATTTGCACATAACAATGATGCCCTATGATCGTTTCAAAAATTTTAGCGGCGGCCATATCGGCCATGCCTCTTTGTGGTCTTTGTGTTGGCGTTGGATAGTGGAAATCAATTCCAATTGACTCTAACCAAAGCGGTTTTTGTAGATTGTCTCTTGTTGTGATATTTGTATAAGCGTTGCCAATATCAGAAGCAGTACGAGCGCTGAAAAATTTGATCCCGTCTTCTTGTTTAGCCAACGCCATAAAATCACCAAATTCAAGAGGCGGGTTTTTTGCTCCAGCATAAATTTTAGCTGTATCATAGGCAACCCATGTTTCCATTACATTGGTGTATTGTGGGTTTGCAGGCACAAAGCTTTGATTATCCATTTTGAAATCCTCCTTTTAGATTGCTACGCCAAAGCGTTTTTTAAATTTTGATCCTAAATTAGAACCGCCGAAACCTACTGTCACATAATCATCGGCACCCATGCGCGGATTGACTTGGGCGATATCGTCGCCCAAAACAAGATCCTCACCCATGCGCGGATTGACTTGGGCGATATCGTCGCCTATGCGGTGTGATTCATCCGTGGGTAACCATCCTTGCTCACCCATCACATAGCTTGACCCGTCGTCACCTTGCCAAAGGTCGCCCTGTTGCGGCGTTCCATAGCCCTGATAGTCTGGGTGCAGTTCGTCCGCGCCAAAGCCGACACCGTCAACCGTAGGTTCTTCGCCGAAATATTCCTCAAGTTTCGGATTCCCTTGCACAACCTCACTTTGAAATAGTTTCCAACCGGTATAGGCAAAACCACCTGCTAGAATCGCTTGCGGTGCTTTGGTTCTGCCACCTGTTAAGGCAGACACAGCGAAGGCCACAACGCCAGAACCAGCCAACGCAAGCAAATAGTTTTTCCATGTCCAATTGTCTGCAACGCCGCCAGAATCAGCAAATTTTTTTGCGCTGGCTTGTGCCGCTAAAATACCGATAGCCGCAAACATACCGGTTTTTGCTGCTTCACCTATGTGAAGCCCTGCAAAACTAAGCTTTGCGCGCCCTTTTGCTTTGTGTGAAATCGATCTTGCCGCTTTGGCAATGGCCTTTTTGCTTGGCGCTCTGTATTTCACAACCGCCTTTTTTTCTGCCATTGAAACACCTCCATGCTTTGTTATTGGGTTTTTTATTTTCGTTAGATTTAACTTTTTTTTCTTTTTTTGTCCCTTGTGAAAAGGGTTCATCACCATGATTGCTGGCATTTTTTATTTCCTTCTGTTGTTTGCGATTGAAAACAGTATGAACCCCAACGCCGCGATCCCTGCCACCTGAGCAAACCCTTTTGCACCGCTTAGAAATTGACTCCATAAACCTTTTTCTTCTTTTGGTGCGGCGGCGGCGGCGGCTTCAAACATCGCCTTGTTTGATTGTTTAAACTGAAGATAAGCCGCCCGAACATCTGCGGGCTTTTGTGCCATGGCTTGATCGGCGTCTAAAATTTGCCTTTGCAGGTCTCTTGCATCATTCGCGGCTATATCACCGCTAATTTCAACCGCTGTGTTAGCTGATACCAGCAACACAACGGCCACAACTAAAACAACCAAGGGCCAAAGCCCTAGCGTGTATTCTGGAAATTGATCGGACTCGTATTCATCACGGGTCATTTTTTGAGGCGCTGATATCGTTATTTCACCGCGTTCAATAGTAATAAAATATTTTTGATTTTCGACTGCCTCGATAAGCCTACCAAAGCGGTTAAAGGTCGCTAGGGTTTGATCTATTTTTTTTTGTGCTTCTGTATCCCACAAAACAAGGCCATACATGCGGACAAACGGATCTAGGGTTGCGGCTAGTTCTGCGCATTTGAGGCAATACCATATCTGTTTAGCCGCTTTGTCATAACGCCGCTTAAAGTCGTTCCAGATAGCGAATTCGCTATCTGTAGCCCTGCGCGGCGTCTCACCTGTGATCATCGTTGTTACCATTCAGAAAACACCTTGCCTAATGCCGTTAAAATCACCAACGGCATTAAGCCAGTCGATTTTGATGATTGCTGAATAGGCGGATAAACAACCGGCGGCTTGACCACAACCGGCGGCTGAATCGGCGGCTTGACCACAACCGGCGGCTTGACCGGCGGCTGAATCGGCGGATAAATAACCGGCGGCTTAACCACAACCGGCGGCTGAATCGGCGGATAAATAACCGGCGGCTTGACCACAACCGGCGGCTGAATCGGCGGATAAATAACCGGCGGCTTGACCACAACCGGCGGCTGAATCGGCGGATAAACAACCGGCGGCTTAACCACAACCGGCGGCTTGACCGGCGGCTGAATCGGCGGCTTGACCACAACCGGCGGCTTGACCGGCGGCTGAATCGGCGGCTTGACCACAACCGGCGGC
>Ga0315284_10015068_pt1 | contig 10994 bp, 13 predicted proteins | sample YL17G09_16_MG_FD_203696 | JGI IMG/M metagenome (GOLD analysis project Ga0315284, IMG submission 203696) | Sediment microbial communities from Yellowstone Lake, YNP, Wyoming, USA - YL17G09_16 | ecosystem: Environmental > Aquatic > Freshwater > Lake > Sediment | place: USA: Wyoming | collected...
CAGGTTGCGGGTTGACCAGCCGCGCCGAGCCCACCTGAAACCTGAGACATGAAACCTGCAACCCAGCCTACCGCGCCGCTTTCTCGCAGTACTCCCTGAGCAGACGGAGCCAGAGCCGGTAGTCGTCCAGCGAGACCTCGGGCGGGGTCTGGTGGTCAACCGACGGGATGTATCCGCCCTGGCGCATGACCGGCAGCAGCCGCTCGAACTCCCGACGAATCCGCTCCTCGCCCAGGTGCATCACCGTCTTGTCATACGCGCCGATCATCCTCAGCTTCGGATGGTCACGCCGCAGTTGAACGACGTCCACGCCCGCCATCCGCTCGAGCGGCAGAAGCCCCTGAATCCCGACCTCCTCGAACCAGCTCGCGGGATGAGTCACATCGCCGTCGGTGTCCACGAACGGCACGATTCCCCATTCGAGCAGCTTCGGGACGAGCCGCCGGTAGTAGGGCGCCATGAACTCATCGAACTGGACTTTCGAAAGCATAGGGCCGTGGTTGTACGACATGTCCTCCGCCACGGTCATGAAATCCGGTACGCATACCTCGCAGAACTGATCGAGCACGCGGAGATGGAACTTGAGGATATCCTCATTCATCTCCTTCATCAGATCGGGCTGGTCATAGAACGCGAGGAGATGGCCCTCGATGCCGAGCAGCGTGCGTGGATACCAGAAGAAGCCGTCGAGCGAGATCCATATCGCCAGGTCGCCCGTCTTCTGTCCCTCGGCCCAGCCTCGGACGAGGTTCGCATCGAACGCGGGATCGGGATAGAGATACTCCTTGATCCTGAGGTAGTCGTCCCGGTTGCTCACGATGGGCAGTCCGTGCCCGGGCGCTCCGGGACATCCAGGCCCACGCGCCGGTATCCAATACTGCCGATGCCCGTCCTGGCCGAAATAGTCGCGGATCGCCTCGGCGGTGGTGAGCGTCCTGGGCAGACCTTCTTCGTACCAGCGTGCGATGGTCTTGTCCCACCAGCCGGCCCACTCGATCATCGGCAGCCGGTCAACGGGCTCGAAGTTGAGTGTTCGGCGGAAGCGTTCTCTGTTGGTCATTGGTTTCTCCGGAATGGGTCGCATGGGACCTATAGGACGTATAGGACCTATGCCCCCGGTTTCTGATTCTGCAAGACCTCGATCATCGCGGCCATGTTCTCCGCGGGGACGTCCGATGGTATGTCGTGCGACGGAGATGCGATGTATCCCCCACCCTCGCCGAGAATCTGCAGCAGCCGACGGGTTTCACGCCGGACCTCGTCGGGCGTCCCGAGCGGAAGAAGTCGCTGCACACTGATCCCGCCGAAGAACGAAAGCTTCCCGTAGTAGCGCTTCTTCGTCTCGAAGACGTCCATGACCTCCGGCTGGAACGGGTTGAACACATTCAACCCGACTTCCACCAGGTCGGGGAACACCTCCTGGACTTTGCCGCAGGAATGGATCATGACGTACTTCCGGGCGCTTCGGACGCGGGCGTACATCCGCGCGATCCGAGGCTTGATGAACTCCCGCCAGAGCCTCGGGCCCATTATCAGCCCGGCCTGGCTACCCCAATCATCGCCGAAGCGCAGGCAGTCAATGTCATGCCGGAGCGCGATGTCTATGAACCCTAGATTGTATTGGGTGATGCGATCGAACAATTCGTGCACGAATCCCGGCGACTCGATCATGTCCATCAGAAGCTGCTCCATCCCACGCAGGGTCCACGCTCGCTCGAAGAGTGAGAATCCGAGGCTGACCACGCGAAACCTGTCCGGCTCGGCGGCGGCTCGCTCGCGGAGTATGCCATTCAATCTCTCCGCGTCCACGCTCGGAGGCTGCCAGCCCTTGAGCGAAGCCTCAGGGAGGATGCGGTTCTCGACGCATCCGATGTCCTTGTCCACCGTGCGGTTCCAGACCACGCCCCACGCATCTTGCACATATCCCGGCTGCAGGTCGGTCCAGACCCCTTCGCCGCCTCGGTACAGGTACGCGATGTGGTTGCCGATCTTGGACTCGAAGTCGGGATCGCCGTAGTATTCCGCGAGTTTCCGGCGCGCGTCCTTGGTGAAGGTCACGTGGTACGGGACGATATCCGTCTGCTGAAACTGAATCGCCTGTATTATTCGCTCTCTCGGAGTCATGGTCGCTCACCGCCTAATGGTGTCAGGTGTCGGGTGTCAGCCGGAACTGTCGGACGTGTCAGACATGTCGGACGGGTCGGACCGATCCTGGGACGCAGCGCTTGCACCACAACGCGCCGCGTGCCATAATAGCATCTACACGAGTGATTGTTCAAGGTGCGCTCGGCGTCCTGAAGGGAGATGACTCCGTGAAGTACAGACCGTCTGCAAAGCCGCTTCGCCTGCTCGCATTCACCATGGGGGTTTTCGCTCTCCATTTGTGCGCCGGGCAGGAAGGACTATCGGCGGCAACTGATAAAGCAACTAATGGCAACGTGAAAGCCGTGACAACCGCGCAGAAAAGCAAAGATGGAGGATCTCGCCAAGTGAGAAGAATTGAGTGGGAGAAGATCAAGATTGACGACGGAGCGTACGAGTCCGCCGGCGTGTTCGACGTGAACAACGACGGGAAGCTCGACATCGTCTGCGGGGCGTACTGGTACGAAGCGCCGAATTGGACGAAGCACAAGATATGCGACCTCGCGCTGCAGGGCGAGTACTACGACGATTTCTCGACGATCCCGATGGACATCAACGGCGACGGGTATCTCGATTTCGTCACCGGCGGATGGTGGGGCCGGACGCTCTTCTGGCGCGAGAATCCGAAGGGTCAGCCGGTCGAGTGGAAGACTCACAACATTGATGAAGTCGGCTCGATCGAGACGACTCGCGCGTGGGACGTTGACGGCGATGGGGAGCTGGAGATCGTGCCGAACACGCCGGGGAATCCGCTCTGCGTCTTCAAGCTGATCCGCGATCATGAGGGCAAGGGCACCGGCCAGTTCAAAAAGCACCAGATCACGCCCGAACCGCAGGGCCACGGCCTGGGGTACGGAGACATTCTCACCAACGGCAAGAGATGCTTCATCACCCCGACCGGCTTCTGGGAACCGACCGGCGATCCGCTCACCGGGAAGTACGAGTTCCACCAGGAGTTCCAGCTCGGAAGCGCGAGTGTGCCGATACTCGTCGTTGACGTGAACGGCGACGGCGTGAATGAGCTTGTCGTCGGCCAGGCGCACAATTACGGGCTGGACTACTACACGCAGAAGCTCGAAGGCGGCAAGAGGGTCTGGACGAAGCACCCGATAGACCCGTGGTTCTCGCAGTATCATGACCTGGTATGGATTGACATAGACGGCGATGGCGAGTGCGAGATCGTGACCGGCAACCGCTTCCGCGCGCACTGCGGGGGCGAGGCCGGCGAGACGGACATCTGCGGGCTCTGGTACTTCAAGTGGAACGGCGAGTCGTTCACGAAATGCGTGCTCGACTACGGAAAGAAGGGCGACCACTCGGGTACAGGCATCTTCATGTGGGTCGGCGACATAGACGGCGACGGCCGGCTCGACATCGTGGCCCCGGGGAAAGAGGGGCTCTACCTTTTTAGGAACTTGGGGCCGGAGCAGGTGGGGGTGAAGTAGACGGTATTGGGTGTTGGGTGTTTGGGAGCCGGGGAAACGGTGACGGGGGTGGTCAGACGTGAGGGTGTTCGCATGTCTATGCGCGATTCTCGTGCTGGCGGCTCGATTGGAGGCGCGCGGCATGGTCACGGTCGAATCATCGAAGTCGGGGAGCCACTACCTGGCATACGGCGGGAAGCCGCTTCTGGCTTTCGGGCCCGGTGACGAGTGGCGTCTGATCTCCCGAGACGATTTCGAGGCGACGCGGCGCTGGGCGAAGTGGCAGCAAGACAACGGCATGAACCTGCTCCGCGCCTATGCCGCTTCCGCTCCGGTGACAAACGGGCGCCATCCCTTCAAGTCGAAGAACGGCAAGTGGGACGTGGACGCCTGGAACGATGAGTACTTCCGCAACATGAGCAGGTTCATCTCGATTCTGGAAGAGCGCGGCACCATGCTCCACCTCCAGCTCTGGCAGATCGTGTGGTTCAAGGAAGACAAGCCCGAAAGATGGGCGAGCAACTACGTGAATCCCGCGAACAACTGCAACGAGTGGACCAGGGCTTATCCCAACGGGCGCGACTACATGAACGCCTCTTCGAACAGCCCTGCCGGGAGACATCGCCGGGAGTGGGTCATGCATGTCCTGGGCGCGGTCAAGGGGCACGGGAATGTGTGGATAGATGTGGTCAACGAACTCGGGAACGGCGGGATCGGCGACATGAGATGGGCGCATGAGGTGGTCTCGTGGATTCGCGATTGGGAGAAGGAGAACGGTCAGAAACTGCTCGTCGGCGTGGACATGTGCAACTTCGATCCAAATGCCTTCGCCCCGTTCGAGAAGGACTACGACATCCTCATCTTCAACGAGCTGCACAGGGCGGAGGCCCTTGATGCGGTCAGCCGGTTTCGCAAGCCCGCGGTGAGCGTGCGCTCCAGCGATGGCAGCAACAACCGTGAGGATTACGTTTTCCTGGATCCTGAGAGCGCGAGCCCTCAGCATCAGACGCGGTATCGCACACTCTGCTATCGAAGCATCTTCAGCGGCCTGCAGTCCATCGGCGCCTACTGGAAGCCCGAAGTATCCGAGGCGGACTACGCAGATATGAAGGACTGGCCGAGGTATGCGCGTGCCCTCAGGAAGTTCTGGGGGAAAGTCGGACCTGTCTGGCCGGATCTGGCGGTGGATGACTCAATCGTCGCCGGCGCGGTGACTCCGCGCGCCTATGGCCTGAAATCCGACCGGCTGTGCGCCGCGTATCTGGAGTGCGGACCGCGCGCGGCCGGCAACCGCTATCCGGCCTCCACCGTGCGCATCAAATGTCCGTTTCCGCAATTCCGAGTGGAGATATTCGATCCGCGGACGGGCAAATCACGGCTCGCTAAAGGCGCGCGAGACCACGACGAGATACTCGTTCAGCTTCCCGAGTTTACGGAGGACGTGGTAGTATTCGTGTGGCCGACCGCGGGTCGGTGACCAGTCGGCTGGGACAGAAATAGGTGCCGGGTGACGGGCACCAGCAACGACTGATCAGGAGACAGCATGGAGGAGACGAGGATCGTCTGGACGGACTACTTCAAGTATCGCATTGGTCTGCGCGACTTCGATCTTGCGACGGTCGAGCACATTGTGCGATACTCGGCTGAGCAGTATCGTGATTCGGCCACGGGCCGCAACGTCGCGGTTGGCCGGCACGACAAGCGGCTGGTCATGATAGCGTATGAACAGGAAGGAAATACTCTGACGCCGGTCACGATCCACGCAACAAGTCGTCAGCAGATCAACTCACGGGTGAAGTCAGGAAGGTTCAAGAATAATGAGTAAAACGCAAATGGCATACTTTGAGAAGGATGATGTGCTTCATCTTTCGATCTCCGACGAGCCTGAAGCAGGCAGCGTCGAGGTGAGTCCGAACATAACGGCTGAACTGAATGACAAGGGCGAACTGATCGGAGTCGAGATACTTAACGCCAGCACCTTCATTCGTGACTCGGTTCTCGAATCCGTGCAGGCCAAGGTGCTCGACCTGCCGGAAGCCAAGTCGGCTTGAGCAATACGGTGTCAGAGAGATAGCGGTGCTGGGTGTTCGGTTTTCGTCAGGACTAGAGGTTCCCTAGCACCTGACACCGAACACCTTAAGGAGGATTTCAGCATGCCAAAAATCGCAATGATCGGGGCGGGGAGCGTCATATTCACGAAGACGCTCATGAATGACATCATGGGGACACCGGCGCTCCAGGCGAGCGAGTTTGCCCTGATGGACCCCGCCGAAGCCAGACTTCGCAAGATGGAGGCGTTCGCCAAGGACTTCGTTCGGGAGAACAATCTCCCGACCAAGGTCTGGGCGACCACCGACCGCCGGAAGGCGCTCGACGGCGCGGACTACGTGGTCATCATGATCCAGATCGGCGGGATGGACGCGTTCCAGTGCGACTGGGAGATCCCGCTGAAGTACGGCGTGGACCAGTGCATCGGCGACTCGCTCGGGCCGGGCGGAGTCTTCCGCGCGCTCAGGACGATCCCGGTGCTCGTGGACATCGCGAATGACGTAAAGCAGCTCTGCCCGGACGCCATCGTGCTCAACTACGCGAACCCCATGGCGGCGAACTGCTGGGGACTCGGCACGGTGCCCGGGCTGCAGTTCGTGGGTCTCTGTCACGGCGTCCAGACCACGATGGATCTCATCGCGGGATACGTCGGCGCGAAGAAAGAGGAGATAGACTTCGTCGCGGCCGGGATCAACCACATGGCGTGGTTCCTGAAGCTCGAAAAGGACGGCAAGGACGTCTATCCCATCCTGCGCGAGAAGTTCGAGAAGCCGGAGTACTACATCAACGAGAAGGTGCGCGGCGAGGTCTATCGGCATTTCGGCTACTTCATGACCGAGAGCACGGGCCATCTCTCCGAATACGTGCCCTGGTTCCGCAAGAACAAGAAGGCGCTCGATCTCTACTGCGACATGCCGGACTTCGGCGGCGCATCGGGCGCGTACTACAAGTACGGACGCATGCTGGAGGAGAAGTTCAAGAACACCGATCCGCTCAGCATCGAGAGCAAGAAGCTCGCCCCTCGCAGCGCGGAATACTGCTCCTACATCATGGAGGCGAAGGAGACGGGTAACATCTTCCGGCTCAACGGCAACGTGCGAAACGACGGGTTCATCACGAATCTCCCGAACGGATGCTGCGTGGAAATCCCGATCTTCGTTGACAAGATGGGGCTGCATCCGACGGTCGTGGGCGATCTCCCGCCTCAACTCGCCGCGGTGAACATGACCAATGTCATCGCCCAGGGATTGACGGTTCAATCTGCGCTCGCGGGCGATCCCGAGTTGGCCGCGTCGGCGGTCGCGCTCGATCCCCTCACCTCGGCGGTCTGCACGCTCTATGAGGCGAGGGAGATGGCTCGCGAGATGTTCAAGGCCGAGGCGAAGTGGCTGCCCCAATTCGCGGGCAAGGAGTTGAAGCCGCTCCCGATCATCCAGACTCCTCCGGGCACGAAGGGCGTGGATGTGCCGGTAGATCCGGCGCTCGCGATCGCGAACAGGTTTGGGAAACTGGCTACCGCCAAGACCGAATAGGACCCATACGACCCATAGGACCTATATGACCCATCGGAAGCCCGGACTGCTTTGTGCAGGCCGGGCTTCTCCGTTTTCTACCGAGTTTCAGGCGGATACGCACCAGGATTTCAACAGCCGCGCAAGTCCGAGAGTGCGAAATCGTAGACACGTCTACAAATAGATGACAGACCACGTTTAGAGACTTGATGTGCTGCGGTAAAGTGTGAACGTTAGTCAACTCTTCTGAAGGAGGGAGATCCATGGCTGTTGAGAAGGCAATTGGATCTACAAGTCTGGCCGAAGTCGTAGACAGGATCCTCGATAAGGGGATTGTGGTCGACGCTTGGGTTCGCATCTCGCTGGTCGGCATCGAGTTGCTGGCTATCGAGGCGCGAGTGGTAGTGGCAAGCGTAGACACGTTCCTGAAGTACGCCGAGGCAGTCGGTCTGACGGCCAAGGCCGAAGCCGTGGCGTAGACGTGTCTGTTGCGGCTGAACATAATCAGTCGCAGGCGCCTGCTCTGTGGAGTCGAGGCGATGTAGTTCTGCGAATCGCGCATACAGCGCCTCGACTCCTGTCAAACGTTGGCGATCATCCGCCGGAGACGGCGGTGCGAATTGGCCCGATGATGCAAAATACGAATGAGGAGGCGATCACATGGCACTGGCGGGCGAAATGCGCCGATTGACCAGGACCTTCGCGGGCGACTTCGACACTCGGAAGGCATTCATGGACAATTTCCACGTCGAGATGTCCGCGAAGATGTCCGATGTCGAGCAGAATTGCAAGGAGAATGCCGCTCGAGTTCACGCGAAGATGTCCGACTTCGCGGAGAACCGCAAGGAGAATACCGCTCGAGTTCGCGCCGGGCTTGCCGACTTCATCTTCACGTTTCACGAGCGGATGGGGGAGATGATGGACAGGCTCGAAGTCGCGCATTCCGACATGTCGCGCGACGTAGACCAGAAGCTGAAAGATCTGGGCGAGGCCCGTGAAGACATGTCGCACGAGATGGACCAGAAACTGAAAGATCTGGGCGAGGCCCGTGAAGAGATGGGCGCGGAGCAGCGCGAGCGGCTCACGGACGAGCATAAGAAACTGGAAGCGGACGGCGCGGAGCAGCACAAGCAGCGGACGGCCGAGCATAAGAAACTGGAAGCGGACGTGAAGGCCACGCGCGATGAGGTGCAGGCCGACCACGCCGAAGCCCAGAAGATATGGGCCGGCTTCAACGAGAAGATGGATCAGCGCAGGGCCGGGAAGCCCGCGCGGACGGCCGCGGCTGCCGAGCCGACGACCGAGTCGGCGCCGAGCTACAAAAGCTCCTCGCGCTCGCGCAGCAAATCGAAGTCCAAATCCAAGAAGTAGCTCGCGGGTGACCGGCGGAGAGCGCTGTCCGCGATGGAGAGCATATGTGTTTCCCGGTGGGTGAGGATCGAGCAAGCATCTTCACCCACATTGTTTGCGCGGTCTTTCACGACGGGCGCGCGTGTAGTTCAGCCGCATTTTGGGTAAGGGCTCATTGAGACAGACAGTCAGGGAGGCTGGTAGACAAAAATGGCAATGACGATGAAGTCCATCGTAGAGGAATCTCCGGCCGCGCTTACGGTGCGCCCGCGGCCGGACTTCGTGGATACCCCGGCCGTACAGGAATGGACGAAGCGGGGGCTCGCGTACCTGGCTGCCGGCTTTCCGATTCACTTCAGAGGTCCGGCGGGATCGGGCAAGACGACTTTGGCGCTTCATGTCGCGGGCACGCTCGGACGCCCGGTCGTGTTGGTCGCGGGCGATGAGGAGTTCGGAACCTCGGACATGATAGGCGGGCAGTTCGGCTTCCACTACAAGAAACTGGTTGACAATTACATACACACCGTGATGAAGTACGAAGAAGATGCGGTGCAGAGATGGGTTGACCAGCGGCTGACGGTCGCCTGCCGAGAGGGGTTCACGCTGGTATACGATGAGTTCACCCGCTCGCGTCCGGAGGCGAACAACGTCCTCCTCGCGGTGCTGGAGGAGCGGATGCTCGTCTTGCCGACGACGACACGCGAGAGTGCGTACGTGAAGGTGCACCCCGACTTCCGCGCGATATTCACGAGCAATGCTCAGGAGTACGCCGGCGTTCACGCGGCGCAGGACGCGCTCTTCGACCGGATGATCACGATGGACCTGGACTACTACGACCGCGAGACGGAGATCCTCATCGCGGCGGCTCGTTCGGGCCTCCCGGAGGATGAAGCCGCGGGAATAGTGGACTTCGTGCGCGAGTTCCGGCATTCCGGGAACTACGACCAGATACCGAGCCTGCGGTCATGTATCATGATCGCGAAGGTTGCCTCGATGCAGGGCGCGCGTCCGTCGGCCCACGACCCGCATTTCGTCAACGTCTGCCTCGATGTCCTGGAGTCGAAGAATTCGCCGCCGCAGGACTCGGAGGAGCGCCGGGGCCAGAACCGGCAGTATCTTATGGATCTCATCGAGCGGCACTGCGGCTGATCGTCCGCGATTAAGGCGAGAGGGAAATGAGATGAGAGCAAAGAGCTCAACGGATATACGAGGGATGCACGAACTCCCGTACCGCCCCGGGGGAAAGTCGAGGGCGCAGATCGCCGCGCAACTCGCTCATATGGAATACGAGAAGGACAGGCTGGAGCGGCAACTGGAAATGTGGATCAGCTACACGCGCAAAACGGAGGCGAAGCTCCAGTTCGCGGAACAGCGAATAGCGGCTCTGACGCGGACACTGCGCGAAACCGCGGGCTTGGAGACTCTCCAGTGCGAGAGGCCGGTTGGACACAGCCAGGCGGCGGCGAGTTGGGGCGAGGTTACGCTGGAATACTAGGGAAAGTTCCAAGTTCCAAGTTCAAGGTTCAAGGTTGAAGGTTGAAGGTTCCAGAGTTTCAGGGTTTCAGGTTGCATGGGTCTGGCAACTCTGAGCCTGAGATAGGAGGTCAAAAATGACGGGACACAAAACGCCGACATCAGCACAAGCCGGAGGCGCCGGACCACCGATCATGTCCGGGGCGGATATCGCGAAACTGGCTAAGGACGAGATGTCCAAGCTGACGGGGCTGCAGCCGGATTCGGTATGCGGACTGCGACATGAGTCGGACGGCTGGCACGTCACGCTCGACATGGTCGAGTTGGAGCGAATACCCCAGAGCAGTGACGTACTGGACACGTATGAGGCGATTCTGGACGACCAGGGCAATGTGGTGAACTACCAGCGGACAAGGCGGTTCAGCCGCGCGGATTCGCTCTCCGACAAGGCGGTTGAGGCATAGAAGTCCCGCCTTTTGGCGGGATGCCCCATGCTCCCGCGGATGGAGCGCCGGTCATCGCACACAAAGGACGTACACAGTGTCTACTCAGGCGATACAACACAGCTTGCAGGTGACGAACCTGGCCGATATCCTGGAGCGCGTGCTCGATAAGGGCATCGTGATCGCGGGCGATATCAGGATTGACCTGGTGGGCATCGAGCTCCTGAATATCAAGATTCGCCTGCTCATCGCATCGGTAGACAAGGCGATGGAGATGGGCATCAACTGGTGGGAGACCGATCCCATGCTGTCATCGAAGGCGCGGCAGTTGTCGCAGGAGAACGAAACGCTTAGGGAGAGGCTGGATCGCCTCGAAACCAGATTGGACGCGGCAGCCTAGCCCGCATTATTCACGAGAAGCGTGAATAATGCTCTGAATGCCCCGTATTATGCGGGAAACGCATAATACGGGCTAGAATACTCGGAGGTGGAGAAATGGCGCAAAAGAAGGCACATTCGACCAAGGAACGCGAAGAGAAGAGGGAACCGAAGTCCGAGGTAAACATTGACCTCGGCCTCGGCGGAATTTTCAAGGGCCTCGG
>Ga0315284_10015069_pt1 | contig 10993 bp, 7 predicted proteins | sample YL17G09_16_MG_FD_203696 | JGI IMG/M metagenome (GOLD analysis project Ga0315284, IMG submission 203696) | Sediment microbial communities from Yellowstone Lake, YNP, Wyoming, USA - YL17G09_16 | ecosystem: Environmental > Aquatic > Freshwater > Lake > Sediment | place: USA: Wyoming | collected...
GGGCAAGGATGATCCGGAGCGGCAACTGCACTATCGCCACATGGCCAACCTCTATGGCACGCATCCGGCCGCCGTGCCCGTCATCGGGAATGAATCGCCGCTGGCGGCGCTGACGTTCCAGGACCTCCGGGATTACCACCGGCGGATGTACGTCCCCCAGAACATGGTCCTCAGCATCGCCGGCGACGTGGACGTCCATGCGGTGCTCCAACAGGTCAGCAAGGCTTTTAGCGATGTTCCGCGCGGCAGGGAGCCGGAGTTGATGCTCCCGGCCGTCGGACCGTTGGAAGGCGTCCGTCGTGTGACAACCTCGCACCCGGCGCTGAAGGAGACCCTCGAGGAGATCAGTTTCCTCACCATTCCCTTGTTGCACGAGGACCTCTACTCCCTCGACGTGTTGAGTTATGTGCTTAGCCAGGGGCCTTCCAGCCGGTTGTCGCGGGAAATCTATCGACAGCGGAAACTGGTGACGGCGATTGACACGTTCTCGTGGACGCCCGCCTGGGGAACCGGGTCGTTCGGCGTCTCCTTCCGCTGCGGCGCTGAAACCGCCGAGGCAGCCGAGGCGGCCATCCTGGCGGAACTGGACAAGGTGGCCCGGGACGGTCCCCAACTGGAAGAATTGGAGCGGGCCAAGCGGCAGAAAGTCGCCGACCTGGTCTACGAGCGTCAGACAGTGGAGTCGCAGGCGGCGATGCTTGCCAGCGACTACCTCGCCACGGGCAACGTGTCGTTCTCCTTGGATTACACGCGGCGCATCCAGGCCGTCACCGCTGAGCAGGTTCGCCGGGTCGCGCGGAAGTATTTCACCTTCGACCGCATGGCCGTCACTCGCATGACCTCTCCCGGGGTAGCGACGCAGGCAACGTCCCGTCCCGGGGGGCAAAACGCCCTTGCCGCGACGGCATTTACGCTGCCCAATGGGCTGCGAGTGGTGCTTCAGCCGTTTGCCTCCTCGGAGGCGCCCTCGCTGGTCTCGGTGGCCTTGGTTACCGCCGGCGGACTGTTGATGGAGGACGAGAGGACCAACGGTCTTGGCAACCTGATGGCCGCCTTGAGCACCAAGGGCGCCGGTGACCGCTCGGCCGAGCAGATTGCCGCCTTCTTCGACCGCGCGGGCGGGGGGATTAAAGGCGTCTGCGGGAACAACACCTTCTACTGGCAGGCGACGGTCCTGGACGACAGCTTCCCCGAGGCGTTGGAGATCCTTGCCGACGTGGTCCAGCGCCCCTCCTTCATCGCCACGGAGCTGGAAATCCTCCGTCCCGCGGCCTTGACGGCCGTCCGCCAGGTGGAGGAGGACTGGCGGTCGCAACTGGACAAGTTTTACCGCCAACGTTTCTTCGCCGGCTCGCCCTACCATATGCTTCCCGTGGGCCGTGCCGAGGTGATCGAGGCGGCCACCGTCCAGCAATTGGCCGCACACCAACGCCAATGCATCCGGGCCGGTTCGAGCGTGCTGGTGATCGCCGGAAGCTTCGACCCCGTCGCCGTCCGGGCGGACGTCGAGCGGCTCTTCGGGGAGGTCCCAGCCGGAGAAGTGGACCTTAAGGGCTTGGCGACCCTCCGGTCCGGCGGCGGGGGCCTTGCGGCGCTTAAGACCGACAACAAGGTCGCCGGGGTCATCGTGGCCGTGCCGGGCATGACGATCCGCGACCTGGACGACCGCATCGCCATGGACGTGCTCGATACCATCATGAGCGGATACAACTATCCAGCCGGATGGCTCCACGACCAGCTTCGCGGCAGGCAGTTGGTCTACGTGGTGCACGCCTATAACTGGGCGGGCCTGGCGCCGGGTGCGTTCGTCACCTACGCCGCCTGCCAGCCCAACCGCGCCGCTGAGGTGGTGGACATCATCAAGAACAACTATCGTCGGGCGACGAAATACCTGCCCATCGCCGCGGAAGTGGAACAGGCCGTCAACACGATCCTGACGGCGGAGTTGCTGGAGAATCAATCCGTGGCGAGCCTGGCGCTGTCGGCGGCGCTGGATGAGATGTATGGGTTCGGCTATGACTATCGCCGCCGGATGGAGGCCCGCTACCGGGCGATCCAGCCCGCCGACGTGCAGCGAGTGGCCAGGAAATATCTTTCCGTCGAGCCGATGGTGGTGCTTACCTCGCCACTGGGCGGATTTGCGACACCGGCCACCGCCAACACTACCACCCAGGCCACCACCGCGCCGGCGAGTCGCGCCGCGTCCGCCGCCACCACAGAGGCAAGCCCCTGACGGGGCTGCCGTGGAGGCAGGAAATGGCTGAAAAGGACATGATGAGCATGACTGTGGCGGAGTTTATCGCCGCCACAGCCGACAAGACGCCCACCCCCGGCGGCGGAAGTGTCGCGGGAGTGGTCGGCGCCCTGGCCGTCGCGCTGGGCGAGATGGCGCTGGTCTTCACGCGGGGCAAGAAGAAATTCGCCGAGCACGAGGAGTTTTATGCCCATCTGGCCGGGCGCCTGGCCAAGGCCAGAGGCATGTTCCAGCTCCTGGTGTCCGACGATGTGGCCGCCTACAGTCTCTATCAGGATGCCACGCGGCGCGAGGAAGGACCGGACAAGGTCGCCGCGGTCCAACTGGCCCTGGCGGCGGCCATTGACGTGCCGCGTCAGGCGGCCAAACTGTCGCTGGCGGTGATGGAGGACCTGTTGGTCTTGGCGCCGCGATGCAACCCGTACCTTATAAGTGACCTGACGGCTGGGGCGGCGCTGGCGGCTGCCACGGTCCGCCTGTGCGACTACAACGTCCGCGTGAACGTCCCGCGGGTGGCCGACCGCGCGGCGGCGGAGGAAATTCGCGCCGCTTCGGCGGGCGACCTGATGGCCGCGGAGAAGCTCCTGGCGGACATCGAACAGTCGGCCAAGAGCCTGTTGCCCTGATTTACATGGCAAGGAAATACGACATCGCCAAGGCCGAGTGCCTCTGCCTCGCCTGCAACCGCGCGATGGCGCCGGGGGAGGAATTCGTCGCCGCGCTGCGCGAGGTGGATCCGCTCTTCGAGCGGTACGACTACTGTCCTTCCTGTTGGAGCGGACAGGCCGAAGCGGCCAAGCAGGGCCTGCTGGGCTTTTGGAAGGCCCGCGTCCCCCAACCGGCGAAGAAGAAAAAAACGTTCGTCGATGACGAGGTCCTGCTGGACTTCTTCGGGCAACTGGACGGCGACGATACGGCCGCCAAGGTGGACCTCCGCTTCGTACTGGCCCTGGTGCTGATGCGAAAGAAACTGCTGATCTATGATCGCTCGGACAAGTTGCCCGACGGCCGGGACGCCTGGGTCATGCACGCCAAGGGCGAGGACAGGAACGTCGCGGTGATTGATCCGCACATGGACGAGGATAAGATCGCCTCGGTCAGCCAACAACTGGGACAGTTTCTGGAATGGCAGCCATGAGGCGACACCCCACGGCGATCCTGACGGCGATGGCGGCCTGCCTGTCTGCCTTTGTCTTATGCGGTTGCGGGCCTGGGCACCCGACCGAGGCGTTGACGCGCGCGGAACTGGTCCGGCAGTACAACGCCAACGCCGCGGCCGTGCCGAGGCTGTGGGCGCGGGCGAAGATCGAACTGAAGCTTCCCGGCGAAAAAGGAGGGGGACTGAGATGGGGTTCGACCAGTCCGCTGGTGAGTCCCAACGGATTGTTGTTGCTGGTCAAGGACCCGTCCCTGGGCCAGCGGCAGGATTTCCTGCTTATGGGCCTGGCGCCCGGTGCGGTGGAACTGTTCCGCCTGGGAAGCAGTGCAGCCGAGGGGGTGTACTACCTCTGGTACAACTACGGCGATCACGGCGCGGCTTGGTGGGGCAGGCAGGAGTACGCAGGCGCTCCGGGCGTGGAGATGCCCCTGGACCCCGGCGACCTGCTGGGCGTCCTGTGCGTCACGGAGATACCCGCGGACTTCACCCAGCTTCCCGCGGCGGTGCTGCGGATGGATGAGTCCGTCCCGGCCTACGTGTTGACTTGGGTGGCCAGGCAGCCGGTCAGCGGCGAGGTCATCTTCCGCCGGGAAGTTTTTTTCAACTGGGACGGCAAACCTCCCCGCGCCTATCGGGTGGACCTTTTCGACGCCCGAGGGCGGGTCGTCATGACCGCCCGTCTGAAGGACTACAAGCCCGTGCGGACCGCAGCGGACGAAGCCCACGGACCGGTCATGCCCAGCGACATCGAGATCGCCTGGCCGGCACGAGGCGGGCGAATGCGCATCGTCCTCAGCGAGATATCGTCGCTGAAGGTCTGGAACCGCAGGCAGTTTCTCTTTGAACACAACCTACCGGGAGGTATCCCCCTGGCCAACGTCACGCAGGTGGACAAGGACATCCCCGCCGAAGGGGGGCCGAAGTGACTCCAACGCGGCTGGTTTGCGTCGTCTGCATTCTATTATTGGCCGTACCGGCCTGGGGGCAGGAACGGTCCTGGCTGGCGGAGGGGGATGCCCAAGGGCTTTGGCTGACGCGGGTGGACAAGGCCGACGGGACCTTCGACCTCCTGACTCGCCCGGTGGGTGGCCGATGGAACTGGGTGAGCACGGAACTGGCGGGCGTGCCGGTGGCGGTGGCGGCCATCGGTGGCAATTTGCACGTGGTGTTCCAGTCGGGCCAATATCGTATCTACTCCCCGGGCGGGGGAGAAGGGACGCCGGGGGATGGGCTTGAAACCGCGCCACTATCGGTCTGCGGGGGGACGTTGGCGGATTCTTCTACGCCCACGGTGGTGGCCATACTCCCGCCCCCCAAAGTCTCCACTACCGCGGCGACAACATCTCCCTCGCCGCCCCCCAAGTCCAAGACATCGGGCAAGGGCAAGGGAGAGTCGGTTACCGGCGAGTCAACTGTCACAATGGAGGTGCGGCAAAACGTCCGCTTGAGATGGCAACACCTGGCCGATCTGCCGGTCCCGGCGTCGGCGACCGGGGCGGGTATCCGCGCTGCCATCTTCGACGGTGTACCACATGTCCTTCTTTCGGACCCCGCGCCGAAGTTGTTGGCCTGGAGGGATTCGGCCTGGCAGGAGCTGCCGCTGAATCCGCCGGCGGCGCCCTTGACGATACTGGGGCTTGTCGCCGTGGAGGACCGCCTGACCATGGTGGCCACTGTCGAGGGCGAAGGGGGCGGCCTGGTGCTCACGGTGGGGACGTATACGGCCAGGGACAAGGGCTTTTCCTGGCAACCGGTGACGGAAAACGGTAAATCGTTCGCCTGGCCGGCCAATCGCGTGGCGATGTTGGCCCGGCTAGGCCAGCGCGTGGCGATGGTCTGGCGCCAGGGCCACGAATTGTTTCTGGCGACCTTCAGCCCCATCACCGGGCAGTTGGAACCGACCGAGGCCATACCGACCGATGACCAATCGTCGTTGGACCAGGTGGGCGAGGAGATATACAACTATTTTCTGCTTGGCGTGTTCGTGCTGGTGGTGCTCTCGCTGCTGCGGACGCGCGGGCCTGTGCCTTATAAACCGTTCCTGCTTCCCCCGCACATGGAGCCGGCGAATCTGGGCAAGCGCCTCCTGGCGGCGGTCATCGACCTGCTGCCCTGCAACCTGGTCGCGGGGGTTTGGGTCCAACTGTTTATTCCCTCCTACGCCACGCGGGACATGAACGATCTGCTCCTGCGGGTCGTCAGCGACAAGATGGCCCCTCCCTTTCATATCGTGCTGGCCGGTATCCTGGTGATGCTGGTGTACGTCCCTTACTGCGTCCTGATGGAGAAACGCTTCGGCGCCACGCTGGGCAAGATGATCATGAAGCTTCGGGTGGTGGGCGACGAGGGCCGATCCCTCGGCCTGCGGGAGGCGATGCTCCGAAACCTGGTGAAGGTGATGGAGTTTTCCTGGGTTCCGCTGCTTCCCTTGCTGCTGCTGGTACCCCTGCTAAGCCGGCATCGCCAGCGTCTGGGCGACATGCTGGCCCGCACCGTCGTCATTGATGCTCGCTGTGAGCAACGGCCTCCACCACTTCCCGGGCAGGATGGAGGCAGCGCCTCGGACGATGACCACCAGCCGGATAGTCCGCTGCCGCCGCCTCCGCCCTAAGGCAGCGACGGCCCGATTTTTATAAGTTTGGGTGAACGCGCGGTGGGGCTCCGTCCCACCGCGTGTTCAAGCACCTGTTAGGCTGGCGGGACAGAGCCCCGCCAGCCAGGTGTAAACATCCAAAGTTAAACTGCTCTAGCGGGCGGTCCCCTGAAGCGCCGCGGTGGCGGTCGTCGGCACTGATCCGGTGGTCGGAACGTCCTGCAACTGTCGCAACCTCAGCACCAGCACCGCCGTCCGCAACTGGGCGTCGGCATCGTATTGCCTGGCCAGGTCGTCGCTGAGGTCAGCATCGTCGATATCCTGGAGAAGGTCGGTCTTCTGGCGGATGTCCAGCCATTGTTTGATCTGCTGGGGGGTGAGCCTGACCTCGATGTCGGGGTCCACGCCCCAGTCCTTGGCGCCATTTTGCTTGTGCAGGCATCGGCCGGAGGGAAGGTAGTAGAAGGCCGTGGTGAGCTTCAGCACCGCCCGGAATCGCCGGATCCAGATGACGTTCTGCACGCTGCCCTTACCGTAGGAGCGCTGCCCGATGATCAGGCCGCGGTTCCAGTCCTTCACCGCGCCGGAAAGAATCTCCGCCGCCGAGGCGCTGGTCTGGTTGACCAGGACCACCAGGTTCCCCTCGACATACTTCCCGTCGGGATTGGCGTTGACGTCCGTGCGGCGGGTCTGCCGGCCCTCGGTGGACACCAGGCAACCGGACCGCAGGAACTCGTCGGCCACGTCGGTGGCGGACCGCAGCAGGCCGCCGGGGTTGAACCGCAGGTCCACGATGAGGGAGCGAACGCCCGCCCGCGCCATTTGGGCGAGGGCCTCGCCCACGTCGGCGGGGGTCTGCTCGGTGAACTGCGTGATTCGCAGGTATCCGATGCCGGAGGGAGGGTCGATGAGATAGTCCCACGAGCCATCGGGCTTCTGACGCCATCCGCGGACCGTGCGGATGTTGATCTCCTCGCGGGTGAGGGTGACGTCAAACGGTTCGATCCTTCCGGTCCGCCGCATTCGAAGAGTGACTTTGGTGCCTTTCTCCCCGGTGATCATGCGGACGAGTTTGTCGATATTGATGTCCTCGGTGGTCCTTCCGTCAACCGTCAGGATGGTGTCGCCCGGGTGCACGCCCGCCTTGTATGCCGGGGAGCCAGCCAGGGGCGTCACTACCTTCAGCGGCTCGCCCGGATCCTTGGTGATCTGGATTCCCACGCCGAAGAAATGCCCCATGGTCTGTTTCTCGAAGTCGTCCACGTCGTGCGGCCAGATCATGGAACTATACTCGTCCATCTCCTCCAGGAAACCGTCGGTGAACTCCACGGCCAGCACTTCGGTGGGCAGGGAGACGGTGCGTTCCGAGGCCCGCAGGACACCGTTGAGCGCCATGGCGAGGTCCAGGTGGTCGGGGCGATCGGTCTTGTCGATGCCCTTGAGCAGACCGTCGATTTCCTTGAGAAACGCCGCCTTCTTGGCCGGATCAGCCAGGGCGTGGAAACTTCCGCTCGCCTGGGGTGTTTCCGCCAGCGTCCGGATGGCCCGCAGCGCGCTTCGCGTGAGTTTTCGGTAATCCGGGGCCTTGACGTAATGGCCGTCCAGTTGCGAGATGGCCTTCTCCACCATGTCCGCGTCGGCGCCCTCGACCAGTTCCTGCCAGGAGGGTTCCGGGTCGCTCTTGGCGTCGGTCTCGGCGGGCTGACTGGCGGATTCCTTCCCATAGAGTCTCAGAACCCGCACGTGTCGGCGGGCCTGTTTGACCATGTCCCGGTAGGTCTCGTTGGCCCCGTCGAGGTCCTCCAGTCCGGCGTAGGCGGTCAGGGCGTCATCCCATTCGGCCCCCTCGGTGGACTGCCGCCCGATCCGCTCGATCCGCTGGACCAGCGCGACAAACCACTCCTGCTCGTTCAGGCGGTCGGAGGGTATGGCCAGGTATTTGCTCGCCAAACGGGCCTGCAACAGCGCTTCGCGCCAGGGTTTTTCCCCCGTCATGGCCGACAGGTCGGCGAGGTCTTCGGCGAGGTCTTCCTCCATGGACTTCAGTTTTCCGATCACTGTCGCGCGTGTCTTGGCGTTGGAGGATTCCACCTCCGGCCAGGTTCGTTCACAGGCGGCCAGTCGTCCGGCGACCGTCTCGACGATCTCGCGGAGGATTTTGGAATACTCACTGGAGTCCTGGGTCAGCAGTTTGGGCAGCTCCTTCAGCGCCGCCTGGGTGGCGTCGATGGCCTTGCAGGCGTCGGCCTTGACCTTGGGCAGTTCGTTGGCGTCGGCGTTTTCGGCCAGGTCCGCGGCGATGGCGTCGTTGGCTACCTTGGCGACCTGGCGGACCTTCTGCCGCAGCGGCTGGTCCAGGGCTTCGGTGGTCCGTTGCTCCTGGTGGTCCTGGGCCAGGCAGTACCATCCGATGCGATTGACGGCTGCGGTAAGTTCCTCCGCCCGCTGCTTCTCTCCGATGGCCTTTGCGGACAGATAGCCATCCAGCAGCTCCCGGGCGGTCTTTGCGCGTGGATCGGTTGGTGCACGCCTCGCTGCCTGGCGCACCATCGCCAGGCTCTGGTCGAACTGCCCCGCCAGGGCCTTTTCGATGCCCTCGGAAAGCAGGTTCGCCGCGGGAGCCGCCGGCGCCGATTGTGCCTGCCGAGTCGGCGCTGAGGTAGGCTGCGAAGTGGCCGAACCTTGCGCGGTGATCGGCCAAAGCGCCAAGGCGACCAGAAGGAACCACGTCCACAAGGCATGTACCGACAGCGGCGAACGTTTCACGCGTGTCTCCAGGTATAAGAAACCGCTCATGGCGGCTCCATTACAATCGTACTCCCGCCGGGCATCGGCGGTTCCGGGATTGTAGCCGAAAACGGCCGCTCCGCCAGATGGGAGTTTATCCGCCGCGACCAACCTGCTAGAATCCCTCGGCAAGAAAGGACAAGTCCATGATCCGAATCGCCATCATCGGGACCGGGGGCATGGCCAACGCCCATGCCAATAGTTTCAAGAAAATCCGCGGCTGCAAGCTGGTGGCCGCCTGCGATGTCGTGGAGGACCGCGCCAGAAAATTTGCCCAACGGCACGGAATCGCCGGCGACGCGGTCTTCAGCGATGTCCATGACCTGTTGGGGACGGTGGACTGCGACGCGGTATCCATCGTGGCCTCCGATCCGGCCCATGCCCCGCTGAGCCTGGCCTGCATCGCCGCCGGAAAACACGTCCTGTGCGAAAAGCCCCTGGCCACCTGCTACGGCGACGCCCGCAAGATGGCCGAGGCGGCGCGGCGGAAGGGGGTCATCAACATGGTCAACTTCTCGTATCGCAACTCCTCGGCGATTCACAAGGCCGCCGAACTGGTGCGGCGGGGCGACATCGGGCGCGTGATCCATTTCGACGCCTCATATCTCCAAAGCTGGCTGGTCGCCGACACCTGGGGCAACTGGCGGACCAGCGACGCCTGGCTGTGGCGGCTGTCCACGCGCCACGGCAGCAGGGGAGTGCTGGGCGACATCGGTGTACATATCCTGGACTTCGTCACCTACCCCATCGGCGAGGTCGCCTCGGTCCACTGCCGATTGAAGACCTTCCCCAAGGCCAAGGGCAACCGCGTCGGTAAATACGTGCTGGACGCCAACGACTCCGCCGCCATCACCGTGGAGATGGCCAACGGCGCACTGGGCGCTGTCCACACCAGCCGCTGGGCGACGGGATACGCCAATTGCCTCCAGTTGCGAATCCACGGCGACCGCGGCGCCATCCGAATCGACCTGGACAAGTCCTCCACGGATCTGGAAATCTGCCGCGGCCGGGATGTCAACTCCAACACCTGGAAACCCCTCCACTGCGGCAAGACGCCCTCGATATACCGGCGTTTCATCCGAAGCATCCGCACCGGCAGAAACGACCAGCCGGACTTTGCCCGCGGGGCGGAGGTGCAGCGAATCCTGGACGCATGCTTCGCCTCCGACGCCAAGCGCGCCGCGGTGAAGCTTTAAAGAAGATCAGCGTGTAGGGCGCGCAACTTGCTCGGAAGGGCCCCTTACGGGGCTGCGCGCGCAATGTACGCCTGGCTGGCGGGGCTCTGTCCCGCCAGCCTAACAGGTGCTTGGATGCGCGGCGGGACGGAGCCACGCCGCGCTCTAACAAAAAGTTAAATGCTCAAGACCGGATAAGTGTTCGACGACATTTCGACAACCAGACGAAGGAACGAAAAACATGGCAGAAAAGATCCAAGTCACCGTATGGAACGAGGCCCGGCACGAAAAGAAAAACCCTGCCGTTACAAAGATCTACCCCAAGGGCATACACGGCGCCATCGCCGACGCGCTGAACAGCCAGCCGGACATTTCCGCCCGCACCGCCACGTTGGATGAGCCGGAACACGGCCTGACCGACGAGGTGCTGAGCAGCACCGACGTCCTGACGTGGTGGGGCCATCTGGCCCATGATGCCGTCGCGGATGCGGTGGTGGACAAGGTGCACCGGCGAGTCCTTAAGGGCATGGGCCTGATCGTGCTGCACAGCGGGCACCTGGCCAAGATTTTCCGCCGGCTGATGGGCACAAGCTGTACGCTGCGATGGCGAGAGGACGGGGCGCGCGAGGTGCTTTGGGTGACCTGCCCCGTCCATCCGATCGTCGCGGGCATCGGCGACTGCATCGTCCTGCCGCAAACGGAAATGTATGGGGAGTTCTTCGACATCCCCCAGCCGGATGAGACGATCTTTATCTCCAGCTTCGCCGGCGGGGAGGTCTTCCGCAGCGGCCTGACCTTCCGCCGCGGCGCGGGCAAGATTTTTTACTTCCGGCCGGGACACGAAACCTTCCCCATCTACCACGACCCTGCCGTACGGAAAGTACTCGTCAACGCCGTCCGCTGGGCCGCGCCAACCGGCTCGATGAAGATCGAATGCCCCCACAAGCCCCTGGGATGGTTCGAAAAAACCGTGTAGCTCGTAGGGCGGGCGCCGCCCGCCGTTTTAAGGCGTAGGGCGAGCAACT
>Ga0315284_10015070_pt1 | contig 10993 bp, 13 predicted proteins | sample YL17G09_16_MG_FD_203696 | JGI IMG/M metagenome (GOLD analysis project Ga0315284, IMG submission 203696) | Sediment microbial communities from Yellowstone Lake, YNP, Wyoming, USA - YL17G09_16 | ecosystem: Environmental > Aquatic > Freshwater > Lake > Sediment | place: USA: Wyoming | collected...
AGGCCGGATACCGAACGGGCAATTTTCGCTGTTGTGGATTATCACGGCATTACCACGCCGTTTGACCCCAAAATATACCACCAGCAGGTTATGGATACGGCTTTGGATTTTCTCGCTGCCGGCATCAATCCTAAAAAATCTCTGCTTATTCGCCAATCAAAGGTTCCGGAGCATACAGAGCTTGCGTGGATTTTCAATACAATTACGCCGGTCAGCTGGCTTGACCGCTTGCCAACTTATAGAGAAAAGCTCGGCGAGACGGGCGGCAAATATAACCATATGGGCCTTCTTGATTACCCCGTTTTAATGGCTGCCGATATTTTGCTTTATAAATCAAATCTCGTGCCCGTGGGCGAAGACCAGTTGCCGCACATAGATCTAACTAATGAAATTGCGAAAAAATTCAATTCCATGTTCGGCCAAACTTTTGAACCGGTAAAACCGCATCTGGCAATTGGGGCTAGAATTATGTCGTTGCAGGACCCGGCTAAAAAAATGTCTAAAACCAGCGATGAGGGTATAGCGCTTTCCGATAGCCCGGACGAGATTCGCGAGAAAATAAAAAGAGCGGTCACGGATTCGGGGAAAGAAATAAAATTTGACCCGGCCGGTAAGCCCGCAATTGCAAATTTATTGACGATATATCACCTGCTTTCCGGCAAAGAAATTAAAGAAACTGAAGACGATTATGAAGGCAAAAATTATTCGGAGTTTAAAAGCGATTTGGCCGAGGTTATAGTTAATTTCCTGAAACCATTCCAAGAAAAACGCAAAGAACTCTCGGAAGATTTGGTCCTTGTTGAAGACTTGTTGACGGAGTCCGAGGAAAAAGCTAAGATTATTGCCAGCAGTACCTTGGCAGAAGTCAAGCAAAAAATGGGTTTATAGGAGGAGACATGGGCCCTTATCCAGAAGTGGTTGGGAAATGCACTAGAAAAAGGTTATTTGGCTTTGGCAAGATATGCGGCGGGGATATCGTTGGAATATCAAAGGCAAGGACTACCGCAAGCGGAGAGCTTTTATTTGGCCCGGGGGTTCTACAGGGCTATCAATGTAAAAAGTGCAAGAAAAGATACGACCAACCTCCGCCTGGCCCAAGGCTCGTTGAGGCTTTCGGGTTCTAAATCTTCACAATTTTCATTATTTCCCCCACCTTCTCATTGAGAAGGTTTTTGTTTTCGCCTTAACAACCCTCTAACAAAGAGGTTTTAATCGTTAAACCCGGAAAATCATCTTCCCTTTACTTTCCCAAAGAAAAAAGTTAAGATAACATGATAGAACCTTACCAATTGGAGGCACTGAAATGAGAACGGCAAAACCTGTGTTTCTGGTATTTCTTGCGGTCTTTTTGCTTCTCCCCCTCGCTAACGGGCAAAGTGCCCAAGAGCCAAATCCAAAAGAGATAATGAAAGAATTCTTTGGTTCGGGTCGCTCAAATGATGAGTTAGTTGAGATTCTTAAAAAAGGAGCCAAAGAACCGTATAAAACATGGGTAATAGAAAAAATCATGGCTCAAAGTCCTGACCCCGATCGGGCGGGCGAAGTTCTTGCCCAGAAACCGGCAGAACCCTACGCTGCACAAGCATGGAAAATCGTTGAAGCATCAGGATCGTTAAAAATTTTATGCTACGTCCTTGGCTCCGCCTCCGAAGAATATCAGGACAAGGCCTATGCGTTTATTAGTAAGCGCAATCTGATAATTGAGGAATATGCCTTTTATATCATGCGGGGAAGGGTGCCCAAGAGATTTATCCGGCTGATCTGGGACGAGTTTTTTAAACTGAACCCCAGCAAAGAAGGCGTTCTTTTTATGGCAGGAAATGCAAAGGGTGATTTTCAGGAAATGGCCATTTTATACTTGCTAACTCAAAAGCTAACCGCCTCAGAGCTTGACTCGGTTTTTAAGCTGATCGCAGAAATTGAGGAAAGAAGGGCAAAAGAGAGAGAAGAGAAGTTGATTGAAATCATGACCCAAAAATAGAAGAGAAGTAAAAAGGAAGCCGCTCAACGAGCGGTTTTTATTATTTCTGTTATTTCCCCGATTTTTTCGTCAAGAAGGCCTTTTGTCTTCGCCTCCACGACAAGACGCAGAAATGATTCGGTATTGGATGGTCTTAAATTAAACCACCAATCAGGATATTCCACAGTCAGCCCGTCTAATTCTTTGGGTCCGCCATCGGCATATTTCTTTTTCAGAAGCGGGACTAAAACGGTCATATCCTCGCCGGGGTGTTCTGTTCCAATGTTAATCTCGCCGGAATTAAACCAGCTTTTAAATTCTTCAACGAGCTGGTTTATATCCTTGCCCCCATTGGCCACAATTTTTAAAATCGTTAGCATCGCCTCCAATGGTAACTCACAATAATTATTACTCTTAAACAAGATGTGGCCAGATAATTCTCCGCCATAATCGGCACGGTGTTTCACCATAAGTTCTCTGATATGCGGTCTCCCGACCTTTGACTCGTAAGTTTTAATCCCCCACTCCTCAAACTTTTCCAGCACTCCTTTTGAAAAATTAAGGGCATGAACCACTTTTGGTTTGGAAAAGAATCCTCTCTTATCCTTAATGATGAGGCCGAATACGAGATCGGGCCGTATTTGTTCGCCGGCTCCGTTCAATACAATTAACCTGTCGGCATCGTCATCAAATGAAAACGCAATATCAAATTGCGCTTCGTCGCGTAGAATTCCAATATCGCTCAACAAAGCTCTTGCCTCTTCGGCGCCCACTCCCTCGCCTTTTATTTTTATTTTCAAACCCTTCAGGCCGGCAGGGCTGACGCTGGATATCTTTCTGGCATATTTTAGGTATTTTCTTTTCATCTCGGCCGCCTGATTTTTGCTGATACGGCCGCCGTATTTGGATAATTCCCCGCCTGCGGTTAATAACTGCTCCACGACCCGAAGGCCGTTTTTTGAGTCTATTTGAGAACCGTCCCCGCGAAAAAGTTTGAAACCTCCATATTCCGGAGGGTTGTGCGATGCTGTTACCATCACTCCCCCATCCACTCCAAGCTTATCCAGGGCGAAATAAAAAAATGGGAATGAGACAGGTCCGATATATTCAACATCGCCGCCCGCGCTTGTGATGCCCTCCATTAACGATTCTGCAAGTGTTTGAGAAAAATCCCGCCCGTCATTCGCTATCAGAAATTTCCTGCGGTTTAAGTAGTGGACAAAAGCCCCGCCTAATTGAAAAGCAGAGCTGGCGTCAAAATCTTTGCCATAGACACCCCTGATATCGTAATCCCTGAAAGTCTCTGGATTGAATTCCATTATATTGATATTCTATCAGATATGCTGTCAATTGGCATCGTGGGGCTTCCAAACGTTGGAAAGTCAACGCTTTTCAAAGCCCTGACAAAAAAACAAGTTGATATTTCAAACTACCCCTTCACCACGATTAACCCAAATATCGGGGTCGTTGCCGTACCTGATGAACGGCTAGAGCCATTGGTCAAAATGTCCGGTTCAAAAAAAACCGTGCCAACGGCTATTGAATTTATTGATATTGCAGGATTGGTTAAGGGAGCGGCTCAAGGCGAGGGGTTGGGCAATAAGTTTCTCGCCAATATCCGTGAAGTAGATGCCATTGCCGAAGTGGTCAGGGTTTTTGAAAACGAAAACATCGTTCACGTCCACAAAAAAATAGATCCCGCCAACGACATAGAGATCATCAACGCCGAATTGATATTAGCCGACTTGGAAACGGTGGGTCGGCGGGCCGAAAAAGCGCCGAAGGGAGACCCAAAATCGGCAAGCGAAGTATCCGCCCTGAAAAAACTCAAATCGGGTCTTGAATCGGGCGCTCTTGCGATAAACATCGGACTTGACGAAAAAGAAAAAGAAACAGCCTGGGAATTAAATCTCCTGACCAACAAAAAATTTATCTATATCCTTAATATTTCCGAGGCCCAGCTTAAAGAAAATTGGCAGCCCGATGAGGTGCTTAAAAGGATAATTGGCGAAAATGATTTTGTGGCAATGTGCGGTACGTTTGAATTGCTTCTTTCCGAAGCAAACCCAGAAGAACAGCAAATCTACCTTGAAGAAGCGGGATTAAAAGAAAGCCGGCTGGATGCGCTGATAAAAAGGGCTTATCACACGCTTGGGCTCATTACTTTTCTCACAACCGGGGAAGACGAGACCCGCGCCTGGACGGCGAAAGTAGGTATGTTTATCCCGCAGGCCGCCCGCGCAATTCACACCGATTTCGAAAAATTATTCATCAGAGCCGAAGTGATAAACTGGCAGGAATTGCTTAAAATCGGCGCCCATTCGACTGGCTCAGGGCAAGCCTGGTCACAAGCCCGCCAGATAGGAAAACTGCGCACAGTTGGCCGAGATTACATTATCCAAGAAGGAGATGTGGTGGAAATCAAGATTTAAAAACCTTGGCTAGCCGAGGTTTTTAAATAATCTAATCTTTTCCAAAACAATTTTTTTAGTCGCTTCGTACGAGGGCTCAAGGAATTTATATGGCGTGGTCTGGCCGGGTTCTTTTTCCAGCTCGCCTTCCAGCGCCTCATGATATGCCACGCGCAATTCGGTGTTGATGTGGATATTTGAAATCCCGTTTTGAATTGCCGCTTTTATTTCCTCGTCCTTCAGTCCCGAGGCTCCGTGCAGGACCAAAGTCATACCGGGCACGGCAGCAGCGACGTTTTTCAATGTTTCAATGTCTAAATGCTCCTCTCCCGACGCCTTGGTCGGGACCCCGACCCCTTCCGGCGTCGGGGCTGTCACCATTATGACTTCTTTTACGATACCGTGAATGTTGCCAAAAACGATTGCCAGCCGGTCCACGCCTGTCCGTGCAACAAAATCTTTTGCCTCCTCCGGTTTCGTATAATCTTCCCTGCTTATCTCAACTTTTTTCTGGACTTCGGAACTACCCTTCAAATACCCAAGCTCTCCCTCAACCGGGATTTCCTTGCCGCTTGATTTCGCAACCTCCCGCGCATAGTCAATCACCTTTTTTGTCAAAGCAATATTTTCTTCGTACGGCAATTTGGAAGCGTCAATGAGAATAGAGTCATAACCGGCATCAATCGCCGCCTTAACCGTCTCCCAACTTTTATGATGGTCGGCATTAAGAAAAACGTCGTGGCCCTCTTTTTGATAAGATTGAACGAGAGCTACTGCTTGGTCGCGTCCGACAAAATCGGCTTCGCCTTCAGATGTCGCCGCCATCACCGGCACCTTGAGCTCGGCGGCTGCTTCCACAATCGCTCTCAACTGGTCCGCCGTTGAAAAATTAAAATGCCCGATTGCCCACCGGCCGGTTTTAGCTTCTTGGAAATATTGTTTTAGCGTTTTCATTTTCCAGGAGGTCAGAGCAATAATACCTTATAGCACCGTCAAAAGAGTGGATTGCATGGTCATCGAGCGGTATAATTTTCTTCACTGCGAGATGAATCCACGCTTTTGACGGAGCGTAGCAACCTCGCCGGGGTTGCTAGCGGTGATAGAAGGCATTATTGCTCTGACCGACCTTATAATTTAACAAACCCGTCTATAATATTTGCCTCTATCAGCTCATTAAGTTTATCACGGCCGAGGTATTCAATAAAAATCTTGTTCCAGAGGGCTTCCTGCTGATGGTAAAGGTATTTGACTTCGCCCTTTTTAGCCAATGACATCGTCAGGTCTATCAAGTCAAAACTCACTAATTCCTCATTGCCCACTCCCGCCAAGCCATTGGGGAAAAAGCCGCCGACAAAATCGAGTTTTTGCCATAAGGTAAAAACTCGTCCGTCCGAAGCTTTGGCGAAGGAGGACATAGCATCAAGTTTAGCCAAATCCCCTTCGGCTTTGTACCAATGCTCCGCCTCGGGATTAATGTGGGGCTCCATCAAGCGAAAGTCGTTCGGGTCGTCCTTGGCAAGATATCTTTGCACGATTCTTAGAACAATGTTTTCTGACTCCGGCAGTTTGTCCTCCGGCACGTCTCCGCGGAGCAGGGATTTTACTTTGCCGGCAAAATCCTGCTCTTTTGAAAATTTCCTGAACAAGCCGGAATAAAACGGCACTTCATTCAGATAGTGTAAGAGCAGAGTGAACATGCGGAGGGTCTCGCCCGGCGTGTCAATTTGTATGGGGATTATGAAAATAACTCCGAGCTCTTTAAGGTGGCTTAAGTTGTGATATTTTTTCTCCAAAAATTTCCCGGCCGCATCCAGCCATTCCGGTTTCAAAACTTTCAATTCAACCTCGCGTTCCTCAAAGTCATCGGCGGTCAGGTCATTATACGCTTCGTCAAAAAACTTATGCATCCATTCCGTGTTTTGGGTAAAACGCAGGGCACTGAAAACCGACGATAAACCTTTTTTCTCAACAAGTTCGGCCGCGGTTTTGCAGCCGAAAAAATCAAGCATGCTTTGCGGCGGAAATTTTTCAAGCATCTCAACGGCCTTCTCTTTTTTTATAAAAAAACCGGTCGGGATCGCCGTTCCCTTCGACAGGCTCAGGGCTATGTCACAAAGTTTCCCGCACTTGCCTGACATTTTTGACAAATCCGGCTTATCCAGAAAATCATATAAACGCCCATCTATATTTTTGATGTATCCGATCAAAGCGTTATGGACGTCTTTCGCATTTAGATTTTTCCCCGACAAACCCAGTTCTCTAAGCGTCCGCCCGACCAGGGCTTCATTTTCTTCAACTACTTTTTCCATTACCCCGCTTTTACCCGTCAGTTTTTCCATTTTTTTCTCTAAATCCAAAAGCGTCTCGGGTTGGGTACGCAATATTCGGGCAAGTTTGTTATGAGCTTCGCTCATTTTAGTAAATAGAAAATAGAAAGTGGAAAATAGAATAAAAAATGGTTAAAAAGCTAATAAAATCAAGGATTTTTGACAGTTTGAGCTTGGGGGCTTGACAATGCCTAGACGGTTTTGCTATACTTAAGACAGGCTGGGGGAAGTGAACCAAAGATGGCCAAAGATGGATCATAACTACTAATGAACCGTTGATGAACCGTTGATGGATCTACCCCCAGCCTGTTTTCCCCAATTTAGGCTAGGAATAGGAGGGGTTACTTGGTGGAAGTGATAACAACCATCGTTTCCAGCAAGGAACCCCTCCTAGACAAAGCCCAGCGACCGAGGTGGCAGGATCAACCACCCACCGGTATCAACGCTGGTAGCCGACCGAGTACGGGTCTCGGCGACCTAGTCCTCCGTCAGGATGCTCCGGAGCATCCGGCGGAAATCCGCAACCCGAAATTCCGTCTGTGGGACCGCCCCCAACGTTAGGCGGCCGCTACTAGAGACGGTCTGGTCTCCAGAGGGATAAGGCCAGCACATCTGCCCGCGGCGCGCCTTTAGGGCCGCGCCGCGAGGCCCGAGCCCGGCGGGGGTAGCGAATTGCTGTGACAGCGTCAGTCTGCTGTGCCTGCATCGCTACCTCCCCGGGGCTTTTTTTTATTTTCAAAATTCTCTTCTAGCTACCAATTCTGGAGCTCGTGATTGCTTTTAGAGATATGAGTCATAGAGCCTTCTCGGCATTCCAGTGAGCAAATTGCACGGTCAATTTTTGATATAATACCTCTGCGTCAAAAATTGAATTTGCGAGATGAAATAGTGTAGCTGGCGGCTGGGCCAGCGAAACGGCCGAGAGGGCGCTATGACGAAGTAATCTCAATCAGCGGCCATGGGCCCAAATCCCCCTTTTTTAATATCCCCGCCTTCGCTCCCCACTTTGTTACCACCGACGACGCATTCGCCGTCGCAAACTGTATTGCTTTTTTGATACTTGCCCCGTAGTCAAGCTTGCTTATACTACTGGGGTCCCCACTCCTCGCGTATTCGCATACAAACCCCGAATTGAAAGCATCCCCCGCTCCGGTGCGTTCAACGACCGGCGAATCGGGTACGCCCGCCGAATATAAAACCGAATCGGCCAATACTTTCACGCCCTCGTGAGCATCGGTCATTACCACAATTCCGCCGCAAACCTCGGCCAGTTTTTTTAATGTTTCTTCCTGCTCTTCCGGTTTCGCGCCGACCAGCCCGGCAGCTTCTTCTTTGTTGACGGCAAAAATATCAATATGTTTTAATAACGGCCCGAGCTTGTCCAACCCAAATGCCAACTCTTTGCCCCCCGGATTAAAGGCAATTTTTATCTCTCCCTTAACTGCGTGGTTGACCAGGGCTTCAAGCAAATCGTAATGTCCTCCGAGAGAATCAATATAAAACCATTTGGCCCTGAGCTTATCAAAGGGCACTCTATTTACATCAAAATGCTGGCCCTCTCCTTTATAGCTTAAGATGGTGCGTTCGGCGTTGGGGTGGACTAAAATAATGGAATAAGCGGTAAAATCATCGTCGTGTTTTTAGAATAACGGCTCCACCCCCTCTTTTTCTAATTCCTCAATAATTTCCTTGCCTGCCGCGTCACTGCCTATCACACCGATGCAGGCGGTCTTAAATTCCTGCCTGCCGAAAGTCGTTGCCGCGTTCGTTCCTCCTCCGCCGGTAGTGAAAACTATTTTTTTTATTTCAATTTTTGAACCGAGGGGGAAACACTGTTCAACCCCTGTCGGCGAATCTGCGTGCTTTCTCAATTCAAAACCTTCGGCCTCCAGGAGAACGTCGCGAGTCGCGGAACCGATTGTGATAACGTCAAACATAAAAATCCAAATATCAAAATCTAAATGTCAAAACAAGCTCAAAATCCAAAATATAAAGGGGGTTTAATACTTTGTCATTTGGGCTTTGGATTTTATTTGTCATTTGAAATTTGAGCTTTGGATTTTAATTCTTCGATTGCTCTGCCGATATTTTTGCTTTCCCAAATATAACTCCCGGCGATTAAGATACTTGCTCCCGCCTTGATTAATCTGGGAGCGGTTTCGGGATTAATTCCTCCATCAACCTGAATCGGCTTGTCGGGATAAAAGTAGTGAAAGTCGGCAATTTTATCCAAAACGCTTTCTACAAACTCGCCGCCGTAAAATCCCGGCTCAACCGTCATAAAATGAACAAAATCAATGAAATCTATAAAAGGTTTTATACTATCGGTCGGGGTCTGCGGATTAATCGCAATCCCCACCGATTTATCGGCCTCTTTTATTGCATCTGTAACTTCCCGCGCCTTTTGGGTGGCTTCTATATGGAAAACAAATCTATCGGCCGGCGTTTTAAGCCAACGGACAATATGGTTTTCCGGCTTTGAAACCATCAAATGCACTCCGATTTTCAAATCTGTTTCAATCGTCTCTGTCTCCTCAAAGCCGAGAATCGTGATGTTAGGAACAAAAATACCGTCGGCAATATCAAGGTGAACGCTATCGGCATACGGTTCAACCGCGACGATCTTCTCCACTAATTCTTCTCTTGTTTTGACAAGAATTGAAGGGATTATTTCTATCGGCATTTATTTAACCAAATTAGGCGGCGTTCTGCCTTCAAGGGCCTCAATTATATTATTTGCCGCAAGCTCGGCCATTTTGGAACGCGTCCCGATGGTTGCCGAGGCAATATGCGGCGTCAAGACGACGTTATCTAATTCTTTCAACTCGGGGGTAATATCCGGCTCAAATTCAAACACATCAAGCGCTGCTCCTTTTATCACGCCGTTTTTTAGGGCTTGGGCCAGTGCTTTTTCGTCCACCACCGGCCCTCGTGAGGTGTTTATCAAATATGCCGAGGGTTTCATCTTCTTTAGGCGCTCCTCGTTGATAAGGTGGTGGGTTGAATTCACCCCGTCAAATTGCTTCGCACCAGCTTCGCTGGATTTGACGGGGTAAAGCAGGGGTACGTGGATTGAAACAAAATCACACTGGGGTAAAAGCTGGTCAATGTCTGCCACAAAAATTGCCCCGAATTCTTTCTCCAAATCGGGGTTCGGCTGGGGGTCATAGTAAAGAACTTTCATTCCAAATCCCTTGGTGGCGTGAAGGGCGCAGCGGGAGCCAATGCGACCGAGACCTATTATGCCTAAGATTTTATGACAAATATCCGTGCCCAAAAATAATTCCGGCCCCCATGCGGTAAATTTCCCCGCCCGGGCGAATCTGTCGGCTTCCGCAATTCTATGAGCGATCGCCATCATCAGGGCAAAAGTATGTTCGGCAACGGTTTCCGTAAGCACTCCGGGGGTATTCGTTACCATAATATTTTTTTGCTTCGCCGCCCCCACATCGATATTGTCAAAACCGGCTGCGTAGTTAGCAACAACTTTCAGTGTCGGCAAGCCGGTATCCATGACTTCCGCCGTGATTTTATCGGTCAGTATAGAAAGTATCGCATCGACGCCTCTGGCTCCCTCCTTTAGCTCGTCCAAAGTTGCGGCTCTGTCTTTGGCCGCTTCATTTATGACAACCTCGTATCCTTTATCCCGAAGCATTTTAATCCCCGTCTCGGGTATCGGCCTAGTTACGAAAATCTTGGGCATGTTACTTTTCCAACTCCTTTATTTTATTTATTCTCCTTACAAACCTTTCGTGACCTTCAAAGGGGGTTTCTAAAAACATCTCTACCGTGTCTTTTGCTTCTTTTTCGCTTACGAAATCGCTGGGTAAAGTCAGAATGTTTATATTATCATCGTTTCGCGCCAGACGCACTTGCTCCGCATTGAAACCCAGCACCGAGCGCGTCCCCTTAAATTTATTGGCAACGATATCCATTCCGGCGCCGTTGCGGCAAATCAATATTCCCCTGTTCGCGTCGGGGTCTTGGGCAACTTTTTCGGCTACTTTGGAGGCGTAATCAACATAGTCGTCGTCTTCATTATACTCAAAAGCGCCCATATCTTCATAATCATGGCCAAGCTCCCCAAGGAATTTCTTGAGTTTTTCTTTCAATTCGTACCCGCGATGGTCAGCACCGAGATATATCATAATTTATTAAAACTAGAATTATTCTAGTCCGTAAGTAATTCTGAAAAAGGGCATAATTTAAGTTTAAATAGAATGTCTTTTCCTCCGTAACCAGAACCGGCACCATAAGCATCCGGACAAATTTTAGTTATTTTGAAGAAAAAAATG
>Ga0315284_10015071_pt1 | contig 10992 bp, 8 predicted proteins | sample YL17G09_16_MG_FD_203696 | JGI IMG/M metagenome (GOLD analysis project Ga0315284, IMG submission 203696) | Sediment microbial communities from Yellowstone Lake, YNP, Wyoming, USA - YL17G09_16 | ecosystem: Environmental > Aquatic > Freshwater > Lake > Sediment | place: USA: Wyoming | collected...
CTGTTGGACCTGGCTCCCCTCCAACGAGAGTTGCTGGCATGGCATCGTCTCTGGCCCCAGGATCCATTGCGTCCCCTATTATCGTTGCAGGCACGCCACATCTCTGACCGCCTGCTGCGTCAGGCCGAATTGGCCTGATACCTCCTAATCACCCGCCCGAATCACCCTTGAATCACCCGTTATGGGTGATGACATGTTGCTCCCTTGTGATTATACTGGCGGGCAGGCGACGAGTGCCCGGCGGGCTCATCAAATGCAGTAGGCAATAACAAAGGAGGACCACATGGACATTGGGTTGGCTCTATTCTGGACGGGACCGGTTGGCATAGGCGTATTCCTGGCGGGGTTAGGGGTTCTCTTCTGGGGCATCGCCCAAATCAGGAAGAGCGAGAAAAAGTAGTGCCACGAGCCTGCCGGGCACTCACTTTACTGAAAGCAAGAGTCCAGCCAGCAAGGATCGAACGCTGACCGCTGGACGACGATGGAATACGGCTCAAGAGGGAGAAATGTCCACAATGAGTGTGCAAGAGAACCAACCCAATGACGCCCAAGAGACCGACAAGCAGGCTCTGAACAAGCGCCTGGAGACGATCGGCTGGGCGCTGTTCCTGATCATGATCGGCGGCAGCGGGCTCGTGCCCAAGGAGCAGGTTCCGGAAGGGGTGTGGTCAATCGGGGTTGGGCTGATCATGCTGGGCCTTAACGCTGCCCGGTACTACTACAAGATCAAGATGAGTACCTTCACCATCGTCCTGGGCTCCCTCGCCCTGCTCACCGGGGTGGGCGAATTGCTCGGCCTGGACTTGCCGACCTTCGCCATCCTGCTCATCCTGATTGGGGCCAGCATCATCCTCAAGCCGCTGTTTGAGAAGGATGGGGGTTAGGCACTCGGGTGGAAGGGGTGGCGTTTCAAGTTTGATTAGACGCGATCCTCACGTGGAGAAACAGGCTATGCGGCGCGTCGAGATTCGAGTGAAGGGGCAGATCGCCGAGCATTGGTCGTCCTGGTTCGAGGGGTTGGCGGTTACGCACACCGAGCAGGACGAGACCCTCTTGACCGGCATGGTGGCGGACCAGGCCGCACTGTATGGGTTGATCGCCAGGCTGCGGGACCTGGGGTTGCCGCTCGTAGCGGTGGATAGCAATGAGGTGGAGGGAGAGGAGCGAGACGTGCGGGGTGAGTAGATGAGTAGATGAGGAAGGGGGGGGCGTAGCAGGCGCTTCAGCGCTGGTGGATAGCACACTCAGGGTCACCTCGCCTGCCGGGGGCCGCTGATGAATATCAGGGAATTGGCCCCACAGCCAGGGCCGCCGGGCGATAAAGTCGCCCGGCTTCGGAGCAGCGCCCGGTAAACCGGGCTTGAGGAGCGCCCTCAATTCCCAAGAGCAGGCACGAGAGTCGCGCAAGCCCTGCGCAGGTCGGCAGGGCTTCCGCGGTTTCCTTCACGGGTTGCCGTACTCAGTCGTATACCATGCAACACTGTGATCGGCTCAGGCGCTCTTTTTCCCGCTGCTACGTTTTTCCCGCTTGATGTCAAAGTATACAAAACTCAAGAAGTGATCTGCACGGCCCAAGGATTCAAAACCGCACAGATTTTTGATGTAGGTGATGACATCGTTGTAGCGCCCGTAATGGTACCCTTTGAAAGAGTTGTGCACCGGAAAGTCTGAGAGGCCAAAGTAGCGCAGTGAGGTCAATGGATTTCTGTTGAGCACGGCGCACCTGTCTGGGTAATAGGTATTCATTATCTCAGTCAGGACATTAGGACCAATCCCGGCTATTCGCGATACGAATTGCCGACCGAGCTCAAAGAGCTCCTGAGGAGATCGGGCCGCATTATCACGTATAGCCCTCACTAGCCGGCAAACCTCAGGGAAACTATGTGCTGCCTCGTATCCCCTGCGATACAAAGAGCCTGAGTACCAGAGTCTGTCAGCACTTCCTATCAGTCTCTTCCAAATGGTCCTAAACTGCGTTTCATTCGCGACGTCACCGCTGGCCAGCTGGTCTAGCAACTCGCGCGCCTTCTTATAATTGGCCTCTCTTTTCTGGTAGTCTTTTTGTTGCTTCTTACAGCGCTCATATTGCTCCAAGCAAGCGCGAAGTCTGCTCTCGTCCATCTTGGGAATTGCCTCTATCTCCTCGATCGCCTGCTTCTCGGCAGATTTCACGTGTTTGCGAAACGTCCGATACTGCGCAGCATAACGTTCAATCTCCCAAACAGTCGCTTCTTTGACATCCGGCGCAGCCTCATATTGGGAGAACATCAGGTTAACCCTGCGCTGCAGTTCGAAACCTGAATGATCCGTGCAGACACAACACGCTTCCCAATTATCGCTCAAGCCACCGTGGGTTAGATTGGCCGAGCCAAGAATGACAGTGGTCTTGTCATTGCTCTCAAAGGCGTATACCTTGGGGTGAAACGTGCCCTTGCCACTCCGGCCCACCAAGAACAGCTTGCTTTTCCCTTGCTGCCTGAAAGTGTTTTCCAGTCGCCTGAGTCCACGACCAGGTCTGACACTTCGACCTCGCGGCCTTGATGTACCAGCGTTACGGGGGCCAGGAGCAGATCGTCACGCAGGGTGAGTTGCATAGCGCCTCCGCAGTCCCAGCCAGTATCGCTCTCGGATGTCGAGTTCCTCGCGGGCCGTGTGGACGAAGTAGAACTCCCGTTGGGGGTGCTGCCGGTGCAGCTCCTGGTAACGCCTGAGCACCGTCGCCCCATCCGGGCAAACCTCGACTACGGTCATCTGGTCCAGTTTGCGGCGATCTCCTTCGGTGTGGGCTTCCAGCGCATCTACGATGAGCCACTGATTGGGGTATTGCTCACGGATCTCTGCCCAACGCATCTCAACCTCCTGATGGTGATCGTGGCTATCTGGCAGCCAGTATATCACTTATACACCGGCAGGTCAAACACCCGCTGGAAACGCAGACCTGACAGGTTTTCCCAAACCTGTCAGGTCTGATGCATTTGACAGCAGGCTTTGGTTGGCCTACTGAGGCGGCCAGATGTCGTAGGCGGTGAAATCTACCCACACCAGGTCGGAGGTGTTCGGCACGCTGGCCAGGATCGCATTGCCGATGTACCTGGGCGGGTTGGAGAGCGCGCTCCACCAGCGCTGGTCTGAGGCATAGCCAAACTGGAAGCCCACCGGGGAGGGGGCGAAGTGCTGGCCCCAGGCTGTGAACTCGGTCACCATGGCGCCCAGCGAACCGAAACCCTGGCTGTCGTCAATGAACACGAGCCCATCGCGGTACGTCGGCGGCATCCTGTCCTGCAGCCAGTGCTTGAGAAAGACCTTGTAGTTGGGATTGTAGGTCCTGGCCTTCGCAACCCAGGCCGCCGCTTCGGCATCCGTCACCGGTTTGCCGTTTTTGTAAGACCGGTTCAGGTACCACTCCGCGTCAACGCCAAAGCCGATCACACTGGAATGGTCGCCGTACTGCTTCCACAGGAGCCCAATCAGCATGGGTACGTCACAGGCCGACGGCTCCACCTGCAGCCAGACCTTGATCCCAGCCGTGTCAAAGGCGGCGAAGTCCGGTTCCGCCATGTCCACGGTGTCGAACTGGACGCCCGGGTACGTCCCTCCATCAGGGTTGGGAAAGTGCGCCCAACAATCCGGCCCCCGGCCAGCCGTCTCCACCACGACGAAGACGCCGGAGCCGGTCGAGGTGGGGAAGCGCGAGGCCATTGAGGTGATCGAGTTCACCCACCAGGTGGGAGAAGGCCACGGCGTGATGCCGTAGTTGGAAGCCCGCAGCCCGGCGCGCAGCCCGGCTGGGATCGGGGCCAGCGTGGGGGTCGGCGGTGGGGGAGTCGGTGTGGGCTTGCCGGCCCTGACCGCCTGGATATTGCCCAGGACGAGCGCGGCAAGCAACACAAACACGATCGCGAATCCTACTACGTGATTCTTGCTCATTTGTCATCCTCCTGAATCTGGATCTGGCTGTTTTCTTCAGCCGTACCACCCATGATAACCCCCACGCCCAGGATTGTCCTTGAATCCGGCGACCAGTGTTAGCACATTTCAGTCTACCCTCCCGCAGGTTGTTCTCAACCTGCGGGAGGAGGGGCGTCCTGAAACTGCTGGTCCCGATTTAGTAGGCTTCTGGCCAGTTGGATGGCATGACATCGTTCAGGCTAAAGTCCACCCACACGATGCCGATGTCTTCCTGCTGGGAGCGTGCCGCCAACTCGTTCCCGATGGTCTGTGGTATGGGCGAGGCCAACTTGCTCCACCAGGACTTGTCGCTGGGATAGCCGATCTGGTACATCACGTCAGCCGGGTAGAAGAAGTCAGCAAAGTCAATCATCTCGTCGAGGAAATTGGCGTAGCTTCCGTTCTGCTCGCTGTCATCTATGAAGATGATGTCTCCCCGGTAGGTCGGCGGCAGGTTCGTCCTATCGAAGTGCTTGACGAACAGCCGGTAGCTGCTGTTGAATGACTTGACCCTGGTCTCCCACGTCTGCGCCAGTGCGTCTGTGCACTTGGCATTGGTGCCGCCATCCGTGGCATTTCTGTACCACTCGACGTCCACGCCAAACCCGATCACGCTGGGGTGGTCCCCATACTGGAGCAACACCGCGTCAATCAGATCGTTCATGTTGGCGAAGCCGGGTTCGATCTGCAAGAACACCTTCTGGCCGTGGGTGTCGAAGTAAGAAAGATACGGCTCGTGTTTGTCGGTGCTCGAGAAGCTGATCTTGGGGTCCCAGTTCCTGCCCGGATCTGGGTCGGGGAACTCCATAGCCATGCCGGTGGTGCCAAAGTCAACTTCACCTACCAGCCAGACACCGATGGGGATAGAGCCAGACCAGTAACTGGCCATCGTGTTCATGGCGTAGGCCCAAGCACTGGCACTCGGGAAGGGGCTGATGCCGTAGCCGGATGAGCGCACTCCTGCCCACTTCACCTGCCCAGCACCTGGGGTTGGTGTGACCGTCGGCGGCACAGGGGTGTTCGTCGGTGGGCCAGGCGTGTTGGTCGGCGGCACTGGGGTGCTGGTCGGCGCCGGCCCGGTGTTGCCGTAGACCTCGAATTCCCACAGCGAGTAGCCGTAAGAAGTGCCGCGAGTTGTGCAGTACACGCGGACGTAGCGGCCATTTCCTGAGACGGTCAGGTCGTCAATGCCGCCGTTGCCGCTGGTGGTGGAGTAGAGCGTGCTCCACGCGCTGGCGTCATTTGAGACCTGGACCTGGTACGCCTTTGCATAGGCCGCTTCCCAGTTCAGCACCACGCGGTTGATGGTCGCGCTCGCCTGCAGGTCTACATAGATCCACTCTGTGCCGGTGGCCGGATCCTGGCTGGCCCAGCGGGTGGAGGTGTTGCCGTCCACGGCCTTGCTGGCTTCGTAGCCTGTGCCCTCGATGGTCGAGGCGAAGGCTGGCTTGTTGCGGGATAGCAGGCCGCTCACCGGCGTCACTGTCGGCGGTATAGGGGTATTCGTGGGTGGCACAGGTGTATGGGTCGGTGGTATGGGGGTATTCGTGGGTGGCACAGGTGTATGGGTCGGTGGTATGGGGGTATTCGTGGGTGGCACAGGTGTATGGGTCGGCGGTATGGGGGTGTTCGTTGGTCCCACCGGGGTGTCCGTTGGCGGCGCCGGGGTGTTCGTCGGCGGCACAGGGGTGCTGGTCGGTGGCACTGGGGTGTTCGTGGGCGGTACAACCCCGCCGGCGACAATCTTGAGATCGTCCACGTAAAAGTAGTCGCCCGTGCCGCTCATGTTGGCGTCGAACTGGACGACAAAGTTGGCGATCATGTTGTAGGCAGAAAGGTCAAGGTCGGCATAGTTGTAGACGTCGTTGTCTTGACCGTCGTTGACCTGCCACACGACGTGGTTTGTGCCGTCGTTGACGATGACCTGGGCGTTCTCGCCCGACTCGAAACTGTTGGCCTTCCACCAGAACTGCAGGCGCGCGTTCGAGGCGCCTGCCAGGTTCACCGGGCGCGAGGCCAGGCCGGTGGAACTGCGCAGGCGCAGGTGGTAGCTGCCGCCGTGGGCGGTGCCGGAGGTGGTGACGGCGCTTTCGCCGCTGTGGGTCCAGGCGGCGCTCCAGCCCGTGCCACCGCTCCAGCCGGCACTCTCCAGGTCATCCTGGGCGATGGTCACGCCGCCTGGTGTAGCCGTAGGCGGTACGGGGGTGTTGGTTGGCGGAACGGGCGTATTCGTCGGCTCGCTTCCTGTCGTGCCATAGACCTGGAATTCCCACAGCGAGTAGCCGTACGAGGTGCCGCGCACCGTGCAGTACACGCGCACGTAGCGACCGCTGCCGGAGACGGACAGGGTCTGAGTGCCGCCAGTCCCCGTGGTGGTGGAGTAGATGGTGCTCCACGCGCTGGCATCGTTCGAGGTCTGGATCTGGAACGATTTCGCGTATGCCGCTTCCCAATATAGCTTGACCTGGTCAATCGCCGCGGTTGTGCCCAGGTCCACATAGATCCACTCCGTGCCCGTGGCTGGATCCCGGCTGGCCCAGCGGGTCGAGGTGGTGTTGCCGTCTACGGCCCGGCTGGCTTCGTAGCCCGCACCCTCGATTGACGATGCAGATGCGGGCTGGCCCTGTGATAGCAGACTACTGGCTTGCACTGTAGGGCGCAACGGAGTTCCCGTCACTGTGAGAGCGGCAATCAACACGAGAGCGATCGCTAATCCTGCAATGGGATTCTTGCTCATTTGTCATCCTCCTGAACGTGGGTCTGGCTGGTTCATTGGGCCGCACCACCCATGATAACCCCCACGCCCAGGATTGTCCTTGAATCCGGCGACCACTGTTAGCACATTTCAGTCTACCCTCCCGCAGGTTGTTCCGCACCTGTGGGAGGGTGGCGCCTGTAGGCGCTGGGGGACATGCCCACTTCTTGCCGGAACACGCGGCTGAAATAGTTGCTGTCGGAGAAACCGACGGCGAAGGCCACCTCGGTGACGTTCTTTTCTCCCGCTGCCAGCAACGCCCTGGCCTGCTTCACCCGGTAGCGGTTGAGGTACGCCATGGGGGTCACTCCCAGCTCCTGGCGGAAACAACGGGTTAGATAATCCTCGCTCACGCTCACGTGGCGCGCCACGTCCTCCCGTGTGACCGACTCCGCGTAATGCTCGTGGATGTACGCCATGCCCTTCCGTACCAGGCGCTGGGCCTCGCTCCCCAGCCGGCCCGTGCGCGCCAGCGCGCCCTCGACGTGGGCGAGCGTCTCCTCCGCGCTAAAGACCCCCTTGCTCAACACGGCCGCCACGCCGCGGTTCAAGCGCGCCATGTCCTCCTCGGTCAGCACCTGCCCCGTCAGCACGATCACGGGGGTGTTGCGGATGGCCTCCTCTGCCTGCATACGCTCCAAGACCCCAAAGCCATCCAACTCTGGCATCATCAGGTCCAGAAGCACCAGGTCGGGACGTTCCCGGCGCATCAGGTCCAGCGCCTCGCGCCCGTTGCGTGCCTTGAGCACCCGGTAGGCGGTGCCATGCGCTTGCGACTGGGCCTGCACGAGGCGGGCGTGCACCTCCAGGATGCCTGGCTCGTCGTCCACGATGAGGATGGTCTTGTGTCCCCCAGCGGCCGGGAAGCCCCGCCGTTCCAGCGCCAGGGCCAACTCGGCCGTTCCTACCGGCTTGGTGAGGGTTTCCAACTCCAGCACGGCTCCGCTATCCCGTTCCTGGGCCAGGGCGTAAAAGAGCACGGGGATGTCCCGGGTGGCGGGATTCCCTTTCAACACCCTGAGGATCTCCCAGCCGCGTTCGGAGGCAGGGAGCACGTCGAGCAGGAGCGCGCCGGGTGGCGCAGCCGCCAGGTGCGCGAGCCAGTCAGTATGCGGGGGATGAGTACGTCCCTTATATCCGGCAGCCTGGTCAATCCCCAGCACGTTGACCACGAATCCCTGGCGGGCCAGGTGGTCGCGCAACCGTTCGCCGCTGCCGGGGAGTTCCGTCAGCAGCAGCACTGTGGCGGATGAGGGAGGGGGCGCCGGCACCTCGGGCGCAGGGGATGGGGGGCCGGTCAGCGGGAGGGTGAAATAGAAGGTAGAGCCGGCCCCTTCCTGGCCGGACGATTGGACGCCGATCTGGCCGCCGTGCAGTTGTACGAGGCGCTTGCAGATCGCCAGCCCCAACCCTAAGCCGCCATAGCCACGCGCCGTGGTGCGCTCGGACTGGCGGAACTCGTCAAAGATCACCTGCTGCTCCCCGGCCGGTATCCCTAAGCCGGTGTCGCTTATGGAGACGGTGATGGCCTGTGCCCCCGGCCTGATCCGCAAGGTGACCTCCCCCCGCTCGGTGAACTTACAGGCGTTGCTGACCAGGTTGAGCGCGACCTGGCGCAGGCGGGTGCGGTCGCCCCATACCCTGGGCAGGCCCGCCGGGATCTCGACCCGCCAGGCCAGCCCCTTGTCGCGCGCCATCTGCTCTCCTACCATGGCGACGACTTCGAACACCTCGGCCAGGTCGAGCGGTTCGCGGACCAGTTGCAGGCGGCCCATCTCGCTCTGGGCCAGGTCCAACACGTCGCGGATCAGGCTATCCAGGTGTTGCGCGCTGGCGTGGATGCGTTCGAGGTCCTGGCGGCAGGGCGGGGGGAGGGGAGGGGGCTGCGCCGGCCTGGAAGAGCCGGCGCTAGGTAGTTCCTGGCGCAGGAGGATCTGGCTGAGGCCGACGATCAGGTTGAGGGGGGTGCGCAGTTCGTGGCTGACGGTGGAGAGGAAACGGCCCTTGAGGCGATTGGCCTCCTCGGCCAGGCGGCGCCCCTCGTCGGCGGCGCGGTACAGGCGGGCCATCTTGAGCGCGGCGACGAGTTGTTGGAGGATCGCTCCGCACAGTTCCAGGTTGCCGGTATCGAAGGCGGCAAAGCCCGGCGCTTCCTCCTGCCCCACCAGCGGCAGCAAGGCCAGGCTGAACGGCTCCTCGTACACCCCCTGGGGTGGGAACTCCCGGCTGGGGAAACGAGGGGGAGGCTGCCGGTGGTGGGGAATTGTATGCAAGACGCTCCAGGCCACCGCGTCGTCCCCTTCCGGCTCAAAAAAGGCCACCCCGGCGCAGCGGATGCCCACTTCCGGCAGATGCTCGGCCAGAATCTGGAACACGTGCGTTTCGTCCAGGGCGGTCAGCAGGCGTGCGGTCAACAGGCTGACCCGCTCGGCCATCGCGCGCTGGTCGAAGGCGTAACGCCGGTACTGGTGCTGCATCATGGCGCTGACGGCAATGCGCGCCTGGTGCAGCAACTCGTCGGCCTGCGGGCGCAGCGCGGGCACGCCCTGGGCTTCCAGGAAGGTGGGCAACTCACTGCGCAAGGCGGAGAGCGCACTCTGCCAGGCGTGCGCGTCGTCTCCGGCCTGTTCGGTGCGCCGGAGGATGTCTTCGAGTGTCACGTGGAAACCGTCTGGGTCGTTCCGCTCCAGGCTCGCCACGAAGGCCTGTCCCAGGCTCCGGCACAGGGCATATACCTGGTCAGAACTCAGGCGGCGCGCCTCGGTGAGCACGGCCTCGACCATGGTGGCCGCCAGCCACGCTGCGGCGGCGCCCGCGCTGGTATACAGGGGGGAAGTATCGAGCGGAGCCGGGGTTCCGCTGAGGCAGCCGCACGACTGGCGCACGGTCAGGCGCGTGGGCACCTTGACGATCTCGTCGGCCCGCTCCCGGCGGCCCTCAATGGCGTCCAGCAGCAACTCGAGCGCCCGGTAGCCCCGCTCGTAGGTCAGGCTGTGGACGCTGGTGAGGGGCGGGACCTGGACGATGGCCTCCGGTTGGTCGTCGAAGCCGACGAGCGCGACGTCCTGCGGGATGCGCAGGCCGGCCTGTTTGAGTTCCATCATGGCGCCGATGGCACACTCGTCGCTGCTGGCCAGCACGGCGGTGAAGGGGACGCCGGTGGACAGGAGTTGCCGCATGGCCAGCCGGCCGCCGTCCACGATGTGGTAGCCGTAGGCGACGAGGTGCGGATTGGTCTCCAGACCGTACTCTTGCACGGCCGACTGGTAGGCCTGCAGCCGCTCTTCGCTATCCCCGTGGGTGTCCTCGGGGTTGCCGGCGATGAAGGCGATAGAGCGATGGCCGTGCTGGACCAGGTGGGCCAGGCCAAGGTGGATGCCACCCGCGTTGTCAATGGCGATGGCCGGGCCGCCCAACGCCGCGCCAACGAAGACGACGGGGTGGCCGGCGTCGCGCAGGTCGAGCACGTGGCGGATCCTGGTTGCGGAGACGAGGGGGTTGACGACGATCAGCCCGTCGGTGTTCCACGGGCCGACCGGCACGAAATCGGTGTCGGGTGAGAGGGCGGGCCAGGCGGGGTGGATGCCGCCGATCTGGCCGCCGGGGAAGCCGACGCCGCAGGCCAGCAGCAGGTTGCACCGCCGGTCGTGCGCGGCGGAGCGAATCCCGTGAAAGAGGGGGCCGAGAAAGTTCACGAGATTGGCGTTTTCGTACGCTTCCCAGCCGGCCAGTACGCCGGCCGTGGGCCGCTGATGCTTATACCTCATATCTGGGTACGCGGATGAACACGGACGAATCCGGCACGCGGATGAACACGGACGAACGCGGATGAACGCGGACAAATCTGGGTACACGGATGAACGCGGATGAACGCGGATAAACGCGGATTTTTCTGTTTTTGTCTGCGTTAATCTGCGTTATTCTGCGTTCATCCGCGTTCCGGGTTAGTGCCCGTACTCGCTCACGAGCAGGTCGGCCAGGGGGCGCTTGGGGACGTGGTGGACGGCCTGGGCGTCGCGGTAGTACTTGATGCTGCCGTCGGGGCCGAGGTCTTCGATGACGACGGTCTCCCTGGGTTTGCCCAGGGCCAGGATGAGCAGGATTTCGTAGCGCTGGGGGACGTCGAGCGCCTGGCGCAGGCCGTCGCGGTCAATCGAGCCGATCATGCAGCCGCCCAGGCCCTGTTCGGTGGCGCCGAGCATGATGGACTGGGCGGCGATGCCGTGGTCGCAGCCAAAGTTCTTGGCGATGTCGGTGTCGCCGAGGATGACGACGTAGGCGGCAGGGCG
>Ga0315284_10015072_pt1 | contig 10992 bp, 9 predicted proteins | sample YL17G09_16_MG_FD_203696 | JGI IMG/M metagenome (GOLD analysis project Ga0315284, IMG submission 203696) | Sediment microbial communities from Yellowstone Lake, YNP, Wyoming, USA - YL17G09_16 | ecosystem: Environmental > Aquatic > Freshwater > Lake > Sediment | place: USA: Wyoming | collected...
CACCCACGCGCACCTGGATCTTTCGCCGCTGTCCGACGCGGAGGAGGCGGTGGTGCGCCGGGCGCGCGACGCGGGGGTCACCCGGATCGCCACGGTCGGCATCGACCCGGAGAGCGGTGAGCGGGCCGTATCGCTCGCCCACCGGCACACGGGGGTCTACGCCGTCGTCGGCCTGCACCCGCACGACGCGGGGAGGCTCTCCGACTCCCTGCTCGCGCGCCTGGAGGCGCTCTCCCGGTGCGACAAAGTGGTGGCGATCGGCGAAACGGGGCTCGATTTCTACCGCGACCGCGCCCCGCGGGACATCCAGCGGGCCGCCTTCCGCGAACAGATCCGGCTGGCCCGCCGGCGCGGCCTCCCCGTGGTCATCCACGACCGGGACGCCCACGACGAGGTGCTGTCGATCCTTTCGGAGGAAAACGCCGCGGAGGTGGGCGGCATCTTCCACTGCTTCTCCGGCGACCTCGCGATGGCGCGCAGGGCGCTCGCGATGAACTTCCTCGTTTCGATCCCCGGGGCCATCACCTACAAGGGGTCGGAGAAGCAGGCGGAGGCGGTGCGGGGGCTGCCGCTGGATCGCCTGCTGATCGAGACGGACTGCCCCTTCCTTGCGCCGGTCCCGCACCGCGGGAAGACGAACGAGCCGTCGTATGTGCCGCTGGTGGCGGCGAAGGTCGCGGCGATCAAGGGGGTCACCGTCGAGGACGTGGCGCGGACGACCACGAGCAACGCCCTGCGCCTCTTCCGCATCCCCGTCGAGGAGGAGGTCCGGGTCACCTACAGGATCCGCGACTCCCTCTACCTGAACATCACGAACCGGTGCACGAACGCCTGCACCTTCTGCCCGAAGCGGCGCGACTACCGCGTGAAGGGTCACCTGCTGAAATTGCCCGGGGAGCCGACCGCGGCGGAGGCGCTCGCCGAGATCGGGGACCCGACGACGTTCGACGAGATCGTCTTCTGCGGCTTCGGTGAGCCGCTGCTGCGCCTGGACGAGGTGAAGGAGATCGCGGCGGAACTGAAGCGGCGCGGGGCGCGGGTGCGGGTCAACACGGACGGGCTGGGAAATCTCGTCCACGGCCGGAACATCCTGCCGGAGCTCGCGGGGCTGGTGGACGCCCTCTCCGTTTCCTTGAACGCGTCGGACGCGCAGACGTACGCCCGGATCTGCCCGAACCGGTACGGGGCGGCATCGTTCGCCGCCCTGCTCGATTTCCTCCGGGAGGCCCCGAAGCACGTACCAAAGGTGACCGCGACCGCCGTCGCCCTGCCCGACATCGATCCCGAGGCGGTCCGCCGGCTCGCCGAGTCGATCCCCGGCGTTTCCTTCCGCCTGCGCTCCCACGACGACCTCGGGTAAAGGCGCCCTCCGTACGCATCGCTTCTCCGCAGGGGGCGTCCCCGCTCGTGCCCCTCATGTCGAGCCGGGGGTACCCCAGGGAGCGCAATTCGTACGGGAGTGGGGTGCGCTCGCCTGAGAGGGCTTTTACCGCAGGACCGCCCGCAGCGTCGCCCCGAAGCGGTCGAGGATGTCGTCGAGGGCTTCGCGGGTGACCGCCTGGGGGAGAAACAGGTAGACCACGTTCCCGAGCGGGCGCAGGAAGAGCCCGCGGCGCAGCCCCTCGTGTCGGATATCGCGGAACAGGGGCGCGGTCCCCGGCAGCGGCTCCTTCGTTTCCTTGTCCCGAACCAGTTCGAGCGCCGCCACCGTCCCGATCCCGCGCACGTCCCCCACCAGCGGCAGCCCGGCGAGTTCCCGCACCCCTTCCGCGAGGCGGGGCGCGAGGCGCGCCACGCGGTCGACGAGTTCCTCTTCCTCGAACAGGTCGAGGGAGGCGAGCGCGGCGGCGCAGCCGACCGGGTTCGCCGTGTACGTGTGACCGTGGTAGAACGTCTTCCCGCTGTCCGGGCCTCCGAGAAAGGAGTTGTACACCTCCGCGGTGGTGAGCGTCGCGGCCAGGGGCATCGTGCCGCCCGTCAATCCCTTCGACAGGCAGAGGAAATCCGGCGAGACGCCGGCCTGCTCGCAGGCGAACATCGTTCCCGTCCGCCCGAACCCCGTCGCCACCTCGTCGAGGATGAGGTGGGCGCCGAGCGTACGCGCGAGGTCCGCCGCGCGGGAAAGGTATTCCTGCGGATAGACGATCATCCCGCCCGCGCCCAGCAGCAGCGGCTCGAGGATCACCGCCGCGACCGTTTCGCCGCCTTCCCGCAGCGCGTCGCCGAGGGCGTCGACGCACGAAACCCCGCACCCGGGGTACGCCTTCCCCACGGGGCACCGGTAGCAGTGCGGCGCGGGAACCTTGCGGGCGGGGAACAGGATCGGCCGGAACGCGCGCAGGAACGGATCCACGCCGCTGACGCTCATGCACCCGGTGGTGTCCCCGTGGTACCCGTGATCGAGGCAGATAAACCCGGTCCGCTCCTCCCGCCCGAGGTTGCGCCAGCACTGCAGCGACATCTTGAGCGCCACCTCCACCGCCGTGGAGCCGTTGTCCGAGAAGAAGACGCGCGAAAGCCCCTCCGGGGCGATCGCGGCGAGCCGCGAGGCCAGGCGCACCGCGGGCTCGTGGGTTACGCCGGCGAACAGGACGTGGTCCAGCCGCTCCATCTGCCGCGTCACCGCCTCACGGATTCGCGGGTGCCCGTGCCCGTGGACGACGCACCACCAGCTCGAGATCGCGTCATAGTACCGGTTCCCTTCCGCGTCGAAGAGGAAGAGCCCCTCCGCGCGGTCGATCAGCATCGGCGGTTCCGTCGCAAGGGTGCTCATCTGGGTGTACGGATGCCAGCTGTGCCGCAGGTCCTTCCGGAGCAAATTTTTCCGATCCATCAGGTCGACCTCCACCGTTCGAGAAACGCCCGGCCGATATGGGCGAACGCCTCCGCGCCGCGGGCCGGGTCGTGCAGCAGGGGAACCTCGCCCAGGACGGGTGCCCGTGCGATCTCCGCCACGATCCGCGGATTGTCGGCGAGCACCTCCGCCCGCGTCCCGTCCCCCCCGCCCGGAAGGCGGTTGAAGACGAGCCCCGGAAGAGGGACCCCGCGGCGGCGCACCGCCTCCACGGTGAGCAGCGCGTCGTTCACGCAGCCGAGCCGGTTCGCCGCGACCACGAGGACGGGAAGGCCGATCCGCGCGACGAGGTCGCCGGTCAACAGTTCCTCCGAGAGGGGAACGAGGAAGCCGCCCGCCCCCTCGACCAGCACGGCGTCGTGGGTCTCCGCGAGACGGCGGTACGCCGCCTCGATCACGGCCGGGTCCACCCGCCGCCCCTCGCGCGCCGCCGCAAGGTGCGGGGAGGCGGGAAAGGAGAACCGGTACGGGCACCGGTCCGCCGGCGGCGGTTCCGGCGCGGAGCCGGGGTCTCCCATCAGGCGGCGGTGGACATCGATGTCCGACGGACCATCCGTCACTCCCGTTTCGACCCACTTCTGCGTCGTCACGCGCATCCCCCGCGCCCGGAGGAAGCCGGCCAGCAGGCCGCACACCACCGTCTTCCCGACGCCGGTGCCGGTACCGGTGACGAAGACCCCCTTCACCCGGTCCCCCCTTCCGGGTTCACGCCCCGGCAAAGGAAGACCTGGTACGTCGCCTTGATCCCGCCATCCCGCTCCCGGTATGCCTCCTCGACCCGCGCGAGCTTCCCCGGGCTCCACGACTCCCGCGCACCCCCCCCGCGCGTCCCCGTGTACCGGATGCTCCGCAGCAGGTCCGCCAGGGTCGAAAATTCCTGATGGTACCGCCGCTCGGCGACGTCCCATCGCGGGAACGCGGCCGAAAGCGCGTCGGAGATCTCTTCCCGGGAGTGGAAAGCGGCGGCGGCGACCCGCGCCCCGCCGTGCGCCCCCCGCCGGAGCGCCGACGCGCGCAAGGCGGCGTCCAGTTCCGCGTACGTCTCCGGGCCGAAGAAGGAGAAGGTGAGCAGCCCGCCGCCCGGGAGGAGGGACGCCATCCGCGCCAGCGTGCGGGGGAGGGAGAGAAACCATTGGAAGGCGGCGTTGGAGGTGACGAGGTCGTAGCTCCCCGTGGCGATCTCCTCCGCGTCGGCCACGGCGAAGCGGGCCCGCGGGTCGTCGATCCCCCGCTTCGCGACGCGCACCATCGCCTCCGAGATGTCCACCCCGAACACGGACGCGCCGCGGAAGGCGTCGAGGAGCATCCGCGTGTAGAGCCCCGTCCCGCAGCCGGGCTCGAGTATTTTGAAAGCCGGCCCCCTGTTGGGGGCGGGCTCGAGACCGTTCATGACTTGCCCCCTTTTGGGGGCCGGCTCGACAATGCCGTCGTTCGTCCGTGGGGAGAGAGCGAGCAACGCCTCGGTGTACGCCAGCAGATCGACGGCGGAGAGCCGCTGCGCGTGCGCGTGCGCCTCGTACCGGGCCGCGCCGGCCGAGAAGCGGCGCAGGACGGCGGGGTCAACCATCGGCCGCTCCATTGGAACCCGAGGCTTCCCTGACTGTCGCGGCACTAGGCCATCCTTGGCCGTCGGCGATTAGCGCGCGAAACCCGTCCGCGAGGAAGGCGGCGTGCGCCGCCCCCGGCAGCGGGTGAAACGTCGCGTTCGCCCCCTCCCGGGCCACGCCTTCCGCCTCGGCAAACGGCGCGATCACGTCCTTCTCCCCGTGGACGATCATCACGGGGCACGCCGGAAGCGTCTCGCCGGAGAGCCTCGCCTTCGCCAGGTACGAAAGCCCTTCGCGGAGCGCGCCGCCGTCCATCTCCCGCAGGTACGCCGCCTGCAGCCCGGCGCGGAACCGGCGATACGCGGGCATCTGCGACGGGAAGAAGCATTGCGTGTAGAACCCCGAGAGGCAGCTGCCCGGGTCGGCCGAGAACGAGCGCAGGACCCCCGCCACATCGCCTTCCGGGTACTCCCGCCGGATCCCGACGAGGACGACCCGCCGCACCCGGTCCGGGTTTTCCCGCGCAAACTCCGCCGCGAGGAACCCGCCGAGCGACCACCCGACGACCGTCACGGGGTCTCGCGCCGTACGGTCGAGGAACGCCGCGAGGCGCCGCGAAAACCCCTCCGGCCGGAGCGGCCCGGTCGTCACCGCGGTTACGCCAGGGAGCACTCCTTCGAAGATCCGCCCGTCCGTCCCCCATCCCGGCAGCAGGACCATCGACGGATCGCCCTCCCCGGCCACGGTGAATTCCTCACGCCGCACCGAGGGCCTCCACGACGGCGGCGACCTGCCGGTCGGTGTGCGCGGCGGTCAGGGAGAAGCGGAGGCGGGCCGACCCTTCGGGGACCGTGGGCGGGCGCACCGGCAGCGCGAGGAACCCCTGGCCCGCGAGCGATTCCGAGAGGGAGACGGCGAGGGCGCTCTCCCCCACGACGACGGGGACGATCTGGCTCTCCCCGCCGACGGTCCACCCGTTCCCGCGAAGCGCGCCCCGGAACGCACCGGCCCGGCGCAGAAGCTCCTCCCCGCGCGTCTCCCCGGACAGGCAGAGCCGGAGGGCGGCGAGGTCGGCGGCGATCACCGGGGGCGGAAGCGCGGTGGAATAGATGAAGCTGCGGGCCGTGTTGACCAGGTAGTCGATCACCGTCCGCGACGCCGCGAGATACGCCCCGAACCCGCCCAGCGCCTTGCTGAACGTCCCCATCACGAGGTCCACCTGCCCGGCGAGGTCCGAAGCCTCCACGCACCCGCGCCCCTGCGGCCCGAACACGCCCGTGGCGTGGGCTTCGTCCACCATCAACAGGCAACGGTGCCGGCGGCAGACGGCAAGGAGCATGGCGAGAGGGGCGAGGTCCCCGTCCATGCTGAAGACGCTCTCCGTCATCACCAGCGTCCGTTCGAACGCCCCGCGGTGCTTCACGAGCATCCGGTCGAGGTGCTCCGGGTCGTTGTGCCGGAAGCGCAGGAGCTTCGCGCGCGACAGGAGCGCGCCGTCGAGCTGGCTGGCGTGGCAAAGCTGGTCGGCGAAGACGGCGTCCCGGCGCCCGAACAGGGCGGGGATGATCCCCGTGTTCGCCTGGTAGCCGGAGTTGAAGACCAGGGCCGCCTCGCTCCCCTTGAACACCGCCACGCTGTCCTCGAGCTCGTGGTGGATCGCCAGGTCCCCGCTCATCAGGCGGGACGCCCCGGACCCGACACCGTAGCGGTCGAGCGCCTCCCGCGCCGCCGCGACCAGCGCAGGGTGGGACGACAGCCCGAGGTAGTCGTTGGAGGAGAAGTCGACGTATTCCCGGCCGTCCCGCACCGCAAGGGCGGGGGCGCGCCCGGACGACGGGACGAGCCGCCGCAGCAGCTGCCGCCGCTCCCGCTCCTCGAGAAAGGCCTTCCAATCCTCCATCACGGGCCTTCCGCAGTGGGGGACACTCTTCCCCTGATCCCCCAACAGATCAAGAATGTCCCCCCTGTTCCGGAAACTTACCGGAGAAGAGGTACCGCTCGAACATCCGCTGGTAGTCGGTCCAGCGGACCCCCTCGCGCAACTCCGCGATGGCGTCGCTGAACGCGGTTGCCTTGGCGTCCATGTTCTCCACGTGATGGAGCAGGATCGCCTCCAGCGTCTTGGGCCGCTTGGGGGAACCGTATTCGAGTTCCCCATGGTGGGACAGGATGATGTGCTTCACCAGCATGGTCTTCTCCGGCGGAAAGCCCGGGAGGTCGGCGCAGACGCGGCTCACGTACTCGGTCCCCATGTAGAGGTGCCCCAGCAGGCGCCCCTCGTCCGTGTAGTCGAACGCCCCCTCGTAGGAAAGTTCGTGCACCTTCCCGACGTCGTGCAGCAGCGCGCCGGCGAGGAGCAGGTCGGCGTCCACCCCCTCGTAATGGGCCGACAGCATGCGGCAGATCCCCGCGACGGAGACCGTGTGCTCCAGCAGCCCCCCGATGTAGTCGTGGTGCATCGTCTTCCCGCCCGGCGCCTGGCGGAAGCGGCGCGCCACGTCCGTTTCCGGCGGGTCCGGAAAGACGGCCGCGAGGAGCCGCGCCAGGTCCTCGTCCTTCACCCCCGCGATGTGCTCCTGGAGCGTCTTCCAGAGCGGCTCGATCCCCTTCTTCGTGACCGGGAGGTACTCGGAGAGGTCCTTCGTCCCCCCTTCCTCCCGCCGGACGTCGTGGACCTTGAGCTGAACGCGCCCCTGGTACGCGATGGCGGTTCCGCCCACCTCGACCACGTCGTCCCGGTCGAACCGCTTCCCGATCTCCTCGGCGCGGTCCCACACCCTCGCCTCGATCTGTCCCGTCCGGTCGCGCAGCTGCAGGGTCAGGTACGGCTTCCCGGCGTTGCTGGTCAACAGCGCCTTGTTCGCGACCAGGAACAGATCGCGGACCGGCTCCCCCTCCTTGAGGTCCTTCACGAAACGCGTCTTCTGCATCGGCACCCCTGCTTTCCACTCAGGAATAGGTTTCGAGGATGCGGAGGGCGGCGCGGATCCCGTCCACGGCGGAGGAGACGATCCCCCCGGCGTGCCCCGCGCCCTCCCCGACAGGATACAACCCTTTGTGCGTCACCGACTCGTAATTTACCCGCTCGATCCGGACGGGCGAGGAGGTCCGGGACTCGACCGCGTACAACGTCGCTTCGCGGGTGAGGAACCCCCGCATCGCCCCCCCGAACCGGAGCAGCCCGAAGCGGATGTCCTCCTCCACCGCACCCGGCAGGATGCCGCGCAAGTCGTCCGGGACGACCCGCGGGGCGAGGAGGCGGCCGGGGGACGGAGGGAACTCTTTCCCGCGGAGGAAGGCAAGCAGGTTCGCGGCCGGCACGCCGTACCCGCCGCCGCCGCGATCGAACGCCCGGCGTTCGATCTCCTCCTGGAAACCGATCCCCGCCAGGGGGCCCCCCTCCTGCGCCCCCGCCTCTCCGAACTCCGCGGGCGCGACCGACGCAACGATCCCGCTGTTCCCGAACCCGGAGTTGCGGGCCCGGACGCTCATCCCGTTCACGGGCGACTGCCCCTCCCCCGACGCCGCGTTCATCACCTCTCCCCCGGGGCACATGCAGAAGGAGTAGACCCCGCGGCCCGAGGGGGCGCGCGCCGCAAGACGGTATTCCGCGGGGGGAAGGCCCTTCCCCGCCATCGGGCCGTACTGGATCCGGTCGATCATCGCCTGGGGGTGCTCCACCCGGAACCCGACGGCGAACGCCTTCCCCGACATCCCGACGCCTTGCGCGAAGAGCCGCCGCACCGTGTCGCGCGCAGAATGGCCCGCCGCCAGCAGGACGACCGGGGATCGGACCTCCTCGCCCCCGGCCAGGCGAACCCCGCGCACCTCCCCCTCCGAGGCCGACAACTCCTCGACCCGCGCGCCGAACCGGACCGTGGCGCCCAGGGAGGCGAGCTCCGCGCGCATCCGCCGGCAGAAGTGCCGGAGCCGGTCGGTCCCGACGTGCGGCTTCGCGTCCTTGACGAGCCCCGGCATCCCCGCGAACTCCGCGAAGGTCGACACCACGTGGTCCACGAGGGGGTCCCCGATCCGGGTGGTGAGCTTCCCGTCCGAAAACGTTCCCGCGCCCCCCTCCCCGAACTGGGCGTTGCTCTCGGGGTCCAGGGTCCCGTCGCGCCAGAACCGGGCGACATCCTCCCCCCGCTCCTCCACCGGCCGGCCGCGTTCCAGCACGACGGGGGGGGCGCCGAACCGCGCCAGCGTGAGGGCGGCGAACAGCCCGGCCGGCCCGGCCCCCACGACGACGGGAGGAAGGTCCGGCCGACGCACCGGGGATTTCGGAAACGGGTCGGGGGGCGCTTCGTACCGCTTCGCGCCGGGGACCCGGGCGCACGCCGCCTCCTCCATCGCGGGGGAGCCGAGGGAGCATTCGACCGTGTAGACGCGGCGCACGTCGCCTTTCCGGCGGGCGTCGTACCCGCGCCGGACCACGGAAAACCGGTGCACCTCGTCGATCGGAACGCCTATAATCGTCGCTATGCGCGCGGGCAGAGACCGTTCCGACAGCGACGGATCGACACGGACGTCGAAGATGCGGATCGTCAAGCGGTGGATCCTCCTGCTGCTGTTCGGAGCATCGTGCCTTCCCGGCTCCTCGTGCCGCCCCCTTCTGAAAGAGGTCTTCCAGACCCCGAAGGTGCGGCTCGTCGACATCGGGATGACCGGCAACCCCTTCCTGTCCCGGGGCCCGGTCGAGGCGATCCTTCATCTCGCGGTGAACAACCCGAATTCCTACGCCCTGACGGTGGCCAGCGTCACCTACTCCGCGACGGTGGGAACCCGGCGGGTGGCCGACGGGGAGCAGACCGAGGAGATGCGCATCGAGCCCTCCGGGGAAACGGTGGTCAAGGTGCCCGTGCGGCTGCAGACCGACGTCTTCGCCGCCGCGCTGCGCGAGGTGCTCGAGTCCCGGGCGCTCTCCTACGAGTTCAACGGCTCGGTCGGCGTGGTCGCCCCGGTCGTCGGCGTGGTCCGGGTCCCCTTCTCGCGGACCGGGACGATCGACCCCATGGACATCCTCCGTCGGAAGGGGATCGGCTTCAATTGACGGGGCACGGTGGCTCCCGGCCGTCGAGCACGGCGAGGAGGTTCTCCGTCGCCAGCCGCCCCATCGCCTCCCGCGTCTCCCCGGTCGCGCTCCCGAGGTGCGGCAGGAGCACCGCCGAAGGGGCCGACAGCAGCCGGGGATGAATCCGCGGCTCCTTCTCGAACACGTCGAGCCCCGCGCCGAACAGCCGCCCCTCCGCCAACGCCGTCGCCACCGCCTCCTCGTCCACCACCTCTCCCCGGGCGATGTTCACCAGGACCGCCGTCCGTTTCATCCCCCCGAGGCGCTCCGTGGAGATCAGCCCCCGGGTCTCCCGGGTGAGGGGGACGCACAGCACGACGAAGTCGCTCTCCGCGAGCAGCGCGTCGAGATCGCGGTACGACGCCGCGAGTCCGGCCTCCTCCGACGGAGGAATCCGGCGACGGTTGTGGTAGAGGACCTTCATCGAGAAGCCGCGGGACCGGCGGGCCACCGCGGTGCCGATCTTCCCCATTCCGACGATCCCCAGCGTCTTCCCGGCGACGGGGACTCCGAGGAACCCCCACGGGTCCCACCCGGTCCACCCCCCCGCGCGAACGAACCGGTCGGCGTCCGACACCTTTCTCGCCGCGGAAAGGAGCAGGGCGAACCCGAGGTCGGCCGTCGCGTCCGTCAGGACGTCCGGCGTGTTGCAGACCCGGATCCGGCGCCGGGTCGCCCCGGGCACGTCGACGTTGTTCACCCCGACGGCGAAGTTCGACACGACCGAAAGGGAGGGCCCGGCCGCGTCCATCAGTTCCGCGTCCACCCGGTCCGCCAGCGTGCAGAGGATCCCCGACGCCCCCCGGGCGCGGGCAAGGAACTCCTCCCGCGGCATCGTCCCCTCCTTCGGGGGGTCCCCCGCCCGGAACCGCTCCGCCAGGTCGTCCCACGGCACCCCCGGCAGGCGCCGCGTCACCACGATCGTCCGCCGCTCCACGATCCGCCCCCTCCCGCGGGGATCTGGCCCGCAATTCTCACCAGGCTTCTACTGCGGCGGCGGATACGGGCATGTCTACTGCGTTGTGCCCCTCATCCCGCCCCCGGGGTACCCCAGGGAGCGTACTTTGTACGGGAGTGGGGCGCTCGGTCGGGCTCCTCGACGTAGTTTCTACTACGCCTCCGGGGCCCTCGGTCGCGCGCCTTGTATCCACGCCCGTCTCCACCACCTCGCTACGAACCCTGGTGAGAATTGCGGGCTCCGTCCCCGGGGGGTTTTCATTATATACCTGAAAAAATTGACAGAAGGCCCGCAGGGGGTATAATCTTCCCTTTCCGGCAGGATCATCCTATTCCCGTGCAGGAGGTTCGCGCTATGGCCGTCAACGTCGGCATCAACGGGTTCGGGCGGATCGGCCGCAACTTCTTCCGCGCCGCGTACAAGGATCCCTCGATCCGGATCGTGGCCGTGAACGACATCACCGACGCGAAGACCCTGGCCCACCTCCTGAAGTACGACTCCGTGCACGGCCGCTTCGAGGCGTCCGTGGAGGTGAAGGAAAACGCCATCGTGGTGAACGGCA
>Ga0315284_10015073_pt1 | contig 10992 bp, 15 predicted proteins | sample YL17G09_16_MG_FD_203696 | JGI IMG/M metagenome (GOLD analysis project Ga0315284, IMG submission 203696) | Sediment microbial communities from Yellowstone Lake, YNP, Wyoming, USA - YL17G09_16 | ecosystem: Environmental > Aquatic > Freshwater > Lake > Sediment | place: USA: Wyoming | collected...
ATCTTACACTTACTATTTTATCAGTTACAGTAAAATGAAAAAATATTTCAATACGAAAGAAAAGGCAGAGAAACACTTAGAGTGGCGCAAAAAATGTGCTTACAAACGTATTGAAGAACGAGGAGAGAAAATTTTACGTGATGGATCAAGAGTGTATTGCGATGCTCAAGATGATAAATGGAAAGTTTTCATGGATATTTGGACTGAAGAGTCTTTGAAAATTGCTGAAAAAATTCATGCTATGGATTATGATCATGACTCTATTCTTATACCTTTTTCGTCAGAAGAAAAACAACTTAAAAATAAAATTCGAAAAGAAATATTGAAACGCATATTCTTAAAAAATTACAAAACAAATGAAATTCTTAGTGATACAATAAATAAACAACTATGAAAATTTACAGAGGTAAACACATTGCAACACTTTACAAAGATATTCTAACTGATCTTTTGAACGCACCAGAATACACGAGTAATCCTCGAGGTATGGAAGTAAAAGAAATTATTAACTGTGTAATTGAGGTTCAGGAACCAAACCTGAACATGTTTAAAAGCGAATTTCGGTCTTCACCTGAAAAATATATTGGCGCTGAATTACTTTGGTATTTTAGTGGAACTAATAAATCGGCATTCATTGAAAACTATGCTTCTCTTTGGACAAAACTTAAAAATGAAAATGGTGAAGTTAATTCAGCTTATGGAAATTTGATATTTAATGAGAAAAACGAAGCTGATTATACGCAATTTCAGTGGGTTATATCTTCATTAAAAGTAGATAAAGATTCCAGACAAGCATTTATGCATTTCAATAAACCCTATCATCAATATGATGGTAATAAAGATCAAGTTTGTACTTTAACAGCTTTGTTTCATATACGAAATAACAAACTTCACATGACTTTGAATATGAGAAGTAATGACGTTATTCTTGGATTTATGACAGATTTTACATTCTTCAATATTCTTCATCAAGAAGTTTTTTTACACATGAAGAGATATTATCCTGAATTGGAAATGGGTTCGTATACTCACACATCACATTCAATGCATTTATATGCAAGACATTATGAATTGGTTGAAAAAATGTTAACCACAGATTTTTATACACATTCAACTCCTGAACTTAATAAATCTATAATTAGTGAAAGCGGATTGTATTATCCGAAATATCAACAATTATTTAATCAAGTACGTAGGAACGATCCACTAAATGTTAATATGACAGATAATGATGTTGTTAATTGGTGCTTAAATATTATAAAATGATAAATCCACAAAAATTTTCAAAGGAACAAATGCTTACCAAATGGGGCGCTTTGATTGAAAAAGTAACAGAATTAAAAAAGCCTGAAGACATACAAAAAGTGTGTGAATTTTCACATTTTTATGCATTAGATGAATATATGTGCGCACCCGGTCATAGTACTGCAACATGTATAGGTCCTTACGCTGGAGTAGGAATGTTTAAAGCTCCTCAAGCACTTGCGGCGATAGCAGCAATGGAAAATTCAGGCCCACCACGGAGTATGCTTCCTCTCAATCTCAATATTATAAAACAAATAATTGATCTTTCGAATGTGGTATTTATACATGCTCCTACACACGAAGAGGTAAGAATGGTAACGGAAATAGACTCAGATGGCACAACATGTTTACGTAGAGCTACTAAATTTATTCGTGTAGATGATATAAAAAATAAAATTAAAGCAGAAAAAGATTTAATTCACGATGTTTTTCCTCCATCGATGATGGTTGAAGAAATTGAAAAAATAGCTGCAGAAACTGTAGCAAATCAAATAAATACGATACTTTCTAAGGGTCATAAACTTTACATATACAAACCTGTAGAATACATAAAATCTAAAAATACTGTGGACGATGATTACATTGAATATGTAATTTGTTCCCGATGGTTTGAAGATGTTGAAAAAACCGTATCTTTAGGTGATTTATGAAACTATTAATCTATTTAGTGATATAATTTAAAATATTTAAACACATGACAAAAACAAACATAGATTGGACACATAAAGGCATACATGTTGAAGATATACGAAAGCTTACCAAACTTTATGTTATAAAAATAAATGACCCCAATATTGAGGTTCCTGTTAATGATAAATTTGTTATTCCAAGCGTAATAACTTCACCGTTATTTGTTAAAGATACAATTTTTGAAGAAAGACTTAAATCATATTTTCTAAAAGACATGACCAAAATATCAAGAGAAGATATTCTTGGCGTAGCTTGGAATATGTATATCACCAAAGGATATTACATCAAAATAAATGAAAAGGGTGATGTTGAAAAATTCAATCATGATCCTGAAAAATGGTATGTAAGTTATTTAGAGATTGAAGGCGCTCTTGGAACATTTTGTTCAGTTTACAGAGATAAAGAATTAAGAGATAAAGAACCTATTTATAACACAAGACCATGAAAAGAAAAGACGTTTACAAATTAATTGATGGTGAAAGAGACTATCAGGATAGTAGATGGAATAATGACGAAGAAACACGTTCAGGAAAATCCGATATTTTAGATGAAAATAAAAGTTTGGCTGAGTGGCTAATTTATATTGAATTTCATTTAAACGAAGCAAAACACGGAGTATATGCATTAGAACCTAAACAGGCCAAACATTCTATAAGAAAATTGGCAGCATTAGCAGTTGCATGTATGGAAAATAATGATTGCCCACCAAGAAAAATAAAATAATATGAAAATACATTTAATTTGCCCAGTACGTAACGTTACGCCCGAACAACAAGAAGAAATCGATACCTATGTTGAAGCTCTAAGATTGGAAGGACACACTGTTCATAACCCAAGATATGATGTAGATCAAGATGATACTACGGGAATGGGAATTTGTGCAGGACATTTAAACTCAATGCTAACCGCTAATAGAGTCGATGTATTTTGGGATGTTAATTCTAAAGGAAGTCACTTTGATTTAGGAATGGCATTTGCTATGCATAGAGCTATTAAAATCGTTAAATTATATCAACCCGATAATGAAGGAAAATCTTACGTTAAAGTAATGCAATCAATAGAAAGAGTATCTGATGAATTTTACGCTGCTATTGTAAAAGGAGAAAAAGATATTGAAATAGCAAGAGAGGAAAAATTTCAGGCTGTTAAAGCCCAAAATTTTGAAAAAGCGGCAAACGCAAGAACAAGAGAAAAAGATTTAATCGACTGTTTAGAAACTGCTAAAAAATTCTTTAATTTAAAATAATATGAACCCAATACCAACAGGCCCACAAATTAAAATTACTCCTGACATGATGAGAAGTTTTAAAACTTTAACATGCGATTGTGGAGGAATGTTATTTGAACCCGGAGTAGTTATTAAAAAAATATCTCCGCTTGTATCACCAACATCAAAAGAAGAATCTTACCCATTTCAAGTTTTAGTATGTAAGAAATGTGGAAAGGTACCTTCAGAAATGAATAAAACAGACTTCCAGGGTATGTTACCCGACGAAGTAATAGCAAAAAAAGAAATGTCAATAACAATTAAATAAATTTAAAACTATGGATCAGTATTACAAAGCAACAGTCAAAGTAGAATTTGAAGACAAAAAAGGAAACATGAAATGGAGAACAGAAGCTTATATCGTTTCTGCAGTATCTCCCACAGATGTAGAAGCTAAAATAACCAAAGAGCTTAGTACAGGTAATTGGGAAATAAAATCAATCTCAGTAACAAATATTGTAGACGTAATAAAATAATAAATGTTTACGAGATAAACAACTGGACTCATAATGATATATAAATAAAATAATGTATCATTATGAGTCGTTTTGATAGAAAAAAGTTTGTTTTTCACGAAACTTTTATGAACAACACCGGTAAAACATCCGGTTCAGGTTTCGTAGGAGTTATTTTAGGATTAATTGGAGGAGGATCATTTATTGCTACAATGGTTGGATATTTTTTACAACTGCCAAACACTGTATCAGTAATGGGACAAATCTTAGCGTTAATTGCTGCGGCAACAATATTATTAGGAGTAAGAAAAGTTTCTGGAAGTTTTTCAAAATCTGAAAATGATGCAGTAACAACTCCTGATCCTACAGAGCCGGACCCTAACAAAGGATGATATGCCACATAATTTTGATTTTTCAAAACTTAACAATATTAAAACTCTTGAAGTTAATCCACAAGGATGGGTTACTCCATTATACATTGAATATACTGTTACACAAGACGCAAATTCATATAATGGAATTGAATCATATTTTTGGAGAGTAAAAGGAACTCAACATGTATTTGTTATTCCTCTTATTAGAATGGATTATTTAAGTGCAGGAGATTATAAGAAACATTTTGAAAATGCGTTGGAAACTTTTAGAGAAGATTATATCGATTGGAAAACCCAAGGATTCATCACCGAATGGTCCAGAGAATACGCCAGACAATTCTCTAAATTCATCATTGTATGAAGTGAAAATTAAAAAAATAAATAAAGTATCAATAAAAAATAAAGAAAATGGAAAATAGATATTTTCAATGGGTAGTCGGAGAAAATCGAGGCCAAGTTAAAATATTCGATAAAATAGAGGCCGATGGTGAAGATGTCTTTATAGTATTTAAAGATGGATCTCGTATAAATGAAACATTTGTGGCTCCTTTAAATCAAAAGGATCTTACGCAAAAATTTATGGCTGAAATTGATAGCCCAAATAATATTTGGTCTTTCAGAGAAGAGTGGGTTGGACGTGAAGAAGAAAGATATGAAATAGATGCAGAAGGTATTAAACAATTAGTTATCCCATTTAATCCTGGGAAAAAAGTAATACATTTAGTTCCTCCAACACCTACACCAAAAACATCTTCTGCTTTTGGACATGTAACTAATGTTCCAATTCCAGCACCGGTAGTAAATACCCCAGCACCTATTCAAAACAATGTTGATAAATCAGATCCTGTTTATATTTTAATGTCAAAGGCTAAGAAACTTGATAGCGAAATAAACATGGGTATGATCATATCATTGCCTCCTAAGAATTTATATGAATTGGCAAAAGATTCGTTTGAAGAAGGAGATGAAAAATTTATTCGTTATATCGTTGATGAACTAACTGTCGAAGAAATTAAAGGCGCATTAAAACAAGCCATTAAAGAAATGTACGAGCAGGTTCAGGACTTAACTCTACAATAACGAATATATACTAAAATTAATTCATTATGATGAATGAAAATATAGAAAAGAAAGTTATTGCTGAAGGTGATTTTGAAGACGTAATCGAAATTCAAAAACATTATTATCTTGTATCAAAAAAACATAGAGTTACCGTTCTCCCTTATACAATTGACTCAAAGGGTCTTTTGGATAAAATCGGAGTTATTAAGGACTATAATTATGTATTTGAAGAATATGATTATACTTTGATAAATGGTTATATCAATGCTGATGATGGTACAAATTTAGTTGCAGCAAACAGAGTTCTATATGAAGCAATTGGATTAAATATTCCTAACGCTGATGATTGGATGTATCTTGGCGGTCTTTATAACAACTTAACTTCCGACTCTGCTATTGACTTATATTGTGTAGACTTAGGAGGAAAAGAAATCAAAGAATCAGAAGAATTGGAAGTAAATAAGCAAAAAATTCATTTTAAGATGATAGATTCATCACATGTAATTACATCTGATGACACATTATTACTTGCAGCTTATTTACGTTTATTTAATTATTTCTACGTTAATTCATTAGAAAAACAACATTAATCACCCTTAAAAACTTAAATATATGAACAGAAAACAAAGACGCCTTACATCGAAAAGATTAGGCATTATGCAGTACCAGCAAAAACTTCCACTTGCAAAAAGATTAAATTTGATGCATGAAAATATTCTTTCTGGTAAACAAATGGAAAAAGAAAATGCTGAAGCTGTAAGAATATCTATAGCATCACAATTAGAAGAAAAAGAATCCCAAGTAGTTTATTCTCTTGCAGAAGGAATTGCAAAAAGAAAAAATGTTCCTGTTATCGATGCAATGGCAGAAGCACAAGCTGATTTTGATAAAAGTAGAAAAATTTAATTTATGAAATTTTACGTGACCATCGAGGGAACGCAAAGGCTTAAAAAATCATTCCTCAATCTAAAATTGTTTTCAATTATCTATATTCCAGAAATTCTGGAGCAATATGGGTATACATATTCGACGATTGATGATTACGGTTCATTTATTATAAGCAATCAAATAAATGATTTAATTAAAACGTATGCAAAATCGAAAAGAATTCGAGGAATAATTTATTCAAATCCTGTTATAAACGAAGACATTCTCCCGAATATATTTGAGACATTGGCAGATATTGACACTATAAGCGAGGTGGTTTTGTTAGATGATTACAACGTTCCAAAATTAACACATTTATACCAAAATTTCGACGAAATAGCATTTTTTCCGTCAGTTAAAAAGGTTAGATTAATTGAATGCCAAAAAATATCAATATTGCAAAATATTGAATGGAAAGTAAAATAATTACAAGTACTCCATAAAGTAATGATTATTTAAGCCTGATCGTAGCGGTCAGGCTTTTTTATGTGGATATATAAAATAAATGTGTTAATATGGCAAATACCGCAGAATATTATATTCATTTATGGGTTTCAACTTGCAATAGCTTTCTTGATCTTGAAATATTATGTAATAAAGAAGCTTGTATAAAACAAAAGGTTGTTACGTTATACCAAACGGGTTATCCTACCGATAAAAAACCTATGTCAAAGGCTAGATCAGGAACTCTTGGAAAATTAATCAATAAAGTCGATGCAGCTGCCAAAAATATTGGCTCATATAATCGTACCGAAAATTTGAAAAATTTTGATCCGGCAACAGCTAATGATGTTAGGGGTGCCGCAGCATGGGTATGGGGAACATACAAAAAAGATTGGGTTGTTGCCAATATTTTTACACCTTGTGCTAATGCTAAGGTTGCTAGTCAAGCCTCAGATGATAACCTAAAATCAAGTAAACAAAGTGAAACAATCATAGAGCCAGATTTATCTGTAATTCGTCCATTTGATAGAAGATTAGATAGATTAGAATTATCTTTATTGAATGGTGATAAAGCTACACCTAGAAGATTTGTACCTTTCGCATCTGAATTTGCTGAGTTATCCACAACAGGTTATTTGATTAGTCAAAATACTTTAAGAGATGCTATAAATGCTGAAAAATCTACTGTGAATTCTGAAGTAATGACTAAAACAAAAGCAGAATACGATAAAATGGCTAAAGATGAATTTTATCTTGGTGTTCCTGCTCTTCAAAACTATTACTCATTAGTCCGTTTATATGGCTCTAATGGTGGTAAATATTTAGTAAACCAAAAAAATCAAAGAAGATGGTATGAAGTGGATAGCACTAATACACAATCTTACAACTTTACTAGCACACCAACTACTTCAGCCTTAATATCTTGGGGTCAAGGTGATCCTTATGGAAGAACTCCTTATCAATTCACTGATTTTGTATTCTCTAAATATTGGAACAAAATTCAAAACAATAGACTTATAACACTTAGAAGATTTGCTGCTCCTATTTTGGATAACTTAAAATTCCCAGGAATGATAAGCCAAGCAGCTCCTCAAAATTCAGAACAAGCTAACACAACGGTAAATACAGGAAATGATGTAGGATCTGCTAAAACAGAAGCAGTGGCATTTCCTCCAATGGCAACTGCCATTACATATTTTGGTGCAGATACGGGAAATAGTTTAAATAACATTCTTAAATTCACTACTGGTGTTTTATGGGATGATGTTCAGGCTGCAGTATGGGAAGTAAACACAGATTCAGTACCAAGTAATGAATCGGGTATGGGTAGTTTATTTAAAGGAATTGCTTCATTTGCAGAAATGCTAAACGTTGCTGGTGGAAAATTTGATAGAGATTTAGTAATGAATGCCGGACAACTTCCTCCTGATCCATATCTTAATGGTCCTTATGAAAATAGAATAATGGGTCCAATCAACCGTATCGATAGTGTTAAAAAACGTAAGCCCGGTATGGCATTTGAATGGGGAGGAATAAATTTAACATTTGAATATGTAGCAAGACCTGTAGGAGGAATAAATCCTAAAGCAGTTCTTCTTGATATTATGTCCAACTTCTTAGTAATCGGTTCTGCAAGTGCAGTATTCTTTGGAGGCGCTCATAGATTTATGTCAAATCCTGCTAAATATCCTTTCCTTGGAGGTCAAGAAGGTATTGAAAAATGGTATGCTGGAGACCCAATCGGTTGGGGATTAACAACAATTAAACAATTTACGCAAGGTGGTGCTGAACCTAAAGGTGGAGGAACTGCTGAATCGGCAGCATCTGGATTATTCAAAAATATGGAAGGATTTTTCAATCAATTATTCAGTGGAGAAAAAGGAAATATCTTTGGAGCTGTTACAAGCTTATTCACGGGCGCAACTGGAAACGTTATTCAAAATCAAATTGCTAAGAAAACTGCTGGTCAAATTCCTTATCTTCAAGGAATGAAAGCTATTTTAACAGGAGAACCTGTTGGAGAATGGCACGTTACAGTAGGTAATCCTTTGAACCCAATTGCAATGATTGGAAATTTAGTATGTGAAGGAATAACTGTAGAATTCAATGAAGAATTAGGTCCTGATGATTTTCCAACAGAAATGAAAATAACTGTTAATCTTAAGCACGGAATGGCTAGAGATAGAGATGCAATTGAATCGATATTTAACCGAGGTATGGGTAGAATTTACAATTTACCTGACTCGTTTTCAGGAAGTGCAGATTACCAAACTGTTGTGGATAATGCAACCAAAGAACCTACAAAAGTAGGATATGCACCCGCTGGAAGAATGGGTATTAAATATCAACAAGGACAAGATTCAAGATATGTTCCTAAATCTCAACTTGAAGGTAAACCAAATCCAATGGGTGGAGAAACAAGTGTTTGGAATAGAGCTTCATTCAATCTTGGAATTTCAGAAAACTCAGCACAACAATTTATTTCTTCTAAAGACGATATATTCATGAGTGCTTACAGAGCAGGAGACTGGATTGCTAGAAAATCCTTAACTTAATAAAATAATAAATTTGATATGTTTTCAAATAGTTTAGATAAAAAACCGCTATTCACTCGACCAGATGGTATTGAAGTAAAAGATTTAACATCGTCGATGTTTAATTTACAAAGTAATAATTACATAAAGTATACCGTCTATAAAGTACCCAAAGAGTTCGAGATGCGTCCTGATTTAATTGCCGGTGCCGTTTATAATAATACGTTATATGCAGAATACATTTTAAAATATAACGGGATATCTAATCCTTTCACTATTATGGAAGGAGATATTATTTTAATTCCTACATTAGATTCAATGACACCCATTACAGCAAAACCAACCGGTACTGATACCGATGGTGCAAAAGCAATTAGAAATGCATATAAATACATTGACCCGATTAAAATACCAAAAGCCGATGATGCATTCCAGAATAGACAAATTATCAATGCTCCTACAGGTTCATTGCCTCCAAACATGGCAAAAGAAGGAGAACCTCAAATAACATATCGAAATGGCAGAGTTTACTTTGGCGCAGGTGTAGATACGTGTTTACAAAATGGAATGACGCAATCAGAATTTTTAACAACAGTTATTAAAAGCAAAAAAGTATAATGGCAAACACCTTTACACCAAATAATAAAACAGTTCCTAAAAAACCTACAGAAACAAAAGGGACGACTTACAGAATTTATACTGTATTTGAAAAAACTATTCAATTAGATGAGTTGTCAATTCCGGGTGTGCCATCAGATACTGCTCAAAACCCTGAAGATGTTTTTTCATTGGAATTTCCTTTGATAAAAATTAATGATTATATTTTTAGTAGAGATGAAATAAGAAGTGTGACTCTTGATTGCACTGAATTTCTTCCAAAAATAACTCTTAACGTAGGTTTATTGAGTCAATTATTTCTTGCAAAAGAAATGCCTAAAGATGGTGATATAATTTCTCTTGCTATTCGTAATAAATCTGACTTACTTAGAATTGTTCGTAATGACTATGTTATTACCGGTGTTCATGTTTTGCCTAACACTACAGAAACAAAAGGACCAGTTTTAATGACATTTTACGGTGAGCTTTTTATCCCAGGATTAAAGAGTCAAAAGACTGATTTTTCTTTTGAAGGAACAACATTTGATGCTCTTAAAAACTTTGCAGAAATATATGGGTTAGGATTTACAACTAACGAAAATAATACTGATGATAAACAAATTTGGCTTAAAGCAAACATAGCCGGAGATATTTTTGTTAACAATTTAACTGAAAGAGCTTATTCTGATGATAAATCTTTTTATAAATGTTGGATTGATATTTACTACAACTTAAATTTCATCAATATCAACAAACAATTAATGTCTGCAGAAACTGAAGTGGATATCGCAGCATTAATTTCAAACGTAGATAGCAACACAAACTATAAGCCTGACACAAAAGAATCAAAAACGATGCCTACAGTTAAAGTGTTTTCTAATTTTCCAAATTTTAGAACCACACCTTTTTACATTGTTTCTTGGCGTCCATTAAATAGATCGACATCAATTACATTCCAGATTGGAACAAAAATGACATGTGAAATGTTCGAACATAATAAAAATGTTTATGAAAATCCTGATGCAACAAAATATTGGGCAATTCAAGTTGAGCCTACATACGATAAAGATAAAACAAACAAAACAATTCTTTTAAGAGGTAGAGCTTCATACGTAACTGATAAAGATAATCCTGATCTTAAAAGAGCAAATTATCCATACGTAGAATTATACGAAAAGTTTCCGTGGTTAGGAGTTCAATACACTATAAGTAATCCTGATGCTGATAATTTACAATGGGATGGCAATCATCATAAAAATTATCAAGTGGCAAAAGTTAAAAATCTTTTAAACAATAAAGAACTTGATAAATTAAATTTGACAATTAATGTTGAAGGA
>Ga0315284_10015074_pt1 | contig 10992 bp, 11 predicted proteins | sample YL17G09_16_MG_FD_203696 | JGI IMG/M metagenome (GOLD analysis project Ga0315284, IMG submission 203696) | Sediment microbial communities from Yellowstone Lake, YNP, Wyoming, USA - YL17G09_16 | ecosystem: Environmental > Aquatic > Freshwater > Lake > Sediment | place: USA: Wyoming | collected...
AGCTGACGAAGAATCCTCCGAGCTCCGTTCTGTGTACAAAAAAAATATTTTAGGTGGGTTGATATTCCAAGAAGCGAAACCAGTAGTTCCAGAAGAGAAGGCAGTCGCAAAAATGGAAATTACAAAAGGAAAGGAAACACCTCAACTAAAACCAGTTGTCACAAAATTTACAATAGAAGAACAATCCGAAGAAACGAAAAAGAATAAGAAGTAAAAAAATAACTAGAATCATCCGAACTTGTACAGCTGCATCCTTGAGCTGTTGCTCTGCCAGACTCGCGTCGCGTTGAACGTGCCGAATGCACCGAACTTGTCCGGGAAAAGGAGCAGAGGTTTGAAGTATAGATAACAGTTATATATCTTTTTGTTATATTGTATACTGTGGTGATGTTATGACTGAAGTGTTACTGCGACTACATGGAGTTACAGAGAAGATACTCGAGCTTTTGATCAGGAAAGGATATTACAAAACAAGATCGGAAGCAATACGCGCAGGCATTTTAGAGCTTGGTAAAGAATATGCAATAATAAAAGATGCCGCGTATCACCGAAGAGAGCTTGAGAAAATCGTTAGCGAAAAAAAGATGACCACAAAACAGATACTTAAAGCAGTTAATGCTCTCGAGGAATAAGCATGAAGGTTTTCCTTGACACAAACGTCCTTATATTTGGCATAACTATCCCAGAACCATGCAATTCTAAAGTTGTTTTAGGGCTGATTGAAACTAGAAGATATGATGCGTTTGTCTCTGACTTGGTTATAAGAGAAATAAAACGATATTTCAGAGAGAGATATGGGGAAAGGGGAGCCTATCATGCGATACGATACATTGAAGAAATTGCCAAAATCGTTAGCCGAGATGAGATTGGTTTAGAAATTAAAAAATATAAAAATTCAATAGCAGAAAAAGATCTTGAAAATTTGGCAACAGCCAAGCATATCCGTGCCGATTTCTTAATTGCTGTCGATAAACATTATGAAAAGTTCCCTGAATATGTCACTCCTAAAGAATTTTTAGAGAGACTAAAAATTAAGCCATTTAAGACAGATTATTGAGCTGATCCTTGGAACTTATACAGCTGCATCCTTGAGCTGTTGCTCTGCCAAACCTGTGTTGCATTGAACGAAGCGAACTGCCCGAACTTGTCTGGGAAGAGAAGTTTAAAGAAGTTCATATCGCTGTCCGTTCTCGGATGGATGAATCTTACATATCTTGAGTCTTCCGTCACAAGCTCCACCAGCCTGTAGAAGCTCTCCTCGTCTCCGCCGATGTAGACTGTTGTGCCGATTGGGTTGTTCTGGTTGTCGGCAGGCATCATCATGTAGTTCTTTGTCGAGACAAAGACAATGTATTTTGTCTGGTTCTGCATCCCTGTCTGCGAGAACATGAATGTCTCGAATTTTGGCTGTGCGCCTGTCGCAGCACTGATTGTTTTAGGGCTGTCCAGCGAAAGAGTGTCAAAAAGGAGATAATCAAATGAGGGAGTTGTGTTTGCCGCTGAGAAAAGGAAAGTGAATCCGTCTATGTAGCTCACCTGCCGGTCAGCGATTATCTGCGCGGGCGCGCTAATGTTTTCAAGATAAGACGAGACAACTGTAATCCTTGAATTCTGCGGAAGCGCCTTCAGTTGCGCAAGTGCTGAGCTTGTTTCCTGGTCAAGCTTTGCTGCCAGCGAAATATTTATTGTCGAAGCCTGGATTGACAGAAAGAACAGGACAAGTATAAATGCAACATTCAGTTTCTTTCTGAATGTCAGCGTGTACATCACAACAGCCACCAATACGCCTGCGAAAACAGAAAGCGCAATTTTTTGCACGGTGAATCCAATCAGATAGATTGTTATCGCCATCACAAGCAATGCCCCAAGAATCATCTCTTCTCTTGTCTTTTTTTCTTCAGCATGTCCAAGAGAATATGCGGACAGTGCAGCAAGGAATGGCAATGCAGCCAGAGGATAAATGAACGGCAAAATGACAGAAACCAGGATCACCGCCACGGTGATCGGGTCTCTTTTTCCTTTCTTTACGAGCAGAAGGTATGCGGCAAACAATGCAAGCGGAAGAAGGAACAGCACGTCAGCAAGCTTCGCCAATGAGATGCCAAGCATTGGCGAGACAAATTGGCCTAACAGCAGCAGTACCGGTTCAGATATGTTGCCGGCCGCGAAGTTGTTTGTGAACGCGCTCGATGTGACCATGAGGACTGACGCGACAAACAGCGGGAACGGCTTGAGCTTGAAAAGGATCCTGGAAGGAAAATAAAACGCAAGCACCTGGGCTATCCCAAGAAACACCGGCAGATATGTAAGATCAGTCAGCGGCAACTGCTGCTGAAGCTTGAGCTGGGCAAGGCGCTGGTAGCTGACAATTGTCGTGTCCTTGAAGATTGTCAGAAGCGTGAATGTCAGCGCAATAAGAACAGCCAGATAAATCAGGTCTTTTTTATTGAGTCCAAAAAGCATAGAATCAACTTGTCATTGATTGTCATAGAATACGTGTTTTCAATATATACTACTTACGTATATTATTTATTAAGTCTTTTGAAAGATGAGCAAGTTATAAAAAATCACCCGCAATGACGTGTCCAGACTTATTTAAAGTAGACGAATTAAATAAGTGCAATGAAAAAATCAAACAATTCTATCCCATATCAATGGTTTGTCAGCAAACGTTTAGCAAGAATTTTAGCGCATCTAATGGGAGACGGCTGCGTTGCTAAGTACATAAGGTATCATAACAAAGAACAAGCGCTTCTTAATCAGTTCAAAACAGATTTTGTAAAGTTATTTGGCAATGTTCATTTTACTGAAGGAATGTCTAATTCGGGAACATCATTTGTAAACGTGCAGAATAAACGGATTCGCGAGATCCTGTTTAAACTGCACAAGGATTATAGAAGTGAAAAGATAGAGATTCCAAAGCAAATACTCCTAAGTGGAAAGCCAATTAAAAAAGAATTTCTAAAGGCTTTTTTCGATGATGAAGGTTGCGCCACTATGAAATTTTGTCAAACTTCTAAAGAAATTAAATGCGCGGTCCAATTAACCTCAAAGTCTCTTAAAATTTTAAGACAAATTAAAAAATTATTAGAAAAAGAATTTAGTATAACCTGTAATAAGCTTATGCAGGCTACCAAAATAACGGGAAATAAGAAGTTCATAACTTGGATGCTTGCGATAACAGGAAAAGAAAATCTTATCAGATTTACTGATGAGATTAATTTTTATCATCCAAGGAAAATAGAAAATCTTAATCAAATTAAAGCGTATTACGTGATTAGGAAAGGACAACCTCGCAACGTTTATATATTTAGCCTTCTTTATAATTATGTCAGCGGCCACAGGAGCCTGGAAACACCCAAACCCATTCCGAACTTGGAACAAATGTGGCAAAAATCGCATTTGCAAGAAAGTTAAGCAGGCTCACGATGTTGTTGGTACTGCCCTGACGGGCGGGAAGGCGCATTGCTGCTGACATTATGTTCCTTTTTTTTAGCTTTGGCCAGTAGCTACTGATTTGTTTACTGCGATACATTTTTAGTCAGCGGCAGCATTCAGTCAGAGCCTGCCGTTCACATGCGGCTTCGGCAGCATCGGCTCGACTTTGTTTCTTCGGTTTTCCCTTGCGAATTCAACCTTTCTTAGAATTGCAGTCGGTGCAATTTCAGTTGTGGGCACCATTCCAGATTCAGCACCGCAATAGCCAAATGAGTGTTCCTGCTTGCCTCCGCAAGCAATGATTCCATTGACAAGGTCGTACGGCGTGCTGATGATATACACTCCTCTGACCCGTTCCTCATGCCCATCCAGATAAATCCTGTATGTGTCTGCCGGATGGATCTCATTATGTCCTTTGTCAGTGCTGACAGATCCATGGTCAAGGCGCCTGCAGTAAAGCGCATACGGCGCATTCTGCGCTTTAATCAGGTCGATCAAGTGCTGTTTCAAATTGTTCAGGGAATATTTCTTTGCCGATTCAACTACAAGGTTGCTCATTCTCGGCACAGGAATGCCGTCTCCTTCGTATTCCATGTCGGAACCATTGTAAGCGCGATCTGCGCGCGCGCTGCCATTGGAGAGTATTCCCTCCTTCCCAGCTGTCAGCCGCGAGTAAAGATAAGTCATCAGCATTCCATTCTTTATCAGGCAGGTTCTTTGCGCAGGTATCCCCTCATCATCATATCCATACGATCCGTATGCGTTCTTTATTGTCGGATCTGAATACACGCTGATGAATTTTGGAAGGATGATCTTTCCGATCTTGTCCCTGAATGTTCCTCCTTCGTCATCAGCTTGCACTCTGTGCGCTTCAAGCAGGTGGCCGATTCCTTCATGCATGATTACTCCTACAGTCTCGCCATCGGCAAGAACTGGATATACTCCAGTTTCCTGTATTCTGCAGTTTTTCTTCTCTTTCAGTATGCCGATTATCGAGCGCCTCCACTGGTTGAGCTCGTCGAATTTCACCTGACTATAACGTTTGACATACATTCTTTCAGTTGTTCCTATTTCGCCTTCGTTATCGTACGCATTAGCAGTGAGCCTGATTTTTATGAATTGCTCAACTGTTCTGATCTTCGTTGACTCTGAATTTTTGTTGAAAGATTCGCTTTCAGCGCAGAAGAAGAAACGCTCAACATTTTCCAGCTTTACTTCCGCGTCGACATCTGAGACGATTTCGCATTTCGTAAGCTCTTTGGTGACGCCTTTAAGATGGTCGACAATCCTGTCCAGATCGACATTTTCAAATTCAGATCCGGTTATATCTACGGCGTGCCTCTCTTTCGACAGGATATCAATTTCTTTTCTTTTTTTGTATATGTTCCCTCCTTTGAGCTCCATATATCTTTTGTAAGAGGCCTTTATCGCCTCGTCGTTGGTTTGCCAGATTGCGTTTGCCAGCGCAGATCTGCTGTTTTCCAGCGGCACACCCCATTGGGTCGCATTATCGAATCCTCCGATTTTTTCAGAGCCTATTAACGCGCTTGCCCGTAGCTCATTGTCATTTTCTTTTTTTATTGATGAGACAGATCCATTAACGATGTTTATTTTAGTGGTATCGAAGAGTTTGATCGAATCTGCGATATACTGGAGAGAAAATTTTTCAAGCGGCTTCACTGAAAAAAGCCGTCCAGCCTCAGTTTGCATTGTTTCAAAAACAGTTTTTTTGCTCAGTTTTGGCATTTTATCTACCTATCTGCAGCGTTTTGGCTTAATAATTCTTACGCAGCCCGGAATTGAGAATGTTTTTATTCTGATACCATGAACGACCAGCATGGTTGATCTGATCGTTAAAGAGGGTGCGCAGCTGATAAAGTTGGCGCGGGACGCAATGAAGACTTACCTGGTCGATGGCAGAGAGATGGATCCGCCATCGGGCGTTCCCGAAAGTTTTCTTCAGACGAAAGGAATATTTCTTACGCTTGAGATCTATCCGACCCATGGGATCAGGGGATACATAGGCTTTCCTTATCCTGACCAGCCGCTCGCATATACTACCATCCGGGCAGCGATCGGCACAGCGATCGGAGACATGCGTTTTCAGGAAATTTCAGAAAATGAGCTTGACAAGATAGTTCTCAGGATAACAATCACATCAGAACCAAAGAAGATAACAGCAAAAGATCCAAAAGATATCATAAAGCAGATTGTCATTGGCAGAGACGGCCTTATTGCACAGGCAGGAAGGCATATCGGAAGGCTGCTGCCGCAAGTTGCAGTGGAACAGGGATGGAATGAAGAAGAATTCTTGTCAAGGCTGTGCATACATGCGGGATTGCCAAGCTATGCGTGGCAGGAAGGAAAGGTTGAAATTTCAACATTCACGGCCCAAATATTCGAAGAAGAGACGCCTGGTGGGGCAGTGAAAGAAGTAAAGCTTAAAACCTACTAACACACACAGATTACTTGTGGGAGCGCTGAGAAGTTGAAAGTATCAAAGATAGACAACCAGCTCGTAGTGTCAATTCCTTTTGAGCTGGCGAAGAAGCTTGGCATTAGCGAAGGCAGCTTCGTAAAGGTGTATGAGTTAAAGCCCGGCACAATTGCTATCGAAGTTGTCAAAGAGAAAGAGAGAATATCGTTCACCCTTGGTGAACAGGATATGCCAATCCTAAAGAAACTCCTTTCCTTCAAATTTGAGCAAAGAATCCCGGAGAATGTGGATAAACAGCTCACTGTCGGCGAGAAAAAAGTGTTGGCTGAGCTAATGAAGAAAAGATTTGTCACAATCTACAAAGATGCAAAATATCCTAAAGGAGTATACAACGTTCCCAACTATGTTTATCGTCAGTATCTTGATCAGACTAGACCGAAAAAAGTGGAGCCCGTAGGTGTGAAGGGAGCAGTCAAAGAAGTTAGAGAAGCAAAAGAAATATCCAAAGAAGCAGCAAAGGAGGAAATCAGATCGCTCACTCCAGTCGAGAAGCTTGAAAGGTTCGGTTATGTTATTGCCGAAAACGAAAGCGACGCAAAACACCTGTCGGATCAGCTTGCAAGCAACGTGAGAAAGAAAGATATTGTGGGCATCCGCGGCTTCGACAGGAAGTACTACATTGTCAAAAATTCTTTTGCAAGAAAATACGCACCCAAAATAAAGTCAGTTCTGAGAACGGGAAGCAAATCAGCTGACAAAATTGCGGACGAGATCGGTGTGGACAGGCAGGGAACGGCTGCGATACTTACAATAATGAACGAGGAAGGGGAGCTTATTGAAAAGAGAAAAGGGACATTCGCACTGGCAGATTGAACATTGACACACTAATTTTTACTGACCCTACAAAAGAACTGGAGCTTGAGAGCGTTTCTGCAATTAGATATATGGAAAAGAATGAACAGCTGCTCAGCAAAACGAAGAAGAAAAAATTGAAAAGAAAAGAATCGAAGAAACATCTTTATCTGGAAAACAGTTATCTGACAACAATTTACCTAACAAACCTAAGGATCAGGATCCCAAGGACAAAAATAACAGTGACAATAACAACAAGTGACGGCTCTATCTTTATTCCGCCTCCTTCTGTGTCATAGAATCTGAAGATGCCTGCAGATCCTGCAGGCGTGCTAATTTGTACTCTCTCAGCCATATAATCCTTCCAGTCATTACATCAAAATTATCTTTTTTAATCCTTCTTAATTCTTGCAAGACTTCTTACCAACCAGGTTCTTGGGAGTTTGACCATATGTTAGCAGGGCCGCACTTCGATCAAAGCGTGCGGGATGTTCTCAAATCCTTCGACCAGCACGCAGTCGTCATGCTTCAAAGCGTATTCATACAGCGTTTTTTCAGGATCAAAACCATACCTGTGCTTAAGGATACCAAAGGTTATGCTGTTCGCTTTGCAGGCCTCGCCGTCGTAGCAGATGTCGCTGAAATAGATGGTCCTTTTTTCAGGGTTCAGTGCCTTCAGGTCTCCTAAGGTTTTGGTTTTGTCAAAATGGCTTGCAAACATCCCGTTGAAATATTGGATCATATTTTGCCCTTTGAACAGCCTCGCGATCCTGTCTGGTTTGCTCATGCTTACAATAAACATATGCTCTCTTCCAACAAGCGAGCAGATGTTTTCAATTGTTTCCCTCGCGCCGGGCACAAGCTTAGGCAGGTCTTCTTTTTCCAGTTTGATGCGCTCTTCGTTCCAGAGCTTGGCGAACGGATAGTCAAAACCTTCACCTACAAGTTCTTTGTCTGGAACGCCAAGCGATTTGTACATGTTTTTGAAATGATTTTCAATCGCAAATGCCGCATGCCAGCGCTCTTCAGGTATCTGCGCAAGCCCAAGCTTTTCAAATGCCTTCATGCCCGCCCAATAGGAGTACGGTTTTGTGTCGAGGATTGTTCCGTCAAGGTCCAGCGCTACAACATCATAGAGCAAAGCTTCTTTCGGAATCATTTTGAAGAAGTCGGGATTTGCAGGAGCTGCTTTGTAGTTTGTTCCTTTGACAATTAGTTTTCCTGACATGCATATTTGGCCAGGTTGAAGCTTATATTCCTTTTCACAGCTTCCCGGGTTCCAAGCAATAAAGCCGCCAAATAATGCCGCCATTTCATTAGTTCCTACATCGAAGAAAGCGTGACGTATTCCTTCTTCTTGAATCCAAGCGGCAAAGAAATCAAGAGGAATGGGAACTGTTCCCTGAGCGTATTGTACTTTCTGACCGTCCTATTGTAAAATTCTCTTGACTGCGCAATCCTTTCTTCCGTATCGGTCAGTTCAAGCATCAATTTTCTGAAGTGCTGATCCGCCTTGAGTTCTGGATAGTTCTCGATACTAGCAATCAATGAACCGATTGCAGCAGACTCTCTTGAGATTGGTTGTTCCGTGAACATTATCTCTTTCCTTGCTTCCACCAAAATCTGGTTTGTTTCTTTTTCATATTTCGCATATTTCTTTACCATCTCGACGATGTTCGGAATCAGGTCAGCTCTTCGTTTGAGTTCGATGTCTATGTTGCTCAACGCGTTCCTTGTGTTCTGATCAAGCTTAATGAAACGGTTGTAGAGGCTGAACCCAACAGAGCCGAATATCAGAATATTGCCGATCGCCAACGGCAACGTCAGCAAAATACCGGATAAGTTGAAAAAATAATTAGCTGAAAATATCGCAATCGTAAATCCAAATGCAACAAGCATATGCACTAGATAAACGAGCGAATCACCTCTGCTGAAGTCTTCGAGATATTTCTCCTTATTTTTTCTAGTGATGATAAGCGGAAACCCTTCAGCCTCTTCAAGCACAAGTTCAGAATCTTTTTTTCTTATCATGCCGAATACAAACACATCCGTATTTGGCACCAGTACGAACTCGCTTTTCCTGTATTGGTAAGTATACTTTAATTCAGGACCGATAAAAAACAGTTTTATGCCAGAACCTTCCTCTTCCGTGTACTCCTGTTTGTCCAATACTTTGTCGCAATCGACTTCACTGTTTTGTGGGTCGTATATTCTGGTCCCCTTCTCCAGTTTATACTCAGAAAAATCGTCATCCATGTTTGTTAAATCAACCCTGAGCCTGCCAGCCTTATCGCGTATATAAAACGGGGCGAAGCTTGTCAGATTCTCGTCAATTCTCCAGTGCGCATTCTTTCCTCCTGTGTATTGTTCACGAATCGAATGGTAATACATGCAGGACTGGCTTGTGTAAGGGGACGTGAGCGGTTGATCGCATTCGATCGTGCCCACTCCCGCGAAGGGTACGCCCTCAACCGCTTCATCGGTTCCAAGGATCTCCTGTCTGTCTATTCTTAGTGCGATATCCTCCATGGTCCTGAATTTTTGTGTGAAAAAAATGCTGCCTATAATGACATAAATACCCATGAACATAAGCGCCAAGGCTAGCCCTGCGGCATCACTCATCAAATGCAGCGTGGTATATCCGATAAGAAGCGTTCCGCCCACAAGTGCGCTTATGGTTGACGCCAGTGTTATCCGTTCCATTCTTTTGTTTAGCACAAAAGATTTTTAACGTCAGGGGCCGACTCTCCATTATGAAGCTTTTCCATGAAGGGGAGTCAAAGATATTCAAGAACGAGTCAGTCCTTGACTCTTCGTTTATGCCAGACCACTTGGCGCACAGGGAAAAGGAGCTGAGGGAGCTGGCAGACATCCTTAAGGTTGCGGCTGACGGCAGGAAGCCGCAGAACATCCTTATCAGCGGCCCGCCCGGTACAGGAAAGACAAGCAGCGTCAAATACGTGCTTAACCAGCTCACAGATTTCACAAAAGCCGCCCTCCCAGTCTATGTCAATTGCTGGCAGGCTGGCAGCGACACAGCAATCCTGTCTGAAATTCTTAATTCGCTGCACGTTGCAATGCCCCGCCGCGGGCTGGCTGCTGACGAGATGACAGACAGGATATTCGAGATCCTGGCGAAGGAGAAGAAAGTTGCGATCGTTGTGCTTGACGAGGTTGACAGGCTCGTGGCGCAGAGCGGGGACACGACGCTTTATCGTTTCTCAAGATCCGAGGAGTTCAGTGGAACAGGCGCGGGCGGAACCAGCAGAACCGGAGAAGGCAGAGCTGGCACTGGCGGAGCAAAGATTGCCCTTATCGGCATAACAAACGACACAGAGCTGGTAGCGAAGGTTGACGAGCGGACAAGAAGCTCGCTCGCACAGCGAAGAATGGAATTCGAGCGCTACCGAGTCGCTGAGCTGAAGGATATCCTGAAGGAAAGGGCGAAGCTAGCATTCCATTCCGCAGTAGCGGAGCAGGATGCGATCGCTCTTTGCGCAGCTCACGCAGCAAAGCATGGCGGCGATGCTCGTGTTGCTATTGCATTGCTCCGCGCATCAGGCTTTGAGGCGGAGAAAACGGGCGCAGCGAAAGTGACAGTTGATAATGTCCGCTCAGCGATCGACAGATCGATAGTGACTAAGGCGGAGCGCAAGTTTGATGAGATGTCAGAAGTGGAGCAGCGGATCATCAGCCTTCTGAAGAAGGGCTCAGCCACCAGCGGAGAGCTGATGAAAGAATTGTCAGAGTATGGCAGAGAACGCACGGTTCAGTACGCGCTCAAGCGCTTGAGCGCATCAGGCATTATCACAGAAGAAGAAGTCAGCGTCAAGCCGAAAGGCAAGACCAGGAGATTCTCTATCAGGATATAATCTTTCCAATCATGCGCAACTATTAGCTAGTAAAACGAGAAGAATAGGAAGTTATAAATTTGACGAATGTGAAATGGATTCATGGTCGCCATGGTCAAGTTCGCGAATAAACTATCTCCACAAGATGAAAAGCGAGTTGCCGAGTTCAACAAGGTTATCAGCCAGTATCATGGTGAAGCTCTGGGTCTCCTTAAAGAAGCGCAGCGAAATTACCAAGAAAAGAAGGACATCAAATCTTTGGCGAGGATGGAGTCCTTAACGCCGCCAGTCGATTCGCTATTAAAATTGAAACTCATGTCCGCCCCTACTGAAAAAGGCTTGGGGCTGATGGCAGAAAACCTCAAGAAACCAGTCATGGACAGGAACGGGAATCTCACAAAAGAAGGCCGCCAA
>Ga0315284_10015075_pt1 | contig 10992 bp, 11 predicted proteins | sample YL17G09_16_MG_FD_203696 | JGI IMG/M metagenome (GOLD analysis project Ga0315284, IMG submission 203696) | Sediment microbial communities from Yellowstone Lake, YNP, Wyoming, USA - YL17G09_16 | ecosystem: Environmental > Aquatic > Freshwater > Lake > Sediment | place: USA: Wyoming | collected...
GTCAAGCGTTGTGAGCTTGTTGATGGTCTCGTCTGAAACCTTGTAGTGGTGCTTCTTAAGCCAGAGAAAGTACAGTTCATTTACTCGTTCATAGGCATTGTTGTAAGCTGGATACGCCATACAGGAAGCAATGAGTTGTTCTAGTTCTAGGTCCGAGACAGAATCAGGCGATTCACACTGAGACCTGTAGAGTCTTGCTGCTCTACCCAACCGAAGCCTTGAAGCTTCTCCCTTTGCCCTGTCAGAGCTCAGGAGTCTGTGAAGAGTAACGTTCCTTGCTCCCATGGGAATAAAGGTGCCTTGGTTTAACTGCCGACGAATCTCAGAAACTGGAATCTTTGACCACGCAACCGTAAGTCCCGGAATCTCACCTGGAACTGACTTGGTTTTAGACGTAGCAGCTTCTTTCTGAGTTCGTTGCTTTTCTCTGTAGCTTTCTTTTAAGAGAGTTGTCAGGAACTCAGGGATTCTTGCTATCTCTCGCGTAAGATCACAACCAAGAGTATAGTTCTTTCCGGAAATATGCTTGCTTGGAGGTGCTACCACATAACCGTCTTTACCTCTTATGTCAACCTTGTAGGCAATAAGAGAAACTGAGTTTCTTACTGGAAGATCACTCCAGTACCAAAAATGGTATCCGCCCCCACCTGTTTCATACCAGAAGGTCTCGTTTTCTTCTAGACGTAGCTTAGCTAGTATCTCGTGTTCAGTGAGATCTACGTCAACACAGGTAAGATACCGTCCGCTGACCTTGGACTTCCTGCCTGTTGCTACCCCAATGTTAGCTTCTTGTTTTGGCTTCTTGTCGGTTGAAGAATTTCCAAACCAAGAATTTATCTTCTTTGGGTCTGAACTGGCTAAGATTTTCCAGTTGTATTTCTTGAGTGGATGTTTCCCCGGAGAGTGACACTGAGGATTTCCACACGCACACACACTGCCAACAACAGAACACAAAGGGATTAAGTCTAGACCTTGACCGATGAAGTAGTTGATAATGTCAGTTTGTGTTTCAGTCATCATTGTGAGTCATCAAGAGGTACCACACGGTGTTTGGTTTATATACCGCATGGAGTATTGAGAATAGAACTGAGGTTTCTCCTTGCTCTATTTGGTAATCCTCCACTGTTATTAACAGAGGATACTTCTAGGTGTAGGTAGACTCACCAGTGTTCACTATCACAATATCCGTTGCTCCACCTCCAGGTGGAGATCCTACAGAATAGACATAGCTACCACTGAGAAAACCTCTGTACAATGGTCTGGAAGTAGCTGTGATATTTCTGAATGGAATATTGTCTATAACACCAGTTCTGTTATTTCCATTGGTTAAAACCACTGGCATTGATTGATTAAATGAGTTATTGGGTGCTTCAGAAGCTAATACAGCTGAGTTGTTAAATCCACTAGTGCCGTGATCTTGTCCATTAAAGTTTGTCATGATTAGATGTTTACCACCGTTCCGCTAAATGGCACTGATAGATAAGTGAAGTATGTAGGGTTTCCAGCAGGACCAATTGTCATTCTGTTATCAACAGCACCATCAGAGCCTGTAACTGTAATAACTTCGGAAGCTGCTCTTTGAGAACCCAACCAAGTTAACATCTGACTGATGCCCTTATATCCACCAAGACCACCAAAAGTATGTGTCTTCACGTTGTCAACAGCCCAGATGACAGGCAACTGAGTTTCAGTTGCTGTAAATGGATTCATGCCAAGATTACCTGGAACTGTTGTTGTCTCGTTGGTTTCTGTCGTGCTGTATCTCATAGCAGAAGCCTTACAGAATTGACGACTAGAACCACTTCCAATTACAGTTATTCCACTGAACCCACCAGTGTTGTCAATGATACGAAACCAGACATCGCTACTTGCACCATCATTTGTTCTGTGATATAGAATATGTGGATCTGGATCACCAGATCCGGTGGTAGTAATACCATCGTACAACAGAACATTATCTGTAAATTGCGTTGTAGTATTGGCCTTGAAGGTAGACACGTAGAAAGCAAATGTACCAGCACTTCCACTATCAGCTGCCATGTGAGTTCTAGCTGTACCACCATTGACCCAATAGGTGCTAAAAGTAGGAACAGCGTCTGTACCGCCTCCCACAATAAAGAATTCATCATCAACATTTGTAACACGTGGAGTTAATGTTAATGTTGCTGTTGATAGATTGAATCCCAAGCTAGAGTACTTGATTCTCCAGCTAGTAGAATTACCACCATTTTTGTTACCGTTGCTTTGAGCTGTATCAACTTGAAAACAGAAAGACTGGCTCGTATTGCATTGTAACACAAACCAAGATCCGTGATTGCACATGGAGCCGGTAATAGCTACACTATTAAGACCGCCAACGAATGTTGATGTGATATTTGTTAACACATCAACAGCAGCAGTTCCAAAGGTAGTTGAAGTACTAGAGCTAACAAAGAAGTCACTAGAACCCATAACAAGCCATCCGGCGGTCTTGAGTAGTGACTTCAAGCGCATCACAATATCTTCACTTCTGCCGGGCATCATATTAATAGATGAACCACTGAAGAAAGATTCGTTTGCAAAGTATATAAGTCCCATTAGGTGCTCACCACAGTTCCAGACCACGGCATTGCTAGGTTAGCAAGTGACGATGCTAGAATCATTCTAGATGTAGCACCAGCAGGTAGGTTTAGATTTGACCCTGTGATTGTGTCTCCATAGCTCTTTGAGTTAGCTAGCCATCTAGACATTGTACTAACTCCCTTGTATCCATTTAACATACCAACTGCCACAGTTCCCGCAACAGTTCCTATTGGATTAAGAGCAAATGCTCTTGTGTCAACAGCCCAAACAATTGGAAAGATATCTTCAAATCCAGTAAAAGGATTAGTTCCCAGTCCAGCTGGAATAGTGGGAGGAGCTTCATTGGTCTCTGTTGTTGAGTATCTCATAGCACAGCATTGACTGTTAGATCTTTGATAAGGTGTAAGAGGACCTATGAATGCTCTTGGACCTGTGGTGCCAGCATTGTCTAGAATTCTAAACCAGGCATCTGTGCCACCATTGGCTTCATCTCTACAGAAGATTGCGTATGGATCTACTTCACCAGAACCTGTAACAGCGAGCGGGTCATAAAGAATAGCTGTTTCACATCTGTTTGATGAGCTGTGAATACCGGCATAGTACCAACCAAATGGCGCCGAGTCATCAGCAACACAGTTAGCAAATGTAATTGCATCAGAACTAAAGCATGTTCCAGCAGTTGGAGATGCATCGGTACCTGCTCCAATTAGCACCATTTCATCAATGATGCCAGAAACAGCCATGATAGTTGATGGAGTTCTAGAAGTGGTAGATGTTGACATCAAGAAGCCTCTAGATGAATACTTGATCCTCCATGAAGTAGAACCCAGTACACCAGATCCAACAACTTGTCCCAAGTTTTGCATACACCAGGAACCGCTGCTAGCTGTCTGCTGAAGAACAAACCAGGATCTTCCATTGGTCATAGATCCAGCTTTGAAAGTGCCAGCGACAGTACCTGTACCAGTGGTCGTTAGTTGATCAGAGGCAGATGTTCCAAAGATACTTGACGTCGCAAATGCACCGTTACCATCTCCGCTACCCATGACAAGCCAACCCGCTGTTTTCAGCGTTGACTTTATTTGTATGACACAGTTCTCGGTATGAATGGGTTTAATGTTAATTGAAGTCCCAGTATATATACCGTCACTGCCTGAAAAGATGAATGTCATCTAAGTTACCACCATTAGTAAAGGTATGATTGTCCATTCCACGGAAACACTAAGAGTCCAAACTTAATTCCATCTTTGGAGCCAGTTGATGTCATGACGCCATTATAGGTTGAACCATTTGTTCTCGGCGCTGCTGGATACTTCATCATGTTGCTAAGACCCTTGTATCCTGTCGCTGCACCCAACAAAGCTACTCTTCTTCCATATGGAATTGGCAGAAGTGCTTCAGAGTTTAGTCCTGGACGAGACTGAATCGTGGTACCAGAACTTGGCCAAATTGCATTGGTTAGAGTTGTGTTACCGGCATTGGTTCCCATGTACTTCAAACCTTGAAGTCTGAGAATGCCTGATCCTTGCGCAACAAAGTTTGTTCCTTTTCTAAACCACGTAAATGGTCCTAGTGTTGAACTCTGTAAATTAACCGTTGCATCTGTTGCCGCAGCAAAGTAGCTCACCATTGTGCAGTAAGGTGATTGATCAAACTGAGTTGGAAATGTTCCGCTATCAGGCCAAGAACCAGTTAACATAGCGTCATGCATAATCATGGTGACTGGCTGATAAGCAGTGAATTCAGTACAAATCGTGTACCACTCGTACGGTGATGCATTGTTAGCAGCAGAGTTCCATCTCATGTTACCAGAGGTACGGAAACCAACAGCAAACGTTGGAGCTGCATCTGTTCCGCCACCCAACATAATAGACTGGGAGACCGTTGCACCGTTTGGTGGTCCAGGACTTGATGTCAAAGAAGCTGTTAGGTTGTCAAACATGTCAGCAGAATACTTGATTCTCCAAGTTTCAAAGTTGGTTCCGTTGTTCGTACTGTCTCTTTGAAAAGACCAGAATTGTCTATCGGTTCCATTACCTGAAGGATTGGATGGAGAAGCCATCACGAACCAAGCGCTCTTGTTACCAAGAGAGCCTGTAATAGCTGTGCCAGATACAAGAACACCAGTGTAGGTTGTGATAATGTCACTACTCGTACTGAATGAAACTACACCATCACTGGAAGCCGTAACAACCCACCCAGCTGTTTTTAGTAGTTCCTTGAACTTGAACATGCCTTCAACAGCCCCAGACACAGGAACAAAGTTTGCTGCTGAAGATGTGATAAAGCTGGATGTAGCTACAAAGAGAAATGTCATTTCTTAACCTTCTTACGTAAGTAGGACTTAGAGTGCAACCAAGTCTGTTCCGTTCCAATCAAATACCAAGAATCCAAAACAGACTTTGTCTCTGGTTGAAACATAATCAAATACTTCACCATTTGAAAGATTGAACAGAGGGAATCTCATAAATCCGCTAGCTCCCTTGAGACCTGTCTGATCAAGGGTAAGTTGATTGCCACCTGGATCTCTTCTTCTTACAAACCACACTGGCAATACATCAAGCTTCTGAGTAACTGGATTGATACCAACACCCTGCGGTACCAACACCGTGCTAGTATTCGCTAAATTGTAGCTCAGGGCGCTCCAACGAATGTTGGCTAGTTGTGGTAAGCTGTCATTGGTTGCCGACGACAGGCTTTTAACGAATGCCCCAGCCATAGAGAACTGTTGTGTCGCATCTCCAAACTGTGTCAGCGTTGTAAAAAGTCCACACGTGTAAGGAGAATTGTCTGCAACTGGTTGATCTGTACCTGGAAATGATCCTGACAACATGTAGTCATTTAGGAAGTATCCGCCACCAGCTGTAGGCTCCAAACCATAACCATGCCAAGCCATCCAAAATCCATATGGAGCTACGTCGTGTGCAGCTATATGCGTTCTCACTCCAACTGTAGATGTTGGTGTAAGAGCTCCAAAAGTTGGTGCCGCATCTGTTCCACCACCAATAATCAGAATTTCATCACTAGCTGAGATAGCTGTAGGCGTTACAGTAATACTGCCTGTAAGCCCAGTTGATCCAGCTGCACCACTGACAAAGAAGCCAGTTGTTGAATACTTGATTCTGAAGCTGTGACTGCTAGCAGCATATGTTCCGTTGTTTCTTTGAATACAGATGTGTTGACTTGAAGTGCCAGGAGATTGAATGTAAAACCACGCAGACCCATTCAGGAAGTCACCCGCAGTGTTTGCGCCATTTGTGCCGGTTCCCATGGTAAGAATGTCACTACTAGTGCTGTAGGTTGACACGCCATCTCCACTAGACTTTACAGTCCAAGAGCAAGTCTTGAGCAAAGCCTTGAGAATGAAGAAGCCCTTCACATGGTTTGCTATGTTTGTGGTTGGATTAGAAGCTTGATAATCCTTAGAAATATTTACTGTTGATCCACTGTATGTGCTATCATTGGAAAAGAATTGAAGCGTCATGTGTTACACCTGTGTTAGAAGCTCAGCCGAACCTAAGAAAGTTGTGCTTGCTGTGGTTGAGGTATAGATCTGAACTTCGTAGATCTTCTCTGTTGTGATGTTAAAGTTAGTAGCTCCGGATAGATTTACTGACAGCAACTTCGTAGGAGTTGTTTGTGAGGTTGAAAGTTCTGTAATACCAGATCCTCCAATGTGCACATAAGCTCCAGACGTAACGTTATACAGTCTCACAAATGCTGTTGCACTTCCTGTGAGCGCAGAAAGAATTGCTTGCAAGAACACAGAAGATGAGCCAGATACAAAACTAAACTCGGTTGGTCTCCAGTTGTTCTGACCACACACCTGTGGGTTGCTTGAAGTATTAACAGTTGTGGTATAAGAACCAATGAACAATCTTCCATATGTGCCACCAGAACCAGTGATGGTAACAGCGCCATTTACAGAGGAAGAGTTTATGGTAATACCTGGACCAGCTCTGAGATACGAAGTGCCATCAGTAAGTCTGGTTAGAGATCCGGATAGTCCACCCCGCGCTGTAAGAGTGCCAGAAACAATAACATCTCCACCAAACACAGCTTTCTTTGTTGTTGAACCACTAACAAAAAAGAAGACATCGGTACCAATACTGGTTGGGTATCTTGTTCCCGTATCAAAAGATACAGAACTTGTAGTATAACCGACAGAGTCACTGACAACAAAGATTGTACCGGTAAGATTGCCAATCAACAGTTGATTAGCAGAACCGGTAGTGATTGAGATGTTTAATCCAGCTTGGAAGTTTGCACCAATATTGAACTTTCCACCTGCACCAGCATCAGAGAAACTGATACCAGAACCAGTAGCTATAGTTCTTTCATTGGGAAGGGAAGAAGTGGCAGAAACTAACAAGTAAGTTGCTGAGATGTCCGGAACAATACTAGAGTTAATAGTGCCAGAGATAGCTACTGCACCGTTACTCTGTGTAGTAATACTGATATTTGGCCCTGATATCAGGTATGGTGTTCCATCTACAAGATTGGTAAGCGAACCAGTTATTCCAAGAATGAAGATTGCAGAACCGGAGTGTACAGTATCGCCGCCAAAAGCTACAACACCATACGATCCTGCAACACCTCTTGAACTAATGCCGCCAGAAAAAAACGTAAATACGTCTGAGCCAATAGCAGTTAAAGGAAACTTAGCAGTGTCAATACCACCAGAATCGTTACTGGCAGCAGCATAGTCATATACCAACAGCTTCGCGTTAGTTCCATTAGAACCTGACGAAATCAGCTTGTTTGTTCTTACTTGTGAGGCTCTAAAGTCTAATGCCATCGTCTACTATTCCTTTTCGTAATTACTCTCTACTGCAAAGCAATGTAGTCAACTGTTCCATCAAACTCAGCACTTAGTTCTGCTGTAGCAGCATTTGATACTAACAAAGTTTCTTCCAAGTAGGTATCTGACTGATCATTGCCATTATCTACAGTTGTAAAAGAAAATTCAGTTGGACTAAGTGCTGGAGTAAATGGATTGAATGACATTGTGACATTTGTCAATGAAGCTATACTAACTGTGCCAGCACTAGCATTTACGGTGGTTGAAGGAAATCTAGGAGCGCGAAGCACTTGGGCAGGATAGACTGACGAATAAATAGCCTTGTATACAATTGTGCCAGTTGGAGGAGCACTTAGTCCAAATGTAAATCCAGTTACTGTAATGTTCAATATGTAAGGATTTACGAATCCCATTGCACTGCCGGTAGGAATTTCTAGTGTAACAATCGGCGGACTTGAAAATGTTAATGGAAAAGTAACAGCAAATATATCCAACACATCTCCTTCCATCGGCGTGAAGTCTTCTTCTGCATACTCAGCAAAATTTGTACCAGCACTCCCCGACTGCATAGTGCTGATAAGATAATAATCACGGTCACGTAAGATCTGATTGAAATCCCTTGTACGCGTTTCACCCGTTAAGGTGTCAGTGTAGGTCTGCATGTTTGGAGGAGGTCTTCCTCCAAACGAATAGACTCTACGGAATTTGTTCCTGTTGTTGTTAAACTTGTCGCTTACCACAAGCTTAAGTATGAGAAGTGAAGGGTTTGGGTGATTTATAGAACAGAAGTGTTTGCAGTACGTTTTCCTTTATTCCAAGGAATTCTACCCTTACATGATTCACTATTTTTTTGTTTGGATTCTTCACTATGATGTTTGCCAAACATCGGATGATTACTTCCGGATTGTGGAGAATTTGTCATACCAGTATTCCATGGTATTTGGCCTAAATGAGATAAACGATTAATTTCTATTCGTTCTGGTGAGTGTTTTGTTCCTTGTTGTCGTTCTCTCGCTGCTTGACAAAATTCAGGTGATCGTTTTTGACCTCTAAGTTTTGCGGCTCTTTTTACTATCGTTTGTTCAGGTGTAAGACTGAAACAGGTACGTTCATTGGAGGAAACTGTTTTCTTGAAATTATAGCATTGCTTTTGTTCATCATAGAATTTGGCTATCCAATGTTCTTCACGTTCTTTTCTTTCAGGTTTGATTGAGTTGGGCATTGCTTCAATGACATGAAACTCTAGAAAGCTGTCGTTTCCAAGTTCAGCAAAGCACTTGTTGAAATCGTTCTGAATGAAACTGTTTTGATGCTTTCCGTTACGAAGCGAAGAAGCATGTCCGCGAGTCCATCGTTCCTTGAACTCCTTTGCTTGCCCGATGTAGATTCGTCCGGTATGCGTGTTCAGTATCTTGTATATTCCAGGTTCGTTTGAGTGACCATCATAGTAGAAAAGCATAAATGACAAAACTCCTACCAAGCGATGAAGCCTGATAGGAGTAGTGTTAGTTACTAGGGGAGGTTTGAGTTAGAGAATCCGAGCAGCCAACGTGGCAAGTTCCGAGCGCTCGCCCTTTGTTAGAGTGACGTGACCGGCAATTGGAAATTCCTTGAACTTCTCAATTGCCACAGTAAGTCCATTGCTGACAGAATCAACATACATGTTGTCAATCTGTTCAATGTCTCCCGTTAGAACAATCTTGGTACCTTCACCTACACGTGTGATGATTGTCTTGAGCTCATGAACGTTGAGGTTCTGAGCTTCGTCAATGATCATGTAGGCGTTGGCAATGGAACGTCCACGAATGAACGTCATGGCTTCAACTTCAATGGTTCCATTTTCAAAGAGCATCTCCATGGTTTCTTCACCACGCTTGCTCTTCTTGCCGCCTTCGGCTAGAAGAAAGCGAAGGTTGTCCTTGATAGGAGCAATCCATGGTTCCATCTTTTCTTCCATTGTTCCTGGAAGATAGCCGATGTCCTTACCAACAGGTTGAATTGGTCTACATACAACCAAACTCTTGTATTTCTTGCCATCAAGAACCAAGTGAAGTCCAGCAGCAATTGCTAGAAGGGTCTTACCTGTTCCAGCACTACCAACGATTGTCGTTAGTTTGATAGCTGGATCAAGAAGCAAGTCTATGGCAAACTTCTGTTCCTTGTTACGTCCCTCAATCTTGCAAGGACTGTAACCGTTGATTGTTTGTACTTCTGTACCTGTGTACCTTGCAAGAACAGATCTGTCAGTACCTTCTTGTTTCACAACAAGAAATTGATTTGGATTCAAAGTCTGAAGATCTTCCAACATCAAGAACTGACTAGCAGGCATCCTGTTGTTAGCATACAGAGCATCAATGTCATACTGTCCAGCTAGGTTCTTAACACCGCTGTATAGTGCACTAACTGATGTTGTTACACTGAACTTCTTGTAGTCTTGACAGGTGATTCCAAGTGTTTCTGCCTTGAGACGAATAAGCATGTCTCTAGAAACAAGAATAACATCAGGATTTTGAACCTGAAGTCCCTTACAGAAGGCTAGAATCTTGTTGTCACCAGACGTGGTAAGATCTAGTTCAATAGGCAACTTGCCATCAATCACTTGACTTGAGAGGATGAACAACCTTCCACCAGATTCCAACTCAATTGGGTTGTTCTGGAGATCGGTGTGTCCCTTGACAAGCTCGGTGAGTTTACGGACAGTTTCTCTTGCGTTACGTCCAACTTCATCTTGTCTGTCTTTCTGGTGATCAAGTTCCTCAATCACGATGAGAGGCAGAACGATGTCGTTCTCTTCAAAAGAGAACAATGCATTTGGGTCCGAAAGAAGGACATTTGTGTCAAGAATATATGTTTTGATTGTTGTCATCACTTAGTCTTTAAGAAGTGAGTTACTACTGAAAGGAGACCTTACTCTTGCGGAACCTTTGGAGTTCTCACAGGTGGTCTTCTACCAGTCTTTGGAATAACAGGGACAGTTGTCTGTTCTGTTGTAACTTTCTCTTCTGTTTGATCCAACACAGCAGCTTTGACCCCATCCGGATACGGATTTGGACCAACTCCCCATTCGGAGCCAGTAATAGAAAAGACGGCTACTGTTAGATCTTCTTCCTTCTTTTGAGAAGAAGGACCGACTAACAACATGCCGTCTAATCCGAGTGTCTTGTGTGGATGCTTTGGATCTAAACCCTTAGCGAGAACATCAATAGCAGTCTTATGGAATACCATGACATTAACTATGGGAGATCAAGAAAGTTACTCCAGCTAGCTGGTCTTTGCAGGGCGCTTTGCCTTGCGTGCAACCACTGTACTCTTGTCAGATGCAAGAGTTTCCTTGAGCAAAACTGATGCCTGCTTGCGCAATGCACGAAGCCCCTTACGGACTCTAACACCAGCGCTTACATTGCTCTTACCGGAGTTCTTTTGAACATCCTTCTCAAGAGCATCTACACCAGCACGTAGTTCCGTCCACAACTCTAATACTCTGTCGCTCATAATCAATATCTCCTTCTTGGATCACTAAACGTGATATTGATATACTAGTTGCTCCTACGGCGTTTGTATAGGAAAAGTGCTGTATAAATCTAGGGTAGGAACTTGAGAGACGAAACTACTTAAGAGGTTAGTGTCCA
>Ga0315284_10015076_pt1 | contig 10991 bp, 8 predicted proteins | sample YL17G09_16_MG_FD_203696 | JGI IMG/M metagenome (GOLD analysis project Ga0315284, IMG submission 203696) | Sediment microbial communities from Yellowstone Lake, YNP, Wyoming, USA - YL17G09_16 | ecosystem: Environmental > Aquatic > Freshwater > Lake > Sediment | place: USA: Wyoming | collected...
CAACCACCGGACCGGGCGCATATTCATCTGACTACTAACTACTCACTACTAACTACTTACCCAACGGGGGAAAACTATGCATACCCTTTCAAACGTGCGTCCGCTCGCTGACGGCACCGTGCCGCCGCGGGGGACCATTTATTACACGTCCCTCCAGCAGTTCGAGCAAGCGGCGTCGATCATCGGGCTTGATGACGGGATGCGAAATTTCCTCCGCCACCCCCGGCGCGAGCTGTCGGTGAATTTCCCGGTGATCATGGACGACAGGTCGCTGCGGATGTTCACCGGCATCCGCGTGCACCACAGCACCATCCGCGGGCCCAGCAAAGGCGGCATCCGCTTCCACCCCAAAGTAGACCTGGACGAGATCCGCGCGCTGGCGATGCTGATGACCTGGAAGTGCGCGGTGGTGAACATCCCGTACGGCGGGGCCAAAGGCGGCGTCATCGTCGATCCGCACGAATTGAGCGAACGCGAGCTGTGCGCGCTGACCCGACGGTATACTTCGGAGATGATGCTGATGTTCGGCCCGGAGAGCGACATCCCCGCTCCTGACGTGAACACCAATCCTAAGGTGATGGCGTGGATCATGGATACCTACTCCATGCAGAAGGGCTTCAGCGTGCCGGCAGTGGTCACCGGCAAGCCTATCGAGATCGGCGGGAGCCAGGGGCGTCTGGAGGCGACGGGCCGCGGCGTGACCTTCTGCATCCGCGAGGCGCTGCGCCAGCGCAACCTGTCGATGGAGGGCATCACGGTGGCCGTGCAGGGCTTCGGCAACGTGGGCGGCACGGCGGCCCGCCTGCTGGTGCAGGAGGGCGCGAAGATCGTCGCCGTCACCGATGTCAGCGGCGGAGTGGCGAATGACCGCGGGGTGGATATCGCCGCATTGACGGATCACGTGCACGAAACCGGAGAAATCGCCGGATTCACCGGCGGCGACGCGATCACCAATGACGACCTGCTGGCGTATGACGCCGACGTGTTGCTGCTGGCGGCTATCGAAAACCAGTTGCACGGCGATAACGCCGGTCGCGTGCGCGCGAAGATTGTTGCCGAGGGCGCCAACGGCCCCACCACCATGGAGGCGGACGAGATCATGCAGGAGAAAGGGATGCTGATCATCCCCGACATCCTGTGCAATGCCGGCGGCGTCACCGTCTCCTATTTCGAGTGGGTGCAGGGCCTGCAGGCACTCTTCTGGAGCGAGGCGGAGATCAACCAGAAACTCGAGCGGATCATGACCGAGTCCTATCACACGGTCATGGCGGAAGCCCAGCAGCGTCATATCGACCCGCGCATGGCCGCGCAAACCCTGGCCATCCGGCGCGTGGCGGATGCGACGAAATTGCGGGGGATTTATCCGTAATACCTATTTCTTTCTCTTACTCCTAACCCGGCGGAGCCGGAACCAAAAAGCAGATCCGAACTGGAGGCTGATCATCCGATTTTCTCAACACGCTGTAGAGAATTTCGGGGAGTAAGGATTACTCTTACTCCCTTCCCAATTGAGAGTAAGAGTAAGAGTAAGAGCATGAATTTTACGAGGGAGAAGTATCATGACAATCCGGACGCTGCCGGCGGTCATTACCACCGTCAGGGAGCTCGATGAGCTGCTCAGCCGGCCGTATGACGCGCTGATCGAATCGGTGAAGGCGCTCGACGGCGACATCATGATCCTGGGCGCCGGCGGGAAGGTCGGGCCGACCATCGCCATGATGGCCAAACGCGCCGTCGATGCCGCCGGTGTGAAGAAGGCGGTCTACGCCGTCGATCTGTTCCCCATGCCGAAACTGGAAGCGCAGGGGATCAACACGATCGCCTGTGACATGATGGACCTGGACGCGGTGGCCCGACTGCCGAAGGTCGCTAATATCGTCTACATGATCGGGCGCAAGTTCGGCTCTACCGGACAGGAGCACCTGACCTGGTCCACCAATGTAATCGCGCCCTACCATGCAGCGCGCGCCTTCACGGGCTCGCGCATCGTGGAATTCTCCACCGGCTGCGTGTATCCGCTGCTGCACTACTCCACCGGCGGCGCCACCGAAGCGACGCCGGCCGCGCCGGTCGGCGAGTATGCCCAGTCCTGCCTCGGTCGCGAGCGCATGTTCGACTACTTCGCCGAGGAGATGGGTGAAAAGGTGCTGCATTTCCGCCTGAACTACGCCATCGACCTGCGCTACGGCGTGCTGTGGGACGTTGCCAGCAAAGTGTGGGCGAGCAAGCCGGTGGACATCACGACTAATTTCGCGAACGTCATCTGGCAGGGTGACGTCAGCAATATCGTGCTGCAGTGCTTCACGCGGACCAGCAGCCCGGCGGCCATTCTGAATGTTACCGGACCGGAGATTTTCAAAATCAGCGATGCGGCCGAAAAATTCGCCAAAGTGATGGGCAAGCCGGTGCAGCTCAAAGGCGAAGAGAACGGCATCGCCTACCTGAGCAACGCTTCCAAGATGGTCGAGCTCTTCGGCAAGCCGAAGGTCTCCCTCGACACCATGATCGAGTGGATCGCCCACTGGGTGATGCAGGGCGGCGAGAACCTGGGCAAGCCGACGCACTTCGAGACGCAGAACGGGAAATATTAGTTGGCCGGGCCGGCAGGCATTTTGCCGAACACGCGGAATAAAGAAGATAGGGATACGAACAGGCCTGTCCCGGCAAGAGTAGAACGGATGGCAGACGAGCAGAAGATGGAACAGCCGCTTCATCACGAATTGATCATCGCGGGTTTCGGGGGGCAGGGCGTGTTGAAGATGGGCCAGACGCTGGCGGAGGCCGCCTTGCGCGAAGGGCGCGAGGTGGTGTGGACGCCGGCCTACGGGCCGGAGATGCGCGGCGGTCCGGCCTTCTGTACGGTGATCATCTCCACGACGCCGATCGGCGCCCCGGTGGTGGCGCAGGCGGATACCGTCATCATCATGGATCGCCCCTCGCTGGCGAAATACCAGTCGCAGGTCCGTCCCGGCGGAACGATCCTCATCAACAGCTCACTCGTCGATCCCGACCAGGCGCGGAAGGACCGCCGTTGCGTGGCCATCCGCGCCAACCACATCGCGGAAGAGCTGGGCGAAACGTTGATCGTGAACATGGTCATGCTCGGCGCGTTTCTGGAGCTGACCCACCTGGTGAAGCCGGAGAGCGTGGTGCAGGCGTTGAGTGAAGCGCTGCCCGAACGGCGTCACCATCTCATCCCGCTGAACGAAAAGGCGCTGGCGGCCGGCGCGGCGGTCGTGCGCGACTTGCTGTGCGGCAATCCCTGAAAAGGCCGCGTCAACTATTCGTGCAATGAATCGGTGATGATGGGGAACAACCCCTTGACAAAAGTGGTATAATAATAAGCAACCCTGGTAATCCGGCAGGGGCCATTCGGTTTAGCATGCCGGGCGGAATAGCTGACCATATGCATCTTGCGGAACTGTAGGGCAGTTACTCCGCACATACCCTGCGGACGGATGGAGGAGGATACCGATGGCGAAACGCTTTGTATTGGGACTCTTGCTGATCGGGCTCTCGCTGGCGACGGTGACCGCGCTGGCGCAGGCCAGACAGCGCATCGCCTTCCAACGCACGGGCTCCACGCTTGCGCCCAGCAACATCCTCGTCATGTATCTTGACGGCAAAACGCTGCAGGATATCAGCGCGCAGGAGTTGAGCCAGCACAATGATGTCACCGGCAAACGCGTCACCCCCGCCCTGTCGCCGGATGGCCAAACACTGGCTTTCGCCGCGCAGGTCGGCCAGCACTTCCAATTGTTCACCTGGCGGCTGGACGATCGCAATTTTACGGTGGGTGGTCCGGTCCGCCTGACGCAGGATGACACCGCGGACGCGAAATTCCCCGCCTGGTCGCCGGACGGCACGCGGATTGCTTACATCAGCACCGATGAAAACGGCAAATCCTCGCTCCGCATGATCAACCGGGACGGCACCAGCCGCAAGGTGCTGGTGGATGTCAGCTATAACGGCTCCCCGCCTTCCTGGAACAGCGATGGGCAGAAGCTGTTGTTCATCAATAAAATCGGGCAGCGCCTTGTGCTGCGGGAGATCCCCGTCCTCGGCGGCATGGTGATGGATATTCGCCCGCAATCGACCATCACCGCGGCCTGCTTCTCCCCTGACGGCAAGAAGATCGCCGCCCTCATCCGTCGCCCGGACGGACTCTCCGATCTCTGTGTGCTCACCCCCCCGGGTACCACGGGCAATGTCGTGTGGAGCAAAATCGACGGCGCCCGCAGCGTCTCCTGGCCGGAGGCGCAGACGATCATCTTCAACGCCGTCAAAGTGACCGGACAGCAATCCAACAACGCCTTCTGGGTGTTCAATACCAGGGATCGCAGCCTGCGCAGCTTCACCGGCTACAGCGAGGCCAAGCTGATCACCTTTTTCTCCGTGCAACGGGTGAACGCGTCGAACGAAATACCGACGATCGCCGACATCGACAATACCATCGGTCCGGAAGGCAAGCTTCCGCGCGAGCGCGTGCCGGAAGGCGCGGTGACCATCATCCGCCCCTTCTCGGATACCATCGTGCGCGGCATGGTGTCCATCAAAATTATCGCGCAAAAGAATGTGACCGGCGTTGTAATCCGCATCAACGACCAGTTCACCTACGCGACCGGGATCGAATCCGGTGAAGATGAAGTGCCGCGGATTACCTATAACTGGGATACCCAGCAACTGTCCAATGTTGAACCAGTCCGCGGCAGCGGCATCCCGGCCGTTTACCAGGACCGGAACAAGAAGATCCAGTTGCTGCGCTATCCGGATGACGATTATACGATCACCGTGCTGGCGCTCGAACGCGACAACCAGGGGCGCGATAAGGTGCTCAAGAAAGACAGCATCAAGGTGACCGTGAAGAATTCGATCCCGGACAACGATCTCCCGGGCAACTTTGTGCCGCGCTACCAGTACCGCGAAACGGACTCGGATGAGGAATTTCTCCTGCATGGCGAAGGCCAGCTCTACGGCACGGATCTGCTCGCGATCGACGATTTGAATGCCAGCTTTGACGCGAAGATTCGCCGTTCACTGGTCGATACCCGCCCCAATGGCAACTACGACCTGCGCACCACGCTGCGATTGATCGGACGGATCGATTCGTATCCACTCACTTTTGGCCTGAAAGGGTTGACCGGCATACCGGAAGAGCATGTCAGCGCGCTTTACACCCTCTCGCCCAGCGGGGACCTATCCGTTGTGCCGCAGACGCGCATGCGGATCTTCCTGCCCCTCGCACAGGTCGGCCTCACCTTCCCGGGAACGCCGGTGCAGGTCGGTTCCCAATGGCAGAGCCAGATGTGGATCGTGAGCGATCTACTCGGGCGGGAAGGCGTGCAGGTGCGCGCGAACAATGTGGTGGATGGTCTGGAATGGATCGGAGAGCATCAAACGATCCGCATCCGGTCGGATTTCCGGCTGGACAGCCAGAACAACGTGTTGCCGTTGACTCCGGCAAGCAAGACGCCAGGCATCTTCGACAGCACGGTTTTTCTGCCGCAGAACGGCCTGAAGGTTGCCGATTCCGCCGGCGTACGTTACACCTGGTTCGATTACGAGCATGATCAGGTGGTGCGGGTGGAAGATTTTCTCCTCTACACCTTCCCGCTGGCGAATGTAACGTCGTCCTACGGGCAACCGACGGGCAATCAAAATGTCACGCCCCCGCCGTATGGGACGAACCCGACCCAGCCGCTTCCACCGAGCGCGTATGGAGCGAATCCCGCTCAGCCGCTTCCGCCGAGCGCGTATGGCGTCAATCCCGCTCAGCCGCTTCCGCCGAGCGCGTATGGCGTCAATCCCAACCAGCCGCTTCCGCCGAGCGCGTATGGCGTCAATCCCAACCAGCCGCTCCCGCCGGGCGCCTACGGACCGAACGCGAACATGGGATTGCCGCCCGGGGCGATGAATCCCGGCACGATGCCGCCCGGCGTGCGCGTGCCGCCAGGGATGGTGCCGCCGGGAATGCGGACCGATGGTGGACGGGAAGGACCGCCGCCGGGATTGGCCGGCATGAGGCCCGGCGGGACGCCGCCTGGCGTAATGCCGCCTGGCGTAATGCCGCCCGGCGTGACGCCACCGACCACGGGAACCCCGCCGACCACGGGCATGCCGCCGAGAACCGGAACGGGAACTACTTTTTACGGCGGACCCAGCCAGCCCAGGATGCGATCCGGCAACGGATATTATCTGGTGCGGTGGAGTTATCAGATTCCTATGGAGGAATCGGAAGAACAAATAGTAGACTGATAAGTGCGGGCCGGGGGCGATCCTCCCGGCCCGCGATTTATACCTAATTGTGCTGCATATCCTCTCCACCTGCCTTTCACCGGTGTTCCGCCGGCCGATCGTCTGCGCCGCGCTGCTCTGGATGGCCGGCACCATGCTGGCCGACCGCCTGAGCCTTCCCTGGCAGAGCTGGGGGATTGCCGGCGGTTTCCTCCTCGCGGCCTGGTGGATAGCCAGCAGACGCGACCTGCCCATGGCCATCTCGCTGCTCGGCCTTACTATCCTCTGCCTTGGCGCAGCGCGTTATGCCTGGCAAACCCCCATTCCATCGGCAGATGATCCGCGCCACTTGCCGGCCGGCGGCATCACCGTAATCGGCTACCCCCGCTCCCCGCCGGTGACGACGGGCGCGGGGTGGCAGACCACGTTCCGGATCACCGCCCGCGCGCGCTATTCCTCCTGGCAGCGCGCGGGCGGCGATCTGTATCTTCTCGGCACCGGCGCGCCGCCGTCAATCGGGCGCTATTATCGTCTGCTGTGCCGGGTGATGCCTGAGGAAGAGCCCGGCAATCCGTTCGGCTTCTCCTGGCGCGACTACCTGCGGGAGCACCAGTTGACCTACGCCGTGCGCGCGTATTCCCTTACGGCGGTGGGCGGTCAGGCGCCCGCGCCGCGCGTCTACGCCCTCCGTTCTCTTCTCGCGCGGCGGCTTGCCGGGACAATGCCGGGCGAATATGGCGCACTTTATGCCCGGTTGCTAAACAGCCTGCTGCTGGGCGTGCACGGCTCGGCACTGCCGCGGCAGCTCACCGAGGAGTTCCGGCGAGCGGGTACGATTCACCTGATGGTCGTCTCCGGCAGCCAGGTCGCGCTGCTGGCCACCTTCCTGCTGTTCCCGTTGTGGCTCGCGCCGCGCGGGCGGGTGGGCACGACCTATCCGCTCCTGCGCATGGTGCTGCTGCTGCTCTCGCTGCCGGTGCTTGGGCTGTATATTCTGCTTGCTGACCGCGGCGCGTCGGTGGACCGCGCGTTGCTGATGGTGTTGATCACCATGCTCTCCGTCTTTCTTGGATTCTCCCCGCTGGCCCGCCGGCGGTCGTTCCGACCGGATGGCCTGACCCTGTTGGCATTCGCCGCGCTGGTCGTGTTGATCATCAATCCGTTCCTGCTGTTCAGCCCGAGCATGCAGTTGTCCTTCGCGGCCGTATTCGGCCTGATGGTGATTACACCGCCCATCGCCCGCCTGCTGTATCGCGGCATCGGACATGCCGCCCTGCTGCCGGCTTCTACCCTGGGCGCCCAGTTGATGACTGTGCCGATCCTGGCGTGGCATTTCGGCGCCATCCCGGTGTTGGGCCCCTTCACCAATTTTCTGGCCATCCCGCTCGTTGCCGTGCTGGTGCCGCTGGGACTGATCACGATGTGCTTCGCGCTGTGCCTGCCGGGCGTCGCCGTGCTGCTCAATCACGTGAACGCCTGGCTGCTGCACGGTCTGCTGTCCGTCAACGCCTTCGCCGCCGGCGTGCCGTGGGCGGAATGGCGATGGGTGGTGCGCTCGCCGTGGCCGATCTGCGGGTATCTGGCCGTCCTGGCGGCTGCCGTCTCCTTCGTGTCACGCTGGGCAGACAGTTTCGGAAGAGATTGGCCCATCCCGGCAGGGAGAGAGCCGCGATTGTGGTAAATATGTCATAATAGTATCTTACAAGCCGTTTTCTCAACAGCTGGTCAAGAACAGTGATTCACGGCCTCTAGCCGGTTCCGTTTTTGGTTCCGGCTACGCTGGATACGGAATGAGAGTGAGGATGTGCCGTGGCCGATGAAGAGTCTACTCTGAGCCTGCCGGATGTCGCCGGGAAGATCAAACTGATCGCCGACAACATCGAGACCGTCATCGTCGGAAAGCGGACGGCCATTGAGCAGACACTGGTCGCGCTGCTCTGCGGCGGTCACGTGCTGCTGCAGGACGTGCCGGGCGTCGGCAAAACGATGCTGGCGAAAAGCATCGCCGTGTCGCTCGGCTGCGTCTTCAAACGCCTGCAGTTCACCCCGGACCTGCTGCCGTCCGATATCACCGGGGTGAGCATCTTCAACCAGCAGACCGGCGAATTCCGCTTTCTGGAAGGCCCGGTATTCGCCAATGTCGTGCTCGCTGACGAGATCAACCGCGCCTCCCCGAAAACGCAAGCCGCGCTGCTGGAATGCATGGAGGAGCGCCAGGTGACCATCGACGGCGTCACCCGGCCGATGCCGAAGCCCTTTTTCGTGCTGGCCACGCAGAATCCCATCGAGTTCGAGGGTACCTACCCGCTGCCGGAGTCGCAGCTCGACCGCTTCCTGCTGCGGCAGAGCCTCGGTTACCCGGCCCGCGAGCAGGAACGCGAGATCGTGGTGCGCCAGCGGATGGTCAATCCGCTGGACGTGCTGAAACCGGTCACCAATGCGGCGGAATTCCTCGCCATGCAGGAGGCCATCAAGCAGGTACTCGTCAGCGATGCCGCGCTGGATTACCTGCTGAGCGTGGTCGAGGCAACCCGCGCGCACCGCGACCTGTACCTGGGCGCCAGCCCGCGCGGCTCCCTTGCGCTGTACCGCACCGCGCAGGCGCTGGCCGTGGTGGGCGGGCAGGACTACGTGCTGCCCGATCACATTAAACGGTTGGCCGCGCAGGTGCTCGGTCATCGCGTGATCGTCCGCCCGGAGGCCCGCATCAGCGGCGTCACTTCCGATGACGTGATCGCGGAGATTCTGGAGTCCGTGCCCGTCGATGTCGCCGCCTGATCCGTCGGTCAGGCGGCATAGTCAAAAAGGATGCCGCCATGATTGATCCTAAACTCGTACGCTTCACCCCCGATGTCGTGGTCGATGCCATGCGCCGCCGGCGTAAGGACGTCGATCTCGACGTGCTCACCACGCTGGAAGAGCGCCGCCGCAATGCGCTGAACAAGGCGGAAACGCTGAAGGCGGAGCGCAATGCCGTCTCGCAGCAGATCGCCGAGCTAAAAAAGCGCAAGGAGGATGCCGGCGGGCATATCGAGGCGATGCGCCGGGTCGGCGACGAGATCAAGCAGCTCGACGAAGACGCCCGCATGGCGGAAGACGAATTCATGCAGCTCATGCTCACCATCCCCAACATCCCCGACGCGAGCGTGCCCGATGGCGCCGACGCGGAGGACAATGTGGTGGTGCGCACGTGGAGCGAGCCGATGCTTCCCGATTTCCCCGCCAAATCGCACTGGGAGTTGGGCGCGGCGCTGGGGTTGCTCGACTTCGAGCGCGCCGCCAAAATCGCCCAGGCCCGCTTTTCCCTGTTCATGGGCGCCGGCGCGCGGCTGGAGCGCGCCCTCATGCACTACATGCTGACCCTCCACACCACACAGCACGGGTTCATGGAAGCGTGGCTGCCGTTCCTGGCCTCCCCGGAATCCCTGCGCGCCAGCGGGCAGTTGCCGAAGTTCGAGGAGGACCTGTTCCGCCTGCGCGAAGGATTGTACCTGGCCCCCACCTCGGAGGTGCAGCTCACCAACCTGCATCGGGACGAGATCCTGGAGGCGAGCACGCTGCCGCGCTACTATACCGCCTACTCGCCCTGCTTCCGCGCGGAGGCCGGCGCAGCGGGGCAGGAATCGCGCGGCTTGATCCGCCAGCACCAGTTCGACAAGGTGGAGATGTACAAATTCTGCACGCCCGAAACGTCCATGAACGAGTTGGAGTCGCTGGTCCGCGCCGCGGAGGACGTGCTGCAGGGGCTCGGCCTGCCCTACCGCGTGGTGCTGCTCTGCACCGGCGACATGGGCTTCGCCGCGCTGAAGACCTATGACCTGGAGGTTTGGATGCCGGGCATGGGCAAATACGTGGAGATCAGCTCGTGCAGCAACTGCGGTGATTTCCAGGCCCGCCGCGGCCAGATCCGCTACCGCCGCGAGCCGGGCGCCAAACCCGAGCTGCTGCACACCCTCAACGGCTCCGGCCTCGCGATCGGCCGCACCTGGGCGGCCGTGGTGGAGAATCACCAGCAGCCCGATGGCACGGTGCGCGTGCCGGAAGTCCTGCAGCCGTTCATGGGGATTGACGTCATCGGTTAGTAAGCGGCGGAAGGACGATTCTCAGTCTGGTAGCATCCCTTTATGGGTGCGCGTGCGGTTCATGAATAATCCGGGCTAAAATTGCCTCAATGTGGCCCGCCTCCCAGCGTCCGCACGCCTTTCAGGCTAGCCAGATAGGCAGCCACTCCGTCGTCCCAGCGGTTCTGGGCGTGGAAGATGTGCTCGATGGTTTCGCGGATGGCGCCGCGCCCGCCGCGGGCTTTCGTCACGTAATCGGCCAGCGCGATCACCTCCGGCGCCGAATCCGCCACCGCGATAGCGTAGCCGGCGAGCTGTAAGGCGGGAATGTCGTTCAGGTCGTCGCCGATGTAGGCAATCTGCTCCAGCGCCAGCCCGCGCTCCTCCGCCACCGCGCGCAGGCCGGCATCCTTGTCCGCCATCCCCTGGTAAATCTGCACGTTCAGCTCGTCCGCCCGCCGCACCGCGGCCTCCGACTTGCGGCCGGTGATCCACACGACCGGAAAATGGCTCAGCCAGGCGATCTTCATCGCGATGCCGTCCTTGATATTGAACACCTTGACTTCCAGGTTGCCCGTCCCGTAAATGATCGAGCCGTCGGTCAGCACGCCGTCAATGTCGCAGGCCAGCATTTTGATCCGCCCGAGCTTCACCTTGTCGGAATCCATCAAGTCCTCCCTCACATTCCGGTGACAT